>Ga0068707_1002947_pt1 | contig 11935 bp, 9 predicted proteins | sample YNPNPMetaG_FD_66600 | JGI IMG/M metagenome (GOLD analysis project Ga0068707, IMG submission 66600) | Anoxygenic and chlorotrophic microbial mat microbial communities from Yellowstone National Park, USA - YNP NP MetaG | ecosystem: Environmental > Aquatic > Thermal springs > Hot (42-90C) >... | reverse complement strand
GGTCGCCGCCGTGTCGGCGAGGAACGTGTTCTCGGCGGCGTCGTTGATCGTGACCAGGTAGTAGCCGGAGACCCCGGCACACCAGTCGCGGGCGGTCACCCACCAGACGGCCGAGGTGCAGAACTGGTACACGTGGCCGCCGTAGACGGCGGGGGTGCAGCCGGAGCAGGCGCCGGCCGCGTCGTCCGGGTACCCGGAGCAATCCTGGTCCACCCCGTCGCAGACCTCGTCGGCGCCGGGATGGATCGCGGCGCTGCGGTCGTCGCAGTCGGTCCCGCCGCAGGCGGCGTCGCGGGCGGTGTCCCCGTCCGCGTCGGGGCCGACGTGCACGCAGGCGCCCGCCCCGCCGGCGGCGGTCGGATCACACGAATCGATCGAGCACGCGAGCCCGTCGTCGCACGTCGGCGGCGTCCCCGCGACACATCCCACGCCGACCCGGCACCGTTCGGCCCCGTTGCAGAACGCGCCGTCGTCGCACCGCGCGTCGTCCGGCGTATTGCGACACCCGGCCGTGCCGGACTCGCAGAAATCGACCGTGCAGTCCACGCCGTCGTCGCAGTCGGGCGGCGCGCCCGGCACGCAACCGCCGGACGACGGGTCGCACGTCTCCTCGCCGTCGCATGGATCGCCGTTGTCGCAGAACCGGTGATCCGGTTCGTGCCGGCAGCCCCGCAACGCCGGGTCGCAACGGTCCGTCGTGCACTCGATGCCGTCGTCGCACGCCCCCGCCTCGACCTGGTGCCGACATGTGTGCGTCACCGGGTCGCAGACGTCGGTCGTGCACGGCACCCCGTCGTCACAGTCGAGGACGTCGAGGCACTCCTCGGCGACGTCCCCGTCCGCATCGGCCTCGCCCCCCGTGCCGGCATCCGCGTCTCCGCCTGGCCCGATCTCCCCTTCGTCGGGCCCGACGTCGCCCCCGTCGGCATCCGCGGCGACCTCGCGGCCCCCTTCGTCCCCGTCGGCCTCCCTGCGGGCGTCGCCGCCGCCGAGGCCGGCCGCGTGCAGGGAGCAGCGCGTCGCCACCAGCCCCAGGGTTATGAGAAGAACGGCCCTGCATGCGGACCGGCATCGCATGACAGGCACAGCATAACACGATGCGACTTCGAGATCGTGGCCGACGTTTCCGGACGCGGAGGGCATCGCATGCCAGGCTCCGGAGGACCCGATGCGACGGTCGAGACGTCAGGGAGCCGTCCGCATCCGCCCGGCGGCCGGCGGAGGAACCAGCATCCCGGCCTCCCGGAACCAGGCGTAGGCGTCGGCGATCGTCTCGCGCAGCGGCCGATGGGTGTAGCCGAGCTCGGCGACGGCACGGTCGCAGCCGATCTTGCGGTTCGACTGGAGGGCGCGGAGCGAGTCGGAGGTATAGAGCGGCCGGCGGCCGGCGGCGCGAGCGAGGGCGGTCAGGAACGGGGCGCCCAGGCGGGCCAGCCAGAACGGGGCGACGAAACGGGGCGGACGGACACCGGTCACCTCCTCGGCCAGCGCGGCCAGCTCGGCGACGGACTTCCATTCTCCGGACAGGAGGTAGCTGCGGCCGGTCCGGCCGTGCTGTTCGGCCGCCATCGCCCCGGCCACCACGTCGCGCACATCGACCCAGTCGAAGCCGCCGGCAACGAGCGCCGGGAGGCGACGGTGGTACAGGTCGAGCAGGACCTGGCCGACGGGCGAGGGCTTGAAGTCGAACGGCCCGAGGATGGCGGTGGGGTGGAGGATCACGGCGTCGAGGCCCCGACGGACCGCTTCGAGGACCTCCCGTTGGCCCGCCGCCTTGCTCCGGTCGTAGGCCATTTCCCCCGGGTCCTCGACCAGCGGGCGATCCTCGTCGAGCCGCTCGTCCAACGGACGCTGGACGAAGGCGTGGATGGAGCTGAAATGGACGAGGCGCTTGACGCGGGCGTCGAGGCACGCGGCGGCGACGTTCCGCGGCCCCTCGACGTTGGTCCGGTGCACCAGGCCGTCGGGATCACCTTCGATGGAGATTTTCGCGGCGAGGTGGTAGACCACCTCCGCGCCGTCGAACGCCGCCCGCAGCGAGGCGGGGTCGAGGATGTCGCCCGGTACCCGCTCCACATCCAGGCCCTCGATGGCGCGGGTGTCGTTGCGAACCACGCAGCGGACCTTGCGCCCGGCGGCCAACAGCGCGCGCACCAGATTGCCCCCGACGTGCCCCGAAGCTCCCGTGACGACGACCGTCATGGCTCTTTTCCCTCCGGCCCGGCATGGTGCCGCACGGTCGCGAGCTTACCGGTCGGGAAACCAGGAAGGCCAGCGAAAACGCAGCCCGCGATTCCCGTGGACACGGAGGGGGCAGGCGGGTAGATTGCACGCCGTGCCGCAAGCGAGACCGGCGGGACGGGAGGAGCTCGTCGCGCACCGGTGCGCGACGCCGCCGGGTGTTCCGGCGAGGAGGAAGGAGCGATGAACTTCGATTTCACCGAGGAGCAGCGGGCGGTGCAGCGGATGGCGCGCGAGTTCGCCGACGAGCAGATCGCGCCGCGGGCGAAGGAGCTGGACGAGCAGGCCGAGTTCCCCGCCGACCTCGTCGCCAAGCTCGGCGAGCTCGGCCTGATGGGCATCGCGATCCCTCCGGAGTACGGCGGCAGCGGCATGGACTACGTGACCTACGTGCTGGTGATGGAGGAAATCAGCCGCGCCTGCGCCGGCACCGGCGTGATCCTGAGCGTCAACAACTCGCTGGTCTGCGACCCGCTGCTCCACTACGGCACCGATCGCCAGAAGCGGGAAATCCTGACGCCCCTCGCCTCCGGCAAGCAGCTCGGCTGCTTCGCCCTCACCGAACCCGGGGCGGGTTCCGACCCCGCGGCGATGCGCACCACGGTCCGGCAGGTCGGCGACGAGCTCGTCCTGAACGGGGAGAAGATCTTCATCACCAACGCCCCGAACGCCGACTGGGCGATCGTCTTCGCCACCGAGGATCGGGAGAAGCGGCACAAGGGGATCAGCGCCGTCCTCCTGCCGCTCAAGAACCATCCCGGCGTGACCGTGGGCCCCAAGGAGATCAAGATGGGGATCCGCGCCTCGCATTCCGCCTCCATCTCGATGGAGGACGCCCGCGTCCCCGTCGACTACCGCCTCGGCGAACGCGGTCTCGGCTTCAAGGTCGCCATGACCACCCTCGACGCGGGCCGCATCGGCATCGCCGCCCAGGCCGTCGGCATCGCCGCCGCGGCGTTCCGCGAGAGCGTGGCGTACGCCAAGGAACGCCAGACGTTCGGCAAGCCGATCGCCGAGCACCAGGCAATCGCCTTCTTGCTCGCCGACATGGCCACCGAGCTGGACGCCGCGCGCCTGCTCACGCTGCGCGCCGCCTGGCTCAAGGATCATCACCGACCGTACAGTCGCGAGTCCGCCACGGCGAAGGTCTATGCCGCCGAGATGTGCATGAAGCTCACCACCAAGGCGATCCAGATCCACGGCGGATACGGCTACCTCAAGGAATACCCCGTCGAGCGGCACTTCCGCGACGCGAAGATCACCGAGATCTACGAGGGCACCAGCGAGATCCAGCGGTTGGTCATCGCCAACCACCTGCTCAAGGCCTGAGCGCCTTCCCCGCGGGCATCGCCCGCGATCGCAGGGCGCCACCGCACGCGGTGCGGATCTCCGAGCGCGAGGTGCTGGAGGCGGCGGCTCGCATCCGCGCGCGCATCGCCGGCACCCACGAGGCGCCGCCGCCCATCGCCGTCCGCCGCCGGATCGCCGGGAAACTCGAGCGGGACGACCTCGCTCCGTTCGAGCGGACGGCGCGCGGAGACGCCGAGGCCCGGGTCCCCATCGGCCGGGAGGACGCCGCCCGTCGCCGCTCGCTTTCGCGGACCAGGCGATACGCCAGAACCGACGTTTCCGGCTCGTGCACGACCGCCTCTTCGATGCGGTACGTCCCCGGCGGTACGCGCAGGACGAGGGAATCGCGGCCGACGCGGTCGCCGGACGCTGCCGCCCGGAAGAGAACCAACGGACCGCCGGGAAGCTCGATGCGCCGTCGCGTGCTCTTCCACGCCTCCTCCGGAATCCGGTTCGCCCGGGCGAGCAGCGAAGTTTCGTCTTCCGCCGCCAGCCAGCGTACCAGAAGACCGCCCTCTCCCCGGGCGACCCACGTGGTCGGCAGCGGATCGCCGCCGAGGACGAGGCCGCGTCCCGGTCCGACCCGTATCGTGCCCACATCCCCGACGGCGCAGGCGCGGTCGTAGTCGCGGGCCGCCGGTGACCCGGGCGGCCGGGCGGTCGGCACGGCCGCGCCCGCCCAATCGCGCAACAGCCGCGCGGGAAGGAGCAGCAAGGGGCCCGCACCGCTCCCCCCGACCCACACCTTGCGTTTCGCCGCGGGCCGCGGCCGCGGTCGCCTCCGTTCCGCGATCAGGTCGCGCAGCTTCCGGGGCCGCGCCGTCCCCCTGCGCGTGAGATGCCGGAGAATCCGCGCGAGCAAGGCCGGCTCGATGGAAATCCCCCGTCGCCGAAGGATCACGGCCAGCTTATTCCCGCCCCAGTGGGGATACATCTGCCGCACCTCCGTGACCTGCCTCTCCGTTTCCGCGGACCATTCTCTCTTCTTTTTCCCCATGGCCTCCTCCCGGCCGACGGGCGTTCGGCCGCCGGCGCCAGGATAGGTCAAGACGTCGCCTCTTGCACGGCCCGCAATCCGTGGCCGAGAGGAGCGCGACTCGCCTCGCCACCGGGCGCGGTCTCTTGCCCTTGTCAACCGGTCGTCCCCGGTGCGGCCTGCGGTCGCGCGGCGAGGGCCGTTCCTGCCGACGTCGCCCGCCGCGACCTCGCGGAACCGTCGCGACAGACCCCTCACCCCTCCGCCCTTGCGTGCCGGCGCGACCCCCACCACCTGGCCGGCTCGACGCCGGCCCGGGGCGGTGGGATCGGTTCCGCGACGTCGGTCGACTTGACGCCCCTGGAGTCGCGGACCACCCTTCGCCCCGAGCCGGCCATGCGTTCGCGGTGGGCCCAGGGATTGCGGGTTTCTTCCTTCCGGCGCGCGGCGTCCGCGGTCGCGCGCACCGTCGGCGCCGAGCCTGTGCGGCGCGGCGTGGCCTGCGTGCTCCTCGGGGCGGCGGCGGCGTTCCTGTTCGCGTACTGGGCGGAGTGGATCCCCCGGCTGCCCGGATGGGGGGGGCGGGCGTTGGCCCACGTCCGTCGCGGCATGGTGCCTCTGCCACGGCTGTTGCTGGCCGGGGCGATGCTGGCGGTTCTCGGAACGCTGTTGGTAGGCCGCCCGGGAGCGGTGCTGGCTTCGCGCAGTCGTCTGCTGCAGGCGGCGGCGGCGGGCCTGTTCGGCGGGTTCATCCTGTACCTGTTTCGCGACGAATCACACACCCTGGGGGACTCCAGCGCGATTCTGCGGGACGCCGCCGGGAGCGTCACGAACGGGGGGTTTTACACGTACCTGGAGGAGCTCGTGGGGATGTGGCTGCCGACGCGGCTGGCGCGCTGGCGGCACGAGGCGGCCGGAACGGACGCGCGGCGGGCGCTGCTGCAGGCCTACACCTGGGTCAGCATCGGCGCGGGGGTGCTGTATGTGGCCGCGGTGTCGCTGGCGGCCCGGCGGGCCGCGCGGCCTGCGGCGTTCTGCACGATCCTGCTCCTCAACGCCGCCCTGCAGCACTTCGCCGGCTACGTCGAGAACTACCAGACCGCGACCCTCCTGCTGGCGATCGGGTTCCTCTGGGCCACCGACCGACTCCGTTCCGGCCTGGAAACCGGCATGGGCACGGTGCTCGGCACCACGGCGCTTTTCTCGCTCGCGGTGACCTGTCACGGCGTGGCGGTCTGGAGCGTGGGGGCGCTGGCATGGCTGGCCGCCGTCGCCGCCCGCGGTCACCCCCTGCGCTTCGCCCGGTTCACCGTGGCCGGCACCGCCGTCGCGGCGGTGATTCTCGGCGGCGTGTATCTTCTGTTCACCCGGTGGCTCACGCCGGGCGTTTCCACGGTGCATCTGGGCGGGGGAGACCGCGGCCTTCTCGACCCGGCGTGGCCGATGTTCCTCAAGGGGTGGAACGCCATGATGGCCCATCGGCCCCTCCGCGACCATGCCTGGGCGATCGCGCGCGTGGCCGCCCCCTCGTTGCTGGTCCTGGCGGCCCTGCTCCTGACCGTTCCGCGGGCGGTCGGCCGGGCGGCGGCATCGCGCGACGGCATCTTCGCCCTCGCCTTCCTCGCCGGTTTCCTCGTCCACCAGGGCGTTTGGGTCTCGAAGATCGGCCTGGAGCGGGACTGGGACCTCTTCGGCTTCACCTGGCTGCCGCTCGCCTATCTGGCCTGGCGCGCTTTCGCCGAAGCGGACCTTCCCCGCATCGCCGAACCCCTCGTGGCGGTGGTGTCGCTCCTGGGAGGCTTCACCTGGGTGCTGGCCCACGCTCGCGTCACGGCGTAGCCCCGCGGTCATGCGCCGGGGCATCCTCGAGCACCCCGCGCTGCTCGGTGACCGGGAGCCCATCGCGGAGCACCCGTCCGGCCCGGGGGCGTGCGTTGACACCCGGGGGCCCCGGTGGTAACCGGCCAGCGTTCCCGGTTCCTCCGCCCCGGCGCCGGCGGCGGAGTTGCGGCCGGGGTTCGAGGCGCAGCCGCGGTCGTGGTCGAGCCGTCCCGCCATTCCTCGATGCCGCCGCCCTGCGAGGAAGACGCCCCGCCGCCGCAGGCGGGTCCGCGGATCCGCTCGCCCGGCCTGCTGCTGCTCGGCGCCGCCGGCCGCAACGCCGGCAAGACCACCCTCGCCTGCCGGATCCTGCAACGCCTCTCGGCGCGCCTCGAGGTGACGGGGGTGAAGATCACGACGGTGCGCGAAGGCTCCGCGGGGGAGTGCCCCCGCGGCGGGGAGGGATGCGGCGTCTGCCGATCCTTCGACGGACCGTTCTTGCTGACCGAGGAGCGGGACGGTCCGCCGGAGAAGGACACCGTCCGCATGCTCCGCGCCGGAGCGCGTCGCGTGCTGTGGCTCCGCGTCCACCGGCGCGCGCTCCGCGCCGGAATCGAGGCCCTGCTCGAAACCCTCGGGCCGGGAACGCCGGTCGTCGCCGAATCCAACACGGCGCGCGTCGTCCTCGACCCCGACCTGTTCCTAATGCTCCGCCGCTCCGACGCGCCGGGGTTCAAGGCGAGCGCCCGCGCCGTGCGGGACTACGCCGACCGCACGGTCGTGTTCGACGGGAAAGGCCACGACCTCGATCCGCGCGCCATCGAGTTCGCGGACGGCCGGTGGCGTCTCGACGAGCCGCCGACCGCGATCGTCCTCGCCGGCGGCAGCAGCCGTCGCATGGGCTTCGACAAGCGGTCGCTCGCCGTGGACGGCGTGCCGCTGCTGGAACGGGTGGTCCGCAGCGTGCGGCCCTTTGCGCGCGAGGTGCTGGTCGTGGCGAATCCGGCGGATCCGCCGCACGACGAGGCGCCGGGAACCCGGCTCGTGTTCGACCGGGTCCCCGGCCGCGGGCCGCTGATGGGCGTCGTCTGCGGTCTCGCCGCCTCGACCAGCGACCGGAACCTGGTGGCGGCGTGCGACCTCCCCGATATCCCCGCCGCTCTCGTGCGGCGACTCCTCGAAGAAGCGTTCACCTGCGACGCGGCGGTGCCCCGGGCCGCCAACGGCAACCTCGAGCCGCTGCTGGCGGTGTACCGGCGCCGCCTCCTGCCCGACGCGGAGCGGCTGCTCGCGGCTGGCGCGGGGGGTCTCCGCCCGCTCCTGGCCACGGCCGACACGCACTTCGTCCCCCTTGAAGAGTACGGCACGTCCGCGATCCCGAACCTGAATACCCCGGAGGACCTCCGGACCTACGCCATGCGTCGCGACGGCCCGCGTCGGTCGGGCAACGGGGATCCCGCCGATCCGAGGCGGCTCACCCGAAGACGCGCGCGGCGATCTCCCGGTCCTCCGCGCAGAAGAAGCACAGCACCACGCGCTGCAGCGATCGGAACGGGTACTCGTCCAGCACGCGCTTCACGACGGCCGCCGCCTCCTCCCGCGGATAGCCGTAGACGCCGGTGCTGATCGCCGGGAAGGCGATCGACCGCAGCCCGTGCTCCTCGGCGATGCGCAGCGAGTTGCGGTAGGCGTCGGCCAGGAGCTCGGCGGGGTTCGGGACCGAGTGATAGACGGGGCCGACGGTATGGATCACGTGCCGGGCCGGGAGGCGGTGGCCGCTGGTGAGGACCGCCTGTCCCGTCGGGAGTCCGTCGGGGAAGCGGGTGCGGCGCAGCTCGCGACACTCGGCCAGCAGTCCCGGGCCGGCGGCGCGGTGAATCGCCCCATCGACCCCGCCGCCTCCGAGCAGCGTGGAGTTCGCGGCGTTGACGATCGCATCGACGTCCAGCTTCGTGATGTCGCCGACGATCAGTTCCGGCTTCATCGCATCCCTCCCGGGCGCGTCGCGGCGGCCCGCAAGGGCGGCCGCGTTTCGGCGCGGGGCCTTGTAGCGCGTGCCGGCCCACCGGGCAAGCGCAGCACCGAGGGAGGGCACACCCGGCGCGCGCCGTCCCGTCTTGACCTCGGCGCGGCCATGGAGCACCGTGCGGCTTGTGCCCGGGGCCGGGTCAAGACAACGGTCGGAGATGCGGGTGCTCGGGGTGCTGTGCCTCGCGGCGGTCCTGCCCGCCGCCTGCGGGCGCGGCGACGACGGGCGTGCCGCGGCCGCACCGTCCGGATCCGACGCGGCGACGCCGCCGCCGCCGGCCGCGAACCGGGAGACGACGGTGCCCGCCGAAGCGCCAGGCGAGAAGGGCTCGGTGACGCACGACGCGTTCCGCGCGGCGTTCCTGCCCGCCGCCAGCGAGCGCGACGACGCCGGGCGTCCCGCAACCGTGTCGTCCGGGTCCGACGGGGCGACGCAGGCGCCGCCGACCGGGAACCGGGACACGACGGCGCCCGCCGAGGTGCCGCGCGAGGAGGGCCCGATGACGTACGACGCGTTCCGAAGGCTAGTCGAGGATCGCCGCAGCATCCGCAGGTTCACGGAGGACGACGTCGGAGAGGCCGAGGTGGCCCGCATCCTGGAGGCGGTCCGGCTGTGTCCGACCGCGGGCAACGAGCAGGCGTACGAGGTGGTGGTGGTCCGGGACCCGAAGCGCCGCGCGGCGCTGGCCGCCGCCGCGTTCGGGCAGCCATGGGTCGAGCAGGCGCCGGTAGTGCTGGCGTTCGTTGCCCTGCCCGCCGTCTCCGGGGCGCGCTACGGCGAGCGCGGGTCGAGGTTGTACGCGGTGCAGGATGCGACGATCGCGGCCACCTACGCGATGCTGGCCGCGACGACCCTCGGGCTGGGTTCCGTGTGGGTCGGGGCCTTCGACACCCGCGCCGTCGCCCGTGCGCTCGAGTGCGCCGCGGGCGAAGTTCCGGTGGCGCTGCTGCCCATCGGCCGCCCGGCCGAATCGCCCGCGGCGCGTCCCCGGCGCTCTCTGGAAGAGATGTCCCGCCGCCTCTGAAGTCCGGGTGAGGCGTCGTCCGCGCGGAGAGTCGGGACGGGGCGGCGGCGGGACGTCGTCCGCGGCGGCCCGGCACGCTGTGCCGCTCCGATCGGAACTACCCCGGCGGCGGCGTGCAGCGATAGCGACCGTCGGCATCGACCGCGAACCAGTCTCCCGTCCGCGGCGGATTCTCGCGTTCGGAGAACACGATCGCCTGGTAGGTCTCCACGCGCAGGTCCGGGTCGCGCCAGCATTCCGCGGGGGCGCCGTGCTTCCGGCACAGGTGGCCGAGGAATTGCTCCCGGTCCGGCAGGTCCTCCCAGACCTGCGGCAGGAACGTCGAGCTGCCCCACCGGGTGTGCAGGATCACGCCGTCCACCCGCGGGCGCAGCCGGTCGCGCAGATCCTCCGGCGAGGAGAACTCGAACGGCTGCGGCGTCGTCAGGATGCTGATCTCGACCACCAGACCGGGCAGCTCCGGCGCCCGGACGGGGGGAAAGCGACTGTCGGCGAAGGCGGCGGCCCGCCCGCGGTCCATCACGTTCTCCCACAGCGGCGTCCGCGCCTCGAACATGCCGATGCAGCCGCGCAGCTCGCCGTCGCTCGTCTTCAGCGTCACGAAGCAGGCCAGCGGCTGTGCGAGGTACGGCGTCTGGCAGGAGGGATCGAGCGTCGGGGGGTCCTTCCCGGCGAGCTGTCGATCGATGGCGGCCCGCGCCAGCGAGAGCAGCAGGCGGCGCTCCGCCGGCGTGGGGCTCCCGCCCGTTCGGCCGGCGTCGATCCCGCCCGGCGCCGCGCCGACCTCCCGCGAAGCCGCAACTTCGGCCGCGGATGCCGGTGCGCTTCCGGTTTCGGCGTGGCCCGCCGCCCGTGTCCCGCAGGCGGGGACCGCCAGGCACGCCGCGAACACCCAGCTTCGAACTCGCATCTTCCCTTTCCTCCCCGGAGTCGTCGCACCGGCCGGGCCCGACCCCGTCCGCGCGGCGCCGTGCACCCGCACGATCTCGCACGCCGGCGCACCGGGTCAAGAACCGCGCTCGCGGTCCGGCGAGCGGACTCGGGAGCGACCGGGTCGTCCGCCGCGGCACGCGGCTCGACGACATGTGGCGGGCCCACATCGTCGGCTGGACGTTCCGCGGCGGCGGTGCGGCGTCTTGACGGAGGTTGCCGTGCGGGTCGCCGCGGGAGAGAATGCGCCATGCTCTGCGGCCGTCACCTGCTGCTCCTCGTCCCGCCCGCCGCCGCGCTCGTTGCGGCCGGCTGCCGCCGAGACGGCGCGCCTCCGGCCCAGGAAACGGAACCGTTCGCGGTGCCCGCCGCCGAGATCCCCGCGGCGGACGTCGAGCGGGTGCTCGCCGAGAGCCGCGCGCGGCAGGCGGCGCAGGGCACCGACCCCGATCTCGAGATGCTCGCGCGGCGCTTTCGGCGCATGAATCTCGTCGCCATGGGGCGCGACCCCGAGGACGGCTCGCTGCTGTACACGACGAAGAACGAATCCCCCGCCTTTCGCCAGAGCGCCCACGTCCTCCGCGCGCAGCTCGGCGACGACGCCGTCGATGTACTGGGCGAGCGACTCGCCGACAAGGCCCTGGACGCGCTGATCGACGCGACGGGGACGTTCCGCGTTCCGATGCGCGTTGAGACGTTCCAGGGAGAACGTCTTGCGGACGCCGCGCTGGAGATCCTGGGGTGGACCCGCGACCTGCCGCTGCTGCTGCTGCACTACGACCTGGTGGACGAGGCCAACCGGTCGCGGCTGCCGCGCTTCACCCTCCGCACCCTTCTGCGCGCGCGGTGGAACCTCGAAACCGACCGGCCGCCGGACCATGCCCTGCGCGACGCGGAGAAGATTGCGTGGTTCGAGTTCCGGGCGCGGTACCGGCGTCACGCCCCGACGGCGGAGCGGCGCCGGGCGCTCGTGGAGCTGGCGAAGCTGCTTCCCTCCTATCCGCTCGACCGCGCCCTCGAGGCGCTCGTGCGGGAGGCGCAGGCGGCTCCCGGCGCGATCCGCGAGGAGGGCGACCCCCTTCCGTAGCCTCGCGCGCCGCGCCTCGCCGCCCCGACGCGGGTTCGCCGCGGCGGAAGCGACGAAGCGGTGCGACCGGACGACCTGACGGCTTCGGGTGCGCTGCGCCGGTCCGGGTCCTTGCTCGACGGTGCGCAAGATCGGCGCGCTGGGGTTCGTGGGCCCGACATCCTCCCTCCGTCCCCGGGTCCGAACACCCGGACGCAAAGGGATCGAGTGTCCGAGCGCTCAGGGTAACGACCTCACGGGACGGAAGCCGATGTGGTCGCCGCGGTAGTCCGGGGGGTTGGCGGCGCGGGTCGCCGCCCGGGCGCTCCTGGCGGGGCTGAAGTGGCCACCTCCGCGCATCACCCGGTGGGAGCCCACCGTGAGACCCGAGGGATCCGTCGCACTACGCGACGGGTAGTCCGATCCGTCCCACCAGTCGTGACACCATTCCCAGACGTTCCCCAGCATGTCGTACAAACCCCATGCGTTCGCCAGCCG
>Ga0068707_1002946_pt1 | contig 11935 bp, 9 predicted proteins | sample YNPNPMetaG_FD_66600 | JGI IMG/M metagenome (GOLD analysis project Ga0068707, IMG submission 66600) | Anoxygenic and chlorotrophic microbial mat microbial communities from Yellowstone National Park, USA - YNP NP MetaG | ecosystem: Environmental > Aquatic > Thermal springs > Hot (42-90C) >... | reverse complement strand
CAAAACATGGCAGCGCCCAATACATCGCAACGCTCGCGTCGAACCTCGCCCCTGTAGATAGGCACTTCAGGACCTCCCACCAGTCCGCCCTTGGGCCGATGCCCCCTGCAAAAATCAGCAAAATCAGCACCCGCAACAACGCCAACAGACCAAAAGCAAACAACCAGAACTTCCAATCCTTGAGTGATTGCTCGACGAACAACCCCCATCGCAACTCGTGGTCTTCGGCGCCGCGCACTGTTGGCGCGCTTCCCCCTTCCCGTTGGCCTGATGCAATCGGTTCTCCGCTCACACGCCGCTAGAGTACCAAGTCGCAGAACGCGGTCAAACAGTGAGATCATTTCACAAATCCGGGGCCGTGAATCGGGAGCGGGGCAACTGGACCAAAATACCGTGCCTGTCCCCTTGTTTGTGCGGAAATATCGTGTCTGTCCCCTTATTTTGGCGCAATCCGCCACACCACGCTCCGACAGTCAAACCGCGGGCAGAAACGCTCTCGGTCAAGAGCTTTGGGCCGCGATTTGCCTCGCCACGTTTTGACCGCACAGGATGACCATTGGCATACCACCCCCCGGGTTTACTGACCCGCCAACAAAAAAGAGGTTCGAGTATTTGACGCTCTGTTTTGGGGCTTTGAAGGCGAGGTTTTTCCAGCGGTCGCTGACCACACCATAGATTGAACCTCTGTTCGAGTAATACCGGGCCTGGATGTCAATGGGTGTCCAAACATGCTCGAAGGCGACGTGCTTGCGAAGGTCTCTGAGCCCCATCCGCTCGAGTTTTTCAAGGACAACCTCCTTGTATTTCAAATAATCGTCACGCGTTAGCGGGCGTTGGTCATCCAAGTACGGTATGTGCGGCAGTATTTTCAGACAATCGCAACCGGCGGGTGCAACCGTGGGATCGGTCCGCGACGCCGCGACGAGGTAGATCGTCGGATCGTGCGGCAGACGGTGTTCTTCGAACACGGCGCGGAAATGATCGCGTTGATCGCCGCTGAAGAAGAAGTTGTGATGAGCGAGCTGAGGGTACTGGCAGTCAAGGCCGAGATCGATCACCAATCCCGAACAGGCCGGCTCGAATCGTTTTTGCAGGGCATCAACAAACGGTTTGCTTTCTTTCAGCAGTTTTTCGTAAGCGGGTATTACTTCCATGTTTGAAACGACAATGTCGGCGGGGTGGAAGCTGCCGTTTGCGACGATGCCTGTGACCTTGCTGCCATCATGGCGGATTTCGGTCACTTCAGAGTTGAGGTGGACGGTTATGCCGAGTTCGTCCATGAAGCGTTGGAAGCCGATGGCGATGTTGTACAATCCGCCCTCAACGTACCACAGGTCATAGCGGAACTGGATGGTGGGCATGCAGTTCATGAATGCGGGCGCGCGATAAGCGGACGAGCCGACGTACTTGATAAAGTAATCAAATATGTCGCAGAAATATCGGGTCTTGAAACTTGCAGCCACAGCCTGATGCATGCTCCGGAAAAGGTCGAACTTGAGGAATTGCCACAGCCCGTAATGGCGTGCGAACTGCCGCCAGTTGTCGAGTCCCTGCTGGAAATAACCACTATTGACGAGGTCGAACAGGTTTCCGGAGTACTCGAGAAACCGCTGAACATTCTCCGGGGGTTCACCGACCTTCCGCGCCTCGGCAGCCATCCGGTCCTGCTCCGGGTAAAGGTCAACCACGGTCCCGTCCTCGAAAAAGTTCCGCCAGTGTGGCCGCAATGGTCTGATGTGGATGTAATCGGCCATTTGTCTGCCGCTGCGCTGGAACAGCCGGTCGAAGAATTCGGGGAGGGTCAGGATCGATGGGCCGAGGTCAAACGAGTAACCGCGTTCTTTGAGCACGTTGAGTTTGCCCCCGATTTTCGGGTTTTTTTCGAACACTGCGACTTCATATCCGGATTGGCGGAGAGAAATGGCTGCGGACAACCCCCCGAGTCCGGCGCCGATCACGATTACTTTTTTCGTGCTCATGGGACTATTTGCTTATTGTTGTTACTCGCTTGAGGCCTTCTTTGGCCAGATGATCCGCCGGGTGAACAGCCAGGGCCTTCCGGTAGAACTGTTCGGCGTCGCTCGGCTGGCCCAGCAATTCGTGGCAGCGCCCGGTGAAAGTCAGGCAGGTCGCATAGCCCCATCGAGGTTCCAATGCCCCCCCGGTGGTTCGAGCTTCGGCTTCGAAAAGTCTCAATGCGTCGAGGAGAGTATCAAGCGCGTTACGGAGAGCGGTTTGGTTTTTGGCGGTATGAAGTTTGCAGACACCAAGCAGGTACTGGACACGCGGGTTTTTTGAGCCGAGAACGATTGCAGCTTCGCGGTGTTTTTCGACGGTGGGACCATACCTGATGGCCTTGAGAATGTTGCCGTCGATTTTCATTCCGTAGAGCGTGCCGAGGAGCGCATGGCTTTCGGCGTGGTAACTGTCGATCTTGAGGGCAGTGCTGAAGGCGCTTATTGCTGCATCGCGTGCTTGATCTGCAGCGCGCCTGTCAACTTTGCGATCGGGCCTGTTTTCAATCTGGAGCAAACGATGGAACTCTGCGACTCCGAGCCAGTAGTAGTTGGTGAGCGCGGGCGGCGAATTGGTGGCTGCACGGCGCAAGGTGTCACATGCCCTCTCGAAACGGGTGCCGTCCCATGTTTGGTATGCTGCATTGAACTCGGCGATGCCCGCCTCGAGCAGGTCTAGGGCGGCAGACTCGGCACGGGCTGGCAAAGCAGCCAAGATCAAGATTGCATATATCCTGCGCAGACGAAACATCACTTGACGGAGTATTGCCCATGACGAGACTCAGGCAAGTAGATTATGGAAATCTCTGCCATGGTGCGTCAGCACCGTCGGTTTTTTCAAACCGGCGCAACCCGGCCCCTCGAGTTTCGACTGTCCCAACTCGAAAAGCTCTCCGCAGCTCTCCACAAATTTGAGTCGAAGCTGTTGGATGCATTGCAACTGGACCTGCGAAAGTCACCTTTTCAGGGCTATGCGACCGAGCTTGGGCTTGTTCACGCTGAACTGCGGCATGCGCGCAAGCACCTGCGGCGCTGGGCAGCCCCGAGCCGACGGAAGACGCCGTGGTTTGCCGCGCCCTCAAGCGGCTGGGTGCAGTGCGAACCGCTCGGGGTTGCGTTGATTATGGGGCCATGGAACTACCCAGCGTCACTGATGCTGACACCGCTCGTGAGCGCAATCGCCGCCGGGAATTGTGTCGTACTGAAACCGTCCGAGCTGGCGCCACACACCGCCGGGACAATCGCTGCAATGGTGGCAGATGCATTCCCGGAAGATTACATCTCGGTCGTGGCCGGCGGACCGGACGTGGCCGAGCTGTTGTTGCGCGAGCGGTTTGACAAGATTTTCTTCACAGGGAGCACGCGGATTGGGCGATTGGTCATGGCCGCAGCAGCACAGCATCTGACCCCGGTTACCTTGGAACTCGGCGGGAAATGCCCGGCGATCGTCTGCGCGGATGCTGCGATTGAACTTGCTGCGCGGCGGATCGCGTGGGGGAAATTCATGAATGCGGGCCAGACATGCGTGGCGCCCGATTTTGTTTTCGTCCAACGCGGAGTGGCGCGGGCTTTTCTTGGTGCCATGGAACGTTCACTGCATGAATTTTATGGCGACAACCCGGCCACGAGCCCCGATTACGGGCGGATCGTCAACAAACAGCACTTCGAAAGGCTGGTGGGCTATTTGCGTGAAGGCAAAGTTGTATGCGGAGGAACGCATGAGGCATCGGCCCTGTACATTGCGCCGACGGTCTTGACAGATGTGAGTCCGGACTCGGCGGTGATGCAGGAGGAAATTTTCGGCCCGATTCTGCCCGTGCTCGAGTTCGGCGAGCTGGACGAGCCGCTCGCTGCACTGAAGGATTGGCCGACGCCGCTGGCTTTGTACGTCTTTACGCGCAGCCGCCAAACAGAAACGCGTGTGATAAACGAGGTCCGTTCAGCAGGCGTGTGCGTGAATGATGTGGTGATGCAGATCGTGGGGTTCGACCTTCCATTTGGCGGGCTTGGGGACAGCGGCATCGGCGCTTACCACGGTCGTACGGGGTTTAACACGTTTTCACATCAACGATCGATCGTACGGCGTGGGACATGGTTTGACGCGCCGGTGCGGTATCCACCTGCGCGAATGTCTCTCGGGTGGTTGAAACGGGCGATGAGGTTTTTGCTGGCCGGCTGAGCTTGCCACGGATTGCTCGATGCATTAGAACTCTGGCATGTCCGAGCGCATTATCATCATAGGAGCTGGACCGGGCGGATTGGCGACAGCAATCTTGTTGGCAAAGGCGGGGTTGGAAGTCACGGTTCTCGAGAAGCAAGCAACGGTTGGCGGGCGCACATCTTCCATTGAAAGTGACGGCTACATTTTTGATTTGGGGCCGACATTCTTCCTCTATCCGCAAATCCTTGCCGAGATTTTTGCCGAGGCGGGGCGCGATCTTTACAAGGAATTGCCGATGACAAAGCTGGACCCCCAGTACCGCCTCGTCTTCGGTGCAGGCAGTGAGTTGTACGCCACTCCGGACGTGGAACGCATGGTCAAGGAAATCGAAAAGTTATCGCCAACCGACGCGCCCAAGTTCCGTGAGTTCATGGATTATAATAGAAGAAAGTTTGTGAAGTTTGCGCCATGTCTGCAGATGCCGTTCCTCGGTTGGGAAAGCGTCCTGAGTCTGCGGCTGCTCATGGTTCTGCCATATCTCAAGCCTTGGAAGTCGCTCCACGCGGAATTGTCCGAGTTTTTCCACGATCCACGTCTTCAACTGGCGTTTACATTTCAGTCAAAGTATCTGGGAATGTCCCCGTTCCAGTGTCCGAGCTTGTTCTCGATTCTTTCATTTCTTGAATACGAACACGGCATTTGGCACCCGACAGGCGGGTGCAACAGAATCACGCAGACCATGGCCCGTGTTGCCCGGGAACTGGGCGCAGAAATCCGTCTTAATACGCCGGTCGAACAAATCCTGTTCCGTGGCCGGCGCGCGGTCGGAGTTCGAACCCCCGAAGGCGACTTGCAGGCCGAAGCCGTGGTTGTAAACGCTGACTTTGCGCACGCAATGACGACTCTTGTGCCCGACAACCTGCGCCGGCGTTGGTCCAACCAGAACATCGCGCGAAAGAGATTCTCGTGCTCGACGTTCATGATGTATCTGGGCGTGGAAGGGCGGTTCGACCAGCTTGCCCACCACAACATCTACATCGCCAGAGATTACCGACGGAATCTCACCGAGATAGAAGAACAGCATGTGTTGTCAGAAGATCCGTCGTTCTATGTCGAGAACCCTGTTATGACGGATCCGACGATGGCGCCGCCCGGGCACAGCGCATTGTATGTGCTGGTTCCTGTGACGCATCTGCACCCAAACGTGGATTGGTCAAAGGAGAAAGCGCGGTTCCGCGAACTCGTGTTCAGGCAGCTCCCGAAAATTGGCCTGCCGTCGGACCTGCCCAACAGGGTTCGCTTCGAGCGTGTTGTGACGCCGGTGGATTGGGAAGGCAAACTGAACATTTACCTCGGCGCAACCTTCAACCTCGCGCACAGTTTCAGCCAAATGCTCCATCTTCGACCGCGAAACAGGTTCGAAGATTTGGAGCGAGTGTACCTTGTCGGAGGCGGGACGCATCCCGGCAGCGGCCTTCCGGTGATCTTCGAATCCGCCCGTATCAGCTCGAGGTTGCTGATCAACGACCTGACTATTTCAACTTCCTGAGGACTTCCTGAAGGCCGCCTTCGACCGGCTCGATTTCTATCGGCTGTTTCGGTGCTTTGGGAGTGTCAGGAGCAGTTGGAGCCGGGCTCGGGGGCGCGCTCTTGGGCGCAACAGCGGCAATTGCCGGGCTCGGGGATTGACCGGCGGGGATTGATTCCACGGGCTCGGTGTCAGGGCTTTCATCGGCCTGGCTTGGGATATGCCAATGTTTTTGCTTGGCCATCCACTTCTGGTAGCGGTCGAACGTCCACATGTCATGCTCAGCGCCCGTCTCGAGCGCCTGCGGGATTCGGAAAAACTCGCGGTTTCGGATGAAGGCTTTGACGGACATTGTGGGGCGCAGGATTTCGCACTCGGGGAGGCGAATCCCCAAATCCGCACGGAAACGCAACCGTTGACAGACAACCGCCACAAGGCAATCGGCAAGCTGAGCGCAAATGTTGTTTTGGATTTCGGCCGGGAAAGCCAGCACGATGCGTTGAAGTGCCTCGGCACAACTGCCCGAATGCACAGTTGCGAACACAAGGTGGCCGGTCTCGGCAACGTTCAGCGTCAGCCGCATCGTCTCCGGGTCGCGCATCTCACCCACCATCAGAACGTCCGGGTCCTCCCGCATGGCGTCCAGCAGGGCTTGCGCGAAGCTGGGCGTGTCGCGGCCCACCTCGCGTTGCCGAATAAACGCACGTCGTGGCCGGAAGGTGTACTCGATGGGGCTTTCAATTGTGACGACGTGCCTTGCCTCGGTCACATTGATTTCATGAATCAGAGCCGCAAGAGTCGAGGATTTGCCAGACCCGGTCGGGCCGCTTATCAGGACAAGGCCGTGCGTCGGAACGACAAGTTTCTTGAGATCCGGGTGGAGATTTAGCCGTTCGATTGTCGCCTGAAACGAGGCGAGCAATCGAATTGCCAGCCCTACGCCTCGAGCGCTGTGCAATATGTTGAGCCTGCATCTGACGCCGGCAATCGTCCGCGAACAATCAAACGAACGTTTTTGCTCGAAAACAGACCAGTGTTCGGTCCCGACAACCTCCATGGCCATCGCTTCCAGGGCTGCCGCGGGGAGCGGCTCTCCGGCAACCCGCAGCGCTCCGCGCACACGAAATGCGGGCGGCAAACCGGGTTCCAAATGCAGATCACTGGCGCCCTGTTGTCGGGCGATCGTGACCAATGATTCAAGGCTTTCCGTGTTCATGGTTCAAATCACGGGGCCGCGTTCAAGGCCTGATCAGAGCGGTTCACCGATGCCAGTCAAAAGCGCCCTGTTTGATCGCATACACGTACGCGGCGGAAAGAACAACCACGAAACCCAGCATCCCAAAAGCCGCCAACGAGGCCGTCTCGGGATTCGCCAGCATCTTCCGGTACACAACGGCCCACGGGTACAGGAAAACCACGGCAACATCAAACAACAGAAACAGCACCGCAACAACGTGGAAGCGAATTGACGTCCGCGGCGTGCCTGCGCCGACAGGGACCATGCCGCATTCGTACGGAAGGTCCTTGGTTTTCGAACGTCGTCCTGCTTGGCCCAAAAGAGCCGAACTGACAAGCATGCCGGCGGTGAATAACACCGCAGCCGCAAGAAGAATCAGAACAGCAAGGTACTGGTTCAATTGTGAGTCCACACGCGCAAACTAGAAACCGATGCGCCCATTTACAAGCGGAAACATTTGACCCGGCCCCGCCTCGAGCCAATCACCTGTGCAGTGCAACGCCGCTCGAAAAGTTCTTGCCAGCCGCGGTGCATTGCCCGCACCGCCAGAATGTGTCTGTCACCTTGTGTCTGTCACCTGCAGTCACCTGCACGCTTCTTTTGTTGGTGCAACACGCCACTTCGCTCTGGCATTTGTACAAACCGCGCGACAGAATCCGCTCATGGCGTTGATGTTACCGCGTACAAGGTCCTGCTTCGTCTGTGGCGTCAACAACCCGCTCGGGTTGAACCTCGGATTCGAGATCGAAGGCGACACAGTTGTTTCACGGTTCAGATTCTTGCCCCAACACGCCGGGTTTCGAACCGCCGTGCACGGCGGATTGATCGCAACGGTGCTGGATGAAGCAATGGTTTGGGCCTGCGGCGTCCGCAGCAGACAGTTCACCTATTCTGCGGAAATGACAATCAGATATCGCCACACGATCGCGCCGGGCCAGGAAGTCAAAGTGGTCGGAGCCATGACCGCAAACCGCAAAAACAGGTTGTTCGAAGCAAAAGCCGAAATCGTCAGCGCCACTGGCGAAATCCTTGCTTCTGGGACGGGCAAATACCTGCCTGTCCCTCGGAATCTCGTGGGTGAAATGCTCAGCGATTTCGTGGGTGATATCGGCAAATTCATTGATTAACCCGGAAACCTTTTGTTGGTTCCTCGACACTGTCAGTGGACATTTTGTTGGAAGCGGCGGTCAGTCGCACCGCGCGCGGCGGCTGGTGGATGATGCGCGTTTGCCTCGGTTGGGGAAACGAGTGCCGTGTGAATTGTCAATTTTCGCGATACGACCCCGAGTGAGCCACCACCCCAAGTGAACCCGTGCGACCTCTGATTATACGGCCCGTGGCAGAAAGACGGGGGTGGTGTGGCTGTTTGGGCGATGGCCACCGGTGGTTTGTTTGATCGACCATTTTTCTGCAAGAATATCGTGTCTGTCCCCATTTTTGGGCGCGGGATGCCACATCTGCAAATCGCGCGCTCGGTAACCGCAAAGGTCACAGTTTGTACCCAATGTCGCGCAGGAATTTCTTGCGCCATTGACGGTCGCTTTCCTCTTCAACGCCTTTTGGCGAAGCGCCATCCACCACGCCAAGGATGCCTCTGCCCTGATCCGTTTGGGCCAAAACAACCTCGACCGGGTTTGCAGTTGCACAGAAGACACGACAAACTTCCGGCACAGCCTTGATGGCGTTGAGGACGTTGACCGGATAAAATCCCTCACCAAGGAAAATCACGAAACTGTGGCCCGCGCCAATGGCGAGCGCGTTCTTGCGCGCAAGGTCGGTCATGGCCGGGTCCGTTCCGCTCAACCGCACAAGGCATTTCCCGGAAGCCTCGCAAAACGCAAGGCCAAATTTGATCCCCGGAACGGCTCCAACCAACGCTTCATGGATATCCTCGACGGACTTGATGAAGTGGGTTTGGCCAAGGATCACATTTATCGGGTCCGGCTTCTCGATCTTCACTATGAGGATTCTGACGTCCATATGACAGGCATGTTGCCGCCACGCTCGCCGAATGTCAAATTGCACTCTGTCCTCGCGGCCAATTCTGCTCGACCGGCAATATCAAGGCCGGTTCTCGATCGCCAGGTTGTCGATGTAAAAAACCGCGTTGTTGGTGGCGTGACTCAGGAACCCAAGCCACTGCAAATCACGCCAATTCGGTGAACGCGGAGGAAGATTCGAGAAAACCATCGGCGCTTTGCCCGGCATCGTGATCGTGAGATTCCATGTGTTCGTTCCGCGCTCTCGCAATGGGCTTTGCATCGCGACATGGACCCACACATTGGTTGGCAGAACAAGCAAATCACGCCCGGCCGCTTGCAACCGGCCATCTCTTATGGTGAAGCTCGGTCCAGTCAGATAGGGTGTTGCAGCGTCGCGCCATTCGTGCGCGAAGAATGCTCCGGCACCGAGCCGCAGATCGAATTCGACTCGCGTTGTTCCCGAGCGATGGTTCGGGGTGTAAAAAAACACCGGGTTATACGCCTTTTCGAGGCCCGGGACATCAGTGATTTTCAGACATTGAGTGCCGGTCGCCGCCAACTCGTTGGTAACAGCAACAGATTCACCTCTGAACTCCATATAAACCGTCGCATCTTCGGGACGCGATCCAACGGGCGTGTCTTCGAATCCATCTTTCAGGTCCAACGGAGGCGGCGGGGGCGGGGGCGGGGCCACGGCAGGCGGTTGAGGAGCACGCACGGCGAGCCGGCGCCACGATCTTGTGCCTTGCACTCCAGCGAGCGATGGATCGAACGGAACAAATCCAATTTGTCGGGCCGGTGAATCCGGCCGCAAACGAAAATCGTCGCGGTCCGGCGCCAGAAACCCCGGATCAGCAATCAACGAGTTGCGGTCGCGACCGCGTTTTTGCCACTCCTTCAAATTCATGTCGGCGAAAAAAGTGACTTCGGCGCCGCTGGCGTTCCAATACAGGTTTTCGTCCTGGTCAATCTTGCCTTCTTTCCATGCGCCCTGAATGAGCCTGCCTTCGCGCCAGTAAACAATGTTATGCTTGAAAGTGAGCGAGTGCTGAGGATCTACAACCGACAGCCGGAGCTGATCTTGTTGGGCGAGAGCGAAGATGTTGTTAACAGCGACGTTGTCCCGACCGAAGTTGAGGTGAAACCCACTGTGTTTTGTTCGGTATGTGAGATTGTTTTCGACGCGGATACCGCTGCTGGCGGCGTCGAGGTAAATCCCAAACCCACCTGCTCCGTACAGATCGTAAGGCTCGATATCGTGGATGACGTTGTTCCGAATGACCGTGCCGGTGCACACGCCAAGTGTGTAAATACCGCCAAGGTCGCTTAACACCCGCTTGCCAAGGTGATGAATATGGTTGAACTCGACCCGGTTGCTCACTGCCAGGCTTCTGCCGTAATCCCACATCCAACCAACCGAGACACCCGAGTAGAAAAGGTCGCTGATTTCATTGTGTGAAACGGTGTTGCCGCCGGATTGTCCAACCCATACCCCCACAGCCCCCGCGTGCACAAGACCGCCGTCGCGAATGATGTTGTTTTCGACCGTAATGCGCGTGCTATGTCCTGTCGGGTCCCTGCGCGCAAACTGTTCTCCGATCTTCACACCGCCGGCGCCAAGGTCGCTCATCAGCATCCGGCTCACCTGACAATCAAGGCAGCCTTCCCGGAACCAAACTGCGTAAGTGCCGACGTGCTGTATCGTGCCGTTCCGTATCGCCACATTCCGGGCGCCATCAAGCATGATCGCAGCCGGCACCCAAAGAGCCGCCTGTGGATCCGAGTTGCCCGTCGGCGGCAACACGTATTGGTTGTGACAAAAGGAGAGCCCGTCCAACACAATGTTCTCAACAAACCGGCCTTTCGATGGTTCACCCTTGAAACGCACAAGATCAAACAGCACCGGCGCAATCACCTTGGCCTTCTCCATTTGCTCGCCCGGCATGGGACGGTAATAAATGGTCCCATCCGGGTCCAGATACCATTCGCCGGGCGAATCAAGCGCTTGCGGAAAGCCTTCGATGTAGTACCTCTGCCCGTTCCCCCATCTGGCAAAAGGCCAATACGCAGGCCCGGTGAAGTAAATCGTCGCCGCCTCGACGTCCACACGGGCGACACGGTGCCTCGAAATCTCCCATGAATGGTACACGACAACCGTCACATTCGACAGTTGACGCGAACTCAGGCGCAAAAGAGGCTCGATATCCTCTTTTCTTGCCTTGAACGCCTGTTTTCGCCAGTCGATCCGTTGGCCTGACCCGGTTTCCGACCGCTCTTTTACCCGGCTCTGAACGTAGTAGTAAAAGCTGTTCGGCGACCGCGCCGGTTGCGCGCGTCGGTCGTTGACCCAAAGTTGCTCGAAATACCAGTTCGTGCCCCCGTCCAAAGGCAGCTTTGCTTTCCAAACGCCTTCACTTGCAGGCTGCCAACCGGTAATAAGCCGGCCACCACTGAAAACCGGCTTCGCCCCGGGCGCAGCCTCATAGACAATCGGGCTGTCAGCACCGCCGCTGTCTTCCGGAGTGAGCTCGAATGTCTCTTTCATCCAATATTCTCCTCCGGCAATTGTGACACGCACAGGAGATGCAAGCGCCCCTCGAGATTTCAATCGCCGCACGGCATCGCGCGCACCGGTCAACGAGGCCAGTGGCCCGTCTGTGCCGAACCTGTTTGGTTTCGCCAAACGGCCCGACCACGCATCGTTGCCGTTGGGCGCCACGTAGAGTTGCGTGTCAGAAACTCGTGGCCGTGCAAATGCAACCGATGCCAGGAAAACAGCAGCCGCAAATACAACCAAGATTCGCGTCGGCATACGACACTACCATCGCACCGCTCTGTACATACTCAAGCCGAGAGTTTGAAGAATGTTGGTGCGCCCTGCACCTCAAGGCCCGCTGCGCGTGTGCTGTCACGACGCCCAATGCCTCTTTCCAGCGTCAACAGGCCGGATTTGACACCCAGCGCGCATCATGTATAGTCCCCGGCTCTCATGAACCGTAATTTGCACGTTGC
>Ga0068707_1002942_pt1 | contig 11939 bp, 6 predicted proteins | sample YNPNPMetaG_FD_66600 | JGI IMG/M metagenome (GOLD analysis project Ga0068707, IMG submission 66600) | Anoxygenic and chlorotrophic microbial mat microbial communities from Yellowstone National Park, USA - YNP NP MetaG | ecosystem: Environmental > Aquatic > Thermal springs > Hot (42-90C) >... | reverse complement strand
TGAATGAGCGCAGCAGAGCGGACGCAGGCCTTATAGCCATTGTTCATCTCAAGGGCGATTTTGACACCGTGCCAGCTCTGAGGAGTACAGTCGCGCTGCTCCTGGGTCATGGCTACGCGGTTGACATCATTTACGTGCATGATCCCGCCTTCCTTCCCCCGCAGTTCGAATCGGCAGCGGTGACGCTGGTTGCATTGCCGCGCTTACCCAGGCGCGTACTGCCTACCTCGTTACGTCGGATCGTGGAGGCGCTGTTGTGGTTGTTCCAGGCATTTCGTCATTGCCTGGGAAAGTCATATACATGTCTTATCGGCGTGGATCCAGTAGGGCTGATCGTGAGTGGACTGCTCGCAATATTGCTACGCGCCCCGTTGGCTTACTTTAGCCTCGAACTATATCTTTCCAGGGAGATCACGTCACTTCACATCAAGCTGATGAAAACTTTGGAGCGGTTTTTCAACCAACGATGCCTTTTCACGATCATCCAAGACCAGGAGCGAGCCAGATTGTTGGTCGGCGAAAACCGTTTGTCGCCAGAAAAAATCATTTTGTTGCCCAATTCCCCATTGGGACCAGCCCGTCGCAATCCCAGTGATTACTTGCAAAAAAAACTCGGCCTGCCTGTTGGGAAAAAGGTGATTTTGTACGCAGGTGCGCTGGCGGAATGGACGTATACGCCTGAATTGATCCAGGCTGCGCGTCAATGGCCGGATGACTGGACATTGGTGATACATAGTCGCCAGCAAGGGAATGAACTCGGCTTGGATCTGGCTGACTTCCCGTGGGTGAGATCTTCCGGCGGCCCAGTGCCCTACGCAGAACTGCCTGCCCTGATTTCTTCAGCCGATGTGGGATTGGTATTATATCGTAACGCCAGTACGATCTGGCAGGGCGACAATATGACTTACGTAGGATTGTCCTCAGGCAAGCTGGCGCAGTATCTCCGCTGCGGCGTGCCGGTGGCTGTCATCGCCTTCCCTGGCCTGTGTGAGCTCATTGAGCGTTACCGCTGCGGTATTTGTGTCCAGGAAGTGCCAGAACTGCAAGAGGCCATTGCCACTATCCTGGCCCATTACCAGGACTACAGCCAGGGTGCCCTGGCATGTTTTTCTGAAGTCTTTGACTTCGAACGCCATTTTGATGCAGTGTTGGCCCGTCTCCATGAGATGGCCACAATCCCGTGAACCATCTCTTTTGCGCGTTTATCCCTCTGCGAGGGGTTGCGCGCAGGAATCATCAGGCGCCAGGATTGTGAACCTGCTGTATACTTTGACAGCCTATCCCCCATCTATGGGTGGCGCTCAACTTTACGCGCACATGCTGGCCCGGCAGATGCTGGTTCGACACAATGTTCAAATAGTAAGCCAGTGGGACAGTAACCGCACCGATTGGTTGCTGGGCACAACGCTGCAGGCCCCAGGGCAGGATCACGATTATGTTATAGATGGCATAAGCGTGCATCGGCTGGGATTGTCATGGTGGGAAAAGTGCCGCATCGCCCCCTACGTGCCCATCTACTACCCGCTGATGGGCATGGCCTTGCCATCCATAGCTGCCTGTCTGGAGCGACACTTATACCCGTATGCAACCCAGGCGGACCTGGTACATAATGTGCGGATAGGGCGCGAGGGCTTGAGCTATGCGTCCTTGCATGTCGCACGGCGATGCGACATCCCCTTTGTGCTGACGCCGGTCCATCATCCGCGCTGGGGAGGCTGGTGGCATCGCTACTACCATCACCTCTATCGCCAGGCCGATGCAGTGATCGCGCTGACGGAGGCTGAACGTCTTACGTTGATTGAACTGGGCGTGGATGAGCGGCGCGTGTTTGTTACGGGCATGGGACCAGTTCTGGCAGAGGCTGGCGATGGCGCACGCTTCCGTGCGCAATATGGGCTGGGCACTTACCCGCTGGTGCTGTTCGTGGGGCAAAAGTATGCCTACAAGGGGGTGGCGGCATTGCTGGCAGCCGCACGAATCGTCTGGCAGCGCTTTCCTGAGACCCGCTTTGCCTTCATCGGCCCGCGCACCTCTTATTCGCGCCGCCTGTTCGCCAGCGTTCATGACCCCCGCATCCTGGAACTGGACGCGGTGAGCCTCCAGGAAAAGACCGACGCCTTCGCTGCCTGTGACGTGTTCTGCCTGCCGTCTTCGCAGGAAAGTTTTGGCGGTGTGTTCACCGAGGCCTGGAGCTTTGGCAAGCCGGTGATTGGCTGTAACATACCACCTGTCGCTGAAGTGATCACGGACGGGGTTGACGGCTACCTTGTCTCCCAGGAGGCGGAACAGATTGCAGAGCGTATCTGTCATCTGTTACTCCACCCGGCACGTGCCCAGGCCATGGGAGCAGCCGGTCAGCGCAAGGTGAAAACAAGATATACCTGGCAACAAATTGCAGAACGCACGGAGCAGGCTTATCAGAGAGCAGGCAGTCTGTGATCTGTACGGGCGAATCATGGACCAGATGCTGAAACGCGTCAATATCCTCGGCGTCGGCGTCAGCGCCATCAACATGAGCATGGCCCTCGATTTCATGGAATGGGCCATCGCTCAGAGCCTGCGGACCTATATCTCCGTCTGCCCGGTTTCGACGGTGCTGGCCTGTCTGGACGACCCGACTGTCCGTCGCGCTGTCAACGGGGCTGGCCTGGTCACCCCCGATGGGATGCCCATTGTGTGGCTCACCCGCGCCGCCGGTCATCCCCACGTCAGCCGGGTCTATGGTCCGGATTTGATGCATGACTTTTGCGCCCGCTCGGTCGGGCCGGGCTACCGCCACTACTTCTACGGTGGATCCGAAGGAGTACCGGAGCAACTTGAGGCCGTGCTGACTGCCCGCTTCCCCGGTCTCCAGGTGGCAGGGGGGTACTCTCCACCCTTCCGATCCCTGACGCCGGAGGAGGATGCCGGGGTTATGGCTCGCATCAACGCCGCCCACCCGGATGTGGTCTGGGTCGGGTTGGGCTCTCCCAAGCAGGACCTTTGGATGGCAGCACACCGGGAGCAGTTGGAGGCTCCTCTACTGGCAGGCGTAGGGGCAGCCTTTGACTTTTTCACCGGCCGGGTGCGACAGGCTCCCCGCTGGATGATGCGTATCGGCCTGGAATGGCTCTTCCGGCTGCTTCAAGAGCCCCGGCGGCTGTGGCGTCGCTATCTATTGGGCAATCCCCGTTTCATCATCAATGTGATATTCCAGTGGACGGGGATACGCCATTTCCCTCTCGAGTAGCGCAATGAGCCCGGAAGGCTGAACTTTTTGTCGCCCCAGATGCAACCTGGGCCAAAGAACGCTTGAAAGCGTGAAGTCAACCGTGAAGTTCACTGTTTCAGGAATGGAAGACATGCTTCGTTCATCTTTTCCCTGGCGTGACCGTTTGACTCTTTGGACAGGCGCCATCTTGCTTGCGCCCATCGTCGCCGTTGGGATACTGGGCCTGACTCAGCTCATCAACTTAATTCGCTCGGCGAATCCCCAGGTAGACTTTGGCACTTACTATCTTGCCGGCGCCATTCTGGATTCGTCTGATCCTGACGAACTCTATAGCATGGGACGGCTGGAACGGGAAGCAGCAAAACGTGGGATGTCGCATGTCGTGGAAGCAGGCCGTACCGGGCCTTATCTCTACCCTCCATTCCTGGCTGTCCTTATGCGTCCGGTTAGTCGGATGTCATACTCCCTGGCTGAGACGGGCTGGCTATGGTTCAACCTCTTCATGATTCTCCTGTCAATTCCCCCTCTTGTGATGTGGAACGCGCGCCAACGTCCAGGAATTGGGATGTGGCTTGCCATCCTGCTCACTGTCGTGCTGTATACACCTGGGCATTCGGCGTTGGTGATAGGGCAGATAACTCCACTGGAATTGTTTGCCCTGAGCTGGGTGTTTGGTCTGCTGGTCAATAAGACCCTGGCGAAACATCGCGCCGCGCAGATTGTTGCCGGCTGGTTGATTGGTCTGGCCTCGATCATCAAACTGTTCCCTATCCTGCTTATTGTCCTCTTGCTTTGGAAGCGCCAATTCCGTGTTGTCGGGTGGACGATTCTCAGCCTGGGGGTGTATCTACTCATTGGCGTCCTTGGAGGGGGCCTGTCAAACACCGTACACTTCTTTGTTTCCTTCTTGCCGTCCTTTTATGGTGAATCCGTGTACCACTCTTTGCTCAACAATCAATCTTTCTCCGCTACGCTCGTACGCTGGTTGGGCCCAGGCTCACTTATCCCGTATTTGTCTCTGGCGTACACTGGCGTTATCCTGGGCACAACCTGCCTTGGGTTGGTGCACTCCCGCCGGGCCAGGCAGGATGACGAACGATTGGCGCTCGAGTTTGCCCTGGTGCTGACCTCATCCATTCTGACTTTGACCCACATCGCGCTCCACTACTATCTTCTGCTTCTGATACCAATGTCCGCCTTGTGGTTTTCGCCGGGAACCAGCTCCCGCCTGCGCGTGGTATCGGTCTTGGGTAGCATGGCTCTCATCTGTGCCCACACCATCAGCATGGCATCGTTGGTGTTCGAGGGCCTGGGGCGCGCTTTGCCTTTTGGATTGATGGCCGTGCTTTCAATATGGGGAGGGCTTGTGGCGCGTGTAGGTTGGGCAGCGCAGCCCTGTGCCCTGGAGGTGCAGCGGTGAACATGGAGAAAGGCGGACGCATGTTGACCCGGACTGCCTCCTGGCGTTACCTGTTCCAGGAAGCTGCCCTCATCTTGCTACTAGGCTATGCTCTGCTCCTTGGCGGCACCTACAACGGACTGGTGTTGGCCAACCTGCGTCTTGTCACCACATTTGTGCTGGCGCTGGTGAGTGGGGGGTGGCTGGGAGTACGGTTGCTCCGGGGGTGGCCTTTCCCGCACACGTCTCTGGATGGGCCACTAATGGGCTATCTGGCGGTGCACGTCATAACGGCAACCCTCTCATCTGATCCCCGCCGCAGCGTCATCTACGTCTGGCTATTGGCCATGTACATTCTCCTGTTTTATCTTTTTGTAGACCTTTTGCGGCACGGCTGGCCAGCCGAGTTGTTCGTCAAGGCGATGTTGGCCGTCAGTGCCATCGTCCTGGGGTTCGGCCTGCGAGAGCTGGCGCTGTGGTATGGCGCCTGGCACGACATTTGGGGCTGGGCACAGCCGTTACCGGCGCTCACCACACGTGTCCATGCTTTCCTGGGACATCCCAACTGGGTAGCTGCGTTCCTCAACTTGCTGTGGCCGTTGACTTTGCTGCGCCTGTTTGGCACACGCGCCCGCCTCCCACGAGTGCTGCTGATAGCCTGGTTGCTGGCGGCACTGGTTTTGCTTTACTTCACATCCTCGCGAGGTGGATGGCTGGGGACAGCGACGGCCGGCGGCGTTGCTGTTCTGCTCGCCGGCGGCTGGCCAGATCGTTTACGACGGCTAAAGGAGTGGCTCATGGCCCGGCGTTGGCGGGCTGTGGGCCTTGGGGGGATCGCCCTGGGCGCAGGGCTTGCTCTCGGGATCCTGCTGATCCGCCAACTTCATCATCCTTCTCATGGTGGCCTGCTGGAATCGCGCCGGGGTTTCTGGCAGGCAGCCTGGATCGCCTTCAGTTCAAAGCCGCTATGGGGCACCGGCCCCTTCACCTATGGCGAGACTTTCCTGAGAACTCACTCTGTGCCGCCGGAGAGTGTGTATGGCGTGGCGCACAATTACGTGTTCAACCTGGCGTCCGAAAGTGGCCTGCTGGGGCTGGCGGCATTAGCCTGGCTGACCCTCGCGCTGGGGCGCGGACTGTGGCAAGTCTGGCAGCGTTGTCCCTTTGGACAGCGGGGGCTCATGATCGGAGTGCTGGCCGCGCTCGGTGGGTGCGCCGTGCATAGCTGGTTCGACTCGATTGAAACCGTTCCTACGATTTGCATCATGCTGGCGCTGTTGCTTGGCCTTTGCTTCAGCAATGAAGCACCCAGGCCGGTTCGCCGACACGCTTACGCCTGGACGCTGCCGTTGGGGTGGGTGCTGCTTTTGTCCACTGTTGTCTGGTCGTTGTGGGCTTATCGGCCTTTCTCGCAGGGCGTCCTGGCAGCAAACCTGGGTCGGTGGTCAGAGGCAGCCCCGCTGCTGGACCTGGCAGCGCAACGTGACCCGTACCTGGCCTGTTATCATCTCCAGGCCGGCTATGTCCACGGCGTGCGAGCTGCTGCTGGTGATCCTGGCGAACTGGCTGCGGCCATCGCTTACTATCAGGCTGGCATCGCCCGCTCCCCACACTATGCCCTCAACGCAGCTAACCTGGGCGCACTCTACCAGCAGGCAGGCGAGTTGGATCAGGCCCTCCAGTGGATGCAGCGCGCGGCAGAACAGGCTCCCGGGTCAGCTCTGTTCGCGCTCAACCTGGGTCGCCTGTATGAGGAGTTGGGTCAGGTGGAGCAGGCCAGCCACTACTACAGGACGGCGCTCGACCATGCGCCCGAGTGGAGCGAAGCCTTTTTCTGGAGATCCACGCCCCTGCGCGCGACCATTAAAAATGCCTGGCTCGAAGCGCGTCCACGACCCGCGCCTGTGCCGGTGCCCCGTTCGGCAGATGAGTGGCTCGTCGTCGGGTCGGGCGCACTTTCGGCCGGCCGCAACGACGAGGCGCTCTCGGCTTTCCAGAGCGCAGCCAGGCTGAACCCCCACCACACTGCCGCTTACCTGGGACAGGCCAATGCGTACATGGCATTGGGTCGCAACGCTGACGCCGAACGGGCACTGCGCACCGCGCTGCTGGCCGAAGGCGGGACCCGTCTCGATCACGTGCTCGTCCAGTTTGCGCTGGGACGCCTGTACCATGAACAGGGGAATACGGACAAGGCCATTGCCTTCTACGAAGCCGCTCTGGATACCGTGCGCCACTTTAGCGTCTACGGGCCGGGCAGTTGGGGTGCCTCTGACTATGCCTGGTACCTCTTTTATTCCGAAACTATCCAGGAAGATCTTTTGCCGCAGTTAACGCGCATCCAAATCACTGATGACCTGGCTCAGAAATATTTTGAGCTGGGCCAATGGTACGAAGAGCAAGGCAACACCACAAAGGCCCTCGACACCTATGACGAGCTTTTGACAGCAGTGCCGGATTTCGTTCCGGCCATCGAGAGAAGGCAAGCCCTGGCCCAAGGACAATGAAGAGACTCCGAACTGAAACCCTCAGCCCCACAACGCTATATCTGTCGCGAGAGATGGTTCTTGTCCTCCTGTTCAGCTATTTCATTCTGGTCGGCGGGACCATCAATGGGCTTTTACGTTTTCGACTGCGCCTTATCTCCCACCTGTTGCTTCTCACTGCCTTTGGCCTCTGGCTGGGCTATCGCCTCTACCGCCGGCAGCATGTGCCCCGCAGTGCTCTGGATCGGCCTGTCGTCGTCTTCCTGCTGGCCCAGCTTGGGACAACCATCCTCTCCACCGATCCCCGGCGCAGTCTCAGTTACCTGGGATTGATGGGCCTCTACGCCCTTTCTTTCTATCTTTTGAGCGATCTGCTGGCTAACGGCTGGCCGGCGGAACTCCTGGTCAAATGTCTCCTGATCGGAGGGGCTGTCGTGATCGGATTCGGCCTGAGGGAGATAGCAGGCTGGTACATCGGCTGGTGGACCCTGGGGGGCTCAGCTCATCCCTGGCCACCAACCCAGTTGCGCCTCTACTCCATCCTGGGTGACGCCAATATGATGGCCAGCTTTCTGAATTTGCTTATTCCGCTGGCTCTTGTTAGAATAGGGAGCACACAGGCACGGTTTCCCAGGTTTCTGCTGGCCCTTTGGCTGCTGGGGGCTCTGGTTGTCCAGTTCTTCACCTCCTCACGAGGAGGATGGTTGGGCACTGCTACGGCTGTGGCAGCCAGCGTTGGCCTGTGGATCACAGCCAGCAGTGGGCAAAACCGAATAAGAACCTGGTGGCGCATTTTGAGAACCCAATCGTGGCTGTTGGTTCTGATGGGTTTGGGGATCGCGGCGCTGGCTGCTGGTGGTGCGTGGCTGGGGTTTAAGCAATTGCAGCATCCCTCTCACGGCAGCATCCTGTCGGCTCGCCGTGACTTCTGGCGCAGTGCCTGGTACGCTTTTCTCAGTTCGCCTCTATGGGGGACGGGGCCTTTCACCTATGGCACTCAATTCATGAGGTACACGCCTGTCCCTCCCTGGCGACCTTACCCCCATGCCCACAGTTACCTGCTGACCACGGCTGCCGAAACGGGGCTCATCGGTCTGGCCACCAGCGGCTGGATGGCCCTGGCTATTGTTGGAGCTTTCCGGCGAACGTGGCAGGAAGCTGGCCGGGAACACCGCCTGTTGATGGCCGGTTGTGCGGCCAGCCTCCTGGGATTCAGCGTGCACAGCCTGGTGGACAACCATGTCGGCGTGCCGGCCATTGCCCTGCCCCTCATTGGTACTTTGGCTCTGGCCCTCACCCACCCCCGTCCTTCGGACACCCCCTCCCAGGCTCTGGGAGAGAGGAAGGGTGAGGCCTGGCTTCTTGCCCCAGGTCTCCTCCTGGTTGTCGGGCTCTTCTGGTCGGATCTGGCTTACTGGCCTTTCATCCAGGGCGTGCAGTTGGCCAACCAGGGACAATGGGCCCAGGCAGCCCCCCTGCTAGACAAAGCGGCCAGCCTGGACCCATACCTGGCCTTCTATCAACTGCAAAGCGGCTATGTGCATGGCAGGCTGGCTATCGAAGATGCAAGTCATTTGGAGCCAGCCATTAAGAAGTACGAACAGGGCATTGCCCTGGAGCCCCACTATTCCCTCAATCACGCCAACCTGGCCGCTCTTTACTGGCAGGCCGGGCGCCAGGAGGAAGCCCTCCAGCAAATGAAGGCGGCGATCAACCTGGCTCCAGAGGAGAGTCTCTATCACTTGAACCTGGGTTATTACTATGAGCAGCTAGGCTTTAGTGAGGAAGCCACTCGTGAGTATCAACTGTTCCTGGCCCAAAAGCCCGGTCTGGCCGAGGGCCCTTATTGGCGGCAGACCCCGCTGCGGCAAAAGGCTGTAGAGCAGTGGAAGAAAGCCAGCCCAACGCCGACCATACCATCTCCCCCCCGTTCCTATCGAGATTACACTCGATTGGGATGGCAGGAACTCGACCAGCAGCAGCCTGAGAAAGCCCTCGCTGTTTTTCAGACAGCCTTGAGCCTCGATAACACGCGGATAGAAGCTTACCACGGACTGGGGGCAGCCTACATGGCTCTGGGAGAGTATGAACAGGCGGAATATTACCTCCAGGCGGCTCTCCAAATCCTGACCTTCGACATGGGTGAAAAGATGGAGCCCCTCCTGACCAGGGGACGGCTGGCTTACCTTCAGGGCGAATCAGACACCGCCATCACCAGCTATGAGCTGGCCCTGGGCATGGTAGAGGAATACACCATCTATGGCTGGGGCACTCTGGGCTGGTCACCCTATGGCCACTTTCTGTTCCAGCGAGAGAGCATCGCCCCCGACCTGCTGCCACAATTGGTACGGGCTGACATCACCGACCGTCTGGCGGAGAGGTATCTTGAGCTAGGGGGGTGGTACGAAGAGAGGGGCGACCGGGATAAAGCCAGAGAGACCTATCGCCGCGTGCTGGCGGCCGTCCCTGATTGCACGGCTGCTGTCCAGCAGTTGGAGGAGTTGCCATAAGGGCCTGCGCCGCGAAGGGACAGGCGGGAATCATGAAAACAGCCGTTATCATACCTACCTATAATGAAAGCGATAACATCGTCGCCCTGGTGGAAGAGATATTGGGCCTGGGGGTTGTGTCCCACATCATCATCGTGGACGACAACTCGCCCGATGGCACAGGTCAGCTTGCCGAAGAGTTGGCGAAGCAGCATCAAGAGGTGCATGTCATCCACCGTCCTGGCAAGTTGGGGTTAGGCACAGCCTATATTGCTGGTTTCAAGCTCGCCCTGACCCTGCCTGCCGATCGCATTATGACGATGGATGCCGATTTTTCTCACCAGCCTGGCTATATCCCCTCTCTCATCGCCCAGACTCGTGTCTGCGACCTGAGCATCGGCTCACGCTATGTGGATGGGGGAGGGACCATCAACTGCAACCTCTGGCGGCGGTTTTTGAGCAGGATGGGCAACACCGTTGCCCGCCTGGCTCTGGGCTTAAAGGCTGCCGATTGTACAGCCGGGTTCCGCTGCTACCGCCGTCAGGTTCTGGAAGCGATAGACCTGGACTCCATCCTTTCCAGCGGCTACTCGTTCCTGGTGGAAATGCTCTACCGATGCCAGAAATCGGGCTACCGTGTGGGTGAGGTGCCCATTGTCTTCGAGAACCGACGGCAGGGCACTTCTAAAATCTCCCAGAGAGAGATTTGGAAGGCCGCCTGTACCGTCCTGCGTCTTGGTTGGGAACGGCTCGTGGGCTCACCCCGTTCCTGACCTTTCGGCTGTCATAAGAAGTGACCATCACCTCCAGCCGACAGGGCCCTAACCTGCCCCCCGGTCCCCTCCCTACCAGGAGGAGCCAGAACTACCTGCCATACCGACTGAAGGGGCGAGGCGCTGCCTCGCCCGTACCCCGCCAGAGGCCTTCGGCCAATGGTCGGCCTTCGCCGACCCTGGTTTCGGCGTCGGCGCAGGGCCGCGGCCCGAGGGGCCTCGCCCCAAGGGCCGACGCCCGGCACGGAAATGCCCAAGAAGGCCGATTTCCCATCAGTGTGGCGGCAGCCGGGCAGGTACTTACCAATAATCTTATCACCACTGTGGCGGGTATGGCGACAGGATAAATCCTGTTCTACAGGTCCCGGGGACTTTTTCAGCACCCTCCCAGGGAAGGGGAGCCAGAGTCCCCCGTGCCAACGAATTCGTTGACACGGGGAAAGGTCGGAGCAACCCGACACAAAACCTACCCTGGGAAAGGGAGGAGGTGAGGGCAAGGAGGACGCTGCCAATGCACTCAGTCTCTTCCATGAATGCCACCTCAAGCCGTCTCAGCAGACCCCAATTGGACCCTGGAGTCAAGGCTTTGGCTCCACTCCGGGCAGTTCTTCGCGGTCTATGGAGTCTCCTCCAACGTCTCGGATGGTACAAGGGTCTTATCGCCCCTTTCGTTGCCGCCGTATTGCTGAAGGCTGTATTGATCCCCATGAGTGCCATCCCCCTGGATTCCGACGAGGCCATTCCCATGCTAATGGCCAGACACATTCTGGCTGGTGAGCGGCCCGTCTTCTGGTATGGGGAAGACTATGGCGGCAGTTTGGACTCCTTCCTTATCGCTGGCGCATACAGCCTTTTGGGTGTTTCGGTAACCGTCGCACGGGTAGTCCAGAGCCTGGAGTACCTGGGGGCGATTCTGTTCACCTATCTGCTGGCACGCCGCCTCGTCCACGAGCGTTTCGCTGCCCTGAGCACTGCCTGGCTCATGGCCCTGCCCACCCCCCTGCTCAGCCTGTTCACCACCACAGCTCTGCTCTATACCATTGTGATGCTGCTGGGCAGTATGCTCCTCTTCATCGGCCATAAGCTCCTTCACGAAAGCGAAGAATCCCTGATTTTGTGGCTGGTCTTTGGGGCTCTGGCGGGGCTGGCTTTCTGGACCTTCGGCATCCTCGTCATCTACCTTCTACCGGTGGGCCTGCTCATGTTGTCCCGTCTGAGGCGGCAATTGTGGCCCCACTATCTGCTGGTTGTGCTGGCCTTTTTCCTTTTCAGCAGCCCATGGTGGATTTATAATTTCACCCACAATAACGCTGCCCTGCGCGTTATTTTTGAATCCGAGCCCCTGCTCGACATGCCCATGTCCATCCGGGTGCTGGGCTTCTTCTGCCTGGGGTTGCCGGCCCTCTTCGGCTTTCGCTATCCCTGGTCCCCTCAGTTGGTACTGCCAGCGCTGGCCTGGGTCGTTCTCGCCTTCTATCTGGCTGTGCTGGGCTTTGCCGTCCGCGCCTGGTACCGACGCTTCGCTCTGAGCGGGACGAAGGGCCCAGCCGGTGTCTCAGCCAGCGGTTTCACCATGCTGTG
>Ga0068707_1002938_pt1 | contig 11947 bp, 11 predicted proteins | sample YNPNPMetaG_FD_66600 | JGI IMG/M metagenome (GOLD analysis project Ga0068707, IMG submission 66600) | Anoxygenic and chlorotrophic microbial mat microbial communities from Yellowstone National Park, USA - YNP NP MetaG | ecosystem: Environmental > Aquatic > Thermal springs > Hot (42-90C) >... | reverse complement strand
GGATCGCCCGGGCGGTCTGGGCCGGGCGCTCGAACGGCAGCATGTGGCCGGCGTCGCCGATGACAGCACAGCGGGCCTGCGGCAGACACCGCTGCACCCGCGCCTGACTGGCTGGGCGGAAGGTGTTGGAGTAGGCGCCGCGCAGGAAGAGCGCCGGCACGCTCAGGCGCGGCACCGCCCGCCAGACGTCGGTGGGGGTGGTGGCGAAGATGTGCGCCTCCCACTCCGGCGGGTAGACCAGTTCCACGCTGCCGTCGTTCCTCTCCCGTGTCCCCGCCTCCACATAGGCACGCAGGCTCTCCTCAGGCCAGCCAGCGAAGAAGGATTTGCGACGGTACTCCTCGAAGCACGCCTGGCGGCTGGGCCAGGTACGCCGACGGCGCAGGGCGCGGCGCACCAGCGGCAGCCGCCGTTCGACCCCCAGCAGGCGCAGCAGCCGCACCAGGCCCAGCCAGGCCGGCGGCAGGATGACCGGGTCCATCAGCGCCACTGCCCGGAACCGCTCGGGGCAGCGAACGGCGGCCCACAATGTCACCACGCCGCCCAGGGAGTGACCCACCCCGATCACCGGATCATCCCCCAACCCTTCCAGCCCATGCAGGAGGTCATCTGTCAGAGGGTGCCACGTTGGGGCGCTCTGGGGATGGCTACCGGGCCAGAGTGGGCGGGCGGGCAAGGCAAGCACGCGGTATCGGTCGGTAAGCGCCTCCGCCAGCGGGCGGTAGGCGGCGGGGGGGAAGCCGTTGGCGTGGGCCAGGTGGAGGGTCAGCCCACGTCCACCGAAGTCGTAGGGCGGCAACATGTCAGGCTCCTCTGCTCAAGTCAGCACCTTGTGCGCGGCGCGCTGAGTATAACCGAAATGGCCAGCCGGTCAACTGTCAGCCCTGCCTAAACAACCCCACAACCGACGCATCCCTATGCGTCGGCGGGCGGCATTGGGAGTAGGACAACTGCTCGCAGTTGTCCTACGAACACACCCTTCGGGGATGGCAGGCTCCCGTCATCACGGGCGCGGTCAGCGGTCTGTCGTCGGTGGTCGAGAGGAGGGAGGCCCCTGTGTTTGAGCGAGTGCTTGTTGGCCGAGAATCGTGCTATAATGGGAGCATCGCGTGACCCTGTCTTTGCAACAGGAGGTACGATGTCTGAAGAACCCACAGGCAGCCCGCCGGAACGCATCTACGAGAAAGCCGAGAAGCAGGAGGAGAAGGAGGAGAAAGAGCGCCACGAGAAAGACTGGGAAGAGAAATGGCAGCATGACCCATTGAGTGGTGCTGTCTGGGCGCTTATTCTGATCTGGGCTGGCGTGGCCTTCCTGGCCGAGACGATCGGCCTGCTGGCCCGGCTGAACCTACCCCGCCTGGGTGCCTGGGACCTTATCTTCACCGGAGCGGGGCTGGTTGTGCTGGCGGAGGTGATCATCCGCGTGCTGGTACCCGCCTACCGGCGTCCGGTGACCGGCACGCTGATTCTCGCCTTCGTCCTGCTGGCGATTGGCATCGGGGGGGTGATCGGTGAGGGGATCGTCTGGCCTCTGGTGCTGATCGCCGTGGGCGTGGGGATATTGCTGCGCGTATTCCTGCGGCGCTGAAGTAGAGGCGCACGGCTGTACGTCTCCACGGTTGCAGGCGACAAACGTGGCTGGGCGCGGTCCGAGACCGCGCCCAGCCTGGGGGTCGGGGGTCGGTTACAGCCGGCCCAGGTTGAAGGTCGTCACCTCATCCCAGAGATAGCGCAGCGGGGTCCACCAACGGTCGCGTCCGATGCAGCGGAAGTAAGGCGGGCGCATGGCCAGGATGGTGTCGCCGATCTTGTACCGCACCAGGACAGGGGTGGTAACGACGAGGCTGCCCAACTCGCCGGGACGCATCTCGTGCAGCATCTTGATTCCTCGCCGGGTCTCGACTTCGAAGAAGAAGAGGTCGTAGTTGGGGACCCAGGCGCGGCGCTCGTCCCGCTGCTGGCCGAACATCCCCTCGGTCGCGCCGTAGATCTCGCGGATCGCCACCGGGCCGTACATCGCCCGCAGGGCTGGCTCGTAACGGGTGTTGATCCCCGGCACGCTGCCCAACGTCATCACCTGCGCGTGCCAGATGTCCCTGGGGTAGACACCGTGCTTCTGCCGCACGTAGCGGCCAAAGAGGACGGCGGTCGGCGCCACACCGCCCACCAGGGTGACGTTCTGATCCTTGCACCGCTGATAGGCCAGTTCGAAGCGCGCCTCCCAGTCGCGGACGGTTTTCCCTCCGCCCAGGGCGTCAATCTCCTCCTGTGTCGGCAGCGAGCGGATGGGGGTGAAGGTGGAGACGTGCCTGACGTAGATGCCCGAACTGTAGCCGTACTCCACCTCCCGCTCTCCGACGCGCACCGTCCCCACCCGTGACGGGAAATTCAAATTCAGGTTCACACCGTCGAACAGGTCGTAGCGGTCGGTGGAGAGGACGTAGTTCATCATCGCCCGCCCGGCGCTGACGCGCATGCGCAGGTCGGTGGGGGTCATGGGGATGAACTTGGACTCCCCCTGGGTGCTGCCGCGGGTGATCGCCCAACCTACCGGCTCCTCGTCCAGCAGCAACCCCGTCTCCCCGGCCATCACCCGCTGGATGAGCGGTCGGTAGTCCTCGTAGGTCATCACCGGGAAGGCGGCGCGGAAATCGGCGACCGTCTGCACCTGCGCCGCACCGTGCTGACGGCCGTACTCGGTCTGGCCGTGGATGGCCATCAGCCGCAGCAACACCTCCTGCTGGGCCTGCGCCGGGCCTTCCACCGCGTCGTGCCAGGGCTGCAGCAGCATCCTGAGCATGATCGCCTGGGAGTCCCGGTCGGCCATCGTCGCCCCCCTGACCTACACGTCCCGCGAGTAGCGGTTGGTGATCGGCAGCCGCCAGTCTTTGCCGAAGGCGCGGGGGGTGATCTTCACGCCGGGCGGGCTCTGGCGGCGCTTGTACTCGCTGCGCTCCACCATGCGCATCACCCGTCGCACTGTCGCCGGGTCGAAGCCGCGACGCACGATCTCCTCGATCCCACAGTTCTCCTCCACGAAGGCGTGGACGATGGGGTCGAGCACCTCGTATTCCGGCAACGAGTCGCTGTCCTTCTGGTTGGGTCGCAGTTCCGCCGATGGGGGCTTCTCCAGCACACGCTGCGGGATGAGGTCACGCCCGGCCAGCCCGTTGCGGTAGCGACACAGGCGGTAGACGAGGGTCTTGGGCACGTCCTTGAGCACGGCGAAGCCGCCCGCAGTGTCGCCATAGAGGGTGCAGTAGCCGACGCCGATCTCGCTCTTGTTGCCGGTGGTCAGCACCAACCAGCCGAATTTGTTGGAAAGGGCCATGAGCACCGTGCCGCGCACGCGCGGCTGGATGTTCTCCTCCGTCACATCGGAGGGCAGGCCAGCGAAGTGGGGTGCGAGCAGGTCGAGAAAGGCCTGGAACACGTCATCAATCGGCAGGGTGAGGAATTGGATGCCCAGGTTGCGGGCCAGGAGTTCGGCGTCCTCCAGGCTGTGGGCGGAGGAGTAGCGGGTGGGCATCGCCACTCCGGTGACGTTTTCCGGCCCCAGCGCATCGGCGGCGATGGTGGCCACCAACGCGCTGTCCACCCCGCCCGACAGGCCCAGCACGACGCGGCGGAAACCGTTCTTGCGCACGTAATCGGCGGTGCCCATCTTCAACGCCTCGTACACCTGCGCCACCGGCTCCAGCGGCGAAGCAAGCGCCGGTGAGAGCGGTCCCCGTTCCGGCGGGGGGGATAAGGGGCGCAACGCCACCCGCCGGAAGTCCGCCGCGCCGGTCTGCTCCATCTGCCGACGGCGGGGGTCCTGTACCCGGCGGCGGGAGACCTCCATGGGGTCGAGGTCTATCAGAAGCAGTTCCTCGGCGAACTGCCGACCGCGGGCCAGCACCTCACCGGCGGGGCTGAAGGCCAGGCTGTGGCCGTCGAAGACCAGTTCATCCTGCCCCCCCACCAGGTTGCAGTAGGCGACGAAGGCGACGTTGTCGGCAGCGCGGGTGGCCAGCATGCGCTCGCGGGCCTCCGATTTCCCCAGCGAGTAGGGGGAAGCGGAGATGTTGAGCAGCAGTTCTGCCCCGCCCAGGGCGGCCTGCTGCTGCGGCGGCCCTTCGGGGTACCAGATGTCCTCGCAGATGCTGACGCCGAAGGTAAACTCGCCGCGGGTGAAGACCAGTCGCTGGCGGCCGGCGCGGAAGTAGCGGTTCTCGTCGAAGACGCCATAGTTGGGGAGGTGCTGTTTGTAATAGAGCGCGGCGACCTCGCCATCGTGCAGCACGGCAGCGGCGTTGTAGAGGTCATCCTCCGCCCACACCGTGCCGACCACGGCGGTCAGGGAACGGGTGGCGGCAGCGATCTCCCGGAGGGCGTTCATCGCTCCCGCGACGAAATCGCGCTGGAAGAGAAGGTCCTCCGGCGGATAGCCGGTGACCACCATCTCCGGGAAGAGTACCAGGTCGGCTCCCCCCCGGCGTGCCCGCTCCAGCCAGGCCAGCACCCGGTCCCGGTTGCCGGCCAGGTCTCCTACCGTCGGGTTGATCTGTGCCAGGGCCAGTCTCAGGCTCATAGGGCACCCCCCTAGAGAACCGCGATCGGTGTGCCGTCGTCTCCGTTAGAACGCAGGAAATGGTCGCGGTAGGGAACGACAGGAGTGGTCCAGCGGAAGATCCACCGCGCGGCCTCGTTGGTGACGTTGACGCAGCCGTGGCTATGGGGTTGGCCAAAGTCGTTGTGCCAGTAGGTGCCGTGGATGGCCACTCCCGACGGGGTGAGATAGGTGGGGAAGGCCACGCCGGGCAGGTCGTAGTAGTCCTCGCCGGTGCCGCCGATCATCCGGTGGGTATGGCGCTTCCAGATGACGCGATACTCGCCGCGCGGGGTGACCAGGCCGCTGATGCCGGAGGAGATGCGCGTCTCGAAGACGGGCTCCTTCCCCTCGAAACAGGTCAGCGTCTGCGTGCTGAGCCGAATCTCGATGCGCTTGTCGTCCCGGTCGGGCGAGATGGGCAGCAGTTCCCCCGGCGGGAAGCGGCGCAGCGACCAGGCGGGAAGATAGAGGCTGGGGATGAAGGAGTACCCCTCCTGGATGCGGTACCACCACTGGCCGGTCTCATCCTCCTCCGCGGCGACAACGCGGTAGACGCTGCCGTAGTACAGCCGACGGGCGACACTGGCTCCGTTTGCCTGCCAGCGGGCCTCAGCGATGGGCACGCTGACCTCGGCCCAGAAGCCCGGGCTGGCGACCCGCGTCACCACCTCGCGCTGGGGACGGTCCTCCACCGGTTGGACAAAAGCGCTGTGGATGAAACCGCCATCGGTCTCGTACCAGATGGCGTTACTGGGCCATGGGGCATCCCCTTTGACGGCGGCGTAGAGGGGAATGATCTCGTCATGAACGTGCCAGGCGACCCGCTCGGCGTCGAGACGGGGCTTGACGTACACCCCCTGGCGCCGCCAGGTCGTGATGCGCCCTAGCGAGGCCGGTGGGGGAGTGGTGGGATAGATAGCGATATGCGGGATGGGCGTCAGCGCCAGCCCAGCCAGAAGCACACTGCTCCGTTTGAGAAACTCACGACGGTCCATGTGGGTGGCGGGTCCCTTGAGGGGTAAGCGATTGTCCCAGATTATAACCGGAATCGTCAGAAAAGCCACCCGCGGTGTCCAGGATGCCCAGGCCGCCGTGGGTTCGCACCCTGAGCGGAGGCCGCGAGCAAGGCGAGCGGCCGGAGTCGAAGGGCGCCAGGAGCCGAGAAGCCACCGACGTCTTGCGGCGAGGCGGCTTTGTGCTACAATCATCGACGGTCAATAGGGGGGAGTAGTTCCACGAGCACATCACCGACAGGGGGAGTAAGGTGGTGACATGGATCATTGCTCTGGCTAGTGGCTATCTGCTTGGCTCTATCCCTGTGGGCTTTCTCCTGGTGCGCGGGGTGCGGGGGATCGATGTCCGGCGCGTGGGCAGCGGGCGCACGGGGGGGACCAACGTGTTGCGGGCGGCTGGGTGGGGGATGGCCGTGCTAACCGGGATCGGGGACGCGCTCAAAGGGCTGCTGGCAGTGTTGGTGGCCCGCTGGCTGCACGGGCCGGCGTTGTTGCAGGCGCTGGCGGGAGTGACGGCAGTGATCGGCCACAACCATCCGCTCTTTCTCCGCTCCCCTGGCGGCGCGGGCACGATGACCTCCATCGGCGGCGCTGTGGGCCTGTGGCCCCTCAGTGGGCTGATCCTGATCCCCCTTCTCCTGGGGGTGGCACTGACCACACGCCGGGCCTCCCTCGGCTCCATCACCGTCGCGCTGGTACTCCCGGCCCTCTTCATCATCCGGGCCGCCCTGGGAGTCGCACCGTGGGCCTACGTGGCCCACGGCATCCTGACCACCGCGCTCACCCTCTGGGCACTGCGGCCCAATATCCAGCGCCTCCTGCGCGGCGAGGAGCGGCGGATCAACCTGTGAGACTCCGGCGCATCGCTCAGGCGCGCAACGTGTTATAGGCATGGGGATATGGAACCAGGTACGATCGTCGTCATCATCTTGAGCGCGTTCTTGGGGGTTTGGTACGCAGGGGGGTATCTGTACAATCGTCGTCAGGGAGAGCGTCTCTTCTACTGGCTGGAAGCAGGGCTCGAGACCCTGGGCGGGGAGCATCAGGTCGGGTGGTTGGGCTCCCCCGGCACGGGGGCGCGGGTCAACGTTCTCCACGCCGCCCCGCCCTTCCGGCGGATGGAACTCACCCTGGTGCTGGAGAGCCGCGAGGTGATGCCTCTGTGGCTGGTCAACCACTTGTGCGGGCGGCGGGATAGGCTTATAATCAAAAGCACCTTGCGTTCCCCCTGCCAGGGGGAGGTCGAGATCGTGCCGCCAAAAGGACAGGTCGCGCGGCGCCTGCGCCAGGAGCAGGAGCCGCTGTGGGCGTGGCAGGATGGGCCGCACGGACTGGCTGTGGCCTATCGAGGCACTGGAGCGGAGGAGCAGGTCGTCCGGTTGATGCCGTGGCTGGAGACGTATGGCGCTCATCTGGATCGCCTCTCCTGGCGCAAGGCCGATCCCCACGTCCAACTGCAGGTGCGATTGAGCAGGCTGATCGCCAGGCCCAGTCGGCGGTTCTTCGCCGACCTCCAGGCAGCGGTGCAGGGGAGCGGTGCGGGCTAACCGGCTGTTCTCCTCGATGCTCTTTTCCAGGCATCATACCCTCGAGGGTGAAAGGAGGTATGAAGGGGTAGGCAGAAGGGATTTTCCCCAAGACATCCTGATCGTCCAGTCAAGCCGTTCTTCATTGGTAAGGAGGCAGAAGCGATGAATGCGATTGTCGTATTGATCCTGGCTGCCATCGGCATCGCGGTAGGCTATGGCGTCTACGCCAAGAGCATTGACCGCCGGATCGTGCAGCCCGACCCCTCCAAGGCAACGCCTGCCAAGATGTACATGGACGGTGTGGATTTCATCCCTGCCAACCGCAATGTCCTCTTCGGCTACCAGTTCAAGTCCATCGCCGCTCTCGGCCCCATCCTGGGTCCCATCATCGCCGTCCAGTGGGGCTGGCTCCCGGCGCTCCTGTGGATCATCCTGGGCACCTTCTTCATCGGCTGGGTCCAGGACTACAGCAGCATCATCATGGGGGTCCGGGAGGAGGGGCAGACCTTCGGCGCCCTCAGTTATCGCCTGATCTCACCCCGCGCCCGCAACATCCTCCTGGCTTTCATCTACATCTACCTGCTGATGATTATGGGCGCCTTCGGCATCCAGGTGGGCTTCAACCTGCTCGCCAAGACCGCTGTGCCGCTGGGGGTGATCATCGTCACCCTGGCCGGCGTCCTGGCTGGCCAGATGACCTACAAGTGGAAGCGAGACATCATCCTCACCACGGTGGTCACCGTCATCATCGCCCTGGTCGGCATCTGGGTGGGGACGCTGCCGGCGGTGAAGCAGTTCTTCGCCGCGCTCTATGGCATCGGCGCCGAGGGCACGAGCCCGCCCTTCTTCCTGCAGGTGACCCGGGCGGGCTTCATCGGCAGCCTGCTGGTCGTGATCTTCTGCTACCTGGGGGCGGTCCTCCCCATCTGGCGCTGGGCGCAGCCGATCAACTACGTGGCCTTCTGGATCGTCTTCCTCGGCATCCTGGGCGGGATCATCGGCCTCCTCATCGGGCGCCCCGGGATGGGGGACTTCCCGGCCGTCACCCAATTCACCACCGCGTCAGGTCCCTTGTGGCCGATGCTCTTCGTGACCATCGCCTGCGGCGCCATCTCCGGCTGGCATAGCCTGGTCTCCTCCTCCGGCACGGCACGCCAGTTGGAGAAGGAGACCGACGCGCTCTACGTGGGTGGTGGGGCCATGTTCCTGGAGATGATCTTCGCCACCGTCGCCTTCCTCACCGCCACCGTCGCCTTCGGCAGTTTCCAGGGCTACCTGGATGCTGGCGGCCCCGGGGCAGCGGCGGCCGTCTTCTCCAATGGCCTGGCCGTCTTCCTGAACAGCTGGGGGCTGGATCGCATCCTGGGCGCGGGCTTCGGCGCGGCCTACGGCGGCGTCTTCCTGACCCTGATGGCGCTGACGATCATGCACCTGGTAGTGCGCTTCATGCGCGTCGCCAGCGCCGAGGCGTTGGGAGACCGCTTCCCCATCCTGCGCAACGTCCACGTCGGCTCGCTGATCGCCCTGGCTCTGACGCTCCTCCTCATCTGGATCGTGCCCTTCCTGCAGATTTGGGGCATCTTCGGCGCCGCCAACCAGCTGATGGCCTCCCTGGCCCTGCTGCTCATCACCCTGTGGCTGATGTCCAAGGCCAAGAACTACCAGTGGACCTTCTGGCCCTTCGTCTTCATGCTGGTCACCACCATCGGAGCGCTGCTCTGGTCAGCCTACGCCGCTTTCTTCATCAAACTCCCCGCCCAGACTGCCTGGCAGGGCATGGTCGCCCAGATAACCATCGGGGTGCTGGCGCTGCTGCTGGTCGTGCTGGCCATCATCCTGGTGGTGGACGGCGTCGGGAGCATCCGGCGCTATCAGGCGCAGATGGCCAAGGCGGCCAGCCGCTGAGGCCATCCGTCGGCAGAAGAACAGGCGGTAGGGCGGGCTCCCCACCCGCCCTACCTCTCTGCCCGTCGTACCGATGAGGAGTTATGGACCTGCAGGTGATCATGCCCATCCCGACCACCTTCCGCCAGTGCCTCTCCTGCGAGGCCCTCTCGGCGGAGTCCGTGGGAGAGCCAGCACGGCGGGAGATGGTCCAGGAATACCCGCCGGAGTTCCTGGCCGACTTCGACCGCCTCATGGTCTGGATTGGCGAACTGACCCTCCGCTTCGGGCCAGCGTTGCAGGTGCGCGTGGTGGACCCGCAATCCCCGGAGGGGTTTTGGAAGTGCCTGCGGCACGGCGTGCGCCGCTACCCGACCTTCCTTCTCCCTGGAGGCCGAAAGGTGACGGGATGGGAGAAGGCAGCCCTCGAAGAGGCCCTGCAGAAAGCGACGGAATGACCGTCAGCGGAACATCAAAAGAACCCTCGCTCATCGAGAAGTTGGAACACCGCCTCCGGAAGGCCGGCTCTGCTCTGCGCGACATCCTGTACGGGATGACCCTGTACGACTGGGTGCTGGAGACGGAGAAGGCGCGAGGGGAGGTGGAGAAAGCCTTCGTCCTCCTGGTCTTCGGTGACCTGCTGGGTGTCCCGATCCTGCCCCCCTATTACACCCTCCGCCTGCTGCCCTATGCCGTGCCGCGCCTCGAGGGCTGGCGACGGTGCATGCTGCGGGAAAAGGACATGACCGACCTGTGCACCCAGGATATCGGCTGAAGCGTAGAGCCGTCGACCGCCAAGAGCGCGAAATGGGACGAAACACCCGAAACGCGCCAAAACATCGCTCGTGCGGATACCCTACCGCTTTCGCGCCCTTTCGGGGCCTATTGCGGAAAAAGAGAAACGGAAGTAAACTGTCCCCGATTCCACTCCCGATTGCCCTGAGGAGGAGCAATGACCAAAGAGGAGAAAGCACAACGAAAAGGTAGTTTCTGGGACGGGGTCAAGAGCGTGCTCTACGGCATGGCCGGTCACGACATGACCCGCTTTGCGCTGAAGACGCGCGGGAGCATGGAGCACCTGTTCATCCTGATCACGATGGGCGACCTGCTGGGCATCCCCATCCTCCCGCCCTACTACTCCCTGCGCCTGCTGCCCTACGTCGTCCCCCAGATCGCCACCTGGAAACGGCGCATGCTGCGGGAACGGGACCTGACGGACGCCCTGGCCTGACGGCTGACCGCTTGCGCCTGAGCGCCCCACACACGGGTACATAGGAGGTCAAATTGTCCCTTGCAGAGGTCTTCAAACAGCATCCCGACCGCCGCTACATCATGTTCGGCGGCAAGGGCGGACTGGGGAAGACGACGTTCTCCGCAGCCACCGCCTACTGGCTGGCCCGGCAGGGTCACAAAGTGCTGGTCTTCTCGGTGGATCCGCAGGCCTCCCTTTCCGACATCTTCCAGCAGGACATCTTCGGCAAGGGAGCGGTGGAGATCATCCCCGGCCTCTTCGCCCAGGAGATTGACGCCGACCGTCGCATCCGTGACTACCAGGAAGAGATCCGCCAGAAAATCCGCGACATGTACGGCCTGGAGCAGGTGCCCGACGAGATCGAGGACTACATCCAGGCCGCCGCTGCCGAGCCAGCGATGGAGGAGAGCGCCATCTTCGACCAGGTGGTGGACATCGTCGTCAGCGGCGACTACGACTACTACATCTACGATCTGGTGCCCCTGGGCCACGCGCTCTATTACCTGAGCATGGCCAGCGTCTACGACCAGTGGATCGGGAAGATCACCAAACTCCGGGAGGAGATGCAGGAATACGCCCAGGTCGCCGCGCTCATGCGTCGGGACGAGGAGATGGAAGAGGACAAGATCCTGGCCGAACTGCAGGACATCCGCTACCGCATCAACACCTCCTCCAGCATCCTGACCGACCGGGAGAAGACCGCCTTCTTCTTCGTCGTCGTCCCCGAGGAGATGATCATTCTGGATACCGTCAAGGCAGCAGGACTGTTCGCCAGGTTCCAGGTGCCTATCTCCGGCTACATCGTCAACCGGGTCATCCCGGCAGAACTGGAGCAGCAACGGATCCCGGAGTACCTGCGTAACCGCATCCAGATGCAGAAGAGATACATGGGCGAGATCCAACAACGGTTCGGCGATCAGGTGCTCTCGTATGTCCCGGAGTTCGAGCGGGACATCACGGGCCTGGAGATGATCCGACGAGTGGCGGAAGCAATGTTCGGAGGTGCGGGATGATCGAGAAGTCCATGACCCAATTCATCCAGGAACATCCAGGCCTGAAGTACGTCTTCTTCGGCGGTAAGGGCGGCGTGGGGAAGACGGTGATGGCCGGCACCGCGGCGCTGTGGTTCGCCCGCCAGGGACGGCGTACTCTCCTGGCTTCCACCAACCCCGTCCACTCTCTGAGCGGCCTGCTGCGTCAGGATGTCTTCGGCAAGCCCACGGCGGTAGAAGGCGTCCCCAACCTCTGGGCCTACGAGATCGACACCCGCGACACCATCGAACGCTCGAAGCGCGAGATCCGCGAGAAGATCGAGTGGTTCCTCAAGTACGCCGACATCCGGGCGAAGACGGACGAGTTCGTGGAATCGGCCACGATGAACCCGGCCTTCGAGGAGTCGGCGATGTTCGAGAACATGATTGACCTCATGTTCGAGGACCAATACCAGGTCTACGTCTTCGACACCGCCCCCACGGCCAACGCTCGCCGCCTCTTGGGGATGTCCGGTGTCTACTCCATGTGGGTCAACAAGATGGTCCAGAGCCGCCAGGAGGCCATGACGCTCAAGGAACTCCTCTCCTACAGCAAGAAGAAGCAGGAGAAGGACCCGTTGATGGATTACCTGCTGCGCTTCCGCGACCGCATGCAGCATGCCAAGGAACTGCTGACGGATGCG
>Ga0068707_1002935_pt1 | contig 11950 bp, 11 predicted proteins | sample YNPNPMetaG_FD_66600 | JGI IMG/M metagenome (GOLD analysis project Ga0068707, IMG submission 66600) | Anoxygenic and chlorotrophic microbial mat microbial communities from Yellowstone National Park, USA - YNP NP MetaG | ecosystem: Environmental > Aquatic > Thermal springs > Hot (42-90C) >... | reverse complement strand
CAAGTCCCCTCAGCTCCACCAATCTGGCTGATGGCTGATCGCCGAGGGCAGCCGAGCCATCAAACAGGGTGGTACCGCGGAGAAACCCCTTCGTCCCTGAGGGCGAAGGGGTTTGTCTAATAGGGAGAAAAGAGATGCGTGAAGAGGTGGCTGACAATTGGGCACAGGCTCAGGAGGACCTGCATACAGCCAGGGTGCTTCTGGAAACGGAGAGATATTACGCCAGTGTCTTCTTCAGTCACCAGGCAGCGGAAAAAGCTCTCAAGGCTCTCCACTTGCATGAGAAGCGAGAATACCCCAAAACCCATAACCTGGTTGAGTTGGCCAGAGCACTCGAAGCCCCCGAGACGGTGCATGAGGCGGCCAGAGAGTTGACGCCAGACTACTTTGTCGCACGCTATGTCAATGCCGCCAACGGCGTTCCAGCCGAAATGTACGATCAGAGATCAGCGCAGATGCATCTGAATTACGCCCAGGCGGTAATGGAATGGACGAGGAAACGCTTGCCAGAGTGAAACGGTTTCTAGGGGCGGTAGAGCAAGACTGGCCTTTGGAACGGGCGATCCTCTTCGGCTCGCGGGCCAGAGGGGATCACCTCCGCTACAGCGACGTGGATTTACTCCTGGTTTCAGACGCTTTTGAAGGTATCCCTTTTCCTGACCGCCCCAGCAAGCTGTATCCACTCTGGGAAGGTGGATTGCCTTTGGAAATCCTGTGCTATACGTCCACAGAATTTGACAAGAAAAGACAGATGATCGGTCTGGTACAGGATGCAGTGAAAGAGGGAATCCCCTTACTTTTCAAACAACTTTGAAGTGGATTACCGGAATGCTGGCGCGGGAATATGACGAGAGTGAGGCTAATCTGAGAAGGACTTGCTTCCTGGAGGGGGAAAATTCTTTAGGTTTTTCGACCGCGTCGTGTTTCCCACTTTCGATTGCGCTCCAGTACGTTGGCTTTGACCCGCGCCATGTCAGCCCGGCGCTTGGGTTGACGCAATAAGGGTTCAAAGTGCTCGATAATAGCCAAAAGAGCAGATCTTCTCCGGACTGTAATCTGCCAAACCGCTTCGCGATAGCTCTTTCGTTCGTCGGCTATGGGCTTGGGACATTGGGCTCCAATTGAAAGCAGCCACTCGTGAAACCAAAAAATGATGTTTCTATCTTGCGAGCCAATGTTAAAGCCACTGCGCCACTCATTGCGGGACTTGTAGTAGAAAGTATAGAAACTTCCCTCTGCGTCAGTGTATCCGGCAGCGAAAGCAGCGGAACACTTGCGAGAGTTTCTAATCCACTCCGGGACATCGTCAACTTTGGGTAGCAGGAAAGAAAAGGAGAGATTGAGTCGGCAGAGGAGAGTGTATTCTCCTCGTTTATCTGGTCCTCTTACGTAAGCGTACCCGTATCGTTCAAACAAGGCGCGGAATAGCTCAACTTGTTCAACTCTGCTCGTTTTTGAACTTACCTCAATGCTGCGACACGTGCACGTCGTTGGCTTCACGTGAAGATCACCCAGCCGAAACCCTATCAGATAAGCTTTCTCTACCGGATCACCGCTGAAATCAGCGCGGGGGTGAATGGTAATGCTCTCTGAAAGAGAACGTTTGGGGATGTTATATCGCTCCAGATACATGCCCACTGTCGAGCCAGCGCACCCCAGTAGTTCGCCTATTTCCTCTTGACTAAGCCCTTGCTCCAGGTAGAGCTTCGTCAAAAGGGTTTCGGTTATATCTGGTCGCTTTATGTTCGTCCGAGGTCGAACGGGAATGCCAAATTGCCGTAAGCGATCACCAATGGTGTTGTAACTGCAATGATACATCCTGGCAATCTCTCCTTGGCTCAACCCTTGCTCGACATAGAGTCGTTTCAATATGTCGGGAGTCAGACTTTCCAGGCTCCTGGGCTCATGTTCACGCCTTGGAATCCCTATATCTTGCAGTCGCCTCTCAATGAGGCGGTGACTGCAATTCAGAGCTTCCGCGATTTCGCGTGGATTGAGTCCTTGATGAACGTATAGCTTTTCCAATCGCTCTTTAGTGATGTCTTCACGCTTTCTCTTGGTCATTGGAAGCGTCTCCTTCATGGTGGCTTTTTAGCTTGGTGTGCGTGACCACCCAATCCCAATTATACATCGGGTCGTGAAATGCGCAAGGCCGTAAGGTGTGCTGTCCATTTAATAAACACATGTTGTCATCTTCTAAGTATGGGCAGCCGACCAGGGTATCCAGCCGGCGAGCAGTAACTACGTTGCCGCTTGAGGCCTGTAGCGCATCGTGTACATACTTGCAGAACACTCGCTCATCCAACCATCTGACCTCAACAATGGGGATGGTCAGATTGGCTAGAGCATCTGAAGAGATGAGCAGGATAGGCAAGTCCCCAGCCCATAGCCCATATGTCTGCTCTGGCGAAACGCCGATTTCCTCGGCGACAGCCAGCAGGTCAGGCAGACCTATTGCTTGTTGTACCTCTTCTGCTTCCATAAATCTATCACCTCAAAAGTGTATTGTTTACAAGTACATTGTACCATTAAATGGTACAATTGTCAAGTCCGATGTGATATTTAGGAGGCAGCCATGCCTATCAAAAGTCGTTTGACACTACTAACGGCCCAACGCCAGATTGCGACCGGTGAAAAGCTGTCACTTCGGCAACTTGCCAATCTAACTGGCATCCCTAAAAACTTCCTGAGCCGATTAAACCGCAATGAAGTCAAGCTCGTTGATCTTGAACATATCGCCAGGCTCTGCGAGTTCTTCCAATGCGAGGTCGGTGATATCTTAGTTTATGAGAAACCCACAAAGGAGAAGAAGGATGGTTGACAAATACATTCCAGCCGAAATCGAGAACAAATGGCAGAGGAAATGGGAGGAGACGGGACTATACGCTACGCGAGAGGACTCAGGTAAGGAAAAGATGTATTACTTGACAATGTTGCCGTATCCTTCTGGAAGTTTGCATATAGGACATCTGTACGCGATGGGTCCAAGTGATACCCAGGCCCGTTACTACCGCATGAAAGGCTACAACGTCTTCTTCCCTATCGGATTTGATGCCTTCGGGTTACCCGCCGAGAACGCGGCCATCCAGCACGGTATCCATCCCTACCAGTGGACCTACAAAAACATCGAGAACATGCGCCGCCAACTGCGCTCCATGGGCGCCATGTGGGCCTGGGACCGGGAGGTGATCACCTGCGACCCCGAATACTACAAATGGACCCAATGGTTCTTCCTGAAGCTGTACGACATGGGCCTGGCCTACCGCGACTATGCTGCAGTGGACTTTTGCCCCAAATGCAATACCGTGCTGGCACGGGAGCAGGTGTGGGGCGAGGACCGTCACTGTGAGCGCTGCGGCACGCCGGTGATCAAAAAAGACGTGGAACACTGGAAGTTCCGCATCACCCAATACGCCGACGAACTGCTGGACTTTTCCAAGATAGACTGGCCGGAGCAGGTCAGAGTGATGCAGACCAACTGGATTGGACGTAGTGAAGGCGCCAACGTCACCTTTCTGTCTGAAGAGGAAGACCCCATCGTGGTCTTTACCACCCGGCCCGACACCCTGTGGGGAGCCACGGCCATGATCCTGGCCCCGGAGCACCCCCTGGTGGACAGGCTGACCACCGACGAATGTCGTGCCGCAGTGCAGGCCTACAAGGAGCAGGCCGCCCGACAGAGCGAAATCGAGCGCACCAGCACCGAAAAGGACAAGACCGGGGTCTTCATCGGCGCATATGCCATCAACCCGGTCAACGGTGAGCGCATCCCTATCTGGATTGCCGACTATGTAATGATGACTTACGGCACTGGAGCCATTATGAGCGTGCCCGGCCACGATGAGCGCGACTTCCAGTTCTCCCTCAAGTTCGGACTGCCCATCATCCCGGTCATTGACCGGACCGACGGGGTGGCCAAAAGCTACGTTATGAAGGGGACGATGAAGGACGGCTTTGCCACAGCGTTGACCGAGGCCGGTATACCCTTCCAGGAGCGGGACGGCTCCCTCTACGTGACCATGACGGCGGAGCAGGCCGACCGCTACATCGAACTGGCTCGGGCTCACATCCGACCGGGCTCCTGGACCGAAGTGGTGGGCGCCCGCTGGGCCTTTGTCTTCGAGGATGGAGTGGCCAGCTTTGGCACCATTGCCGAGGAAAAAGCTCTGCTGAAACGCTGCCAGGCCCTGGAACCAGCCGTGCGGGACAAGAGGACGGTCATGGAGATGCTGTGGGGTGTACCTTTCTATCAGGATGTGTTGTTTCACGATGACTACGGCACCATGATCAACTCCGGTCCCTTCACCGGCACTCCAGGCGACGTAGCCGTCAAGAAGGTAACCGAATGGCTGGAAGAACAGGGCATCGGAGAGTTTGCCGTGAATTATCGCCTGCGCGACTGGCTGATCTCCCGCCAGCGCTACTGGGGTGCACCCATCCCCATGATCCACTGCCCTCAATGCGGCGTTGTACCGGTACCCTACCAGGACCTGCCGGTGCTGCTGCCTGAAGACGCCGAGTTCCTGCCAACCGGCGAATCCCCGTTAAAGTACCACGAGAGCTTCCGCAACACCACCTGTCCTCGCTGCGGCGGCCCCGCCGAGCGGGAAACCGATACCATGGATACCTTCGTGTGCTCGTCGTGGTACCACTACGCCTATGTCAGCCCATACTGGAAGAAGGGGGAGAAGCTGAGCCCGGACGACACGCCGTGGGATCCGGAGAAGGGCCGCTACTGGCTGCCGGTGGATCAGTACACCGGTGGCATTGAGCACGCCACCATGCATCTGCTGTACACCCGCTTCTTCACCAAGGCCATGCGTGACATGGGACTGGTGGACTTTGACGAGCCCATGCTGAGGTTATACAATCAGGGCACCATCCTGGGCGAGGACGGCTTCAAGATGAGCAAATCGCGGGGCAATGTAGTCAGCCCTGACGATGTGGTGGCTCAATACGGAGCCGACACCGTGCGGGCCTACCTCATGTTCATCGGTCCCTGGGACGAAGGCGGCCCCTGGAGCAGCCAGGGCATCGAGGGAATCTGGCGTTTCCTGAATCAGGTCTGGAATGTGGTACTGGAGAAACCCAAATCGCCATCCGCCCCAGGGGATACCCCGGCTGACTTTAGCCTGGACCGGGCGGAGCGCGACCTGAGGCGCATCACCCATCAGACCATCCGTGACGTGACCGAACGGATCGAGAGCTTTCGCTTCAACACCATGGTTTCCAAACTGATGGAGTTCAACAACTATCTGGTCAGAGCCAAAGAGACGCCGGTCTATGGCACCGCAGCCTGGGATGAGGCCATCCGCACTCTGATTTTGCTGCTGGCTCCCTCCTGCCCCCACATCGCCGAGGAGCTGTGGGCCAGGATCGGTGGGGAGTACAGCGTGCACCAGCAGGCCTGGCCGGAATGGAGTGAGGAGTTGGCTGCCGATGAGGTCATCACCCTGGTAGTGCAGGTCAACGGCAAGGTCCGTGACCGGCTGGAGGTGCCGGTGGGCATCAGCGAGGAGCGGGCCCAAGAGCTGGCCCTGGCCAGCCCTGGCGCCCAACGCCACATGGCGGGCAAACAGATCGCCAGGGTGATCTATATTCCGGAGAAACTGGTGAACATCGTGGTGAGATAATCCACAAGACGAGAGGGGCGACAAAAGTCGTCCCTTTTTGTTTGAATGCATGTAACTACCCGGCCGCCCGCCGCCGTGCGCTGATTGGAAATCAGCCTCCCTGGGCACACTGCCGGGCGTCGGCGAAGGCCGACCAGAGGCCGAAGGCCCAAAGCGGGGTACGGGCGAGGCGCTGCCTCGCCCCTTCAGTCGGCACGTACGGATCATCCTGGCCTCGCGAGGTAAGCCCAAGGCAGCCATTATTAACATTGAGGACTTACTGGAGGAGATAGAAAAGACAGCGGAAAGTGCTCAGACCGAGCGCAAAGCGGCCCTGGCTATGGCCAAGGCTATTCGGGAGATAAGCCTGCGGCGGCGGGCAGGGATTCCCTTCCCCGATGTCAGTCAAGACCTGGATAAGCTGAGAGAGGAACGAACCGGTGAGCTCTCAAGTATGCGTTGATGCCAGCCTCGTTCTCAAGCTGGTGCTTGCTGAAGAAGACAGCCCCCTGGTTCACGAGCTTTGGGACAGATGCGAACTGTGGACTGGTGACCGGCGGCTCTACCATGCGGTCAAAGATGGGCTGCCCTGGGTCAGGGGGCTGGACGACTATCAGCGAGCATAGGCCAGGCCGATTTCAGCGCATCAGCATCTCCCCCAGCCAGGAATGGAAACGGTCGAGCAGACCCGCCTCCGCCGGGTCATAGTATTGCAAATCGTAGTCGTTGGTCGAGATGACCTGCCCCTGGCAGGACAACTCTGCGGTGAGATGCCGGCCCCCCACGGGCAGGGGGTGCTCGATGCGGCCGAGGAGCTGGCAGGAGTCGGGAGGCAGGTCTATCAGCCGGCAGAAGATTTCCTCGCCATCGAGGAGAATCCGCAGCCGACAGTCTTCAAAGGATCGCAAAAGGTCATTGATGGCCCAGACTTCGGCTTGCAGCACCGTGCCTGGCCCGTACTCGATAAGGGGATAATCCAGGCTGACCAGGACAGGGTTGTAGACTTGTTTGAGCCTGTGGTAGGCCAGCTTGGGACGACGGTAATAGTCCACCACACTCCAGCAGATCGCTGGCCAGGGCTCGTTGAACTGCCAGATGAGGGTGCCGCTGGCCCGGTATTTGCGGCGGCGAAAGTGCTCGATGGCCACCTGCAAACCGAAAGCCTGGGCTTTTTGGGTGGCTTCAATGAATTGGGCCAAAGGAGCAGATTCGCCTTTCAGCCAGGGCCGGGCATAGCGGTGTAACTTGCTTAACTCAGCGTTGTGATATCGCCAGGACTCGCCAGGAGGCCACAGGTGCCCGGCGGGGATGAAACTTAGAGAAGCCAGGTCTGGGACGGCACTCAGGCCGAACTCGCTGGCGAACTGGGCCTCGTCCCGGCGATAACGGCGCACATGGGCCTTGCCATGCCAGACCCGCCAGTTGTGACTGTCTCCGCGGCCCGGCGAGACATCCTTAAACGGCCTGGTTCCATCGTTGGCTGCCACCACCGCTCTCAGGGTTTCAATCAAATTCCGGTTGCGTTTGGGGCTGTACTCATTGCCTCCACACCATAAGACCAGGGAGGGATGGTTCCGCAGTTGCCGCACGATGGCCGTACATTCCCTCTGTGCCAGGTCCAGGAAAGATTCATACCGGGGAAAGTGGCCCAGAAAGACACAGGCGAAAGGGAACTCTTGCCAGACCAGAAGGCCCAACTCGTCACAGAGCTGGTAGAAAGCCCGCTTCTCCCTTAGCCCGCCGCCCCAGACGCGCAGCATGTTGATGTTTGCCTCTCTGGCCAGAGTGAGGAGCCGGGCATAGTCTTCCCGCCTCACCCTCCCCGGCAGAGCGTCTGCTGGCACCCAGTTGGCCCCACGGATGAACATAGGACGGCCGTTAATGACAAAGGTCCAGGGTGGAGCGTCCGGTGGTACATCACGGTTGGGAGCAAGTTCAACGGTGCGGAGGCCGAAGGTGGTAGTCAGAGAGTCTGAGAGCACCGCAGGTTCCCCCGGGGGTGAGGGACAGATGTCCACTCTGGCCTCGTAGAGGTGAGGAAAACCGCGCTCCCAGGGCTGCCAGAGGCGGGGGTTTTCGATGCTCAACTCGATTTCTTTGACTTGACGGCCTTTGCGCAGGGCCAGTTCGAAATCAAAGTGCTGCTCATCGGCTGCAAAATTCTTCCCCCTGACCGTGACCTGGACTCCGGCTGTTTCCTCCCTGTCTGCGTCCAGCTCCAGGCCCAGCTTCACCCTGGCCGATTCTGGCCCCAATATCTCGCCCCGGACGAAGACATCGCTGATGAACACAGAGCGCGTCACGACCAGGTAAACGTCATCCCAGAGGCCCATGGTGCGCAGGCGGGGGGCAAAATCCCAGCCAAAACCCATCTGGCATTTGAGGGTACCGATGCGGTCGGGGAAAGCCTCAAATTGCGGCACCAGGATGCCGCTTATCCGCTTCCAGGCTTTCTGCCACGCCGTTAATCGGGGCCTGGGCAAGGCAGCCGAGCCCCAGATGCGAACGGCAACAGTGTAGGGCGGGTTGGCAGCCCGCCCCCCACCGTTGGGGGTGCAGGGGCTCTCCCCTGCCGGGGGGTCCGGGGGGCGTCCCCCCACCTCTCTGCTGATCAGGTCGCTGATCTCATAGACCTGCCGGGAAAACATGCCCTCATGGCGACCAAGCTCTATCCCGTTAAGGTAGACGGCCGAGATATAATCAATGCCCTCAAAAACGAGAAAGGCCCGTTCTCCTTTACCCAACTGAAGGGAGAAGGCCTTCCTGTACCACCAATCCCATTCGTCCACCCACTGGCTGGCCTCGTTGTTCAGGCCGTAGAAGGGGTCGCTGATGCGACCCAAAGCCAGGAGGTCGGTGCGCACATTGCCTGGCACGGTAGCTGGCAGCCACTCAGCCACCTGGTCATAGTCGTTAACCTTCTCGCCATTAACGGGTTTCCGTGGGACACAACCGAATTGCCAATCAGAGCCATTCAAGTCCACAAGCCTTCGCCCGGTATCTGCTCCGTTCAACTCTCCCTCCTGCTTTGACTGGAGTGTAGCAGAAGGCCGTACTCCAGGCTATCGGCCAGGGCCTGCCAACTGGCCTCAATAATGTTGGTGGACGAGCCGACTGTGCTCCAGGTGCGGGTCCCGCAGGCGGAATCAATCAGCACACGGGTCTGAGCCGCAGTCCCGGCCTCACCATCCAAAATGCGCACTTTGTAATCAACCAGATGGATGTCAGCCAGTTGGGGATAAAAAGGCAACAAAGCCTTCCGCACCGCCATGTCCAAAGCATTGACCGGACCGTTGCCTTCAGCCGCCGTGTGGATGATCTGGTCGCCGACCCGGACCTTGACCGTGGCCTCTGCGGCCATACCCCCATTGTAATTATTGCGCACCAGCACGTGAAAGTCAAGCAACTCGAAGGGGGGTTCATACCCCGGTTGAGCCCGGCGGATGAGCAACTCCACCGAGCCCTCAGCTCCTTCAAATTGAAAGCCCCGATTCTCCAACTCCTTAATGCGTTGCAGAACCTGTCGGGCCAGCTCGCCACTAAGAGACAGGTTTAAGCCAAACTCCCGCGCTTTGTAAACGATGTTGCTTTTACCCGAAAGTTCAGAGACGACGACCCGTTTGCTGTTGCCCACCAACTGGGGATCAATGTGCTGATAGCTTTCTTCGCACTTGAGCAGGGCATTGACGTGCGTACCGCCCTTGTGGGCAAAGGCGCTGCGGCCCACATAGGGTTGGTGAGCATCTGGGCTCAGGTTGGCCAACTCACTGACATAGTGGGAGAGGCTGGTCAGCGTGCGCAGTTGTTCGTCGGTAATGCAATCGTAGCCCAGCTTGAGCATAAGGGCCGGGATGATGGAGCAGAGGTTGGCATTGCCACACCGTTCGCCGTAACCATTGATGGTGCCCTGGACGTGGACGATGCCTGCCTGCACCGCTGCCAGCGAGTTGGCCACGGCCAGTTCGCTGTCATTGTGGGCATGGATACCCAGGGGGGTGCATGTCGCCTTCTTCACCTCCTCAATGATCAGCGTCAGGGTGGAAGGCAACGTACCCCCGTTCGTATCGCACAGGACGAGAACGTCGGCACCGGCCTCCTCGGCAGCCGCCAGGGTGCGCAGGGCATAGGTCGGGTTGGCCCGATAGCCGTCGAAAAAGTGCTCGGCATCGTAGATGACTTCCCGCCCCTGGGCCTTGAGATACCGTACACTATCGGCGATCATGCGCAGGTTCTCATCCAGGCTGGTATTCAGCACCCGGTGGACATGCAGATCCCAACTCTTGCCGAAGATGGTCACCGTCCTGGTGCCGGTTATCAGCAGGGAACGGATATTCTCATCCTCCTCGACGGCCTCATTGGCCCGGCGTGTGCTACCAAAAGCAGTGATGACAGCCTGTCTCAGCGAGAGGTTCCGGGCCCGCTCAAAGAAAGCCATATCCTTGGGGTTGGAGCCAGGCCAGCCGCCCTCGATGTAATGCAGACCGAACTCGTCCAGCCGGCGAGCGATCTTGAGCTTGTCATCCACCGAGAAGGCAAGGCCCTCTCGCTGGGTACCATCCCGCAAAGTCGTGTCGTAGAGCGTTACAGTCATCGCCTCAACACCTTATCCGCAATCAGGTTGCCCATCTCCTGGGTCCCGACGAGGGTAGTACCCCCTTCGTGGATGTCCTGGGTGCGGTAACCCTCCTCCAGCACGGCCTGGACTGCGTCTTCGATGGCCTGCGCTTCATCTTGCAGTTCCAACGAGTGGCGAAGCAACATCGCCGCACTGAGGATGGTGGCAATGGGATTGGCCACGTTCTGACCGGCGATGTCGGGTGCCGAACCGTGAACGGGCTCATACAGGCCCAGGCTCCCCACACCGCCCAGTGAGGCAGAAGGTAACATTCCCAATGAGCCAGCCAGCATGGATGCCTCATCGCTCAGAATGTCGCCGAACATATTGCCGGTCAGAATGACGTCAAAAGCGGTAGGGCGGCGGATGAGGTGCATGGCGCAGGCGTCTACCAGCATGTGTTCGTACTGCACATCTGGATACTCTGCCGCCACGGTGTCTACCACGCGCCGCCACAGGCGCGAGCAGGCCAGCACGTTGGCCTTGTCCACCGAGGTCACCTTGCCTCGTCGGTTACGGGCCAGACGGAAAGCCACGTGCGCCACCCGCTCCACTTCGGCTGCCGTGTATACCATCGTATCCACCGCCCGACCGTCGTTACCTTCGACACGCGGCTGCCCGAAATAGACGTCGCCCGTCAGCTCGCGCACGAGCAGCAGGTCTGCACCGGCGAGGATGTCAGGCCTGATAGGGGAAGCGTGTAAAAGAGAGGGGTAGAGCTTGACCGGACGCAGGTTGGCGAAAAGGTCCAATTCCTTACGCAGCCTCAGGAGGCCTTGTTCGGGACGCATGCTGGCGGTGGGGTTGTCCCACCTGGGGCCACCTACGGCCGCCAGCAGGATGGCATCGCTTTCACGGCACAATTGAAGCGTCTCGTCTGGCAAAGGGGTACCGCTCTCGTCCATAGCCGCTCCACCGATGAGGGCCTCCTCGAAAACAAATTCATGCCCATAAGCCTCAGCGACCTTTTTCAGCACTTTAACCGCTTCAGCAGCCACCTCCGGCCCGATACCATCGCCGGGCAAAACGGCAATCCTGGCTTTCATGGCTGTTTCGTCAGCTCCTTTCGCATCCACTCGATGAGTCCGCCAGCGGAGATAATTTCCATCATGAAGGGCGGATAAGGCATGGCCTGGAAGACCTGGCCTGTATCCAGGTTGTGGATGGTACCTGTTGCCAATTCCACCGCCAGAGTTTGCCCGGCCTCAGTGCCTGCCACCGCCTCAGGGCATTCCAGGATAGGCAGGCCGATGTTGATGGCGTTGCGGTAGAAGATACGGGCGAACGTCTCGGCGATGAGACACGATACCCCGGCGCCTTTGATGGCCAGCGGTGCATGTTCCCGCGAAGAGCCACAACCAAAGTTTTTACCGCCGAGGATGATGTCTCCCGGTTGCACCGCGCCAGCAAAGCCGGGGTCTATCCCCTCCAGGCAGTGGCGCGCCAGTTCCTCCGGGCTGGACACGTTCAGGTAACGGGCCGGGATGATGGCGTCGGTATCCACGTTGTCACCGTATTTCCAGACTCTACCTTTGAGTTCTGAGTTTTGAGTTTGGAGTTTGGAGTTTGGTGTTCCGTGTCGCGCGATATTCATAGAACCTCCTGTGGTCCTCCGATGTGGCCCAGCACAGCCGAGGCCGCGGCCACAGCCGGCCCGGCCAGGTAGACCTCGCTATCGGGATGGCCCATCCGTCCCCGGAAGTTGCGATTGGTGGTGGCGATA
>Ga0068707_1002933_pt1 | contig 11953 bp, 8 predicted proteins | sample YNPNPMetaG_FD_66600 | JGI IMG/M metagenome (GOLD analysis project Ga0068707, IMG submission 66600) | Anoxygenic and chlorotrophic microbial mat microbial communities from Yellowstone National Park, USA - YNP NP MetaG | ecosystem: Environmental > Aquatic > Thermal springs > Hot (42-90C) >... | reverse complement strand
CCGGCGCGGAAGGAAGGCACCCGCGCGACTCGTCTGGAAACCATGTCCCCGGAAGACCTGTATCCCGAACAGCCTGTTAATGTGGATCCCGATGGCCTGATTCATGTGCCGGTATTTCCGGACGGCCAGTCCTGTGTGGGACTTGAATGGCTGGAACGGCGTTGGCTGAGCCGGCTGGAACTGGTTTTTCCGGACGGTACGGTTCCGCCCGCGGATGCAGTCGTGGAGTACTGGCACATGCCGGAAGGGGGATCCCGCTGGCAGGGCACCTGGAATCCGCTGCAGGGAGAGACCGAACGCGCGGGTCAATCCTGGTGGTTTTACCCTGACTGGGTCGCGATTCCGGAAAGTCATCTGTACGGAACCCTCAAGGTCCGCTTTATTTTTCCGTCAACTGCCGGCGCGGTGTCCCTGAAGCAGATCCGCGCGTTTTCCCGCTGCCGATATGCGGAAGCCGTTCTGCGCGTCGTGGCGGAGACAGCGGATCCGAATGCGTCCGGGACGGTAGAGGTTTACAATGGGGCGCTGGCGGATTCACCGGAGCCCCATCGAACCTGGCGGCTGGGAGAACCAATGGAACTTCGGATTATCCACGCGGTTCCCGCGTCGTGGCAGCAGGTGGAGCAGACGGTGCTCCGGTTCCGTCTGCCGCAGGACGCGTTCGGCGTGGCCGTTCGGGACGTGCTGGAACGAGGTCCGGTGTACGTGCCGCATGCCGGGCTGCTGGTCGCAGAGGCTTCCGGGTTGGTTCCCGCCATCGCGGACGCGCGGGAACAGGTGAAAAACGGAAAGACTATTCTGGACCGGGTCCGCGAACTTCCGGAACAGACCTGGGAACAGGCCATGTCCAAAACGGCTCTCCCCGGACTGGTCACCGCGCCTACCATGCTGTCCCTGGCCTGCGACAACCGGAAGTTGGTGGTCTCCCGGAAAGGCGATATTTCTTTCGAGGATGATCCCACGGTGTACAACCACATTGAGGGGATTCTCCGGGAACAGGCCTGTCGCATGGAAGTGCAACTGGAAGAAGAGGATGCTGGTCTGCTCCGCCGAAACCTTGACGGCGGGCAGTGGTATCCCATCCTGCACATTGAACGGGGCGGCATCCGATATAGAGCAGAAAACCGTGTGTTTGTCGCGCCCTACGCTCCCGCTGATGCCGACCGGCCGCTATGGTGGCGGGGCCGGGTCATGGGCGTATCGGTATTCACGCTCAAACCGGAACCGGAAACAGTCGCGCGCATGGCGCTGAATTTTTCCTCCCGATCTTCGGAACCCATTACCATCACCCGCGACAGAGATAACCGCGAATTGCTGGTTTACCACGGGGACCGGTTGATTGCGGGCGTGGTGGCCGACCCGGAAAATCTTACGCTGGAAACGAACCTGGAGACGGTCAGGGTATCCGCCCGGGCTCAGGCCCGGCTGGCCGTGTTTTTCCCGGCGTGGGAAGGGGCTGAGCCGGCCGTGATTCCGGATCTCGACGCGGCTGACGCGCTGCTGCAGGATACCCGGAAGTACTGGGACGACCTGCTTTCCGGCGGCGCCAGGTTCGATCTTCCGGATCCGATGCTGAACCGGTTGGTTCCGGCTTCCATCGCGCACTGTTATATTGCCGCGCGCAACGATAGCGGCCGCACAGTTGCGCCGTGGATCGCCAGCATGGCCTATGGCCCCCTGGAAAGCGAGGCTCATTCCGTGATTCGGGGAATGATGCACATGGGGCAGGAAGACTTCGCCCGCCGGGGTCTGGAATATTTCATCGAGCGTTATAACGACCGGGGATTTCTGACGACCGGTTACACCGTGCTGGGTACCGGCTGGCATTTGTGGACCCTTGGGGAATACGTGCTGCTGTCGGATGACCGTTCCTGGCTCTCAGCCCACGCGGACGAAGTGAACCGGGTCTGCCACTGGGTGATGGCCGAACGCCGAAAAACCATGAGGTCGGATGCCTCAGGAAACCGGGTGCCCGAGTATGGCCTGATGCCGCCGGGGGTGCTGGCAGACTGGAATGTGTTTGCCTATTACTTTTACCTGAATGGCAACTACTGCGCGGGACTGCGGGATGCCGGCAGGGCCCTGGCCGCCATCGGATACCCGGGTGCAGAGGAAATTACTGCCGATGCCGAATCCTTCCGGCAGGATATCCTGCGGGCCTATGATTTTGCCCGTAGCAGGACGCCTGTGGTCCGGCTGGAAAATGGCGCGTGGGTTCCGTATTATCCCTGCCAGTTGCTGGCGCCACTTCCGATTGAATATCTGTATGGCGGCGAGGATGCGGGCCGCAGTTGGTGTTACGACGTGGAACTGGGCTGTCACCACCTGGTCCCCATGGGGATCCTTTCGCCTGCCGATCCCCGCGCCGACTGGATCATCCAGCACATGGAGGACGTTCAGTTTCTCCGGCCGGGATGGTTTCAATTTACTGATGAAGCCGCCAACCGGGCGGGCTGGTTCAATCTGGGCGGTTTTGCCAAGGTGCAGCCCTACTATGCCCGGACCGTTGAGTTTCATGCCCTGCGGGACGATGAAAAACCACTCCTGCGCTCCTTTTTCAACGAACTGGCCGCTCTGCTCAATCCGGAGGACCTGTCCATCTGGGAGCATTTCGTCGCGGGGGCCTACAACAAGACCCACGAGACCGGGTATTTTCTTCACCAGGTCCGTCTGATGCTGGCCCAGGAGCGGGACCGTGAACTTTGGCTGGCTCCTTTCATTCCCTCCAGTTGGCTGGAGTCCGGCAGGAAAGTGGTCGTGAAAAACCTGCCAACCCGTTTCGGTCCAGTGAGTTATACCCTCGATTCACATCCGGATAAAGGGTATCTTGATGTGTCCGTAATCCCGCCCCGCCGGACTGCGCCAGAGGCGGTTGTCCTGCGGATGCGTCTTCCGGAGAACCTGCTTGTCAGCAGCGTGGAAAACGACGACGCCGAAACCGTGGAAATCGTGGACAGCAGACGGGGCATCCGCTTTACGCCCCAATCCGGGGCTTCGAGCATTAAACTCCGCGCCCGGGTGGAGTCCCAGTGACGCGGTGCATAAAGGATTCAACGGGCCGATACCGCCACGGAGAGTGATACACCGTTGCCCTCGGGGCCGGCCATGATGGACAGGACCCGGTCATCCTTCTCGTAGGTCAGGGAAAGCAGTTCCGCTGTGTCCAGCGAGGTCAGCGGGGTCCATCCGGCCTTCGGCAACCGTTCCGCGTAAAACGTCCGGACATCACCCAGCGTGGCCGAAAGGGTCCCCTGAATGGTCCACGCGGTATCGCCGCCGCTTTCATCATGGATGGTTGCTTTGGGCACCAGATCCGGCGGAAGCGGGATATCTTTCGGGAAAGCATCCGGGATCGCGACCTTTTCACCGATCCGCATGGCCTGACGTCCGCCGGTCCCCTCTGCCACCATTTCCGTCTGGTTTTCCCTGGTAGTTGTGGTTACCGTTGTGGAGCCGTCTGTTTCCGTGACCGTAACGCGGGACACACCCTCCCCACCGCTGTTCAGGTCTACCTTGACGTTCTGTCCATGGGCTTTGGCGGCTGCCTCGATGGTTTTTTCCGCGGCGATTTCGGAGACTTTCCGTGACGGACCGCCGCAGCCGCATCCGGCCGCCGCCAGCAGCAGGGCACATACGCAAATCTGGCATGCCTGCCGCAGGCATCGCATGGTTTCTGATGTCATCAGCATTTTCCTTGCAGGTTGGGGTAAAATTAGCGCCGTTCGAGCCGGATATAATCCAGTCCGAACATGTTGGCGGGCAGCGCTTTGACGTTTTTCCGGCCGCAGATCACTTCCAGCACATTCTCGCCCTGCTGCAGATCGAATTCGCCCAGGTTGATTTCATCCGTCACCTCCACATCCGTGCTGTAGAAATCTGTGTGTTTCAGTGCCTCCACGCCGTTGATTTTCAGGGCGTGACCGCCGTAATCAGGACCTTTGGTGAACCGTCCGAAGACGGTGTAGCGTCCTGCTTCCGGCACCTGGAATCCCAGTTTCAGGGTAGCGCCCCGGGTCGGTTCCACCCACCACATCTGTTCTCCCCGGCTCCAGTCCCAGGGCCCCGACTGGCGCTGTACCGTGCCGTCAGTAACCTCAATAACCCGCATGAATTCACCTTCCGTGGCTCCCGCGACGCCTGAAATAGGCTCCACAGGGGGAACCGTGAGCAGTTCGGGAGTAATCCCTTCAAGCGTAACTTTAGTGGTTGATGTGGCGTACCAGAATGGCGTGACAGATTGGCTGATCAGCACGTCGTCGGAATGCCACAGTTCCATGTCGAACCGGAAAGCGGTGTTCCAGGGAATGTCGTCAATGATATGGAACCGGCTGACGCAGGTGTGACCGTAATTGCCCGGCCCGTCACAGCGAGGCTGGTTGTGATAGGCGTGGGTAAAGAGCGCCGGACTGCACCACGCGTACCCGAAGTAGTCCTCACTGCCGGTACCGAAGTGACTGGGGAACGATTCACCGTCCACGTAGATTTTTTCATCCCCTTCTCCCCACCATTTCTGCGACGGATTGGTGACGTGCAGCATCACCCCCACGAAGCGCCCCGGTCCCCCGTCAACCGTCAGGTAATTCCAGTCCCGGAATGGCCGGGTGGGCAGATCCCGCGCGGCCCGGTAACCGGCATGGAAGTAGAGGGAGCGGTCATCCCATGTCCAGCGGCCTGTCTTCACCGTGCCGCTCAGGGTGACCTCCGAGTCGGTGTGGTTGGTTACCCGCACTACGGCGGATCGCTGAAAAGGCATTACCCACCGGCTGTACAGTGTGTGGCTGTCCAGAACGCCAGAACACAGGGACTGGTAAGGGTTGGGACCCGGCGCCGTGCCGAAGAAATCGCCCAGGGGTGTGACTACCATCGGCGGCAGACCGTCGAAAGCGATCTCCAGCAGGATACCCCGCAGGGCTTTTTCTTTGTCCAGGGCCTCCGCGAAACAGGTGATTTCCCGGATGGCCGCGGGTCCGTCCAGTTCCAGGGATTCACTGGCTCCCGGCGCCAGGGTTACCGTGTAAGGGGTTTCCTCCAGAGGTCCCGACGGGGCGGCACCCTGTTCCCAGGGCTTGGCCAGCGCGGTGGCCGCCGCGCGCACGGCCGGCATGGCCGCCTCGAGCACCGCCGGAGTCAAGGTTTCCACGTCCGTGCCGGCGGCATACGTCCGGTAATTGATGTGGTAGTAGATATCCGGTCTGGAAACCGTGATTTTGCAGTGTTTCGCGTAGGGGATGGGCAGGTAACTGTTCCATCCGCTGGACCGGGTATGTGCGATGGGATCCAGAAAAGGTTTGGTGCCACCGCCCAGCATGACCTGAAGAGGCATCTCAAACAGGGGTTCAGACTGGTGGTCGAGGTAGATCCGCACGATCCCCCCGTCATTGGGGTTTGCGGACCAGATCCGGACGATGGCCCCCGGACCGTCCACATCCAGAAGGACATGCTCGGTGCCCAGCGGCGTTTCTTCCACACGAAGGACCTGGTTCCGGTCGCCGTTGGCGAACCAGTTCTCTTCGGTGGGTACAGCGGGATCTGTCGAACGTTGGTCATAACTGGACGCCTGACGGGTGATGTAGGCCGGCTGGGGCGTCATGGCCAGCCGTTCCAGGCTGGTCAGTTCCTGCAGCAATCCCGTAAAAGTCACTGGATCACCCATGGCCGTGCCCATCGCGGCGGTGTATCCCAGCACCAACAGCAGAAAGATTCTTGTTTTGATCATCCATTGCGCTCCCAGTTGACGACACGACTCCCCTTCCGTTCCATCCGGAACTTTAACATTTTACTACGTTTTGTTCTACCCCTGTGAACGAAACAGCCAGCGCAAGCCCGCAGGTTCAAAATGCCTGTGTGACAGAAGACTTCGTTGAAGACTTATCGGGGGCCGATCATTCAGGTCTTTGGGGTTGGTACGCGGCAGCCCGGGCGTAACGGTTCCGATCTGGTATGGTTTGTCACGGGGCGCCCTGCTGTAGACGGGGCTGGGGTCTGAACCGGCGCAGGCAACGATTTCAGACTGGGTATCAACCGAACGCGAGACGTTTGGACCCGGGCGCACGGTCGCACTTGGGGTACCCGCATTGCGGCCGTTCCAGTCGCGACTCGCTGCCATGCGTGAAACGGAATCGCCTGTAATGTGGTCCAAAGAAAGGGTAAAGTGCATCTGATTTCCGGTTCCAACAGCCCCGCTTCCGGGGGAAAAGAAAGGAAATGCCTTATGGGCCATACCCTGACCCGCCGGGCCTTTCTGGCCTGCGCCACGACCACAGCCGTGGTGACCGCTTTCCGGGTAAATGCCGCCCAGGTCGTGCCCCGGAAACTTTCCCCCAACGAGAAACTGCGTGTCGCCGGGATCGGCGCGGGCGGAAAAGGACTGGAAGATGTGATGAGTTGCGCCCGGGACCGTAAACGGGTGGAAATCGTCGCGCTGGCGGATCCGGACTGGAAACGCTGCGAGGAAGCCTTTTACCGACTCAAAAACGCCAGACAATACAAGGATTACCGGAAGATGCTGGAGGAGATGGGGGATCAGATCGACGCCTGCACCATCTCCACCCCCGATCATACCCATGCCCCGGCAGCCTATATGGCCATGAACATGGGCAAGCACGTGTACGTGCAGAAACCCCTCACCCACACAATCGCCGAAGCCCGGCTGCTGCGGAAAGTGGCCGCTGAAACAGGCGTAATCACCATGATGGGCAATCAGGGCCACTGCGGTGATGGTGTCCGGGAGTTGTGTGAAATGATCTGGTCCGGCGCGATCGGCAAGGTCAAAGAAGCCCATATCTGGACCAATCGTCCCATCTGGCCCCAGGGCATCGCCGAGCCGCTCCCCGAAGAACCGGTTCCCGAAACCATGGACTGGGAGCTGTGGATCGGTACCGCACCGTTCCGTCCCTACAACAGCAAGTACGCACCCTTCAACTGGCGCGGCTGGTGGGATTTCGGCTGCGGGGCTATCGGCGACATGGCCTGCCATATCATGGATCCAGCCAACTGGTCGCTCGGCCTGAGCCGCGCGGAATCGTTCACCGTGGAAGTGGTGACTCAGGAAGGCATGACCGCGCAGACCTATCCCCTGAAATCCATTATCAAGTACACCTTCCCCGCCCGGCAGACCGACGGTGGCCCCATGGATCCCGTGACCGTGTTCTGGTACGATGGCGGCCTACAACCGCCGCGTCCGGAAGGGATTCCTGAGGATGAAAAACTCGGTGAGGGAGACAACGGCTCCCTGTTCATCGGCACCGATGGTGTCGCCACGGCTGGTGAGTACGGGGGTGACGCGCGGCTGTTGCCCGCGGCCCGGATGAAGGACTACACGCCGCCGCCACAAACACTGGAGCGCATCCCCCGCGGCAATCCCTACCTGCACTGGATCGACTGTATTTTCGCCGGAAAGAAGGCGGTGTCCGATTTCTCCTATGCCGGTCCGCTCACCGAGATGGCCAATTTCGGCAACATCGCCCTGAAAGCGGGTGAACCGGTCACGTACGATTGCGTGAACGGCAAAATCACCAGCAACACGGCTTTGAACCAGTTACTGACGAAGGAGTATCGGAAGGGTTGGGAACTGCCCTGCTGAGGGGATATTCTTTCCTCTGAAAACCCCTTCGCGGGCGGAGTGACGCGGTCGACGGTTCTCCGCCCGCGTGATTTGAAGGTCGAGGTACCGGGAGGTTTACGCCGTGGGTTGGGTTAACGATATCATCCGTTGCTTCCGGGAGATCCGACTGGACCGGGACAGTGGGTTCATTGCCTGGACGGACCGGGTAACTGAAGACCGTTTGCGCGTACTGCGGCGCTGGAATTTTCTGGAAGCCTGGGCGGTCTTCGCGCTCATGATGGCTGTAGTGTGGTGTGACTACTGGCTTGACGGTCCCATCATGTGGCGGTTTCGCCTGGTGCTGGGTATTCCAACCATCCTGTGGGCTTTCGTCCTCTCGCCTCTGGTGCATTATTACTGGGAAGGCAATGTGTTCGTGCCGCCTCACCGGCGTGCTTTGGGCTGGCGATACTTCTACTGGGAGTGCCGCGGTCTGGGGGATCCGGTGGCCTATTATCTGCCCCGTAACGGGGAACCGCCGGCGGCGATGCGCTATTGGCGGGAAGTGTTGAGCGTCATTGCCATGATGACCGCACTGTATGCCTCGGCGGCAGTGACCTTCAGCAGCGAGATTGACGCGCGGTACGCCGGCTGGTATCCGACTTTCGGAGGTAAAATTCCCTTTCTGATCGGGCTGATCCTAGCGCTGGATGTGCTCTGGCTGTTTGTCGGGATACCGTTTATGGTTCGTCTGGACAATTTCCGGAATGCCCTGCGGTTCATCGCGGCATTCCTGCTGGGCGCCCTGGTGATGATTCTCGTCTTCAATGGGATCTTCCAGGTGTTGCTGGAGCCTTTCCGGAATGCCCTGAAATCCTGGCATTTTCTCAGTCTCCGGGGACCTGTCGCTCGCGAACGGCTCGCCGTGCTGGGCGATCCGCTGGCCATCGGCGGACAATGGGCGGGATATGTGACCTGGGGCTGGGTGCAGCAGTTCATTTTCACATCCTATTTTGCCACCCTTTTTGCCCGGTCCTTTTCCATCGAGCGTTCCCGGAGCGAACTGTTGAAAGCCTGCCTGTGTTCCGCCTTTGTGTTTGGCATGATTCATCTGCCGAACGTCTGGCTTATGCTGTTCACCTTCCTGGGCGGTCTGCTGGGCGGTATCCTGTATTATCAGATGACCAATCTGTTCGCGCTGGGCTTTTCTCATGGATTCGCGGGATCCCTGCTGAATAAACTGACCCCCATCAATTTCAGCGTGGGGCCGGATCAGATGCCCCGGCGTTGAGGGCAACACGCATCCGGCGGGAATCGGGTAATGAGTAAGGTGCAGGTAATAGGCGGTGGTGCCTGGGGACTGGCGCTGGCCCGGCGGCTGGTCCTGAACGGGCATCAGGTTCGGCTGTGGCGTCGGTCCGGTCCGGCGATGGAGGTGCTGCGCGCCCGGCGGGAGGATCCCAGGCTGCTGCCCGGCGTTCTCCTCCCGGAACCGGTGGAATTGGAGGATGACCCGTGGACCGATCCCGATTTTGTGGTCTACGCGGTTCCGTCCCAGGGATTGCGTGAAGCGGCCGGACGCTGGACCTTTCCCGCCCGGACGGTCCGGATCAGCGTGGTGAAAGGCATCGAGCACGGGACGCTCATGCGGATGAGCGAGGTGATTCAGGATGCCGCGCCGGGCGGCCCCGTGGCGGCGCTGAGCGGTCCCAGCCATGCCGAAGAGGTGGGACGGGACCTGCCGGCATCCGTGGTGGCGGCCTGCGGCCGGGAAGACGTGGCCGAAGCGGTACAGCAGTTGTTTTTCGCACCGGTATTCCGGGTTTACCGCAGTGACGATATTGTGGGGGTGGAACTGGGCGGTGCGCTGAAAAACGTGATAGCCATCGCGGCGGGCGTGTGTGACGGGCTGGAACTGGGTGACAGCGCGAAAGCGGGACTGATGACCCGCGGTCTGGCGGAAATGGCTCGCCTCGGCACGGCTTGTGGCGCCCACCCCATCACCTTTGCCGGCCTCAGCGGCATGGGGGACCTGATAGTCACCTGTTCCAGCCGCCACTCCAGGAATCGGGCGGTCGGTGAGGCATTGGGGCGGGGTAGAACCCTGATGGAAATCCTGGCCTCAACCCCCAAAGTAGCCGAGGGGATCCGGACCGCTCCCGCGGCCAGAGGTCTGGCGGCAACACATCAGATTGAAATGCCGATAACGGAAATGGTCTGCCGCGTGCTGGAGGGCGAAATCACGCCGCTGCTCGCCATGGAGGCCCTGCTGGAACGCACCGCCAAATCGGAACGGCGCTGACAGCCCCCGCGTACCAAACCCATTTGTTATCCGGTTGGTGATTCGCGGGAGTTACGGGCTGTTGCGGGGACGCCGGACCCGGGCGTTGGGCATGTCGATCAGCGCCTTGACCCGGTTGCGGATTTCTTCGACGGGGAAGGGTTTCTTCAGGAAATCGTCAAATCCGAAGTCGGAGAGTTCACGGATTTCATGATCATCAATGAAACCTGAAATGCCGAGGATTCTGGTATTGCGGGTTTCGGGGCGCAACTTGATCCGTTCGGCCACCATACGGCCGTCCATGTCGGACAGATGGATGTCCAGAATAACCAGTTGGGGATTGTGTTCGACCACCATCGCCCCGGCGTCAAAGCCGGTGGATGCCGTGATGACCACATAGTTTTCGTCGCTGGCCAGAGCGGAGGGAATGATATCCAGATAGTAGGGGTCGTCATCCACTACCAGAATCCGCTGTTCCTCTTCTTCCAGCCGATCCAGGGGGATACCGTGACTGAGCATGAATTTCCGGAGGCTCTGATAGGGAATCCTGCGGTCCCCCCCTGGTCCCAGCCGATATCCGTCAATCTGGCCCAGATCGAACCAGCGCGATACCGTGTCCGCTGAGACCCCGCAGATCTCCGCGACCTCACCCGTTGTGAACACCCTGTTTTTCATACTGCCATCCTTCTGCGCCGATCATGATCTCCGTGATAATCGGCATATCCGGTATTTCCCGTTCATTTTACCACTGAAATTCGTTTTTTGTCAAGCAAATTCATGGCCGCAACATCAGAATAAGTATTGCTGTGGATCCTCACGCCGGGAAGGCTCCTTTTCAACCGCTGATTCCTTGTCCCCAGACAAGGGTTTACCATCCGCTTGATTGGCCGGAATAACCGGTGAACTACAGGTCTCCGGCGGCAGACCCTGATAATCTGAGCATGGATCGACCGAAGGTTCGTTGGCTGGCGGGGTCTCTGCCGTTTCCGTCGCGGCGGGTGGCTGGCCAGAATCCAGCGATACTTCCCGTGGCGCCTGTGAAACAGGGGCTCGTCTGCCCTTTCCGGGCTGGTGAACGGGCCGTTCCCCGGACGGTTCAGCTTCAGTCTGTGACGGCGGGCCAGTTTCCCCCTGGCTCATGGCGGCCAGGTCTTCCTCCAGCCAGGTGCGGGTGGTGCGCCACGCTTTGCCGATCTTGAATGCCCGCAGCCGGCGTTCCCGGAACATCTGACGTACCGTCAAGGGTTTAACCTTGAGAATTTCCGCGACTTCCTCAACTGTAAGCATTTCGTCCATGAGATGATTCCTGCATGAAGGCCACATGGGTGCGGGGATAAACCGGAGATATTGTACGGAAACATACAAAAAGAAACAAACCCCTGAATGAGAACCGCATAGAGAGGGTTGTCATCCGATACCGCCTGGGTGGCATTATAGTAAATGTACCCTCAACGTGTGGAGATGGTCTAGTGGCAACGTTCGAGTATCACGCCATACGGGCGGAAGGCGACAAAGACTCAGAGAAGTCCTTTGTCGGCGGCATCGTGGTGGCAAAAGACCGGGAGGAAGCCAAGGATAAACTCCGGCGGCGGGGATTGAAAGCCACCATGCTGAAACGGGCCCGGGGGCTGATGGCCGTCATCAAGTGGTTTGACGCGGACATCCGCTGAAAACCGCCTGATTCCGGCACCGGCCGAGGGTCAGGGGGCGATTTGTTCCAGGGAGGCCATGAAACGCGAAAAAGATAGGGCGTTTTTGGGTGCCCAGGGCGGCAGGCCGGGCAGGACACGGGCCTGTTCCACGGCCAGACGGATCAGGGCGTTCCCGGTTTCCGGCAGACCGGTTTCCCGCAGAAGTATCCCCCTCATGGCCAGCATCTCCGGCCAGAATCCGTTGGTTCGTTTCCCGACCGTTTCCAGCCAGTGGCGGGCTTCCTGAGCGCGCCCCAGTCTCCAGGCGGCACGGGCCTGGCCAAAATGGGCCACGTCCAGAGCCGTTTTCACCAGCGGCCATTGTCCCGGGAGTTTTTCCCGGATGTCCGGGTGGGAAAACCAACCAGGCGTTTCCGCAAGAAACCGGTCCATACCCGAAAGGCGCAATGCCGCAGCCGCCGGAGAATCCTCAGGTGC
>Ga0068707_1002929_pt1 | contig 11957 bp, 9 predicted proteins | sample YNPNPMetaG_FD_66600 | JGI IMG/M metagenome (GOLD analysis project Ga0068707, IMG submission 66600) | Anoxygenic and chlorotrophic microbial mat microbial communities from Yellowstone National Park, USA - YNP NP MetaG | ecosystem: Environmental > Aquatic > Thermal springs > Hot (42-90C) >... | reverse complement strand
AGGGAAGGGCCGGGGGAGCGCGGCTCCCCCGCCCTCCCCTCGAACTCCCCTCCCAACCCCCTTTAAGGGGTTGGGGGAGGGGGTTTTGGGGGAGGGGGCAGGGGTCTGCGACCCCTGGCCACCTCCCCCCCAAAATAACTTTTCAGGACAGGTTCTTCCCGTTTAAGCCCCTGGTAACCCCCCTGAATCTTTTACTCATCTCCGATAATATGATAAAATTTAATTTTAGGAGTAGATATGCTATATTCACAACTTCTCATACCCACTCTCAAGGAAAATCCGGCAGAGGCCGAAGCCGTCTCCCATCGCCTGCTCTTGCGAGGTGGGTTCATTCGTAAGGTGTCGGCCGGGATTTATAACTATCTGCCCCTGGGATTACGGGTGTTGCGCAAGGTTGAGGCCATTGTGCGTCAGGAGATGAACCGGGCCGGCGCCCAGGAGGTGCTGCTGCCGGCCGTACAACCGGCGGAACTCTGGCAGGAATCAGGCCGATGGTCCCTTTATGGCAAAGAGCTCCTCCGGTTCAAAGACCGACACGGCCGGGATAGCTGCTTCGGTCCCACCCACGAAGAAGTCATTACCGACCTGGTACGACGGGAGGTGCATTCTTACCGGCAACTGCCTCTCAATCTCTATCAGATTCAGACCAAATTCCGGGATGAAATCCGCCCCCGCTTCGGCTTGATCCGGGGGCGGGAGTTCATCATGAAGGACGCTTACAGCTTTCATACCGACGAAGCCGACGCCGAAGTGGGCTATGCCAGGATGTACGAGGCCTATTCCCGTATCTTTAAACGCTGCGGCCTCACCTTCAAGGTGGTGGAGGCCGACACCGGCCCCATAGGGGGCAGCTTCTCCCATGAGTTCATGGTCTTGGCGGACACCGGTGAAGATGTCCTGGCCTCTTGTACCGCCTGTGACTACGCCGCCAATCTGGAAAAGGCTGAGGTTCTCCCGCCGCCGCAAAATCCCCACGCTCCTGCTCCCGGCCCTTGGCGCTTGGTTCACACCCCAGAAGTCCGCACTGTGGAAGAAGTGGCCGCGTTTTTACGCCTCACTCCCCAGGACATCGTTAAGACCCTCATCTACGAAACGGAAGCCGGCCCTGTGGCTGTGCTACTGCGGGGCGACCATGAAGTTAACGAAGTCAAGGTGAAGAATCTCCTTAAAGTAAATGAGCTGGTGCTGGCCGGCCCTGCTCGGGTCAGGGAACTCACCGGCGCGGAAGTGGGCTTCAGCGGCCCCGTGGGTTTAAACCTGCCCATTTACGCCGACCAGGCGGTGGCCGCAATGACCGCCATGGTCACCGGTGCTAACCGGGAGCATCACCATCTGGTAGAAGTGAACCTCCGGCGTGATGTGCAGGTGAAACAGATAGCCGACCTGCGCCAGATAACCCCCCAAGACCCCTGCCCTCGGTGCCGGGCCCCCCTCACTTTCTTCAGAGGTATTGAGGTGGGGCATATCTTCAAACTGGGGGTAAAGTATTCCCAGGCCCTGGGCGCCACTTTCTTGGATGCCAACGGCCAGGAGCAATACCTATACATGGGCTGTTATGGCATCGGCGTCAGCCGGATCATGGCGGCTGCCATCGAACAGGGGCATGATGAGGACGGCATTATCTGGCCCATGGCCCTGGCCCCTTTTCAGATCAGCCTCATCCCCATCAGCCTTTTTGATGCCGCCACGCGGGATACAGTCTTCCGCCTCCACCAGCAACTCGAAGAGGCGGGGCTGGAGGTCCTCCTGGACGATCGGGATGAACGTCCAGGCGTCAAATTCAAAGACGCCGACCTCCTCGGCATTCCTTTACGGGTGGTGGTGGGACCCAAAACCCTGGCCCATGGCCAGGCTGAAGTGCGGGACCGCCGCAGCAAAGAAATTAACCTGTTGCCCTTGGATCACTTAGTGGCTTACTTGCAGAATCGCGTGGCTCAGGAATTGTCTGCTTGAGGTAATTCGCCGCTTACCTTTGATCACCTCCATGGCTCACAGAAAACGACTTAAATCCCATGACTAGAATCATCCGCCTCCAGGATATCGAAGAAGAGGTGCTCAAGCATCATCCGGAGGCGGACGTCAGCCTCATTGAGAAGGCCTATGTCTTTTCCGCCAAGGTTCATGAAGGCCAGATGCGCCTGTCCGGTGAACCCTATCTCTCTCACCCCTTGGAAGTGGCCTATCTTCTGGCGCAAATGGGTCTGGGGCCGGTGACCGTTTCCTGCGGCCTGCTCCACGATACCGTGGAAGACACCGATACCACCTTGGACGAACTGGACGAGTTCTTCGGGGAAGAAATCACCGACATCGTCAACGGCGTCACCCGCATCGGCCAGTTGGTTTTTGGGGACAAGACCACTCAGCAGGCTGAATACATCCGGAAAATGGTCTTGGCCATGGCCAATGACATCCGGGTCATCCTGGTGAAGCTCGCCGACCGGGTCCATAATATGCGCACTTTGGGCTACATGGATCCACCCCGGCAGAAGCGCATCGCCCAGGAGACCATGGACATCTATGCCCCTTTGGCTGGGCGTCTGGGCATGTTCCGGATTAAGGCCGAATTGGAAGACTTGGCTTTCTATTACCTGGAACCCGAGGCCTACCAACAGATTCAGGAAAGCCTGCTGCGCAAAAAAGGAGAACGGGAAAAATATATCCAGGAAGTCTGCGACCTGCTGCGTCAGAAACTGGCCGAACACGGGCTCAAGGGCGAAGTGAGCGGCCGCCTCAAGCATTTTTACAGCATCTACCGCAAGCTTCAGGTTCAGCAGATCACCCTGGATGAACTCCATGATCTGTTGGCCTTCCGCATCATCGTTAATTCCGTGGGAGAGTGCTATGAAGCCTTAGGCGTCATCCATCACCACTTCCGCCCTGTACCCGGCCGCTTAAAGGATTACATCGGCCTGCCCAAAGCCAACCTCTATCAGTCCATCCATACCACCGTCATCGGCCCATATGGAGAACGCATGGAGGTCCAGATCAGGACCCACGACATGCACCACCTGGCGGAATTGGGCATTGCCGCCCACTGGAGCTATAAAGAGAAGCGGCCCTATAAAGAAAAGGATGCTCAGAGGTTTGCCTGGCTCCGGCAGATGGTGGACCTGCAAAAGGAGCTGAAAACCCCCGAAGAGCTTCTGGAGGGCATGCGCCTGGAGTTATATCCCGAGGAGGTCTATGTCTTTACTCCCCAGGGAGAGGTGAAGGAGCTGCCCCGGGGAGCTACACCAGTGGATTTCGCTTACGCCATCCATTCGGAGGTGGGCAATACCTGCACCGGCGCCAAAGTGAACGGCCGCATGGTCCCCCTGCGGTACGAGCTCCAAACCGGCGACACCGTAGAGATACTGACCTCCCCCCATCAGCACCCCAGCCGTGATTGGCTCAAGTTTGTCAAAACTTCCAGGGCCAGAACCAAGATCAAGCAATGGCTCAAAGCGGCTGAACGGGAGCAGAGCATCGCCCTGGGCAAGGAACTGTTGGAACGGGAACTCCGCAAAAACAACCTCAGTCCTCAGAAAATCCTCAAGGAGGGGGAGGAGCTGAAAAAGGTCTGCCAGGAGTTTTCCCTGGTGCGTCCCGATGATCTCTTCGAAGCCGTGGGACACGGCAAGTTGTCCGCCGGGCAGGTGGTGGGGCGCCTCCTCAGGGCCAAGGCTCCGGCTCCGGAAGAGGAGGCGCTGCCCCCTGAACCATTAGTGCGGCCGGAAAAAGATCAGGGGGCTATCCGGATCAAAGACCTGGACGATCTTTTGATACGGTTGGCCAATTGCTGTCAGCCCATACCCGGAGACCAGATTGTGGGCTACATCACCCGGGGCAAAGGTGTCAGTATCCACCGCGCCGACTGCCCCTATCTTGCCCGCACCGAGTCCTTCCGGCAGATCCCGGCAGAGTGGGATGGACAACAGCACAAACTTTACGCCGTGAGGATACAACTGATTACCCTGGACAAACCAGGGCTTTTGGCTGATATTACCGGGGCCCTGAAAACGGCGGAGGTGAATGTCACCCGAGCTTCGGTGGAAACCACCGCCGACCAGCGGGGGATCGCCAATTTCACCATTCAGGTCTCTGATCAGCAACACCTGGACCGGGTCTTCGCAGCCATAAAAAAACTTAAAGACGTGATTTCGGTGCGGCGGGTGACCGGGTAAGTGGTCAGTAACACTGGCTAACTCTCGGCCTTACTATTCAAGGGACTGACACACAATTTTACTAATCATGGTGGCTTTATGCCGGCTTGGCCACCAGACCGGAGCGCAAACAGCGGGTGCAGACCCGCAGATAGCGACTACTGCCTTCTTTCAGGGCCCGCACCCGGCGCAAATTCGGTTTCCAGCGCCGCTTGGTACGGTTGTTGGCATGACTGACGTTATGGCCCACTCTCGGGCGTTTGCCGCAGATATCGCAGGTATATGCCATAGGGACTACTCCTTCCTCTGGGGGTGATTTTTTCGGGACAGTTGCTTATGGGCCTCTGGTCCACCCGTAAAGCATGAAAAGGAGTTTCTGGGGGGAGGACCGGGGGAACGCAGTTCCCCCGCCCTCCCCCACAAATAACCTTTTCAGGACAGCTTCACATAATCAGTTAAATTTAACCCACTTTCTTGAAAAAACAAGGATAAAAATGACCAGTCTTCCGCTTCGGAGCTTATCAGGTCTCTGGTGTCTGGTTTTCCTATCGTTTCTGGCCGTCCCAGTCTCAGCTTCCGGACTTACCCCTCTAGAGGAGGCTGACCTTTTTTCCCTGAAAGACCTGGGACCGGTGGACGTTGCCCCCAAGACGGTGGAAGTGGAACTCTATGTCTCCCCCCAGCCCAGCCTCCGGTCTTTCCTGAAAAGGCTGCCCCAAGTGTGGAACCGGGTGCAACATTTTTATGACCGTCTCGGCGTTCACCTGGTACAGATAACCGGGAGCGAAAGACCAGGGCCCCTGGCGCCGGGCAAACGCCTGCGTCTGGAAATCCTCACCTACCAGGAGTTTCTGGCCCGGACCATGGAGGCCTTCCAGGTGGAGCCGCCGTTTCGGGCCCGTCTGCTTAAGGCCTGCCAGGGGAAGACGGCCTTCAGCCACCTCCACCTGTCGGTCTGCCACGTGTCTTTTCCCACTTTTCAACAAGCCGTTCTGCCTGCTAGAGTCCCTGACACTACTTTAGACCAATGGTTGGCCAACCTTCTCATCCATGAACTGGGGCATCTGTTGGGGCTCTATCATGCCCAGGAATTTGCCGACGATCCCATACCTGAAGTTCTTCCCGACGGCCGCACCCCCAACTTCATGGGACAGGATCTTGCCAGCGAGGCTGAACTAGGCTTTGTTCCCTTCCAACAGCTTCTGGTGCACAGCTACCTGGGGGGCGGCAAGGTCCGACGGCAGTATGAGGCGGTAAATTTTGACATATTACGCTATCTTGACCTGCTGCAAAAACACAATGCTTATCGGCAGAAAAACCCTGGCCGTCACGATAAAAGCCTGGAGGCGCGCTCCTGCGGCATCCTCTCGGATGACGAGGACGACGAGGATGACGAAGACGACCTGGAACCCGCCTGAAGAGCTTTGATGTAAACCTGTAACCAGCCTTTTGGAAATTTTCTCTAAAACGACAAGTTGGTCTCACGCATATAGCCAGCAGCGCACCTGGTGACCAGGCTGAACTTCCAGCCACGGGGGGTTCTCCTGACAGCGGGGGTGGCGCTGGCTGCAGCGCTCCCCGAACCGGCACCCCGAGGGCAGTTCATAAAGGTCCGGGACTTGGCCGGGGATGGTGGCCAAAGGGACCCCAGGGGGTTGGCGAAAATCGAGTTTGGGCACCGAGGCCAATAGTCCCTGGGTGTAAGGGTGGCAGGGGTGCTGGAAAAGGTCCCGGGTGGCCGCCTCCTCCATGATCACTCCGGCATACATCACCGCCACTCTATCGGCGTACTGGGCCACCACCCCCAGATTGTGGGTAATGAACAACAGCGCCAGCCCCAATTCCTTTTGCATCCCGGCCAGCAAAGCCAGAATCTGGGCCTGGATGGTGACATCCAAAGCGGTGGTCGGTTCATCGGCGATGAGGAGATCAGGTTGGCAGGCTAACGCCATGGCGATGAGCACCCTTTGCCGCAAGCCCCCCGAAAGATGGTGCGGATACTGTTTCAGCCGCCGGTGAGCTTCCGGCAGCCCCACCTTGGTCAACAGCACGGCGGCTTCCTGCCAGGCCTGCTTGGCGCTCAACCCCCGATGTCGCCTTAAACCCTCCCCTACCTGTTCGCCGATGGTCAGCACCGGATTCAGAGCCGTCATGGGTTCCTGAAAAATCATGGCAATACGGTTACCACGGATTTGCCGCAGCCGCTCTTCCGGTAGCTGTAACAGGTTCTCCCCCCCGAAATGAATCTCTCCCGTCACCGTTGCAGTGGGCGGCAACAGGCGCAGAATAGACAGGGCCATGACCGTTTTGCCGCAACCGGACTCACCCACCAAGCCCAGGGTTTCACCGCTGCGAAGGCTTAGACTTACCCCGTCCAGGGCCCGTAAACGACCGGCCGGGGTCTGAAACTGCACGGCTAATTGGCAAATTTCCAGCATGGGGGCGGAAAAATCAGGGGATTGTCAGGAGGCAGGAAGTGGGTGGCTTTATCTGGCAGTTACACCCTGATCTCAAGGAGCCTCCAGAGGAATCTGGATAGTAAAAGTGGAGCCCTGTCCGGGAGTGCTATCTGCCAACAGGCAGCCGCCATGCTCCTGAGCGATATTCTGACAGATGGCCAGCCCAAGCCCGGTGCCCTTTTCTTTGGTGGTGAAATAGGGTTGAAAAACTTTGGCTTTCAACTCCGGGGTCATGCCTTCGCCGGTATCGGTAATACTGATTTCCACCTGGCCGGAGTGCACACGCGTCGCCAAGGTAAGCTCCCCCCCACCGGGCATGGCCTCCACCGCATTCTTGATCAGATTGAGCAATACCTGGCGCATCTGCTGGGGGTCGAAATTCACTAGAGGCAGGGATAACTCCCGCACCTGTCTCACCCTGATATGGTGTTCCTGAAAGGTCTCCTGGTAAAAATCCAATACCTCATCCAGTAGTTCGTCCAAATTCCCCGGCCTTTTCTGTGGCGGCGGCAGACGCACGAAATCCCGCATGTTCACCAACATGCCTTCCAACCGGCCCACTTCCTGAATGATTATAGAGAGCTTTTCTTTGGCCTTATCATCCAGTCCCGGAGTCCGGGCTAATTGCCGGGCAAACCCACCGATGACCGCTAACGGGTTTTTGATCTCGTGGGCAATATGGCTCACGGTATTGCCAATGGCCGCCAAGCGCTCACTCTGCAGCAGACGCTCTTCCATCTGCTTGTATTCCGTCATATCTCTAATGATGCCGGTAAAATACAGGCGGCCTTGAATCTCTGCCACTGAAAAGGAGATGCTCATAGGGAACTCAGAGCCGTCCCGCCGCTGGGCATTAAGCTGCACGTGTTTACCGATGAAATGGGGTTGGCGGGTGGCAATATAACGGCGAACATAGTCCCTGTGTTTCTCCTTATGCGGCGGGGGGATGAGAAGGCTCAAATCCTGACCCAGAATCTCTTCGCTGGCATAGCCGAAAAGCTTTGCCGCACCTTTGTTGTAAGCAATGATGGTGTGGTTCTCATCTATGGTGACGATCCCATCGGCCGCATTAATAAGAATGTTGGCATTGACTTCGTGCTTCTGACGCACTTCCTGGAATTGACACAGGATTTTCTCCAAATAGGGGGTCCCTGGCCCAGTGATCAGTTGCGCCAGACCCCCCGGTGGCTGGTGGGGCAACGCCGCCGTCCAGTTCTGCCAGTCCACAATCAGGTCATAGTCCCCCGGTACCAAGTCCGCCAGAGGTCTCACTGCCGTCGCATTTCTCTCCCGGATGAGACCCAGGCGCACTGCCTCTGGCATCAGCTCCAGATGTGGTTTGGGCGGCGGTAAGGGTTGAGGGGGACCTTCGGCCTGGAAAAAATCCACCTCCACCAGAGGATAGCCCACCACGGAAAAGGGCAGAGACAGAGGCAGACAGCAGGACCCTTCCCCCGACATAATGACAGCAATCCGGATGGCTTGTGGTTCGTCAGCTGAGCATCGGGTTGATTGGTTCACCCCAGTAATTCCTTTGATAGGCGGCTTAAGGCCGGCAGACCCTGGATCTCCGAATCAAACAAGGGAATCAGAGCCCGCACCTGACCGTTGAACAGCTGCCAGATGGTCTTCAGGTGTTCCGCCTGCATCTCCAGGCGGTTTCTAATGAATTCCGGAAGACCCTCACGGTCTTGGGAGGGCAGCAGGCCATTGACGATGATGCCACCCACAGGGATGCCGAAGTCATGAAACCACTTAAGAAACCGGGTAATCACGGCTATGGGCAAGGCTTCCGGCAAGGTGACGAAGAAAAAAGCCGTCAGAGCCGGATCGGTGAGGAGCTCCCGGGCCTGATGCAACCGCTGGCGCAGAGTCACCAAGTAATCCATTAAGGGGTCGGCTTCTGCCTTCTTTTTGGTAAAAGACAAAAGTTGTCGTAGCGATTTGGCCTCCTCCCGGCTTTTCAACATCTTGTCCACCCACAAGGAATAAACCTGGGACATCCCCAACAACCGGCGGGCGTTGGCCGTGGGCGCGGTGTCGAACACATAAGTGTCAAACTCCCCGCCCAACATCAGGTCCAACATATTCTCAAACATGGCGGACTCTTCAAAGGCAGGGTTGAGTGTGGCAGCCTCGACAAACTCATCCGCCTTGAGCTGGATGTCGGCAAACCGTAGAAACCAGTTAATCTTGTCCTTGATCTCCCGGCGGGATTTTTCAATGGTCTCTTTGGTGTCAATTTCATAGGCAAACCCCTGAGCCACCCCGGGAATGGGGGTGATCTGGCCAAAAACCTCGAATCCCAGAAGACTGCTCAAGGAGTGGACCGGGTTGGTGGAGGCCAACAGCGTCCGGCGCCCCTGACGGGCCAGCCACAATGCCGTGGCCCCGGCCATGACCGTCTTGCCCACCCCGCCTTTGCCACCAAAAAAGAGAAATTTAATGGTGGGATGAGCTTCCAGGAACTGCCGCATGTTGGTAGTGATTGCCTCGGTCATCAGCCCCTCACCCACACAGATATTCTGCCACCCGGGAAATCATTGCCAAACCGGTGACGTCCCGTTCCAGTTCCGGCACCTGGGCCAAAACTTGCCCGCCAAACCTCCGGTGGATTTCTGCCAAATACTGATCTTGCATATTCACCCGCTGTCGCAGATACTCGGGAATGTCCTGGCTTTTCAGCTCCTCAGGCAACACCCGGTTGATCACGTAACCCGACAGGGGGACCTTGAAGCGGCTAAACAGCTCGCCCGCCTTAGCAGTGTCGGCAATGACCATGTGTTCCGGCACCAACACAAAAAAGAAGGCCGTCTTTTCCTGATCCGTGAGCACCCGGGCACTTTTTTGGATGCGATCTCTGATATAAAGGAGCTCTTCCAGGATAGCGTCTTCATCCAAGGTCTGATCCCTTTTCAGATACGCCGCCACCTGATCATACTCCCGCATCTGCTCCCGCAAACCGGTAATTTTGGCAATCCAGGCATCGTAGACCGTGGCCATGGAGAGATAATAAAGGGCATGCCCTAGGGGCACCAGATCATAAATATAATAATCGTACTCCCCGGCCACCACGATGTCCACCACGGCATCGAAGATGGCGCTTTCTTCCATGGCCGGTTCCGCCGACGCCGCCTGGATGTACTGTTCCACCTCTTCAGGGAGTTCACTGAAGCCGTACAGATCCCGAATCTTTTGGCGGATTTCCTCCTGATATGCTCGAATCCGCTGGTCGGCATCGATTTCCTGGGCCCAAAGATTATCCGTAATCTGCACCGCCCCCCGGCCAAAAATATCCTGCTGGAAAATATCGCTCAAAGATGCCTGGGGGTCCACGGAAAACACCAAGACCTTGTGACCCTTCTGTGCCAGATAATAACCCAAGGCGGCGGAGAAGGTGGTCTTCCCCAAACCTCCCTTGCCTCCGAACATCAGATATCGCCGTTCGGGATGGGCCTTAAGAAAATCCGCCAGTGAAATGGGACACCTCCTTTTCCTTGAAGCCGTGAGCCGCAGTCAATAAGCTGCCGCCCCTCCAGGAATGACAGCCAACATTGGCTGGCTTTTTAGGCTAAGGCATCAGTGAGGTCTTTTTCCCGCAGCATGCGACGCTTCCAGGTGGCGATCTGGGGCACCACGTAGGGAAGCAACCGCAAGGAATAATACGGCGGCAGCAACGGCACTCCCAACATGTCACCCATGGTCACCAAGATAAACAGATGCTCCATGCTAGCCCTGGTCTTCAACGCAAACCGGGCCGAATCATGGGCTGCCATCCCGTAAATGAATTCCCTTACCGCCTTCAGGAAACCACCTTTTTTCGGGTTTTCTGTGTTCTGTTTGCTTTCTTCGGTCATAGTCCTTCACCTCATGGCCAAAAAACCGGAGGCCAATTACTTAAGACTGAGGCGTTCAATTACGGGGGACTTTTCTCTTATCTCTCCCTTACCAAAAGGCCCTTTATCCCTTTTTCAGCCGGTGCTGTTGATCGCCAGCCTGACTTCTAACTTCCCCCACCGGGAGCCGTTCCTTCCGCCACCCGGAGCTCCTTCAAGCGGTTCAATGCCTTAATGCCATCCGCCAACAGGATGATGGCGGCAATAACCAAAAATATGGCCACCACTCCCATCAGGCCATTGCCCACTAAGGCCTCCAGTTTGGTCTGACCGGCTGGCACCGCCACCTCTCCCCGCAACACTTTGCCCCATAAATTATAAGCCGTGTAAATTAGGGCACTGATGGTGGTGATAAACATAAACCACATGGGAACCAGAGTGAAAATCGCTTTTTTCCCTTGGGAAATCAACCACACCGAGGCGATCAACAGCGCCAACGACGACAGCAGTTGGTTGGCGCCGCCGAACAAGACCCAAAGATACTGCCACCATCCCGTATGCACCAAAAGCAGGACCAGCAAGGAGGCAATCAGGGTGGCCAGGGGGCCATTACGCAGCAGCGGATGATAATCCCCGACCAACTCAATGGTGGCAATCTTCATAAAGCGCAAGACCAGTTGCATCACGGTTATGGCCAGCACCACGATGATAACCGTCCCCAGGGTCTTGCCAAAGGCCAAAGGCAGCCCGATCTGCTGCAAAAGATTGCCCAGTCCGGTAGCAAACACCAAGCCGGGGCTGATTTTGACCAACTTTTGATAGTCCGCGTAAGAAATGGCGGCGGCCGCCGTCAACAGGGCGATCACCGCCAAGAGCATCTCGGTAAACATGGCGCCGGCCAGCACGGGCTTGGCGTCGGTCTCATACTCCAACTGTCGACAGGTGCCGCAGGAAGAGACCATGGCATGCCACCCGGAAATGGCCCCGCAGGCAATGGTGACAAATAAAATGGGCCACAAGGGGCCGATGCCGATGACAAATTGGTTGTAGGCCGGCGCCTGCACCGGCGGCAGGCCGATAAAGATGCCGATAATGCCGCCCACCATACCGAACATGACAATATAAAAGGCCACATAATTAAGGGGCAAGGCAAAACGCCAGATGGGCGCGATGGCGCTAAGATAGCAAAATCCCACCGCAAACACCCCCCAGAGGAGCTTGTTCTGCGCCAGAGTGCTCCCCAAAAGCATCGGGGCCGGAAGCCATTCACCCAATCTGATGCCGAAGAAGGCCAAGGCCACGCAAACCACCGTCATGATCAGGACATTGACACGCCAGCGGTAAATCATCTGCCCGGCCAATAGACCGGCCAGGCCCAAAACCAGGATGGCCACCGCTCCGGATGTCAGCTTGATTAAGGTCATGGCGATCACCGCCCCAAAAGCTCCGGCGACGAGCAACAGATAAAAATAGATAAAGGACATCAGGATGACTCGCGCCCGGGGAGACACCAGCTTATA
>Ga0068707_1002924_pt1 | contig 11965 bp, 10 predicted proteins | sample YNPNPMetaG_FD_66600 | JGI IMG/M metagenome (GOLD analysis project Ga0068707, IMG submission 66600) | Anoxygenic and chlorotrophic microbial mat microbial communities from Yellowstone National Park, USA - YNP NP MetaG | ecosystem: Environmental > Aquatic > Thermal springs > Hot (42-90C) >... | reverse complement strand
TAGAAAGAAGTCACGCGCTGGCCAAAGCTTTTCCGTGGCTCTGGTCCTATTGAGCGTTTATGCCTTAGGCGTGTTGGCAAAGCGGACGCGTCTTTCAGGAGCCAACTCCTGGAAATCGTTATGCACAGAGCCGCTTCTGAAATTGTTGGTCAGAGAGGCGAGCATTTGCGCACGCTTGTCGTGCCATCGGAAGCGGGATGGGGTCGGGTGGCATTTCCTCCCCAGGTCGGACTACCCTCCGGCGAAGGGGGCAGGCGTCTGATCACCCCGCGAATGTGCGCGAAAACGATGGACACATAAAACACCGAAATCCGGAAACGTGCCGGATGAATACAAAAACGAATACGAAAGTGAATGGCAATGCCCAATCGGCTTATCAACGAAAAAAGCCCCTACCTCCGCCAACATGCGGATAATCCAGTGGACTGGTATCCTTGGGGTGAGGAAGCATTTCGCCGGGCGAAAGAGTTGAATCGGCCAATTTTTCTTTCCATCGGTTATTCGGCCTGCCACTGGTGCCATGTGATGGAAAGAGAAAGCTTCGCGGACTCAGAGGTAGCTGACTTCCTCAATGGTCACTTTGTCCCGATCAAAGTTGATCGAGAAGAACATCCAGCGATTGATGCTCAATACATGGAGGCGGTGCAGATCATCACAGGCCGCGGCGGCTGGCCACTTTCAGTCTTTCTTACCCCCGATTTACAACCTTTCTTTGGTGGGACGTATTGGCCGCGGAATCCCCGTCTGGGGATGCCAGGCTTCCTAGATGTTCTGCGCGCCGTCGCCGAGGCTTGGGCCACACGCCGCGATGAGATCCTCGCTGAGGCGGACAAGGTCACCGTGCTTCTGACCGACATCTCCAATACCTTGCCCGGGCGACATCAGACATGTGATGAATCGACTCTCCAGAAGGCTGAAGCAATCCTTGCCCAGGAGTTCGATCCGCAATGGGGGGGCTTCGGCGTGGCGCCAAAATTCCCTCATCCGTCAGTGGTTCGCTATCTGCTGACAAGGTCGGTTCTGGCAGGCTCCCAAACGGCGCTGACCATGGCCTTGGTAACGCTGGACGGAATGGCTCAGGGTGGAATCTATGATCATCTCGGCGGTGGATTCCACCGGTACTCAACCGATGGCATGTGGCTGGTCCCGCATTTCGAAAAGATGCTGTATGACAACGCCCTTCTGGCCAGGGCCTATTTGGATGCCTATCGCCTGACTCGACGAGACCGCTATGCCCAGGTCGCTCGGGAGACACTCGATTACCTTCTTCGTGAAATGCGGCATAGTGATGGAGGATTTTACGCCTCGCAAGATGCCGATAGCGATGGCTGCGAAGGCCAGTTCTATCTCTGGACGCTCGATGAAGTTCGCGATGTCTTGGGACCCGCAGCAGATCGCTTCGCAACGTTTTATGGCATCACGGCGGGTGGTTCATTCGAAGGAAAGAACATCCCGAACCGCATCCAATCCGCGGCTCGTTGGGCTGAATTGCCGCCCAATGAGCAAGCACACCTGGAAAACGAAATGGCAGATTTGCGGCGACAACTCCGCGAGTCGCGAGAGAGACGCGCACCGCCGGCGCGCGATGACAAAATCATCTTGGCTTGGAACGCCTTTGCTGCGGATGCACTCTTGTTGGCCGGTCGCGTCTTTGACAGTTCTGAGTATCTGGCTGCGGGGATGGCAACGCTGGACTTCCTTCTCACCCAATTGCGGGATGAAAGCGGGACGCTTTACCATTCCTGGTGCCAGGGTACGCGGGGGACCCCGGCGATCCTCGACGATGAAGCGGCACTTGCGGTGGCACTGGTCACGGGTTACGAAACAACAGCCCGGACGGAGTGGTTGGAAATCGTCGTGGCCCTTGTCGAGGACATCCTGAGGCGATTTCACGATTCAAGGACGGGCGTGTTCTTTATGACCTCCCAGGACGAACCCCATCTCTTGTGTCGTCGCTTGGACTACTTTGACAGCCCCACGCCCAGCGGGACGGCCCTTGCCGCCGAAGCGATGCTCCGGCTGGGAAACCTCTTGACCGAGCCATCTTACATGGAGCGCGCGGAAGCCGCCTTGCGCCCACTTGCGGGATGGATGCAGAAATCCCCGATCGGCGTCGGTCATGCCCTCTATCTGCGGCAAGCCATTGCGCAACCGTGGAAGTCATGGGTGTTTGTTTTCCCGCACGGGAAAGCCATTTCGACGGAACAATGCGAGATTTTATCCCCCGTTTCGAACTGGCTCTCCAGTATTTTGCGATCTTTCGACCCAACGCGGGTCCTGGCAGTTGTTGAGGAGGGCTCCACGTCTCAGCGGCGAGATGCGGTACACCTTTCGCGGATTGTTTCAGGGCGGACTGCTGTCAACGGTCAAGCAACACTTTACGTCTGCGAAGAGGGAAGTTGTCTCTCCCCAATCGTGGGGGATGAGGAGATTGAAAAGCATATAGAGAAGAGCAGCCTGAGCAAGAAATTGCATTAACTCAGTGAAGCCCCCGGCCCTCCCCGCACACGGGGAGGCTTCATCGGGCACGACAGGCATGCCCCTGACAAGTTGGAGGGACCCGCTTGTCGGGTCCGCAGCGCCATGTTTGATGATCCATCGAGACTCCTCGGGCATGACAGGCATGCCCCTCCAAGCGGGCACGATAAACGTGCCCCTCCAAGCGGGCGTGACAAGGACGCCCCCTCCGATACGGGCACGACACGCGTGCCCTTCCGAATTGCTCAACGCCTCACCTCAAAATCTCGCCCACACAATTTAGGGATTGGAAAAGGACCTGGGATCGAAAGCATTACGGTATCCCTTGACATTGTCAATTAATAGCCAGTAAATTTCATAAGAAGATGTTGCACAGGGGCGTTACCCCTGGAGTCTCTCACGATTGATTCCCTAACTTTTGCTAGGTTGTTGGCTTTTTTCGAGATTTTTTCGAAACCCCCCTTAGATTACCGCGTTAGAAATATTAGGGAGCAACCGCAACGCCGAACAGTGATTGAGATAAATTTTTTGCTTGATTGTCAAGCAACAATGGTTATTTCTTGACTATCGCCTTTCGGTTTTCTGTCGCTCCGGAACAGAGAGTCTTTTTTATGGCATTTCGGACCGAAACTTGGGCCGATGGATTGGTGAGGTTTTGACGGTTTAGGGACCGGTTGTTTTATCGTACAAGCTTACGCGTTCGGTCCGGCAAATGGAGGATTGTCTGTATGTTAAATCTGCCGCCACTCGATGAGCTTCAGCTCGCAATGCGCTTTGATGAACTGCGAAAGCAACTGGCCGAGGATCGTTATCGACCCTTATACAACAAGACACTTGCGTTTTGGGCACTGCGGAGTGATCGTCGGTTGCCGCTGGCCCTGATGAATCGCACACTTGAGCAGATCATTGCAAGTCCGTTCACGGACTTGGCGGGAACGCCCGGAATTGGCAGGAAAAAGCTGCAAGGTCTGCTCACCTTGCTGGAACGGGCAGCCAACACGGATCCCAGCTCTGTTCCCGCCGAAGTCGATGAGCCGCCGCAGGTTAAAAGAACGAAAGCCAGTTCTGAACCCGAGCCATTGTTCCGCTGGGAGGATGTCTCGGAGTTGATGTGGGCGGAATGGCGGACAACAGTTCGCAAGCATGGTCTTGAAAGCATTCCCCTGGGACGATTGTCGCCGTCACTGAAACGAGTGACGCGGGTGATCTGGCATGTACCTCTGGGAGACTTCCTGGACATGTCGATCCAGGACTTGCGTGAGAAGCGATCGTTCGGAGAACGTCGGCTTTCCGCCATTTTTGAGGTCTTTGGGGCTATTCATGAGGTTCTGAAGAACGTTGAGCCGCAGTCGCATCTGGCTGTTGAGCTTGCCCCGCGGCGAATCATCGCCATGCAAAACTGGATTTTGGACACCTGGCAAGCCGGTAGGGTCCCCAGCGAAGAGGAAATCAAACAAAACTTCGTTTTACCCCTCTTGGAACAGGCACGACTTGATACGGACGAGCAGACGGTGGTCATGGTCGAGCAGCGATTGGGAATCAATGATCCACCGGTGAGTGTGCGACAATTAGGGCGGACCTTCAACTTGACCCGCGCCCGAATCTATCAGCTCTTCGACGAGTTGGCCGAGATCATGCGGGTGCGTTGGCCGCTTGGCCGGGCGTACACCCAGTTGCTCCAGAGCTTCATCGTGTACGAATACAATCGTCGGGGGACCGGTCCTGATATCAGCCAGTTAACGATGGCCATCGAAATCTTCTTTCCGAAGTCGGGTGAGCGTCGGCAGATCGTAACCGCAAAGGGAGGCTTGCCGGATCTCAGCCCGGGGTTTGCCGCTGCCATGGCTGAGGACTCGAGGATTTCCCACGTCCCGGAAGAAGTCGCGGAAGATTGGTGATTCCCCGGCCGATACCGCTTGCTTGGTGAGATCAGGTTCTCTACGCAGAGAAGCTCAAAGATTGGGCTTCTCTTTTCTTGCGCCGGACGGAATCCGCCAGAATTGTCCTCCGATGACGGGCACCGCCAGTTCTTCCTTGTCGCCACATACGTTTTTGGCAAAACTGGTACAATCGTCTGCTATTCCTCCATCAACTTTGGCATGTTGTGAAAGGAAATCAGGTGACGGTTTCAAATCGGCTTGGTATCGACACGACACGGCAGCTCCTTGAACGTTATCTTCCCGTATGGCTGGTCCTTCTGTGCACCCTGGCCTTTTTCTGGCCACAGCTCGGTGAGGGAATATGGGACCCATTTGCGGCCAGTAAAGGTTATCTGAAATATCTGATCGGGATAACGATGTTTTTCATCGGATCGTTACTCCCGCGAGAAGAACTGCTGACCGTCTTTCGTCGCTGGCCGTTGGTTCTGTTCGGGACAACCGTCCAGTATGGCTCCATGCCGGCATTGGCTTACCTGAGTGGGCGAATTATGGGTCTTGACGGACCACTCTTGCTAGGCGTGTTGATTGTGGGTTGCGTGCCTGGTGCAATGGCATCGAATGTGCTGACCCTGGTCGCCCGCGGCAATGTCAGCTATTCCGTGAGCCTGACGACAAGTGCAACTTTGTTTTCCCCACTGATTGTTCCTTTTGTCATGTGGTTAACCGTGGGACAATTTGCCCAATTTCCGGTCGTGGGGACGGGGATTGAGCTTTTTTTCATGGTCGTCCTTCCCGTAGGATTAGGGTACGCGCTGTCCCAGTTCTCCGCGAAATGGCAAGCTGGTTGCCGTTGGCTAGGATCGATTGTGGCCAATCTCGTGATCCTCTGGATCATCGCCGTGGTGGTGGCGGTCAACCGGCAGACGCTCCACCAGATCACAGGACCTTTGGTTGGGGCACTTCTCGGCGTCAATGTCGGCGGTTATCTGGCCGGTTTCTTTGCAGCTTGGGCGATTCATCTGCCGGTCCCGATGCGTCGAGCCTTAACGCTGGAAATCGGGATGCAGAATGCCGGGTTGGGAACCACCTTGGCTTTAGCCCTTTTTCCTGACCAGCCCCAGGTGGCCGTCCCCTGCGCTCTCTATACCTTCGGATGCATGTTCACCGGCACCCTTTTGGCACGAGCTATGGCGATAAGTCCGGTGCCTGGTGAGCCCGCCCGGCAATGAAAGACCTGGGCGTCGGTCCAAATTCCCCCTCGGAGGAACGCGCTTGTCGCGTCCGTTGTTTGGAGGGACCTGCCTGTCAAATCCGTCGCGCAACGTTGGACTATCTATTCGGCGTCGGCGGGCGTGACAGGCACGCCCCTCCAAATGGGCACGACGAGCGTGCCCCTCCGAAATTCCTCTCACTCGGAGGAACGCGCTTGTCGCGTCCGGGGCCTAACGTTGAATCAACCATCCCGTTTCGTTGGGTACGAGAAACAGCCTGCTCCTACTTTTCCACCGCCCCAAACCATTTAGCTGCGCTTCCCCATAATTGGGTGGAATCGATCAACATGATCGAGTTATTCAATAAAGCAAATCCTTGCGGCACAAATGCCGATAACAATTTTGGCTATACTTGACTTCTATGACAAAGATAGTTATAAATTGACAAAAGTGTTAAATTAGCCAAGGTGGTTCCCGGAATGAGGGCTTCCTCATGATAACCCTAGCAACGAGCCCTGTCCAAATCAGACCCATGAACGATAAAATTAGTGAACAATCGGGTTCAGTCGTCTCCGGACACTCGCGTTATGACGAGGCCTGGAGGATCGACCTGAGTGACTTCCCCGCGGTGCGTGCAGAAGGTGAGGTTTACTCGCCGACGGCGGATCAACTCGAACGCCTGCGACGAGTCAGCGAAATCCTTGAAGATGCTTCTGCCGAGGAGATTCTCCGTTGGGCGATTGACACGTTTTACCCGAGTTTGACCATGGCAACGGCCTTCGGTCCGGAGGGATGCGTTATCCTATCGATTTTGGCAGAGTTACAGCCGAAGGTTCGGGTTTTCAATCTGGATACGGGATACCAGTTTCCGGAAACCCTGCAACTCAGGGACCGAATTGCCCAAAAATATGGTATTGATGTTGTCCTTGCCAAACCTGAGCTTTCGGTGGAGGAATATGAAAAGTGTCACGGCGGTCCGGTGTACAAGGTGAATCCCGATCGATGCTGTTTTGACCGAAAGGTTCAGGTCCTCAAGCGGGAGGTGGTTGGTTACCGGGCATGGATTAGCGGGATTCGACGCGATCAAAGTCCGCACCGGGCGAACGCCCCGATTGTCGGCTGGGACAAGAAATTTGGGTTGGTAAAAATCAACCCGCTTGCTCGCTGGACGAAAAACCAGGTGTGGCAAAGAATCATGGATGAGGATATTCCGTATAATCCATTGCATGACCAGGGTTATCCGAGCATTGGTTGCTGGCCCTGCACGCGACCGGTGCTCTTGGGGGAGGACGAGCGAGCGGGGCGTTGGAGCGGTACAGCAAAGACGGAGTGTGGCCTGCATCTGGTGGACGATCAGCCGTCACCACCTCCCACGATGTACGGCCAGATTTGATCTGCACAAGCCATTGTCCTCGTTGTCAGTGACCTTAGAAGAAAGCTGCCATCACCATGAAGATCTCCGCCAAGACCGAATATGCGTGCGTGGCCGTTTTGGAGTTGGCTTCGTGTTACGAATCGGGTGGACCGGTCCAGGTCAGGAAGATTGCCGAGCGACACGCCGTTCCCTCGCGGTTTTTGGTTCAGATCATGCTCCAATTGAAGGCGGCGGGACTTGTTGCCAGCACTCGCGGCGCGGCCGGTGGCTATCGCCTGGTTGTCCCACCGGAGGAGATCACACTTGGCCAGGTCATGGACATTATTGAAGGCAACCAACAGCCTGAAGCGAGTTTTTCGGTGGCCGCGTCGCCAGATTCACCCGCCGTTAAGGCCCTTGTTCAGACCTGGCAGGAGGTGCAGGACAAGGAAAAAGAAATGCTCTCTTCGATCACCTTTGCGGAACTCCTCGACCGTGCCCGCCAGCATGACACGCAGATGTACTACATCTGATGAATCGGCAACTGTTCATAGAATGACCGAGAGGGCGGTTGGTCGGTTCGTATCGTTACCGATCCGTGATTGAGACTGAATCGGTCGGTGCGGAATCCATCTCTTCAACGAACCGGGCCTTGCTGCCAAGGTCTTTTTCGACTGCGTGACAGCGGACATAGTGGCCATCAAGGTCGATAATCCGCGGGGCATGCCTGGTGCAGATGTCCATGCGAAGAGGACAGCGTGGATGAAAACGACAACCGGGCGGCGGATTCTCCGGGCTGGGGGGATCACCCTTAAGGATAATCCGCTTTTTTCCAGTGGTGGGGTCCATGCTGGGAATTGCCGAGAGTAAAGCCTGCGTGTACGGATGGAGGGGCTCGGCGTAAAGTCGGCGGCTGTCCGCCAGTTCCACGATTTCCCCCAGATACATGACGGCCACCCGATCCGAGAGATACTCGACCACAGACAAATCGTGCGAAATAAAGAGATAGGTCAGTTGGTGGAGTCGTCGCAATTCGACGAGTAAGTTGATAATCTGCGACTGAATGGACACATCGAGTGCCGAAAGCGGTTCATCAAGGACAATGAAGTCGGGGCGAAGGACCAGCGCGCGGGCGATGCTGACCCGCTGCCGCTGTCCGCCGGACAACTCGTGAGGATAGCGATTGGCAAACTTCGGGCTGAGGCCAACTTCCTCGAGGATCTTCATGACTCGTTCGCGGCGTTTTTGTTTCTCGAGAGCTTGGGGGAAGAACCGTCCCGAGGGATCATCAACCGAGTGATTGTGAACGGCGTTTTCAAGAAACAGCTCTCGGCATTGACGGTGGACGATGAGACCTTCTTCGATGATCGACTCAATCGTCATTCGGGGATTCAGGGAACTGAACGGGTCCTGGAAAACGATTTGCATCTTCCGCCGAATCGTACGAAGCTCTGAGCCGGTCAATTCAAGGATGTTCTTGCCTTGAAAGATGATGCTCCCACCGCTTGGTTCCAGAAGTCGGAGAATGGTACGTCCGAGGGTTGTTTTTCCGCAGCCTGACTCTCCAACCAGACCCAGCGTTTCACCCCGCCGAATGATGAACGAGACGTCGTCCACAGCACGGGTATGGGCCACCACACGGGAGAGCAATCCCCGTCGCTTGGGGAAGTACTTTTTCAGGTGTCGAACGTGGAGCAGGATATCGGGTCCCATAGACATCAACTTAGTTTGTCAAAGCTCAATTCCCCGGCGAAATGGCAGCGGGCTGCATGTCCGGCGGCAATTTCCCGCAATTCCGGTTCTTCTTGTTCGCAGATCTTCTGGCGGTAGGGACAACGGGGATGAAACTTACAGCCGCTGGGAAAATCCTTGGGATTGGGGACGTTGCCTTCAATGGTTGCCAGTCGGGTTTGCTTATCCTGTCCCAAACGTGGACGGGAACGGAATAACCCAACCGTATAGGGATGGCACGGTCGATCAAAAAGCGTGTGAACAGGGGCTTGTTCGACGATCTTCGAGGCATACATGACGGCGACATCGTCCGCCAATTCCGCGACGACTCCCAGATCATGGGTGATAATCAAAATCGACATATTCTGTTTCTGTTGAATCTCTTTGAGAAGTTCCAGAATCTGGGCCTGGATCGTTACATCGAGAGCCGTAGTGGGTTCGTCGGCAATGAGCAGGTCGGGCTGGCAGGATAAGGCCATGGCAATCATCACCCGCTGACGCATGCCGCCGGAAAACTGATGGGGATAATCGCGCCAGCGTGTCTCGGGATTTGGGATACCCACTTGTTGCAATAATTGGATGGTTAAATCTCTAGCCTCGGCAAATGGCTTACCCTGATGCAGGCGAATGGCCTCAATGATTTGCGAACCGATTGTAAACACCGGGTTGAGCGAAGTCATCGGCTCCTGGAAGATCATGGCGATTTTGTGACCGCGGATAGATCGCATCTCCCGATCGCTCAAATCAGTCAGGATTTTACTTTGCCCGTCTTTATCCCAAAGAGTGATCTTTCCACGGACGATTCGTCCTGGTGGGGCCACCAACCGCATCAGCGAGAGGGCCGTCACCGACTTGCCGCAGCCAGACTCGCCGACTAAACCGAGAGTTCGGCCACGCCTGATTTCAAAGGAGACGTCATCCACAGCGCGGAGAATGCCGTCATCCGTGAAAAAGTACGTACAGAGGTTTTCCGCTTTAAGGAGTGGTCCCAGATCGGTTGCCGCCTGGTCTTTATGATCGGAGACTTGAGCCGTCATAGGTCAGACTCGGTTGTTCTCATGATGGGGATCTGATGTCACCTCAAATTCGCAAACGGGGGTCCATAGCATCACGTAAACCGTTGCCGACCAGGTTGAAGGCCGTCACTGTGATGAACATGGCCAGCGAGGGGAAAACGACCAACCACCAGTAATGATAGTTTTCGCTGCCTGTTCTTAGAAGCAATCCCCAACTGGGAGCAGGAAGGCGGACGCCAAATCCCAGCAGGCTTAGACCGGCCTCGGTGATGATGGCGCCTGCAATACCGAAGGGTGCCGCCACCATCGCGGGGGAAACCGCGTTCGGCAGGACATGACGGAAAATAATCCGCAGGTCCGACGCCCCTGCCGCCCTGGCCGCGGTGACGTAGTCGGTATTGCGCTGCTTGAGGACCTCACCGCGGATCAGCCGGGCGATGGTCGGCCAACCGGTCAAACCAATCACCACCATAATGATGTAAATACTCTGGCCGAGCAATCCCACTAGTGTCAGGATCAGGAAAAAAGCGGGAAAGAGCATGATGACCTCGATCAAGCGAGAAATGATCATGTCAATGATTCCGCCGAAATAACCTGCCAGGGCACCGAGGACAATTCCAATGGCCATGTAAATTCCCACGGCGACGAAGCCGACAGTCAAGGAGATCCGCAACCCGTACAGCATGCGTACCAGGACATCGCGCCCCACGTCATCCGTTCCCAGGATATGCGGGAAACCATCGTTGCTTTCCCGCCAAAAAAGGACGGGTTCACCGGTTTGGACATCCGGACCCGTGGTTCCGGGAACGTATCGCGGCTTGCGATAAAACGGCGGTTTTACGGGCGAATCCATGTCTTGTTCCGTTGGCCCGAAAGGAATCAACGGATAAAGAGCCACCACCTGGCCGCCACGGCGAAACTCTTCTTCCGGAAAGGTCCTGGCACGATAACGGTTATCCGGTCGAACACCGGGAATCTGCATGATCCCGGCAAGAGCGAGAATCATGCCGACGTACAGCCCCGCTAGTGTGCCAAGATAGACTCGCTTCGACTTTCTCTTGCTCCAGAGATACCAGACTGTGGAAGCCGCCAGCCAGGGAAAAAATGCCACCAGCGCGAGGTTGAACCAGTAATCCACGGTCTCTTCGGGATTGAAGAGGGCGCGGAACCACGGCCAGATTGCCCCATGTTCATCCCGGTAATAAAACGGCACGTTCGAGGCAAGAACGGGGGCAAAAATGGCCAGCAGAAACAATGGCAAAAGGGTCCACAAGGCGGCTGAGGAAAGCCGATTCTTGCAGAACTGTCGCCAAACAATGTCCCAGTAGGCCTCTCCCGACGTCATTGCTCCTCGCCTCGGGTGGAGAATGTGATCCGTGGATCAACCAACACGTAAAGAATGTCCGTCAAAAGGATACTTAACAAAACGATGATGGCATCGATATAGATCAAGGCCATCAACGTTGGATAGTCCTTCTGCTCGATGGATTCCCAGCTCAATCGCCCCATACCATGAATCCCGAAGATGTACTCCACCAAGACGCTCCCACCCAACAGGGCTGGCAAGAAGTTGGAGAACAGCGTGAGAATGGGGATCAAGGCATTTCGCAAGGCATGCTTGAAGATAACTTTGTATTCGGGCAGCCCCTTCGCTCGGGCGGTGCGGATGTAATCCTGCGAAATGACCTCCAACATACTCGTTCGCGCATACATGGCCAGCCCAGCCAGACTGAAGAGGGCTAAACACATGACGGGCAAAAAGGCATGCCAAAGATAATCGAGCAGATATCGCGGCCAGGAAAAATGCTCAGCTCCCTGTGAATGCAATCCAATCATGGGAAACCATTTCAAGTAGTCGCCGTAACAGAAGAACAGGAGCAAGAGCATGGCAGCCACGAAAGAGGGAATCGAATACAACAGAAAGAGCACCAGACTGATCGAACGGTCAATGAGTGTGTTCCGTTTGACCGCGGCAATGATTCCGGCGGGAATCGCGATGAAGTAGATCACCAGTTCGGACATCAGCATGAGTGGTGCCGAAACCACAACAGCATTCCACAATTTGGTGGCAACGGGCTCGCGGGTCTTAGTCGCTGAACGGCCAAATTGGAATGTCACCAGTCGCCAGACCATGTGGGCGTACTGGGTGTCAATTAATACGTATGCCAGACGGGCCAACAAACCGGGTTCGTAACGGCTGCGATAAAGGTCATAATGCTCGCGCCAGTTGTCGATCACTTCGCGGAGAACGCTGTCAGGTACATCCTTCGGGACATCTAATCGCAGGGGCTGTTT
>Ga0068707_1002922_pt1 | contig 11976 bp, 8 predicted proteins | sample YNPNPMetaG_FD_66600 | JGI IMG/M metagenome (GOLD analysis project Ga0068707, IMG submission 66600) | Anoxygenic and chlorotrophic microbial mat microbial communities from Yellowstone National Park, USA - YNP NP MetaG | ecosystem: Environmental > Aquatic > Thermal springs > Hot (42-90C) >... | reverse complement strand
ATTTAGTTGCCAGATGCTTGATACAACTTACTTTATCCAGCAGTTGGCTATCACCCACAATTCCAAACGCGCTGCCGGAATTTATTACTTTTACAAGCGGATAATAAGAACTCAGCTTCTGTTTTATTTCTCCTGTCTTAGCTACAGGACCCTCCGCTTGCGCACTAATCATTGGATCCCTAATCATTGGATCCAAAGACCTCTCTTTAATGCTGCCACGCAGAAACTTATAAGCTGTTGGGAGATACCAGACAGTATCGCCTTCTGTAGCGTTACTGCGTGGTATATTAATTACACGCATCTTGGCGTTGGGCATCTTACTGCTGGTTATAATTTTTACGCGGAACTGGTTGCTTCCGTTATACACGTACGCTGTAATTACTCGTACAGTTTCATCGTCTCTTTTAGTGTATATAACGTTCTCAATTTCCACTGGAAGCGTTGCTTCGATGTTGTTGTTTCCAAAATAGATAAATATACCCGTGTCATTTGCCGCTGGCACATCTACCAGATTCTTTTCTATTGCTTTGTATATTTCGGAGTCTGTGTTCACATGATGAATGACTTCGCCTAATGGAGCGCGCGCTAGTGTATATATCTGGTTATCAATAGTAAATGCAATTGCTTGCGGAGAACTCTGGAAATAATCTTTGTCAATTATTCGCCGGTTTGCGTACGGATCTGGCAGCTCCATGATGCCTGAGCGCATTGTGTACCGTTCTCGCATTGTACCTTTAAGATTTGGCGATGCCTGTATGCCTCGTGGATTAGCAATGACAAGAGCATCCTTCTGTTCACCGGTATCCAGGTAGATGCGTGCGAATGCATTGCTTTTGATGACAGACAGGTAAAGCGGGCGTTCGATACTCACAGCTGTCCCGGTGTTGGTGCGATTATCCTTTATTACATAACCAAGATGTGTTGCAAGATTCCAGGCATTCTCTGCATTACGTCCAAAGACAGCGCGAAATTCTTCGGCGCCACTATCGGGCGTGAGGACATGCAAATCATTCTTTGGCACTTCGGCCTGTTTTACAGTACGCGGCTTGAGAACGTCTAATAGCTGTTCTTTATCGTAGTGCTCGAACGCAAACTTTAGAATTTTCTTGTTTTTCTGCAAAAGTGTGCTGAATGCTTTTTTTACCAGCGGAGACGAAGCTTCCAGGAACTCCAGCAGTGCTGAACGTTTGGAAGCGAAAGAGTAACGTCCAATCCGTGGAGGAACCACCAGAGGACGCAGATCCTGGTCGGCCTGCAAATGTTCAGGAACTTCCACGCCACGTCCCAGGTCAATAACAGCCCGCTGTAACAATTCTTGTACCCACTCAGGAGAGGCGGGCATAAATTTCTTAGTCTTGGGATGATAAACAATGTCAATGGGCTTCAGCTCTCCCTGGTTAAAGAACACAGGGAAAACCAACAATTCATTTTGTAACTGAACAACTATCCCACCGACAGCACGGTTATTATCTACGTCGCTCTGAACAATTTTGAAATGCACAACATTTTGTACGAGATTGGGAAATTTTCGGTAGAAAGCCTGCATTGCCTTATTGGTGAATGCTTGTTCGAACATTTCTACCGGATCCGGCTGTTGCGGACTCATGAAACCCATTGTTCGTGGAGAAAGGGGCATTTTCTACCTCACTATAATAGGGCACGACCTATTTGATAGACTGCAAATGGCGTAGTCTGTGCCAACACATGCGTTGCATATGCAGGTATCAATGTTCTTAATGATCTCAATTTTTCTGGCGATTTCTTTATTGCTTCTATGGATGCACCCATTTCTTCGCTTAGCGTCGGAGCTGCAAGCATCGCTGATGCCAGAGAAGCGTAGTTCAACACCTGGCGTGCGGTATCCGGTGACATGAAAACTTTAGCACCGATAGCTAATGGTGCTGATATCCATTTGTTGATGTAGTTTGCTTTGCGCGAAGCTTGCAAAATTTTATCGTACAATGTCCCAGGCTTTACACTTGTAGCATGTCCAAGCTCGTGCGCCAGAACTGCAGGGTTATTGACTCCCATAATTACAGTGTTACTTGCTGGACTGAACGCGCCTGTTGTTGCACCAGGAGCAAGCACAACTTTTACTTTTGCAAGTTCTGGGTTGGTAGCCAGATAATTGGCGATCAGCTGTTTATAAACTTCGGCCGAAGCAGGGTCGCCGAAGAATCCTGTTCCAGGCAGAATCTTCGGTATCTGAGATGCAATTGCTTTGAGATCAAGCGCCATTCCATTTTTTACATGCTAAGACGGCGGAGCCTGCGCAGCAAAGCCGATTTCTTTTCCTGCTCCTTAGCCTTTTCTTCGGCCTTAGCCTTTTCCTCGATAGCTTCTTCTTCAGCAGTTTCTTCCTCTTCGTGTTCCTTCTTTTTCTCTACGTACTCACGAAGTCCTTCGGGCAGCTCACCAGTTTTTTCGATATGCTGAATCACCGCGGCCCTCTCGGCTGGAGAAATACCGGCAAGGTACTGCAGAGCAGCGATCTTTTCAGTGTCGGTCATGTAGAAAGGAAGCGCATGCGCGTATTTCTGTCCCAGCTTGCGAATCTGCCGAATGTATTCCTGCTCTTCTGATACTTTGGCAGCTTCATTGGAAGTACCTTCATGGTCTTCCTGTTTCTCATGCTGTTCCTGGTGCCCGATTTCACCGCCGGAAATCTGAGTCTTTCCAAGACCAGGCTGCGCATAACCGACAGGTCGTTCTTTCTTTTCGGTTACGCCTTCACCGGTTTCCGCATCCGGAGTTTCTTTGTCAGATGTCACTGTCGCACCAGTATCTACGCCATGCTTCCTCAGCGCTTCGCGAATGCGCCACAATGCGGCCTTGGCTTCGACGGTTGCAGTAGCAGAATTCTCAGCGGCCATTACCGGACCGCCTTCGCCAGTCCGGTCAACTTCGGTGCCAAGCAAACCTTCGCCGCCGTGCTCCTGAACTCCCATGCCGGTATTGGCATATCCTTCAGGGCGCTGTTCTTCTTCCATGTTGGCTTCAGCATTTTCAGAATCGCTCAGAGTGTTGCTGCCTTCGCCGACCGCAGTGCTTCCAGTAGCGCTGCCAACGATTCCCTGTGCCAGGTCGGGATTCTGCGAAAGTTTACGCAGTAGCCAGGCAGCACTCTTAGGTTCTTCTTCAGCTGCAGCAGCCGCTATCTGAGCGGCAGCAGCACTGTCCTGGAGTGAATCAGCGAGCTCTACCAGCGAAGCAGCAAGCTCAGAAGTGACTTCCTCTGGCATTGGTTCAGCGTATTCCTCTTCAGTGCCGGGAAGTTCTTCCGCAACAGCTTCAGAAAGCTGTGCAAGCTCGTCATCTGCCATTTTTATAAGGCCGAGGTCCTTCAGCGCTTTGGAAACACCGGAAACAAACGCTAGCTTTAACATCAACGATCTCCTTTCTTAAGTTCCAAGTTTTCAGTCAAAAAAATGTTAGTCAATATATTCAATTAACTCAATATCTCCCACTGGGGCCTTTTCCAAATTCTATACCGTAAGCATATGCAGGAACAGGATGTGTACCGTGCAGATCTGATTGTTCACCAACATGCGCAGCGTTCATAATTGATTGTCGCAGATATCGATGTCCGAGTCGTGCCATCCAATTAGGATTTAGCAGCGGGTTTGTAGTTATTGGTTCCATATAAAATGTAAATTTTGGTGCTTCACTTGCAACGACAACACTCTTATAACCATGTTTTTTCAACGTTGCGATTACATCTTTAGTTATAGGAGTACCAACGAGGAAATGCAAGTAATTTTTTGCGAGAAACTTACCTTCAGACTTGTCAATGTCTACTTCTTTTGTGCTGCCGCTCAATGTCTTTTTGAAGGTCTGGTAATTTACTATCTCACCAGGTAGAAAACGATTTTCGGGGTCGTCTTCTATTCGTACGTAATTAATGTGTGATCTTGCCAGCAGCTCAAAGTGCCGGCGGTCAAGGTCTACACCCTGGTCTTTGTACATCTCTTGCAGCTTTTCTACTACGTACTGACGTCCAGGTCCTATGCCTTTATATCGCACAACTTCGTTGGCAGCTGGGATACCAGTGCTCAATGTATCTCCTGCGTTGACATACTGACCAACGCTAGCTGTTACTTCTTGACCCGGAGGAACGTAGTGTTTGTTTCCTGCTATGTAAACGAACGTTCCGCCCTGCGGTGCTTTCTCTAGTTTTTCTACCTTACCTGCAGTAGAAGCAACGATAGCCTTGCCTGCAAAAATCTTTGGAATATCGAGGAACTGTCTCAGCTGTTTAATTGTGCTTACCTGTTCAGCTTCTTGAGCTTTCAGTGCACTGTGTTTGGCACTCAATGTAAATTGTGTTAGCGGTTCGGTAATAGCTTGTGCTGAACGTACACCTACGTTGGTACCCACAGGTGGTAACTTTCCCCATTCTGTCAATCCATAGCAAAGTTGGCAGACACCTTCTGGAGCTTCACAGGTCATTGGTGACCGAACTACCACTTCTTTGAATTTCTTTCTAAGATCTGTAGCAACCTGTGGAGTAATCAAAGTCCTGGCCTTAAAATTACCAACAGGTTTAGCCAGATAACGATCAATGATCTGCGGTGATTCTGTGCTCATTATGATTCCGTTATCTGTTCCGCAATCTTCGGTTGTTATCAGTTGATCGGCCATGTTGTTAACCAGAATTTTTGAAAAATCACCCGGCTGGGTAATAGCAAAATGTGCTGTGATGTTGTTCAGTCTGGTCTCGACACCAGTAGCCACATATTCACTCGGGCGCAATCCAGTGCTGTAGCTGTGTTTTATCAACCAGGGAACAACGCCAGTTGTGCTTTTTGCAGCAACTGGCGATACATAGGATCTGAGGAATTGGTCCTTATTTCCACGGCTTCCTGATTCTACCAATCGATACTGGTTATTATCCTTCACCAGCTCTGGTAGTTTATTGAGTAATCTGTTTCGCACATCCAGCAATACCTTTGTTCGCTCTTTTGGGTCTTGTACATTTGCAATGCGGGCTAATGCATCATTTACAGCAGTTCTTGCTTCAGATGGAGGTGTGATGTCATCAAGCGAAATTGAATAACCGCTTTGCGTAGCAAAATCATGTCCCATGCGGTTTAGTTTATCGACTATATCACCGCCTTTTTCAGGATTGGCTTTTATAAAATTGTATAGTGTTGTAAAGATTTCTTTTTTCCTTGCTGCTGTTGGTGGAATTGCATCTTTAGGTAGCGTTTGTGCAAGTATCAGTTGGCCAACGGTTCTGGCAGCAGCCAATGCTAGTCCTGAAGCAGTTTTTTCGGTAAAAAGAATTTCGTCAAAATTCCGGCTCATGTGACACCAGTTCGAATCCAGGCATTGACGTATTGTGAATTCCATAGGGGAAGCGGAATCCGGTTGGCTCATTCTGAATACCCTGAGTTGTGTCTATAGAAGGTTTCTCAGGTTTTCCGAAAGTAGGTAGGTTGTCCAGAGCTTCGGTCAAACTGGTTAACGGATCATCGCTTTCAAAGACTTCAGCGGCGGCAAGCTTCAGACCTTGAAGATAAAAATTCAAATTCGGCGAAAGCCCCATTTATCACCTTCCATTCTGAAAAGGGCGTATGCTTTACCTTTGTATATGAATTTTAATGAATCTGGAGATGCTGACACAACAGTTATGGGCGAAACTGTCTTCAGCTTTACTTTACCTGCACCATAGCCTTCAGGAATTGTTCCAGAAAATGTTGTCGCATACTCGGCAGTATGTGTAGGCTGTTGTATTGCTAGCTGGATCTTCTTGTCTGGCAACCTTGTCCGGCGCATTGCAAATGAGTGCGCTTGTCCGGTTTCGGGGTCTACGAATCTGACATCCCAGTGTTTTCCTGCACGTCGCGCTTGATGTTCCTGAATAGCCAGCTGCCAGTTAAGATTTTGTCCTGGAGGAATTGGTTCAATGCGACGTGCTGCAGGAATTCCCGGAGCGAAGAATTGTCCTTGTTTTTTCAAAACAAAGTCACTTCGTTCTACTTTAGGAAGTTGTTGCCAGGAAATGGGAGTTGCTACAAGTCCAGTGCGTGCATTTACTGAATATGGAGCCCGGTAAGACCCAAGACGTTTCATCGGTGCTAGGTCCAGTCTTACTTGGTGTTCTTTAGGCGGATGCAGAACTGCAACATCATCAGTTATGTTTTCCAGTTGCTTGCGTAGCTGCTCTCTTATTTTATTTATGTCTTGAGGTTTGTTCAGCTTGGTTTTTACGTAGAATCCGCGTCCGCCGCTGAATTGAACTTGCGGAGTCTTACCGTAAGTTTCTTGCATCACCCTGCCGACACGGGCAGCAATTTCTTTTACCTTTTCCCACGGTACAGCTTTTCCTGGATCGATATCGACTACAGCTTCATCAGCTTTGTCTCCAAAGACTTTGTGAATTTCGGTAAGGCGCTTTTTAGCCAGATAATCATACGTTTCTGGAGACAACCGTATAAAATTCCCTTGTGGGTCTTTCCGGCGGAGAACAATTTTTTCAGGAGAGAAGCTCTGGCGTATCAAAACAGGTTTGCCCAGCAGTTCCTGAAAAACCTTATTTCTTACCCGAAGGTAGTGTTCGTAGATGTCCTTTTTTGTGAAGACGCCATAAGGAGAAGTAATTAATGGCGTCTGCCATTTATCTATTTCGGTCATATTCAACCAATAATAATAGGTGTATTCAACTTTATTTTGCCTTCACGATAGGCTTTCAAAGCTTCATCTTTATTCTTAAATCGCGCGGGCTTCTGATTTTTGTCCGGCGTGAGCGCAAGATGCAATCCTAGAATTGCTTCTTGTTGCGGAGCGCTCTTTGTCAACGAAAATTTCTGCTGGTCAGACAGCAGCATCTTCGAAAGCGTCATCTCCCGCGCTTCCTGTAGAGCTGGTTCCGTAACCGGTACGGTAATACTTACTGCATCGCCATCAAAGTCACCAGCCTGTATTGGTGCCATCAGGTCATGCACGCGAATGCTCTTTCCGGGCACTAATTTTGGAAACGCAGCCAGAACATTGTACCTGTAAAGCGATGGCGCCCGGTTTACCAGCACCGGACGGCGTTTTGTTTCACTGATCAGAATGTCACGGGCCAGAGGCGTCCGATTCTTTACCGCTTGCTGGGCATCGAACATTTTGTAACCACGTTGCACAAGCGCTCGAATGATAAACGGTTCGTAGAGTGTCCAGCCAGCATCCTCTGGCAATCCGATCTCATCAAAACCAAGGTTTTTGTCCGGAATGATGGTTCCGCGTCCACTCAGATCCATTCTTCGTCTTACCAGAGCAGACTGGAAGAACCCCATTTTTGGGCTTTCTTTTCCGGCAATTCGTTCCAGGAATCCTGAGACACCCTTTGCCTTCAGCTGTGGACTCTGCGGCTCTTCAGTACCGAACACAGCGGCTACGGTTTTGTAAAGATGCTCTCGTGCTTTGGGTGCCAAGGAAGCAGAAGTTTGTTTTACCTCATTCAACGTCTTGTTGGCTAGCATTGCATCTCGGTACAGCCAGTTGGCATCCGAGATCAGCAGCTGTTTTTCTGTCGGAACCAGGGGTCGGAAAACTGGAGGCGGAACTGGCAACATGGACAGTGTGTAAGCTTTATCAGGAGTTAGCTTGTTTTGTTTTAGAGCATCGATGTATTTGATAGCTTTTACATAGTTATCTCGTTCGCTTCCTTCAGTGGTGCGCGCTTTCTGCAGGCAGTCTTTCCGGATCTTATCGAGATCAAGATTTTTCAGCACTTTGCGGACTTCATGGCCTCCTTTGGTCATGAATATCTCTTGTAGGTCAATCCCTGCTCCTATTTTTGCTAGGATTGTTGCTGGTTTTTCGAATACAGGATTTATGACTGGCTCAGAGAGACTTATATGCCCCCAGTGTGTGCCGGTTAGACCGCCAGTGATCCCCGGATCGAATAGGCCGTTCTGTTCCGGAGACATATCTTTTGCTTTTACAAACAGGGGTTCTTTTATCTCTCCTCGAGAGACTTCTTTTACGTCATCATCGGTTAGGGGTGCGAGTTTTACAAATTTATCTTGTTTGTTTACTTTTATCCCTGCACCGGTCAGCATTGCCGAAAACTTATTGTAGGAAAACGGAGTCTTCAATGGCGGAGGAGGCAACCCCAGCTGATAAGCACGCCACCACTCATCATTTCGTTGACTCTTTAGCGTTGCAATTTCGTGAAGCACGTTTCGTGCATTGTGGGCTAACAAAGCATTTACTTCCAGGCGACCCATTGCCTTTGCACCAGTTGGACCACCGCTTGCAGGTTGTTGATTGCTATCATAGGCAACATCCTGAACGCCGCGAGCAGCATAGTTGGTCTCTGTTGTTTTCATCAGTTTCATGATATATTGCGGACCGACCAATACCTTATCGTAAGTTTTTCCTGAAAGCGGATCGTAAACTGGTTCGGTTTCAGATAGCTTGTGCTGCTTTAACAGATCTTTGGCAAATTTGAGGTTATCCTTTATTTCGAAATTATTGATGATAATGGGTTTGCCTGTTTTCTCAGCTACTTTTCCTACAGCTGTTTCAAGTATTTGCGCAGGATTAAGACGACTAACAACCGAAGCAGGAGAAATAACCAGATCTATTGTTTTTCCTTGAGAGTCTTTTAACATCTGATTATCCGAAACAATTGCAGCTACCACACCTTTGTGTCCATAGCGCGAAGCAATCTTATCTCCCAATTTCAGGGGTTCCTCAGTATGAACAGCGATACGAATTTTATTTCCGTTTTTAGCAACCTCAATTACTTTTCCAGGAACATCTTTATCCCAGGAAAGAGACATATCCTTGTAAGGTTTGACCAGCGATTTGTGAATCCTACCAAGTAATTTTGCTTCTGGTCCAAGCTCTGTTTTCACTGCTACCAGAATTAGCGGGTCTCCGTAGTTGACAGTTTCACCTGCCTTGATAATACCATCATCGCCGATTTTGCTGAGTTGTTCCGGTTTGTACTTTGTTCCGAAATAAATGGCAAACAGCTTTTTGTTCAGAACCATGCCTTCCTGGACATCCATGCCTTCTCGGTAAACGTGAGTAGATGTCATTTTTTTAGCAGCGCTTTCTGATACTACCATGGAATCATTGGTATTCAAACCGTAATAAGGCAGATAGGCAACTTTTAGATTACGTCCGTAAGCATACGCACCATCTTTGGTAAAATTCGATTCTGCAAGCGGCTGGCCAGCTTCTACCCTGTCGCCTGGTTTGACGGTTGGTTTATAAGCGATGTAAGTTTTGGTAGCCAGGGGGACAATACTTGCTACAGGAACTTTGACGGTGCTCTTATCCGCAGCTATTTTCTCTGTATAAAGTATGGTCTCCGTGTCTTCCGGTGCGAGTTCTGAAGCTGCCTTCGTTTGCGCTGCAGGTGCAATATGAATAACACCGTTTTCTACTTTTTTGACAACTCCGCTTACCGGAGCCTTCGGGACAACCAGTCTACCGATAGTTTCTTCAGCGCTAGCGCCTCCGAAAGCAGCGCGCACCAATGGAGGCTCGGCCTCTTTTAAAGGCAGTGCCTGTGTAACCATCTTAGCACCCATCAGGGCACGTGTCCCATCAACGCTGTTGAGGAATGGGATTACATTTGTTGCAATTGAGAAAAGACGCTGCGGCTGCGGAATAATGTAATTAACCTGATGCGGTGGTACTGATATTAGCTGGTTGTTCTTTACTGCATCGACTCTGGCTTTCTTTGGGTCATAGCCCGGTAGCGCCAGAATCTTGCCATAGAGATCGGAATTTTTTACTTTTATTTCTTTGCCATTTTTATCAAGCAGGTTCAGATATATATTGCCTTCGTTGTCCCGTTCGGTTTTGTAAGTAAAACGCAGTTCTACACCGCCACGATGGTCTTCTGGAGTTTTTACCAGATCTACAATACCAACCTGCGAAAGATGCATATATCGGGATTCTTCGGGAATGGCATGCTCGGACTGAATACCGCCTTCACCCATGTATGTAGTTTTCAGGATGTTATCGAACATCTCCAGAGGGTTTATCTGCATAGGGGTATTAACCAACATTGATGTAGTAACAAAACGTTTAATTCCGTTACCAAAGAAATTGGCAGGCAGGACATTCTGTATGTCTGGTTTACGTTCCAGTTTACGCTGTAATTTCCGATAATTCTCTCTGGCATCCAGCAGGATTCTTTCCTTCAAAAAGTCATCAACACTATGCACTTTTTTGAAGGCCATGTCATTGCGCTCATCCAGAGAAGTTGGTTTTTGCTGAGCGTAGTACAACAATTTGTTGGAAGTGCGCAGGATTGCTTCAGGTTCAAGCTTCTGGTAGGGCTTCCCCAGCAGACGTTCTGTAATTACAGGATCCAGGTGTAGCTGCTCCAGCGTTTTCATCATCAATGTTTTGGTATCCGGAGCATCTGGTTTGCTAGCAAAAAGCAGAGTAGTAAACTTACCTGCCAGAGCATCGGCGTTGCGCTTGCCAAAAGCAGCTTTGTTTATATCCAGCAGCTGTTTATTCCAGTAATTAGCGATGGTGGCGTCATCAATACCTGCAGCAGACAATATTGGATAGGCCGGTAATTTGTGTGTTTTCACATGAAAATAAAAATGACCAGTTTCTGGCTCCAGCGTCATTCTCACGGGGGTTGTAGTTCCTATGGTGTTGAAGTGAGCTTCTAGTTCTTCGTTGCGCTTTTTTCTTACGTAAATTCCCGGTTTCAAGCGAAGCTGATGGGTAATCATTCGGGGGATGCCGTCAATAATGAATGTATGGAATGGCGTTAGATAAGGAATTCGTGCCAGTAAGTGATTCCTGGCTTCCTGGACTACTTTTCCATCTTTATCCCGGATAACAACATTTCCTCGAACTTCCTCATCCAGCGTTTCGGCGCGCATCAGCGCATTTCGGATATCAATTGCGGTATAATCCTTGGGTTTGACATTGACATCTTTAACTTCCAGGGAATACCGGTTACTTTTGATGGGAAATGCTGTTTTTATTGCTTCGGTTACTTTGTTGTGAATCTGATTGCGCCAGGTATCGGCATTGGTAAATATCGGAAAAGTCTTAGTCTCGCTCATGCCCAAAATTTAGCTCAAGCCGGTCAAAAACTAAAGCTCTTTTTTGGTATAAGAATATAGAGAATCTGGGACACTACGTTTGCATTCGGGGACAAACGAGTGCTCCCTTTCCAAAAATTTCCCCGAACGGAGGAGACCCAATGAGTAGTACAGAAAAGGCAATTGTGTCTGGTTTTGTCCAGCTAGTGCTGGACGAGTGGTTCAGGAAGTACCTTCCCGGAGAGTTCGTTCTCCGGGACAAAAGGAATCTCCGCCAGTACATTCGGACGCAGGTCCGGATGTACGATGCCAACACCCACGAAGTGCTGGCAGAAAACGGCGGGCGTTTTTCGCTGTATCACTGGTACATTGTGCCAGCGGCGGCGTGGGACACACGCCGGGAAATCTTCAAACTGCAGCGGAAGATAGCTGCTCTTCAAGAGCAGCTAGCCGCTGCTCAGAAAAAACTTTTATCAGTTCCGCAACCGCCGTTCCCTAAACGGGAACCAGCGATCAAAGCTGTCCCGCAGGCTTAGCCCTGCGGGACAGCTTGCTAACGGCTAAATAACAGTTGACAACTTATCACAACTGCTATATTATGGTAACGCTGTTAGAAAGCTTGGTCTTTGAAAACCAAATCAATCCGGAGATTGCCGTTTAGTTTAGGAAATTAGAGATGGTTTGCTCGTACTTCTTATTCTTTACAAGTCAAATGACCCGAGAACCAAGGGCGACTTGTGAGTCTCGATCCAAAAGTGCGGACCTTCCTGACTTTATACAGGCGACTGTGGAAAAACCGGTCGAAAATTATATTGAAAGCCGGATGGATCGAGATTATAACGGCGCACGCAGGATCTTCCTGCGTGCTTTGGGAGATTCACCCTCAGATCCGAAAGATCTGAGCATTGCGAGTCAAATCCTTAATAGTAGGATTTGATAGCAAAAATGAATCGGA
>Ga0068707_1002920_pt1 | contig 11981 bp, 13 predicted proteins | sample YNPNPMetaG_FD_66600 | JGI IMG/M metagenome (GOLD analysis project Ga0068707, IMG submission 66600) | Anoxygenic and chlorotrophic microbial mat microbial communities from Yellowstone National Park, USA - YNP NP MetaG | ecosystem: Environmental > Aquatic > Thermal springs > Hot (42-90C) >... | reverse complement strand
TGCCGCAACCCGACATCCCGCCGGGAGAAGGTTACCGGCACCTCTGCGCTCTTTGGCGCCCTCCTATCCAGAGAGCGACCATCCTCGGCCGTAACCTTGAACTGTGTTATCAACGCTCGCAATTGCTCTGCTACCTCGGCCAGCGCCTGAGCCGAAGCGGATATTTCCTGTACCTGCGCTGACATCTCTTCCGTCGCCGCGCTCACCTCCTCCGCGGCCGCGCTGCTCTCCTCGCTTACGCTCGCCACGCTCTCTACTGCCTGGCTGATCTCCCCACTTGACGCTGCCAGCTCCTCTGTCGCCGCGCTGTTCTGCTCTGCTACCGTCAATATACCCTCTGTCACCTTCATCAGTTCGCTGCTCAAGCCCCGGATTTGCTCTGCCGATGTCGCAATCTGCTGCACTTCGTCGCTTGTCTGTTGCACCGTGGCAATGATGCGCTTCAAGGCCTCCCCAGCCTGGCCGGCCAGGCCTACCCCGCTTTCGACCTGGCCCAGGCTGGCCTGCATCGCCTCGACCGCCTCCTGTGTCCCGCGTTGCACATTCTGGATGAGTTGGGCAATTTCCTTAGTCGCTTTACCCGCGCGTTCCGCCAACTTGCGCACCTCATCTGCCACCACAGCAAACCCCCGTCCCTGCTCACCGGCACGGGCGGCTTCAATGGCAGCATTGAGCGCCAGCAGGTTCGTCTGGTCAGCAATGTCTTCTATAGTCTCCACAATAGCGCTGATCTGCGACGAGTGCTGCTGCATCTGCTGGATCTTGCGCCCCACTTCTGCCACCCGTTCCTGTATCTCCGCCATGGCAGTCAAAGTCTGTTGCACTGTTTGGACACCTGAGCTCGCCACCTCGGCTGCCTGGCGGCTTGCGGAAGCCCCGTTGCGCGCGCTTCCCACCACCTGCTCGATGGCCGCTGCCATCTTGTTCATGGTGGCTGACCCCTTCTGTACTGCCTCCACCTGCTCTTGTGCCCCGCGGGCGATGCCATCCACGGCCCGCGTCATCTGCTCCACCTGGGCAGCCACCTGGGTGACTGCCTGACTCTGTTGCGAAGCACCCTGGGCAACCTGCTGAACGGTGGCTGCCACCTGCTGCACTGCCTGCGCTGACTGCTCCGACGCCGCGCTGATCTGCTGGCTGGCCGCCGCGACCTGGGCTGCACCTCCCTGCACTCTGCCTACCAGCTCGCGCAGGTTGGCAACCATCTGAGCGAAAGCATTGCCCAGGACATCGCGTTCTGATCGAGGCACGACATCCTGACTGAGATCGCCCTCTGCAATTCTCCTGGCAACTTCAGCCATCGCGTGCAGATAGCCAATCATACGGCGGAAGGCCTCAGCCAACTGACCCGGTTCGTCCTTTCCCTGGTACTTGAGTTCCTGGTTGACATCTCCTTCAGCAAGGCCAGAGGCAGCGACCGCCATATAACCCAGGGGACGCGAGATCGAACGTGCCAGCACCAGTGACAGAGCGATGGCCAGCACAGCCACCAGCCCGGCAACGAGCATAATCGTTCGCGTCATCGAGGCTATCTCTGCTTCCACATCATCCATGTAGATGCCCGAGCCGACAATCCATCCCCATTCGGGCACCAACTTGACGTACGATATCTTGGGGACCGGCTTCTCCTGTTCATGGCCTGGCTTAGTCCACTGGTAGTCCACAAACCCCTCGCCCCTCTCCTTGCACACCTTGACGAACTCCACAAACAGTCTCTTGCCGGTTGGGTCGGCGTAGTCGACCAACCCATTCGTCTGATACCACTCTGGCTTTTTGTCCGCCGGGTAGTTAGGGTGCATGATCATCTTGGGCTCGAGGTCATTGATCCAGAAGTAGTTGTCCCCCTCGTAGCGCATCGTTTTGACCGCTTCCATGGCGGCACGTTGGGCCTCCTCTGTTGACATGACGCCATTTCTGGCCAGCCCCACATAGTGCTCCACGGTGCTGTATGCCACCAGCACCAGGTTTCGAACTTCGTCTTCGTGGGCCGACCACTCGAAGGTCCTGTACTGGCCGTTCACGTACAACAGGGCAGCAACGAAACACAGAACCACAACGACTGCCGAGGCCATAATCTTGGGCAGAACCCTGAATCTCGACAACATCCTCTCTAGCATGTGAGCCTCCTTTATCAAGTTTGTGGCATGTGGCAATAGACAGTTGGTCCGCCTTCCCGGAAACCACCGCGGAAGCGAGCTCTCGCGGCCGCGAAACGGACGAGGATAGCATCCGTTATTTCTATCGGCCTGAAGGAAGGGCCTGATTGTAAGAGAGCCGTAAACTGATAGCATCTTCCGCCTCTCTTGCTCTCCCGCCCATTCTAGTCAACAAGTCCCTGGCAACGCGCAAGTGTCGCATAAGGGGCAGATAAACAAGATGTCGCGTTTCAGTTGGACCCTGGACGAGCCCATTTGTAGCTACGACCGGTAGTAGCTTGCCGGCCAGCCAGTACAGGCCATTATTCACAGGAGTTACGCACTTTGAGGCGTATCGCCCCATCCCCCTACCCCCCTTCCCCGCCTTGCGGGGAAGGGGGATCGAGATTATAAGGGGTATTCTGGGCGGCTTCGCCGCCCAGAATACCCCTTTCAAAGGATTCCTCAAGGCCATCGGCGGAGGCCTACACCCGGCACGAAGTGCCCGATTTCAATCGGCCTGAATAGTTACACAAAATCGAAATCTCAGGACTTTAGTACCATATCCAGTCCCAGAGCCCTTCCGATAAAGAGAAGAGGGGTAAACAGGGCCGGTTTTGCGGCGGCCTTCGGCCGCCGCAAAACCGATTCCCCGATGTCAATGAAATTGCGCTACATGAAATGGTATCATGGTACCATTGAACTTTGCTGCAGAGGAGCTATATCCTATGGCCGAAAATCCACGAGCCGGAGCAGCGCCGTCCTATACCCCGGCGTTATCACAAGGCTCATCAGGCTCAAGGTAGCAAGACCTGTCCTGATAAAACACCTGCTTCTTGCAAGTATCAACAAGGGGGAGGGAGTCATCTCAGATGTCGCACGTACTCATAGCCGATAACGACATACGGTCTGCGTGGGCCATTCAGGACTATCTGAGCCACCGCCAATATCAGGTGACAACTGTGTCCAACGGCCCTGAGCTATTCAAGGTGTTGGCCCGGCAGCGGGTTGACCTGGTCATCGTAGAAGCAGACCTGCCCGAGATAAACGGGGTCGAAGTGTGTTCCCGGATCAGGTCGCATGCCCTGTACGGCACTCTGCCCATCCTTTTCCTTTCGACCAAAGATAATCTGGCCGACAAGGCCGCCGCCTTCGAAGCTGGCGCCGACGATTACATGACCAAACCTTTTGATCGCCGAGAGCTGGAATTGCGCGTCAAAGCCCTGTTGCGACGTGCCAGCGCCGGCAACGGAGCATCTGATAGCGCTCACCTGAAAGTGGGCGATCTGGTGCTGGACAAAAAGACTTTCAAGGCCAGGGTTGGTAAGCGCGAGGTACAGCTTACCCCCGTGGAATTCGAGCTCCTCCACTACCTGATGCAGCGTGCAGGCGAGGTCGTTTCCGCAGAACAGTTGTTGAAGGACGTCTGGCGATATTACCCCGGCACCGGAGATGCTGCCGTGGTGCGGGTGCAGATCATGAACTTGCGTGACAAGATTGAACAGGACCGAAAGCGGCCCATGTACATTCAGACCGTCTATCGGCACGGGTACATGGTCAGCGCGCCGACATTTGCCATGGCATGACCAGCCCTGGCAGGCCACTGGGGCCTTCTCAAACAGGCCTGTAACAAGGGCCGTATGAGCCTGTCGGGAAACATACAGGGTAGTGGGGTACCTCCTTTCGCCGATCTCGCCCTCTCACCCTGCCAGGGTGGAAGGGCGAGATCTGTTTTGTCATCCAGGCGACACAGACAACAGGCGATCAGAAGTCTGGGCTGAGAAGAGAAGTGCGGGGACAGCATACGCGATCCTTACAGAGGTCTTACAGGCTTATTATGGATGCGCCGGACTGGCTCTGCTATAGTGCTGGCAGTAGTGCGATGCGCTTTTGCCGCTGTGCTGATTGGAAATCAGCTCCCTGGGCACACTGTGCCGGGCGGGCCGAAGGCCTATGGGCGACTTTAGTCAGCACGGCAGGTAGTTGCTTTTTTTCAGCCTGGATAGCCGGGAGGGCACCGTGATCACCGTGACGCGTTTCGATGGCAGCCAGCTTATTGTCAACGGGGACCTGATCGAGTTCATCGAAGCGACCCCGGATACAGTCCTCTCGTTGACCACAGGTCGTAAGGTGGTAGTACGCGAGACGCCCCAGGCGGTGGTGGAGGCAGTCATCGCGTACAGACAGAGGTGCCTGCAGGGTCCCAGGATCATCACCGATGGGAGTTGATGGCCATGGCATGGACTACGTTGCTAGGGTTGCTGCTGGGCTTCGGTGCGGTCTTGGTGTCTAACATGATCGAAGGCGGGACGCCGGCCAGCCTGATTAACGCCCCGGGCGCAGTGATCGTGTTCGGGGGGACCTTCGGTATAGCTTTCCTGGCCTTCCCACCCCATATCACCCTCGGCCTGCCCAAGACGATCATGCAGATCTTCAGGCACAAGTTGGAAAGCCCGACAAAGGTGATCGAACTGCTGGTAGAGCTGGCAGACAAGGCCCGCCGCCAGGGCCTCCTGGCCCTGGAAGAGGAGGAAGGCCGTATCAAGGACCCGTTTCTGAAAAAAGCTATCCAGCTGGTGGTGGACGGCACCGATCCCGAAGTGGTGCGACATCTCTTGACCACCGAAACGGCACGTATGACCGAACGACATCACGCGGGCACCGCCATCCTGGAGGCCATGGGGGGCTACGCGCCTACCATGGGCATCATCGGCACAGTGATGGGCCTGGTCAACGTGTTGAGCAAGCTGGGGGAAGACCCCAGCCACCTGGGCGAGTCTATCGCCACCGCGTTTCTGGCTACGTTCTATGGGGTCAGCTCGGCCAACCTGCTCTGGCTACCGTTGGGGTCAAAGCTACGCAGGGCCGATGAAGAGGAAGTCCTGCTGCGGCAGATCATGACCGAAGGGGTGCTGGCAATCCAGGCGGGAGACAACCCACGCATTGTGCGCAGCAAACTGGAAGCCTTCCTGGCGCCTAAGGCGCGCGCCAGGATAGCTGCCAGTAGCGGCGGAACAGGAGAATAAAGGATGGCAGGAGGCGGACATAGCAGTGGTGCCGGGACGGACCGCTGGCTTCTGACATATGCCGATCTCATTACCCTCCTCCTGGCGTTTTTCATCATCATGTACGCCGGCTCCAAGGCAGACCTGGAGAAGTTCAGCCGTCTGGCCAGGGGGCTGGCCGTGGCATTTCGCACTGCAGGCCTTCAGATTGATACTGGAGGAACCGGGCTCTTACAAGGAAGCACCGGGCTTTTCGAGTTCGAGCAACTGAGCTCCGAACGCCGACAGTTCATGGCCATCAGCGAGAAGCTACAGGCTTATGCCGCCCAGCGCCATATCGGAGAGCACATGGCGGTCAACCTGCGAGCTGAAGGGATAGCGATCACCCTCTCCAACGCCCTGCTCTTTCCTTCGGGAGGGGTAGAGCTCGGCCCGGAGTCCAGGCCACCCTGGATGCCATCGCGGAACTGATCCGGCCCCTGCCCAATGAGATCCGCATCGAGGCCCACACGGACAACCTGCCGACCAACAGCCCGCTCTACCCCACGAACTGGGAGCTCTCAGCGGCCCGGGCGGCCCAGGTAGCCCGTTACTTGCACGATGAGGCCGGCATCGAAGCCAACCGGCTGGCGATCCTTGGCTACGGCGAATACCGGCCCCTTTATCCAAACGATACGCGCGAACATCGGATGCTCAACCGTCGGGCGGATATTGTCATCCTTTATCCGATGGCTCAACAATCGCCAGTTGTTGATCTTTCTGCCCAAAGGTAACTCCGCAGGAGGGGCGATTTCAATCCTGAATAGTTACCAGACGAGAAGCCTGAAGGAGAGATGTCGCAGTGAAGAACAAGAAAGTGCTGCTGATTGCAGGGATCGTTCTGGTGTTAGTCGTCGCGGGCTCCACAACGTTCATCCTCCTTGGCGGGCAGCCGCTTGTGCTGCACGTCAGCGTAGCCGGAGCAGCATCGCCGGCAACGGACCCCGTGCCCGTATTGCCCCAGCCAACACCTGTTGTGCCCCGTCCCGATCCAGATAGCCTGCCCCCCGCGGCCGGCATCATGGTTGACCTGGGGTCCAAGGTAGTCAATCTGGCAGATCCGGGCGGCTATCGCCTGCTGCGGGTTGGATTGGTCCTCGAGTTCGCGCCCAACAGCCTGACCTACTACGCTGCCAAAGCCGAACAACGAACAAAGGAAGAGGAAGCGTTGCGGGCAGAGGTCACCAGGTGCCGACCTGTCATAGATGATATTGTGATCAGCCTGCTGAGCAACAAGACATTTGGCGACATCTTCACTTTGCAGGGCAAGGAAGCGTTAAAGGCGGAACTACGTGACACGGTAAATAGTCAGCTTGGCAACCTGCGGGTACTGCGGGTGTATTTCACGGACTTTCTTGTGCAATAAGGGGTGCGGTGGTGGCTGACGAATCAGGGCTGTTGTCGCAGAGCGAGATCGACGCCTTGCTGGCTGCGCTGGCCGCCGAAGGGGAGCCAGGCAAGAGCACGGTCCCGGACACAGCCTCAGCGGCTGGGGAGATGCCCGAGCGGGTCCGGCGCTACGATTTCCGGCGACCAGAGCGCTTCTCCAAGGAACAGATGCGTGCGCTACGGTTGATCCACGAGACCTGGGCCCGTCAGATCTCTGTCTCCCTCTCAGGCACCTTGCGCACTTCTGTGGAAGTCACCCTGGCCGACCTGGACCAGGATGCCTACACTACTCTCGTCAACCATGTTCCCGACCAGGGTGTCTACCTCATCATTGGGCTGCCACCCCTGCCGGGGCACGTCTTGCTCCACCTCGGTTTTGATCTGGCAATGATCATCGTGGACCGTATGATGGGAGGGCCAGGTACTGTCTGGAAGGTGCAGAGGGGGTTGAGCGATTTGGAAGTGGAGCTGCTCAAGCGCCTGGCCGACAAACTGTTGATGGAGCTACAGGGAGCATGGGCGGCAACCGTTGCAGTTCGCCCGCGGCTGGACGAGATCGCGACCACCCTGCTGGCTCCCATCGCCCTGCCTAGCGACGCAGTGATCTGGATGACCTTCGAGGTGCGGGTCAAGGGGGCCACAACCGGGATGGTCATGGGGCTGCCTTATGCGGTACTCAAGCCCATTGCCAGCCGACTCAGCCCATACGCCTGGCTGGCGAACACCGAAAGCGGACTGGACGCCCAGCAGGCAGCACACCGGCAAGATGTTGCCCAGGCACTGGCCAGCGTCACCCTGCCTATCAGCGTGGTGCTGGGCAGCACTGAGCTCACTGTTGAGGAGCTAACGCTGCTGCAGCCAGGCGACATCCTGCCTTTACGCACGCTTTTCGACGCATTATGTCCAGTATTGATTGGTGGACAACCCAAATACCTGGGCCGGGTCGGGCTTCAGGGCCGCAAACTGGCGGTCTGCATCGAACAGGTCTACGAGGAGCCGTCTGAGCTCCGCATGGATGTGGAGTTACTACCATCCAAGGAGGTAGTATGAGCGCACACGACGATGTGCAGAGTCAGGCAACCGCTGGGGGGACAAATCACCTGACCTCGTCCCCTGGCCTTGCTGGAGGTCCTGTTGCGGACGAGCATGAGCCTGTTGCACGGCCAGCTCGCTTCGGCCCCTTGGGGGAGCGCGGGGCAGCACCCTCTCAGGCCAATCCCATTGAATTCTTGTTCGACATTGGGCTGAAGGTCACAGTCGAATTAGGCAGGACAGAGATGACGGTCCGTGATGTGCTTTCCCTCGGGCTGGGCTCGATTATCGAGCTAAACAAGGTGGCCGGTGAACCGGTTGACATCCTGGTAAATGGCCGGCCGATCGCGCGGGGGGAGGTAGTAGTCGTGGATGATATGTTTGGCGTGCGCGTGATAGATATCCTTTCTCCATACGAAAGGGTGAACTCGCTCCGATGATACGCTGGCCATTCACCGGTCCTCTCTGGACGCGTTTCAGATTTACCAGAAGCCACTGGGCACTCCTCCTGGGAGGGCTTCTCCTGGTGGCAGCCAGCCTGATAGGCCTGCGGCTCCTGGCCCCGGCTGGTTCAGCCAGTTCCGGCCTCGGCGCCTCTGATACGATGAGCAGCCTCAGGAGCACGCCTGGGGCGGAGGGCGGGCCGGCAGAGGCTACGACAGGCTGGCAACCTCTGCTGGGGGCCGTGGCAGCCATCGCTGTCGTTCTTGGCCTCCTATACGGCACGTTGCTGGTCCTCCGCAAGTTGGGGCAGCCCGGTGGGCTATCACGCGCGAGCGCCGGCCTGTTGCGTCTACAGACAACTCTCCGCCTGGGTAGGGACCAGGCACTATATCTGGTGCAATGTGGCCAGGAAGAACTGCTGATCGGCGCTTCTCCTGCCGGGCTGGTCTTGCTTGCCAGAAAGTCTCACTGTGAGCCAGTCCAGGAATCTGAGTTCGATCACTTCCTGACGGCAGCGGTTGAGGAGAGACCACTGTGAACGCGGTAGGAAAGATTGGCTTCCGTTGTGTAGTCCCAAGCTTGCTGGTCACCTTTGCTCTCACGGCGTGCACGGTTACGGGACAGAGCGATGGCCAGGTAACGAGCGTGCAAATCGCTACGCCCGCATCAGGGATGGAGCTGAGCAATGCTCTGCAAATCCTGTTCATGCTTACCGCTTTGGCGTTTGTCCCGTTGGTCCTCATCATGATGACAGCCTTTGTGCGGATAGTGGTGGTCCTCTCGATTTCGCGCAGCGCCATCGGCGTGCCCCAGTTGCCTCCCAATCAGGTGATCATCAGCCTGGCACTGATCCTCACCTTCTTCGTAATGAGCCCAGTCCTGGCCCAGGTTAACGACCAGGCTCTACAGCCATACCTGAGCGGGCAGATAGACCAGGCGACAGCCCTGGAGAAAGGATTGGCACCTCTGCGCGAGTTCATGTTCAAGCAGGTCAGGGACGAAGACCTGGCCCTCTTCATCAACATGGCAAAGCTGCCGCGGCCTTATGACCGCGGAGATGTGCCGACCAGTGTACTCCTGCCGGCTTTTGTGATCAGCGAACTGCGGACGGCGTTCCAGATGGCCTTCATAATCTATGTGCCATTTCTGGTGATAGACATGGTGGTATCGAGTGCGCTGCTCTCCATGGGCATGATGATGTTGCCTCCCACCGTGGTGTCATTGCCTTTCAAGTTGCTGCTCTTTGTATTAGTTGATGGGTGGCGCCTGATTGCCCAGTCGCTAGTTACGAGTTTCAGTTAGGGTGAACTCAGCGCGGAGAGGCTTCGGAGGATATATGAGTGAAGCTGTAGTGTGGGAACTGGCGCGCAACACTTTAGTCTTGACCCTCATCTTGAGCCTGCCGCTTTTGGGTGCCAGCCTCGTAGTGGGGATCGTAGTAGGGATTGCACAGGCTGCCACCCAGATCCATGAGGCTACAGTGAACTTTGTGCCCAAGATGCTGGCTTTGTTTCTGGTCCTGGCTTTGCTGGGGCCGTGGATGCTGCAGAACCTGGTCCAGTTCACGTCAGGACTGCTGCGCAGTCTGCCAACACTGGTGCGTTGAGGAACGGCATGGTTTTGGACATCCCTGATGCCGAGATGTGGTTCCTGGTCATGGTCAGGATGCTGGCCGCGCTGGCTCCAGCACCGATCTTCGGGCATCGTAGCGTGCCGACGGTGGCAAAGGTCGGCCTGGCTGCCGGGTTGGCCTGGCTTCTTGTTATGCCAGGAGGGACTAAGGTGGCACGGCCAGAGGGATGGGAGCCTTTCTTGCTGGCGCTTGTAGCAGAGATGGGCCTGGGATTGTTATTGGGCTTTGCTGTCAGCCTGGCGTTCTGGGCTGTCACAATGGCGGGGGACCTGGTAGCCCTCCAGATGGGTTTCGGATTCGCCGGCACCTTGCACAGTTCGCTTGAACAGTCCTCGAGCGCCTTGAGTCAGTTCTACACCCTTGCTGCTACCCTGGTCTTCCTCACCATTGGTGGGCATCGCATGTTCCTCAGCGCGCTGGCCAATACACTGGCCATAGCACCACCGTACAGCTTTATCGTAGGAGACCTCCATTTGCACCGGGTGATCGAACTGGCCTCAACTATCTTCGCTGCGGCGTTTCAGATCGCCCTGCCAGTGCTGGGGACATTGCTGCTGGTAGATGCCACGTTGGCCTTGCTGAGCCGGGTCCTGCCGCAACTGAATGCTTTTATCTTCGGGCTGCCATTGAAAATCGCGGCTGGCCTTCTGGCATTATGGATCAGCCTGCCGGCCCTCCTGAGCCTTACCAGCCGGTGGGTCTCTGCGGCCCCTTTCAACATACAGGCTATTGTCAAATGACAGGGGAGGGCGCAAGGGTATGAGTGAAAGAACCGAAGCCCCGACACCCCGTCATCTGGCCGAGATGCGACGAAGGGGCGAGACAGCGCTGAGCGTCGAGCTGACCCAGTCCATCACGTTGCTGGTGGGGGTCTGGCTGCTGGCGAGCCGGCTGCCGGCCCTGATGGAGGGGCTTTTGCAGATGTTGCATCGCTCTTTCACCGGGCTGGACCAGGGCGATCTGGCCAACGCCTCTCTGCAGGCGTTAGCGAGAGCCATGGAGGGCTGGCTGCCGTTCCTGGCCACATTGGCAGCGGTGGGGATTGTTGCCAGCCTGGCCCAGACCCGGGGCCTGGTCGCCTTCCGTCGGCTGCAACCCTCCCTGGAGCGGATCAACCCATGGGCGGGTTTGCGCCGTGTCTTCTCCGCCCGGGGGTTATTTGAGACAGCCAAAGGGCTGGTCAAGATGGCCATCCTGGGGATTATCCTGTACCAGAGCTTGAGAGCCTTGCCGGGCCGGCTGGCCCTGGCCAGCCAGGCCGGGTTGGGACCCGGGCTGGCGGTCTTGGGAGACGCGCTTTCCCGCATTGCCAAACAGGGAGCAGCCCTGCTGGTCCTGGCTGCCAGCGCGGACTACGTCTACCAGTGGCGTCAATACCGGCAGCGTATCAAGATGACCCGTGAAGAGGTAATGGAGGAACTCAAAAACGCCGAAGGCCAGCCGTTCATTAAGGCCAAGATCCGGCAGCTACAGCGCCGCTGGAGCCGTCAGCGCATGATGGCTCAACTGGTCCGGGCTGACGTGGTGGTCACCAACCCGACGCACGTGGCTGTAGCGCTGCGCTACGACCGGGCCACCATGCTGGCACCGATAGTCGTGGCCAAAGGCAAGGGCTTAATCGCGGAGCAGATCATGCGCAAGGCAAGGGAACTCGGGATACCTCTGGTGCAGAACATCCCGCTGGCCCATGCCTTGATCCGTGTAGAACTGGGAGAGCAGATACCCGTGAACCTGTATCGGGCTGTGGCTGAGGTCCTGGCGTTCGTTTATCGCTTGCGGAAGGAGGGAAGAGCGTGACTGTGCAGACAGCGGCATCTCCAGCGTTCTCCGGCCGGCTGGTCCGTATCCTGGGCAACAGTGACGCAGGGCTGGCAATAGCCGTCATGGTGGTCATTGCCATGATGGTGACACCCTTGCCGCCGACTGTGATAGACCTTTTCATCACGCTGAGCCTGGGCGTCTCCATTACAATCCTGTTGATTGCCATGTATGTTGAGGAGCCATTACAGTTTTCTGTATTCCCATCGCTCCTGCTGATCGTAACGCTCTTCCGCCTGGGCCTGAACATCTCTTCCTCCCGCTCAATCCTCTTGAATGGCTACGCGGGCCGGGTAATCGAGGCCTTCGGCAGCTTTGTCGTGGGAGGCAACTATGTAGTGGGGCTGGTAGTCTTTCTGCTCCTGATGATCATCCAGTTCACGGTCATCACTAATGGGGCCGGTCGCGTGGCAGAAGTGGCTGCCCGTTTCACTTTGGATGCCATGCCTGGCAAACAGATGAGCATTGATGCGGACCTGAACGCTG
>Ga0068707_1002919_pt1 | contig 11982 bp, 9 predicted proteins | sample YNPNPMetaG_FD_66600 | JGI IMG/M metagenome (GOLD analysis project Ga0068707, IMG submission 66600) | Anoxygenic and chlorotrophic microbial mat microbial communities from Yellowstone National Park, USA - YNP NP MetaG | ecosystem: Environmental > Aquatic > Thermal springs > Hot (42-90C) >... | reverse complement strand
CACGGAAATGACGGAGTTTGTGCGCAATCAGATCCTCACCCAAGCGGCGGTGGCCATGTTGGCCCAGGCCAACACTTTGCCGCAACTGGCCCTGAGGCTGATCGGGGTTTAATACCCTCCTCTAACCTGGGCAGGGAGGTAATTTCTTCCCTGCCCTCCCCCCACCTGCCTCCCTTTTGAAACGCAAGTATAAGTAAACACAAATTATTCGGGAATGGTATAGGCATTGCAAAGGAGTTCACCGAGGGAATCAGCCTGACAGGTTCCTTGGGGAGAGAAGTATGGCGGACACTGGCATCAGTGCGATTTCATCCCTTTATTACCAGCCCTCTATCACCTTCAGCGGTCTGAGCTCCGGCATTGACAGCCAAAGCATCATCGAAAAGCTGGTGGAAGTGGAGAGTCGCCAGATGGAGCGCCTGGAGGCCTGGAAGCAGGAGTGGGAGGAAAAGATTACCGCCCTACAGACCCTGAATACCAAGATGACCGATTTCCGCACCACTGCGGCAGCCTATAACACGCCGGCAAAGTTTCAGGCCAGGACGGCTGCCTCCAGCAGTACCTCAGTCCTCACCGCTACGGCGGCGTCCACAGCTACTACCGGAACGCATCAGGTGTTAGTAAACCAGTTGGCCCAAAACGATGTGTATGCCCATGCGGGGTTGAGCAGCAGTGACACAGTGATCAACTCCAGCGGCAGCACCAAGGTCTTTGCCTTTAAATATCCCGACAGCTCGGCCACACCGGTTTCCATTGTGGTAGCCAACAACGCCACCCTTGCTGATCTGGCCACCGCCATCAACACCAGCGGGGCCAACCCCGGGGTCACCGCTACAGTGTTGGATATGGGTCCCAGCTATACCTCAGATCGTTACCGATTGGTGTTGCAAGGGAATAACACCGGGGCTGATTATAACATCGTTTTCGATGCCGCCACCGACGCCCTGACCACCCTCGACGGGACTGGGGGCACTGTGGATTTCCGCAGCTCTACCTTTACCCAGGCCCAGGAGGCCCAAAACGCCCAGCTTCGGGTGGACGGCTACCCCGCCAGTGGTTGGCTGGAGCGCTCTACCAACACCGTGTCTGATGTCATCAGTGGAGTGACCCTGTCTCTCTTGTCCACCAGTGCTTCGGCGGTACAGGTCACCATAAGCGACGATACTACGGCCATGTATGACAAGATCAAAAACGTGGTGGAAAAATATAATGATGTCATCGCCTATATCAAGGAACAGACTAAATACGACGCAATTACCGGTGAGGCTGGCATCCTTTTCGGCAACTATGCCATGCAGATTGTCAAAAGCGGGCTGAACGCCATCGCCACGGGCAATGGCCAAGGTTTTCAGGACCCTGACGATCCCTACATAAATCTGCCCCAGATCGGTATCACTACTGATAACGACGAATCTTCCGAGACCTTTGGCCAGTTGCTTATAGACGAGACCACTCTGACCACGGCCCTAAGTGCCAACCCCCAGGGGGTGGCCAATCTCATGGCAGCCTACTATCGCGGTCTCAGCGATGACGCCACCGGTAACATCTCTTATTACAGTTCCATTCCCGGCATAACCAAACCTGGCATCTATACCGTGGAAGCAACGGTCTCCGGCGGGGTGATTACCAGCGGCACCATTAACGGCCATACCGCCACCATCTCGGGCGATACCTTGACGGGCATGAGCGGCTATGATGAATGCGGTCTGGCAGTACGGGTTAATTTAGTGGACGGGGCTTATACCGGCACAGTACGGTTGGAGTTGGGAAAAAACGGGGAGTTTAGCAGCAAACTGGATGATTTGTTGAGCACCACCTCCGGTCCGGTCAATATCCTGATCAACAATTACCAGGATATTGTGGACAATATTGAGGAAAAGATCGCTTTGGAACAGCGTCGCCTGGAAGGATATCAACAGCGGCTTCTGGAACAGTTTACCCGTTTGGAGGCGGTTCTGGCGCAACTTAATGACCAGGCCAACTATATTGCCAGTCAGATGCAACAAATGGGAATGTCCTCGAAAAGTTAAGTAGCAAAGCAAATGTCATTGCCCGAAGGCAGGAACCTTTAAGAAAGAGGCCAGTAGTTAGGGAGGTTGACGGTCCATGAGAACTCAAACCATGCAGCAACAGTATATTGCCACCCAAATCAGTACGGCTGATCGACTGCAATTGGTGGTCATGCTTTATGAGGGTGCCATTGCCTTTCTCAATCAGGCCAAAGAAAAGATGGCCCAGAAAGATGCCTCCGGCAAGGGCCTGTTCATCAGCAAAGCCCTGGATATCATCGCTGAACTTAACGCTTCCCTGAATTTCCAGGAGGGCCGGGAGCTGGCGGCCAATCTGTTCCATCTCTATAATTTCATGACGGCTCATCTGACCAGGGCCAATTTAAATTGGGATCTCAAAGCGGTGGAAGAGGTACAAGGGATGCTCATGCAACTTCGGGATTCCTGGCAGGAGGTCTGCCAGAAAGCCAAGCGGGGGGAAATCGGTGAGGAGGTGGAGATCACCAACCTCCCGCCACGGAATATTATCGGCTCAGTAGTAGTTTAAACAAGACCTAGTCCGACCTGCCATGTCCAAGTGGGAGACCAATCTTTCGGTTCTTAAAGACCGTAGGGAGTTCCGGGATCTATTACCCCCTTGTCCGTTGGAGGTTCCGGCCCTGGAGCGGGTTTCTCTGTTGACGGACCCTTACCCTTCGGTGCAAATTACTTCGGAACAGGGACACCTGGTCACACTCCACAGTCGCCGAGAGCCCTGGAAAGAAGCCGCCACCCTCGTGCAGACTGTCCCTTTAGGCTCCCCGCGCCCCTTGGTGGTGTTGGGATTAGGGTTGGGCTACCACCTGCTCGAACTGCTGCCCCATCTGGACTCGAACCGGCTCCTGGTGGTGGTGGAAAAAGAGGTGGAAGTATTCCAGGCCGCCTTGGTCTCCATGGACCTAACCTCCCTGCTGGCCCGCCCCAAGACCATTTTAGTGGTGGAAGCAGAGGCCAAAAGCGTTGTTCACCATCTGCGCCATTGTTTAGGCTTGGGCAACGGCCGCCCGGTGGATTTATGGGGTCACCCGGCCTCGCTGCGGGCCGCGGACCACTTCTACCAGGCGATTATTAGGGCGCTCAAGCCCTCTACCCTGCCGTCACCCCGTCCTTTGGGCCTGAAAAAAGAGAGTCTTAGGGTCCTGATCATCAACCCCGATTACTTCCTGATACCTGAAGTCTATCATGCCTTCCGACAATTAGGCCATGAAGTCCAGTTGGTGCTTTTTGATAAGAGACGGGACCGGGGGGAGGAAGTGATTGCTAGAATCCTGGCGAAGCTCGCCGACTTCGTTCCGGACCTGGTGTTTACCATCAATCATCTGGGTTTTGATCGGGAAGGCTTGCTTCTGGAGGCTTTTCATCGCCTCCGGATTCCCTCGGTGTCGTGGTATGTGGACAGTCCGGCCATCATTCTTAATCTTTATGAAGGCTCACAAAGTGACCTGGCGGTAATCTTCGTCTGGGACGCCACCTATATCCCTGAGGTCAAAAGGTTGGGCTTCGAGCGGGTGTATCCTTTGCCTTTGGCTACCGACCCCCGGATTTTTCGGCCTCGGCCGTCCTCGAAGCTGCGCTCCTGGCGGGCGCCGGTGTCCTTTGTGGGCAACTCCATGTTGGGGTCGGTGGCCAAAAAGCTGAAAAGACTACCCAAATCACCGGAATTTCTGGAACTCTTTGACCGGTTGATTCAAGCCTATCAAAGAAATCCTTTTCGGCGGCTGGAGTCCCTGTTGGCCGACACGGGTCTTAAAGAACATCCTCTGGTGCGGGGGCTTAACCGAGCTGAACAGACAGATCTCGAGGCCGGGGTTATTTGGGCGGCCACCAGGGATTACCGCCTCAGGTGCGTCCGCCATCTGGCCCCTTTCCAGCCGGTGATCTATGGCGATCAGGATTGGCGCCAGGTATTATCACCACCCTTTCAGATCCGTCCGGAGGTTAATTATTTTGACGAGCTGCCTCTGGTGTACAGCGCCAGTACCATTAATTTCAACGCCACCAGCCTGCAGATGAAAACGGCCGTTAACCAGCGGGTTTTTGACGTTCCCGCGGCCGGCGGCTTCCTCCTGACGGATTTCCGGGAGCAACTGGGGGAACTCTTCCGTTTGGGCCAGGAAGTCGTTTATTATGCCCAGCCAGAGGAAATTCCGGATTTGGTGCGTTTTTATCTGCGCCAGGCTGAGGCTCGCCGGAAAATAGTGCGGCGAGGCCGGGAACGTGTCCTGGCAGAGCACACTTACCGACACCGTCTGACCACGATGCTGGGGATTTTACGACAAGAGCTATGAGTCCCAGAAAGACTTTGGTCATTCAACTGGCCCGGTTGGGCGATCAGGTGCAAACCTGGCCGCTTTTGCAGCGTCTTCGCCAGCTCTGGCCCACGGGGATTATTGATCTTTTGGGGGAGGAGAGTTTACAGGCTCTGGCTCCCCTGACACCTGCGCTCAATAATTTTTATGGCTTGGGGTTACAGAACTTAGCCGGTTTGGTGCCTCGGGATGTGGCTTCGGCATACCGGCGGGTTCAGGAGTTGGTGGAGAGCTTGCGGGCACAGGGCTACGACGAAGTTTATAACCTCAATTATTCCCGCACCTCATTACTGTTGGCCTATCTTCTGAATGTCAACGCCCGGGGGTATCAGCCTGTCTCCGGCGGCCGGGAATTTTTTCGAGAACCGTGGCTGGCCTATATCTATGGTCTGGTGCATGCCCGGTCTTTCAACCGCTGGCATCTAAGCGACGTTTTCCGTCACCTGGCCCCCTTTTCTCCTGCTGCGTCCAGCCATGAGACCGGGAGGATGCCAATTAATAACTGCTTATCCGAAAACGCTTTTCCTCCACTAGGTTCAAACGAGCCGGTTATTGCTTTGCAATTGGCCACCAGGCATCCCAAGCGCACTTGGCCAGTCATGTATTATACCCGGCTGACAGCGCAACTTCTCCAGCACCTGGGGGGTTATATTTGGTTATTGGGGAGCATTGGGGAGCGAGCCTTAGGGGAAAGACTTATAGGAGGCTTGCCAGTTAATCTGCGTTCCCGAGTAGTAAATCTCCAGGGAAAAACCAACCTGCAAGAGTTGGCATCCAGGTTAAGGGAAGTCCATCTGTTGGTAAGTGGCGACACCGGGACCTTGCATTTGGCCGCAGCTTTGGGCACCAGGACATTCGGTATCTTCTTCGGGCCAGCCTCCTGTTTTGAAACCGGCCCTTATGGTATTGGCCATTATGTACTGCAGGCGGAGCCGCCCTGCCATCCCTGTCTGGAGGCCGACTCCGGCTGTGTGGAGCCCTTCTGCTCCACCATGGTCTCTCCCGATATGGTAGCACAATTGATCCTGTCTTTCTTCGGCGTAACGGTGACTGAGCAAGAACCGGCGCTACCGGCTAATACCAAGCTTTATCGCAGCTTTATGGATGATTCGGGGACCATATATGAGCCGGTAAACCATAAGCGCCCAGGCTTTGCGGAGGTGGTAGGTCAGGCTTACCGGAGGGCGGGAGAGGTCCTGACGGGTGGATCGAAGACGGTAGGACCTCCTTTAACTATCAAACCGACGGCGGACACTTGCAGGTATCTTTATAACCTTCTGGCCTCCTTAAAAAATGGAGTCGATCCGGATAGTGTGACCCCCATGGTCGCCATGGCTTTAAGACCATTGTTGGCCTTCCGAACTGAAATGCGGCGTCAGTCTGTCTGGTGTGGGGGGCCTGGAGCGGCCGAGACTTTATATCAAAAAGTAAAATCAGCCTTAATCGTTGATTTGGAGAAATACCTCGATATTTCATAAGGTTAATAGTTTATTGGGCCTACTCTGGGAGGGGGTCATAGTGAGACCACATTAATAAATAAAGCTTGCTCATGAGGAAATAAATGAGCTATTGGGACAATAATTTGGCAGTTTTGGAAAAAGTAAATCCAGCCTTGGCCGGCACTTTGGCTCAAACCTTAGTGCCTGGGGATCACCTGGTGCAGCCCTCCAGGCAAGGAGCGCCTTATTTGCAAATAGGGCGCCAAAAACTGCACTCTTCCTATGACCCGGTGAAGGAAGGACTGGAGTGGGCCAGAGCCCAGGAAGATACAGGCCAAGAGCCTTTAATCATTTTCGGCCTCGGTCTGGGCTATCATATCATCCCTCTCATGTCTGCCGGGAAAAATTTTTTCGTGGTGGAGCCCTCACCGGCAGTGGCCCGGTTAGCCCTGGAGCGACATGATTTCACTCCCCTTTTATCCAAAAACGGCCTGCGCCTGGGACGGCAGTTCCAGGACCTACCTGTGGGGGCCAAGCTCTTGGCCTATCCACCCAGCCGGCGGTTGTTTCCCCAATTATGTCAACGCCTGACGGCTTTTCTGGCCGGGGAATCAGGTTCCCTGGGACAACTACGTATCCTGGTGGTCTCCCCCTTATATGGCGGCTCTTACCCCATTGCCCATTACACCTTCCGGGCCTTCCGGCAGTTGGGTCATGAGGCCGAACTTTTGGACCTGGCCCCCTTTCACCCGGCATATAAGGCCCTGCATCAGGTTGCCGGCGACAAGGGAACAAGTTGTCGCCTGCAACGGGAACTGGAGCATCTTTTGGGGGAGCTTTTGTTGACCCGAGTGCGGACGTTTAGCCCGGATGTAGTTTTCTTTTTAGCCCAGGCGCCGGTTAATCCGGAGCTGCTCCGCACCCTCAAAAAGGAAGGGCCGCTTCTAATCTATTGGTTTGTAGAGGATTTTCAGGTTTTCCCCTATTGGCAGGATCTGGCTCCCGAAGTGGACGTGTTTTTTGTTCTGCAAAAAGAACCTTTTTTCCAAGAACTTAAACACCTGGGGGTGAAGAATTATGCTTTCCTGCCGTTGGCGGCCGACCCGGAAGTATATCATCCTCTGGAGCTGACCCCTGAAGAACAACGTTATTTCGGCAGCGCCGTCTCCTTTGTCGGGGCGGGTTACTTTAACCGCCAAGAATTCCTGCAGGGCTTGTTGGACTTTGACTTTAAGATATGGGGGTCCGATTGGCGCTTGAGCTCTCCTTTAGGACCTTATATCCAAAAACAGGCGGCCCGTGTCTCGGAAGAAGAAATTGTCAGAATTTTCAACGCCAGCCGTATCAATCTTAATTTACATTCCTCCCCCTTCCATCAGGGAATCAATCCCCAAGGGGACTATCTTAACCCCAGGGTTTTCGACCTAGCAGCCACCGGGGCCTTTCAACTAGTGGACTGGCGCCAACAACTACCAGAATTCTTTCAACCAGAAGTGGAGGTGGCCACCTTTTCCTCCCTAACTGAATTGCGGGAAAAAATCCACTATTTTCTGGCGCACGAGGAGGAGCGCCGTCAGATGGCTCAAAGAAGCCGGGAGCGCTGCCTACGGGACCACACCTACCGGCAGCGTATGGGACAAGCCCTGGAAATAATAGCGGATTTTTATCCGGAGCTGTTGTCTCAACGCTCCAAACCAGCGAGTCCGTGGCAGAGCCTGCGCCAGCTGTTTCCGGCAGATCACCCGGTACAGGAGTTACTTAGCCGCCCAGGGTTGGAGCAGATTTCTGATCTGGGCGACCTGGTGGGTCGCCTGAGGGCAGACGATGCCCCCCTGACGGAGTCAGAAGCCATCTTCTGGCTTCTGCATGAGTTTCATCAAGGTCTGAAGCGGGGCAGATTTTGAGAAGGGGCCGACAGTATTGGGCTGAGGCAACTATCATCACGCATCTGATTGGGTGGTAATGTAAAAAAAATATGAATATTCTTGTGATTAATCTCATGCGGTTGGGCGATCTGGCGCAATGCACGCCGGTGTTGCGGGGACTCAAAGCTCAATATCCTGATGGTATTGTTACCTTATTGGTGATGGATCTGTTTGAAGAAGCCGCTCGTTTGATCCCCCATGTGGATCGCCTGATCACCTTTCCCAGCACGGCGTTAGCGGCGGCTGGAGAAAAACCGGACTTATGGCCCCAAAGCTGCCGTCTTCTGGCCGATTGGCTGACGGCCAATTTCTCCCCACCTCCGGACCTGGTCATCAATCTGACCCCCAATCTGTTGGGAGGGATTCTAACCTTTGCCACACAGGGGCGGGAACTGCGGGGGCTGGCCGTCAATCAGGCCCGGGAGCTTTTTACCCGTCCGGCTTGGGCAAGTTATTCTTTGGTAATCTCCCGGGCTCGCCAGGTCAACCCTTTCAATCTCGTAGACCTCTTTACTCTCGGCGCTGGTCTTACTCCTGACGGGTTGGGTTTACACCTGAAGGTCCCTCCTGAAATCCAATCCCAAGTGGACGCCGTCTTGGCCCAATTAAACCTCCCGGCGGACGCCGCCCTGGTGGGGCTTATCCCTGGTGCCAGCCAGCCCCAGCGCCGTTGGCCTCCGGCTGCTTTTGCCCGCATGGCCCAACTCCTTTTGGCTCGCCGCCCCTGTCATTTTCTCATTTTCGGCTCGGCTTCAGAAAAAAATTTGGGGGAGGAAATCAAAAAGCAACTGCCGCCGCAATCCACCTCACTTTTCCTGGGAGGAACATCCATACCTTTGCTGATAGCCTATCTCCAGCGTCTGCATCTCCTGATCACCAATGACACAGGCCCCATGCACCTGGCCGCCGCATTGGACACCCCGATACTGGCCCTGTTTTTAGCCAGCGCCCGGGTACACGATACCGGCCCAGTGGGGAAAGGCCATATTGCCCTGGAACCCCGCTTGGATTGTCACCCCTGTCGCTTTTTCTGTCATCAGCTCCGCTGTCATAAAGCCTTGACACCAGAGATAGTAGCTTTTTGGGGCTTGCACCTTTTGGACAAGCGCCCCCTGCTTCCTCTGGAGGACTGTGCTGGTCAGAGCCAAATCCGAGTATATTACTCCACTTTTGACCCCTGGGGGTACCACATCCATCTGCCGCTGCTGCGCCAACCCCTGGATCAACAACACTTCTGGCTCTGGGTGCACAGGGTAGTGTGGCCCCAGGTGCTGGGATCATCTGAGAATCACCCCGAACCTGTCCAAAAGTGGGTGACAGAAATTCTTTCCCGGCATTATCTGCCGCCTGCAGTTGACCTGGATTTGGAACAAGCCCGGAAAAATTTGCAGGAGCTGCAGAAACTCACCTCACGCGGCCAAGAGGTGGCCGAGCAAATTCTGAAATTGGCCTCCTGTGCTCATGAACTGCCGGTGCGTTTGTGGCAAAAAGGTGAGGAACTGCGTCACATCGACCCACAACTGCGCCGACTGGCAATGGAATTTCCAGCCCTGGCCCCCTTCATTGAGTTCTTTTTTCAGGAGCAGAGAGCCAATAATGATAGAGACATTGTTGCTTTAGCCTCTGAGTTGCGAGCCGCTTATCGGCGACTTTATAAAGCCGGAGAAATTTGCCTCCAGGTCATGGCGGCAATCAACCGTGAACTTCTTGAAACATCCGGTAAAACAGATATGTTTGCCTCATTGGCATATGTCATGCAGAAGGATTCCTTCAATACCCCTTATCATCAAAAATGTGAGGTCACGCCATGCTTATAACCATCAATGACCAGAGGGTGCCGGCAGACTTTTCCCACTTGCGGAGCTTGGAAGAGGCCATATTGGAGCTCCACGACAAGTTCATTCCACCCGGCCAACAGCTTTTCCAAGTTCACATCAACGGGGAGTTTTTCAGCGAGCGCTATCCGCGCGAGTCCCGTTATTTGAATCTGGACGAGATTGAGACCTTGGCTCTGAAAACCGTCTCTGATCATGATATGGCTCGGATGATCCTGCAGGAAGCCGTTCAGCAGGCCGACATCCTCTGCCAAGCCATCGAGCAGAGCGCCATCCTGTTTCGCTTGGCCGCTGAAGATGAAGCCAATCATTATTTCTCCCAGGTGTTGGATTCCTTGCGGTGGCTGCTGCAGGTGGGTGATTGTGCTCTTCAGGTGCTTTTGGAGGAACCGACGCCATCGCCTGGCTCTCAAGGCCAGATCGCCCAATACCTGCGCCAGCTCCAAGGCCTGCTGGATGAAATGCTGCAGTTCTGCGAAGAGGAAGACTATATAATGTTGGCCGACCTAATGGAATACGAACTCCGGCCCATGGTGCAAGAATGGCAGAAGATAATAAGACATCTCGCCTCCCCTTAACCCACTCCCGGCTGGCCGCGTTGCAGGCCCTGACTCAAGCCATCGGTGAAGCGGTCCTGGAGGCGGACCTGGACCGCGCCGCCGCACTTCTTGAGCAGCGGCAGGCCACCCTGCAACACTTGGATTGGCAAACAGCCGGTAACGATCAATTCCATAGAGAATTGCAGGCCTTGTGGGCCCTAGAGGCGAAGCTCCTGGATTTTTGCCGAACTTGGCAGAAAATCTTGCTAGGCCAACTCCAGCAGGTAAACAGCGGCCTTTATCTGCGACAATGCTACTCCCCGTCGCCTTCTGAAAGCCGATTCGTTGATTTGCATAAATAAAAGGGAGCAGATCCTCATGGGCCTTTGGCCCACCCGTAAAGAATGAAAAAGCCTTTCTGGGGGGAGGGCGGGTAAGCGGCCCCCCGCCCTGCCTGAGAATCCCCTCCCACCCCGTCGGTAAAAAATCATTTTTCGGGAAACCCCTGGCAAAAAATCCCCAAAGGGTTATATTAAAATACAGTGACCCGGCTGGATATCCCCGACACAGGAAAAAGACTATCCTGCCAAGCAACCGCAGCTTACCAAAACCATGGTGAAATTAATAGCTCGGGGCCGGCCATCCGGAAGGTAGGGGCCTTATAATAAAACAGATTAGAAGGGTAAGGAGTTAATGGCCAAAGACAAGAACCGCAACAATCGCGGTTTAAAATTAGAGATCAAGGTGATACCCCCTCAATATTTCGACCTGCCGCTGATTGAGATTGCCCGGCTGTTGGGTGATGGACCCCTGCTGTGGCCTGGTGGGGCAGGACGGGCTCAGGGGGTAAAATTTGTGCATTATGAGATCAAAAAGAAGCGCGGCCGGAAGCCCAAGGCCAAAACCGCCGTTGCAGAACCCACGACCGCCACTATATCCCGGAGGCTGACATAATCAGCCAGACGCACCACCATTGGCAAGAAGCCTCCTAAAGGCCTGCCAGCGTCATCGTTTCTCCATGTCCGTCAGCAATATCGTTATCCGCGGGGCCCGGGAACACAATCTCCAAAACATTGAGGTGGAACTGCCCCGCCAACGCCTTATCGTCATTACCGGCGTGAGCGGCTCGGGCAAATCCACCCTGGCTTTCGACATCCTGTACGCTGAAGGACAGCGGCGCTATGTGGAAAGCCTGTCAGCTTATGCCCGCCAGTTTTTGGAACTCATGGACAAGCCGGATGTGGACTATATAGAAGGTCTGTCTCCGGCTATTGCCATTGAGCCTCGCAGCGCCTCCCGCAATCCCCGCTCCACCGTCGCCACCGCCACAGAAATCTATGATTATCTGCGCGTCCTGTTCGCCCGAGTGGGTACTCCCTACTGTTACCAGTGCGGCCGTCCCATCGCTTCTTTAAGTGTGCCTCAGATGGTGGAGCAGATCATGGCCCTTCCTGGCGGCAGCCGCCTCACCATCCTGGCGCCGGTGGTGGTGAATCGCAAAGGCGAACATGCCAAACTCCTGGAACGCTTGCAGCGCGAAGGTTATCAGCGCCTTCGTCTTGATGGGGAGATGGTGGAGTTGGAAGATCTGCCCGCCTTGGACAAAAACCGCCGTCACACCATTGAGGCTGTGGTGGATCGCCTGATCGTCAAAGATGATCTGGCCCCCCGTCTTACTGATTCCCTGGAGCTGGCCCTGAAGCTGGCCGATGGTGTGGTACGGGTGGCGGTGCAAGGGGGAGAAGAACTTCTGTTTAGTGAAAAATTCGCCTGCGAGATTTGCGGGGTCAGCCTGCCCGAAATCAACCCCCAGCTATTTTCCTTCAACAGTCCTCAGGGCGCCTGTCCTGCTTGCACCGGGCTGGGCAGTCGCCGGGTTCTTAAACC
>Ga0068707_1002918_pt1 | contig 11985 bp, 9 predicted proteins | sample YNPNPMetaG_FD_66600 | JGI IMG/M metagenome (GOLD analysis project Ga0068707, IMG submission 66600) | Anoxygenic and chlorotrophic microbial mat microbial communities from Yellowstone National Park, USA - YNP NP MetaG | ecosystem: Environmental > Aquatic > Thermal springs > Hot (42-90C) >... | reverse complement strand
TCCCCTTCTCCACGTCCCAGTTGAAATGCGTGCGACCCAGGCTCCAGGCCACCTCCCGCGCGGCCTGCAACCGCCCCTCCTCACCGAGTATTGCATCCAGCGCTGCGGCAAGGCCCGCTGCGTCCCCCACCGGGTAAACCCGTGCCGCACCCCCGAGCTCGGCCGCAAGCCGAGCCTGGGCGGGTGTGTCCGACAGCACCACTGGAACTCCCGCCAGGAGGTACGTGAAGGCCTTGTTTGTGAGGGCGATCTTCCTGTTGAAACAGCGACCCTCTTCGCCAGCAAGCCCCACGTGGTAGGCGGCAGCGTCGGCCACCAGTTGGCCGGGGCGGATCGGGGGCAGGAAGTGCAGGCGGTCCCCTACGCCCAGCTCCCCAGCTCTGACCTGCAGCTTGGCGGCAAAATCGGCTCGTGGTGCACCCCGGAGGTAGAGGTGCGGGCGAGAGGTAGCACGGGCCAGGGCCTCTACCGCCGTTTCCAGCCCACGATCAGGACCAAGAGTCTGCGAGAACCAGTACACGGCCGGTCCCGGCGCAACCGTGGGCGGCTGGGGCCGCGCCGGCGCCTGCGCCAGGGGGAACACATTGAGGACCACGACCGGCTCGCAAACTCCGTACTCGCGCACGTACGCCTGGGCGATGCCCGGCGAAGCGGCGGTGAGGTGTCGGCACAGCGGCAGCCACCGGGCCTCGAGGCGCCGGACCAGCGAGCGTTCCCAGCGGAAGCGCTCCCCCTCCTCCAGCTCCCCCAGGTGGAAGTCCTCGGCATCGAAACCCAGCCTCGCCCCGTGGCGTCGGGCCGCCACCCCGGCCGCTGGCAGCGCCGCCAGGTTGTGGGCAATGTAGAGGGCGGCACGAACCTGGCGTGCCTGCCGCGCAAGGGCGGGTACGGCCGGGTGGAACGCTCGTGCCTCCACTCCCCACCTGGCGCCGGCGTGGCGATCCAGAAGAGCCGCCAGGCGGCGCAGGCCGCTCTGCCACAGGTAGACGAGGAGAGGGGCACGCGGTCCAAAGGCCACGGTCCGCACCGTCCAGGGGCGGTCCACGAACTCCCGGTCCGCCTCCTCGGCCCAGGCAACGAAACGGGCGGCAACCACCGCAACCCTGAAGCCAGCCTCGTACAACGCATCCGCCTCCTTGACCAGCCGGGGGTTGGTGGCCAGGTGGCCGGGGGTGACCAGACACACGGTGACACGGGGGTCGGCGCTCGCCTCCTCGCGCTCTTGGATCCGCCTGCCAGTTCGCCGCTGGAGTTCTCGCTCCACCCGCACCTCACGGCAGGTAGTGCCGGCACCGTCTGCAGATGGCCGGCACCACATTCCGCTCCCGCCAGTCGGCCCGCAGGCGGTACAGCTTTTCGCCGCCCCACAGCTGGCTCAGGCGGTCCCTCCCCACCTGACCCAGGACCAACTCGCTGTTGGCCTCGAAGTCGCGGCACGCGCACGCCCCCACTACCCCGTTGGAGAAGACGGCCAGCCCCGAGTAGAGCAGCCGACAGGGCCGCTTGCGGCGCGGAATGAGCGGCCGTTTGCGCAAGCCGCGCGGTAGCTGTACCGCTCCGCCCCAGTCGTCCACGAACAGGTTGCGCTCGCGCACCGCGCGATCCAACGACGCACCGTAGACGCGGCGAATCCGCTGGTAGTCGGGGTGCCTCATGATCGTGCGCGCCGACTCGCCCGTCGGTTTGAGGCCGATGCCGATCCACATGGGTCGTGCGCGCCTCCCGTTGGCCACGATGAGACGCTCCAGGTTGTCCAGCATCCGCTCGTAAGCGTCCACCCCGAAGAAGGCCCGGTACGTCTCGCGGCCCGACAGAGTGGTAGAGACGCCGAGCCACGTGAACCCAGCTTCGAAAAACGCCTCCAGGTCGAAGCGGTGGAGCCACTGGAGCGTGGTCACGAACCCCAGCCCCTCGAACTGCGGGTAGCGCCGCACCGAGCGAGCGCGTTCCAGTAGGTGCGGATCCAACAGCGGCTCGCCCACGGTACAGTTGAAGTCGATCTCACTCACGCCCATGGCGGCCAGCTCGTCCACCGCCTGGATGAAGAGGCTCATGGGCATGGCCATCCGCGGCCGCCGCATGACGCGGTTGGCGCAAAAGCCGCACCGCGAGTTGCAGACGTTGGTCACCTCCAGCGACACGCGCGGCACCGCCGGTGCCGTGAAGCGGCCAGGCTCGCGGGGGCTTGCCAGCCAGCGCAGCAGGAGGCGCCCCCCGCGGACAGCGGCTCTGGCCAGTTCGGGGATCACTGCCCGCCGTCCCGCCTAGCACCTGCGCGCGGCCACCAGCTCCCGGTAGATGGCCTCGTACCGTTGGGCAATGACATCGTCGCTGAACCACCTCTCGAAGCGCTGCCGGCAGGCGCCCCGATCGATGGCGTCGAGCCTCCCCACCGCCTCGATCATCTCCTGCTGCGTGTCGCACACGAACCCGGTGACACCGTGCTCCACCACCTCGGGCACGGCACCGCGCCGCAGGCCGATCACCGGCGTGCCGCACGCCAGGGCCTCGGCCATGACGATGCCAAAAGGCTCCTCCCACTCCACGGGCATCAACAGGGCAGCGGCGCTGCCCAGGAGGCGGTTCTTGGCTGCGTCGTCCACAGGTCCCACGTAGCGAATCCCCTCGCCGTCCAAGAACGGCTCGATCTCGCTGGCAAAGAAGGGGCGGTGTTCCACCGGCACGTTGCCGGCAATCACGAGGGCACGCCGTGTCATCCGCGCCACCTGGATGGCAGTGTGCGGCCCCTTGATCCGCTCGACCCTGCCGAGAAAGACCAGGGGAGCGTCAGCGGCCACCCGAGCTGAGAACGAGAAACGACTCGCCGGGGCACCGTTGAAAACGGTGTACCAGCGCCCCAGGTGGTCCACCTCTCGCCGCATCGCCGTGCTGCAGGAGGTGAAGACGATGGATCCCCGCCCCAGCCGAGCACCCCAGCGCACCGAGCGCGGTGTGATCTGGCGCTGGTAACTCTGCACCTTGGGGAGGCGCAACGGCAGGAGGGGCAGCAACGCAGCCAGCCGCCCGAAGGAGTGGACGAGGTCGAACTCGTGGCGGCGCCGCCACAGCGGCCAGGCCACCTGCACGAGCTCGCGCACCCGGGGAACGACGCCCACGTGGGGGACGACCCCGTAGCTCACCACCTCGCCCTCGATCCACGAACCCGGTGCTGCAAACAGCGTGACGCGATGGCCTCTGGCCACGAGCCGCTCGGCCAGCATGGCAATCACCCGCTCGATGCCGCCGTACTCGAGGGGGGGAACCGGCAGGTAGGGATCGGCGATCAGTGCAATTCTCAAACGCCTCTCGCCCAAATCGCTGCGCTCCCGCGCCTCCGGCCTAGCCCTGCGAGCACCCCTCACGGTCCCCCACCGAATCGCCCCGCCCCGCCCGACCTCTGCTCGGCAATGGCCAGCAGAATCGGCTCCAGTACGGCAGCGATGACCTCCTGACCCACCTCGTTGGGGTGGATCTCGTCGCGGTACGGGTTTCGCCCCGCCTGCACCGCCGCGGCAAACGCGGGTCCCAGCTGCACGGTGCGCAGTCCGATGGAGCGTGCCGTCTCGGCAATGTGGAGGTATCCAGGGGACGGGGGCTTGCCCAGCTCCGAGGGGGCGAGATGCTGCACGAGCAGCGGCTCTGCCCCAGCTGCCCTCGCCCGCCCTGCCATCTCCACGATCGCCCCCAGGCACGCCTGCAACGCCTTCGCCTCGGACCACTCGCCAGCGGCGGCCCTGCGGTGGCGCAAGAAGGGGAGGTAACGGGGCACGTAGCGGCTGCACGCCTCCCAGGTGGCCGACCACGGGGTGTGGTTGGGAAAATCTGGGTGCACGCCAACGATCGGCTCCCCGCTGGGCAAGTCGAAGGCGTCGTGGCTGGAGAGGACAATGACCATGGCGTCGGCATCGAACGTCCCGAACTTCCTCAGGTAGGCAGCCATGTTGGGCGGCCCCCAGCTACCCGCCGACGCATTCCCTACCACCACCGCCCGCCCCAGGCGTTGGCCGAGACGGCTTTCAAGAATGCTCGTCGCCAGCTGGTCCTGGTCCGTCAGGGCGCCGCCGTTGATCACACTGTCGCCCAAGAACACCACCCGAAACTCGTTCGGATCCGTCTTCCGAGCCGGAAACTCGCGGCTGCGCATGCTCCAGGAGTTGTAGCGGACGGTGCGACCGAACCGGCGATACACCGAGGAGGGCTTGAACAGGTACTCCACCTCGGGATCGGCCACCACCAGCGGCGGATCGCCCAGCCCCAGCACGAGGCGAGAGAACACTTCCACACCTGCCAGCAGCAGTCCCGCTGCTGCGGCGCCGAGCAGTGCGACCTGCCAGCCACGACGGGTACGGATCACAGGCGGGATCTCCTACCCACCACCCACCCCCAGCGTCTCGCCCTTCCCTGCCCGCGCCGGCCACCCCTGGCCCAACCAGGGCTCCCGAGCGGAGGAGGCCGCAGCGGGGGGTGTGCAGGGGAGGGCAGTCACCGTCCCGTCGCGTGCCACCCGCAGCAGCGTGCGACACGACTCGGAGCAATCCCTGCTGTCCACCACGGGCAGCGGCAACCGCCACCCGTGGAGGAGCATGACGGACTCCCCCCACTGGGCGGCGGGGCCGGGGGGCATTTGAAACACCGAGTACACACCAACCGACCGCTCCTCCGAGCCCAGGCGCAGCAGGCACGGCCGCTCCTGCTCCAGAAGCTGCCGTTCCACCTCCACCGCCACCGCGAGAGCCGCCTCCCCAGCCCGGCGCATCTCCCAGACCTTGTGGCTGAAGGCCACGAGCGAAGCAACAGCCAGCAGGGCACAGCTCGCCACCAGCCGGCGCGGCCAGCGCACCGCAGCAGCAGCGGCCAGCTCCGCCCCGCCCAGGAAGAGCACGGCAGCAATGGGGTGGACGTACATCTCGCTCACGTGGCCCAGCACGAGCGGCGGCGAGGCCACCACGCCGGCGAAGAGCAAGACTGCAGCGTAGCGTCCCCACCGCCCGCAACTGGTGGCCCCCAGAAGCAACAGGCAGGGCGCCGCCAAAAGAGCCGTAGCGACCACCAGGAGCGGCTGCTGCGGCGTGCCGAACAGCGCCACCGTGTCCAGGGGGAGCAGCGCGGCGCCGAGCAGCAGCCCCGCCCTCGTAGCCACGCCCAGAGGTGAGAGGGCCAGCGCGTAGCGGCCGCTCTCGTCCCCCAGGGAAACCTGCCCTGCCAGGGCGAAGCGCCCTGCAAAGTAGGCGCCCACCAGCACCCCACCCGCCAGCAAAAGAGCGGCAAGGCTCCGCCTCGACGGCCCGCTCTGCTGCCAGCTTGGCCGGCCCTCGGGCAGCCTCACCAGCCAAACCGCCAGGAGCGGCGCCGCCACGAACCACGCGATACCGCTCTCCTTCCACAGGGCAGCGAGCACGGCGGCCATGGGCCACAGCCACCCACTGCACTTCCCCTCGAGAGCCCGCAGCACCAGCAAAGTCGCCATCAGTCCCCAGGCCGTGGACCAAGTTTGAATGGCTGCGTCCGCGCTCAAGGCTGCCGCCGCGTTCCCCCCCCACACGCTGTAGAGTGCGGCAGCAAGCACCGGAACCGTGCTGGAGCCAGGCGACGTGCGGCGAGCCAAGAGCCACACGAGCGCGCTGCTCGCCAAGTGACCGGCCACCGTCCAGGCGTGCATCCAGGCCACGTGCAGGGCGGGAAAGTTAGCCCCCGCCAGGAGCAACACGTTCCCCAGGGGGCGCCAGAACAGCCCGGGCAACAGCAGCTCGGGCGACCAGGCGAAGACCGGCCGGAGCGTTGACCAGTCGTCCCCGGCGGGAGGCATCGCGAAGGCGGCTGCTGCGGCAAGCCCGGCGGCCAGTCCCAGCAGGACCCACGCCCACCCAGGGGTGCTCCCCTCACCCACGCTGCGCCTCGGTGCTGCCACCGAGCGCCCCGCCCCCTCTTCCGCTGCAGCAGCTCTCATGGCCGATGGCTCAAGCGCCCTCACCGCTTCCGTCCCTCCCCTCACGGGCGCCCCGACCAGCGTTGCAGCCTCCGGGCCAACTTCCAGCCCACCAGCCGCGACACGACACGGAACGCCCTTCCCCCCTCGGGCCGCCGTTCCACCGGGTGCAGGGCGCGCGCGCGAGCCAGGGCGTGGTTGGCAATGTCCGGGGCATAGGGGTAGCAGGCGTGGGCGATCACCTGCCACACGACCGCGCAGGCGCGGCGGGTGCGGTCCGAATCCTCGCGCCGGCGCAGGTAGCTCTCGCACAGCGCCATAACGAGAAACTGCGACTCCCACGCCGCCCGACTCTTGCGCCCAGAGAGACTGCCTGGCAAGCCGGAGCGGTAGTAGCACCGCGCCCCCGCCGTGAACAGCACCTCCTCGGCGGCAAGCAGCGCACGGGTGAAGTACTCGGCGTCGTTGTTGAGGGTCAGGTGCTCGTTCCACGGACCGGCCTGTTCCACGACGGGGCGGGGCAGCAGCCACATGGCGGGGAAGAGCATGCCTCCCCCCGCCTCCCAGGCTTCCACCAACCAGCTCACCGGATCCAGGTCCTGCCAGCACCGGTCGGGGACGAACTGCGCCTCCTGGGGCGTGGTGCGGAACCGGGCCCACTCGGCCATCGCTACCGCCCTCGTCCGGTTTTGCAGGCGTGCCACCTGCAGCTCCACCTTGGCGGGATGGAGGAGGTCGTCCGCATCCAGATACTGCACGAAATCTCCCCGGGCCAACTCCAGGGCCCGGTTGAGCGCCGCCGTCTGCCCCCGGTTCTCCTGCCTGATCACCGTGACACCCTGCTTGGCATAGCGCTCCAGCACGGCTGCGCTGTCGTCCGTGGAGCCGTCGTCCACCACGATGATCTCCAGGGGGCGATAGGTTTGGGCCAGTACGGAATCGAGCGTCTCGCCAACCCAGCGGCCAGCGTTGTAGCAGGGCACGAGAACGGAAACGAGCGCCTGCCTCATGCTTCGCTGCGCCCCCTCACCGCCAGCTACTCCGCTCTCTCCCCGCGGTGGAACCTCGCCCGGCCGAAATCCTCGGCTTCAAGGACCTGTAGTAGAACGCCACGAAAGCTCGCGGCAGGCGCCGCAGAATCTGCAACTTGTAGTAGGGGAGGAACCGCCCCGCAGCAATGTTCTTCGCGTGGAAGAGCGCGCTCGAGACGCGTCGCCGCAGCCCGCTGCAGCGCGCACCCTTGCTGTCGAGCCAGTGGCGGATCCCGCCGTAGCAGGAACCTTGCCCGTACATGACCTCCTCGGGAAAGCAGTAGTTGCTCACTTGCATTTTCTCGAACTCGCGGCGGATTGCCTCCTCTCTCCAGCGTTCCGAGGCGACCTTCCGCACATCGAAGTCCACCATTGCGCTGGCGATCCGCGCAAACCAACCGCTGGCCAATAGATCTGTGATGATCCGACCCTCGGAGCCCTCGCAGTTCATCTTCACGAACAGGACGTCAGACACAGCAAAGTTCTCGTCGAAGAACTCGGATGCCCTCCGAAACCGAGCTTCCTGCACCAGGCGAAGGTCCGCGTCCACGTGGTCCGCAAATACCGAGCCGGCTACCGTCCCGGCCCCGTAGAGGGGGAGCACCGCGTCGCGATCGAGCAGCCCATAGGGTGCGACGCGAACTCGCGGATCGCTGATCGTCCGCCGGATCACCTCTGCGCATTGCTCAACCGGCTCCAGGCAGTAAAGGACATCGAAGCCATAGATGGGATCCAGCGCTGCCCAGGTGGCCTCCCCGTGGAATGCGCCAATATCGACGAAGGCCCTCACGATCCAGCCCTTCCCTTGCCCAGGAGGGGGGGGTAGGTGCGGCGGAGGGAGGGGCGTGAGAGACGAATCCCCAATTCCCGAACCCTCAAAGCAGCCCGCACGCTGATGCGGCAGAGGGTGCGGAAGAGCCCTCCGCCCGCGCTGGGGAGTGGCCCTGCCAACGCCATGGCCAGCGCCGCGGCGGCATCGGCGGTGGGCCAGTCCAGGTACGCAGCCGCCCCAGCAGCGGTGAGCCACAACCGGGCAGCGAGCTCCTTGGCGTACCGGCCTCCCGTGGCGGCTGCCACCTTGCGCGCCAGCGCGTACTGCGCCTGCAAGCAGCGCACGGGGTTGCCCGAGGACATGGAGGCGCGACGCCGGTAGTTCACCACCGTCACCTCGCCGTCGGCGGCAAAGGTGAGACCGGCCAAGGCCAGTCGGCAGTGCATGGCCACATCCTCGTGGTAGAGCACCGCTGGGTCCAGGTCGAAGCCGCCAGCCTCCAGGAAGCGGGAGCGGCGGTAGATTCCAGCGATGGAAACCGGCTGCGCCTGGAGCACGTAGGGGAGGGGATCGCGGCGCAGCGCGCCGTCGTCGAAGCGACGCACGGCAAGGAGCGCGCCGTCCTCGTGCTGCCGCTCCTCGTACCCGAACAGCACCACGTCCGGCCCGTCCGCCTGTAGCCACTTCCGCGCCGAGGCCACAAAGTGCGGGAGCAGCGCGTCGTCGGCGTCGTGGAAGTGCAGCCACTCGCAGCTCGTCCGCTCGGCCAGCACGTTCTTCCCAAAGGAGCAGCCGCGGTTTGCCTCGCCGCGCACCACCTGGGCGCCGTGGGCCGCCGCCACCGCCGCCGTGTCGTCGGTGGAGGCGTCGTCGTACACCCAGATCTCGTCGAACGGCTCAGTTTGCGCTGCGGCGCTGGCCAAGAGCCGCGGCAGGAAGGGGGAGGCGTTGAACGCCGGGATCAGCAGGGCGAGCCGTTGCCTCTTCATCGCCGCCGCACCTTCGCCCACAGGCGCTTGCCCACGTGACTGAGCAAACCGCGCAGCGGTTGCTGAAAGAGGAACGCCAGGGGGTCGGCCAGCGGCTGTCCCGGCGAGAGGGCAGCGCGGAGAGCTGCGGGCACTGCGGCCCGGGGGATGGTGCCGGCGGCAAGGGCTTGGTACCGCAGTACCCGTTGCCGGGCTGTGGCCGCCGGGTCCAGGTGCTGGCGCACCGTCTCGTAGGCAGCCTGGACGAGGGCACGGCGCTCTTGCGGTGCGAGCGCCGTCACCCGCTGGATGGCCCGGGCCAGCGCCTCGGCGTCACCGGCGGGAACGGTGAAGCCCGTGCGGCCGTCCTCCACCAGCTGCGAGGCCCCGGCCCCCGTTGAGACCACCACCGGCACGCCGGCGGCCATGGCCTCCACCACCACGAAGTTGAACACATCCCACCGCGACGGCACCACCACCAAGGCAGCCTGGCGCAGGAGGGCAGCCGTGTCGGCAAACCCCTTGGCTCCCAGCGGGCGCACCCTGCTGCCCCAAACGTGGGGGTAGCGGCGGGTCAGGCGGGCGGCAAAGGATCCCCCGGTGGCGCCGTCAACGGTGTCGCGCCCCACCCAGGCGAAGGGGGGGCAGCGGTCCCCCAGGAGCGCTACGGCCTCGCACAGCACATCCGGGCCTTTCCAGAGCTGAACGCGCCCCACGACCAGACCTGCCGTCCCGCCGCCCTCGAAACTCGGCTGTTCCTGGGACTCCAGCCCAGGCAAGAGCACGTGCACCTGCCGCCCGAGCCGTTCCTCCCACCACCTGGCGTTGGCGGTGGCGTAGGTCTGGAGTTCCTCCGCCCCCACCAGACCGACGTGTTCCACGAGCTGGGCGAGGATCGCGGAGAGTTCCTGCCCCCGCAGCGGATCGTGCGCAGCAATCTGAGCGACACTGCCGTGCAGTTGCACCACGAGCGGTGGGCGATTGGGGGCCACGACCCAGGGGACGAACAGCAGCCCCCAGTCCGTGGTCTCGACCACGTCGTACCCAACCCCTCCGTCGGCCAGCTCCCACAGCGCCCAGGCCGCCGCCAGGTGGCGCTGGATCTCCGGGGTGGGCAGCAACGCCTCGAACCGGCGCAGCGACCGCTCGAGTCGCTCGGGTGGCAGGAAGCGAACCTGCACCCCGTCGATGGCTGCGTCCACCACTCCCGCCGTCACCCCGCTGCCCACCAGCACGTGGACGCTGTGCCCCTGACGCACCAGCTGGGGGAGCAGGCCCTTGTAGAAGGTGATCAACCCTCCCCCCTCCTGGGGCAGGTACTCGGGGAGAACGAAGAGGAGTCTCACGAGCGTCCCCCGTTGCAAGTGCCCGCGGGCATGCGCAGCCACAGCACCTGCGCCACCCACCCACCACCCGGCAGCAGCTCTAAGAGTTCCAGCAACTGGCGCGGGAAGCCTACCCGGATCACCGCCCCGTACACCACCACACACCCCACACCCAGCAACGCGGCCACCGGCAGGTGGCGAGCTGCCTCGCCGAGCAGGCGCGAGCCCACCCACACCACCCCGCTGCCGGCCAAGCCGGCGGCGAAGGCCGGCCAGCCGGCCACGGCCACGGCTTTCCAGTCCAGAACATTACCCTTCACCAGCCACCAGACCATGAGCGCGCCGCCGCAGGCTTCGGCCACCGCCAGGAGCGCCAGGTAGCGCCGCACCCCGCCGGGCAGCCCAAAGACCAGACAACCGAGCACCAGGAGCAGTACCAGGCTGTCCTGGAGAAGGCAGCGGCGCTGCTGCTGCGCCGCCAGGAGCAGGGCGTAGAGCGTCGCGGCCACGCTGCGCACCACGTTCTCCACCATGGTTACCGGCATGAGGGGGATGACGGCATCCCACCGCGCCCCGTACACGGTCTGCACCACTGGGGCCGCCAACAACCCCAGCACGGCAGCGACGGGTACCACCAACCAGGTGACGCCCCGCAGCAGGAGCCCAGAGGCTCGTTGGAACGCGGGCGACGCCACGTCGCTGCGCGTGAGGACAGGGTAGAGGTTGCTCACGAACTGCGAGGCGACGCTGGCGCAGAGCAGATTGCCCAGCCCCACGGCCCGCCCGTAAACCCCCAGCGTGGCGAAGCCGAAGAACCGCACCACGAGACCGTTCTGCAGCAGCTCCCGGGCGCCGTTCAGTCCACCGGAAGCAATGCGAGCTGCCGTGAAGAGGGCGGTGGGCCGAAAGTGGTCGGGGTGGAACTCCCAGGTGGGTCGGAACCGCTGTCGCCACAGCAACTCCCAGGCAAAGGGCAGGGAAGCCAGGAGGGGCGGCACCACCAGCGCCCACACCCCCGCTCCGGAAAGCGCCATCGCCAGGGCCACCGAAGCTGTCACGACCAGGGCAACGGCGCCCAGCGTACGCAGCCGGCGGAACGCCAGCTGGCGCTCCAGGAGTTTCGAGCAAAACTCCCCCGGCAACTCGATGAGGAACAGCAGCGAGGTGACGTGCAGTAGCGGGGCGATGGGCCGGTACGTGTCGGAAGCGCGGAGCAGCAGCGCCAGCGCGTTGGCAACCACGAAGAGAACCCCCTGGATTGCCGCCCCCGCCGTGAAGTGGTCCTGCAGGTGGAGGGCACTGTCGCGGCGCACCTGCAGGAAGTAGCCAAAGAAGTTCTTGGCTGCAAAGAGTCCCAAGAAACCCACGACGCTGGTGAGGAGACCGTACCTCCCGTACTCCGCCGGGGCGAGGATCCGCACCAACACCAGCATCAGCCCGAACTGCAGCAGATCACGAAAGATGCGGAACCCGGTGCCCCACAGCAGGGCTTCAAAAGCCTTGGCGCGCAAGCTCACGGCGTCAGGACCCCCCCCAGACCGCCGTCACCGCCTCCTCCACACCGGCCCGGAAGCGCTCCACCCCGAACCTTTGCAGCAGGCGCTCCCGCCCCGACGCCCCCATCCGGCGCGCCGTCGCCCCATTGCCCAGGAGCCGCTCCAGCGCCACCGCAAGAGCCTCGGGAGTCCCGTCGACCAGGAAGCCCGTCTCGCCATCCACGATGATCTCGGCCGCCGCCGTGCCGGCAAGCCCCACGCAGGGCAGCCCCGCCTCCATCGCCTCCAGGTACACGAGGCCAAACCCCTCCGAGCGGCTGGGCAACGCCAGCACCGCTGCTTGCCTCAACAGCGCGGCTCGGGTTGCCTCGCTGACCCACCCCGTGAAGAGCACCGCACCGTCCACTCCCAGCTCGGCAGCTTTGCGCTGCAGGCGCGGGCGATCGTCGCCCTCCCCAACCACCACC
>Ga0068707_1002916_pt1 | contig 11985 bp, 8 predicted proteins | sample YNPNPMetaG_FD_66600 | JGI IMG/M metagenome (GOLD analysis project Ga0068707, IMG submission 66600) | Anoxygenic and chlorotrophic microbial mat microbial communities from Yellowstone National Park, USA - YNP NP MetaG | ecosystem: Environmental > Aquatic > Thermal springs > Hot (42-90C) >... | reverse complement strand
GCATCCCGCAACCGGCGCGGCGTGGACTCCACGGGACGGAGTTCCTGCCGCCGGGCCGGGAAGTCCGTCCCCACCTCGGCCCGGCCCTCCAGGGCCGCCTGGGCGTCCAGGAACTTCCCGAAGTCCTCCCCCAGCGCCCCGGGCGGCCCCGCCAGGAACGCCCCGATCCCCCGCGGCCGGATCGCCCCCTCGAGCCGCCGCACCCCCTCCGAAAGTTCCCCCCGCGCCTCGGCCCCGGCGATGAGGTCGTAGTACCGATCCCCCTCCCGGTGCGGCACCCGGAGCAGGAGGCCGCGGGCCTCCCGGACGTCCCGGTTGACGAGCGTCCAGAGCCGCAGCCCCCTCCCCTCCCAGAGGCTCGCGTAGACCCGCGGGACCTCCGTCGGCACGATCGGCGTCCACCCCTCGCCGGAAAAGAGCTCCCCGTAGCGGCGCTGGATCGGGAGCAGGGAACGAAGGATCGACCGGTCCCGCGCGTTCCAGCCCACCCACGTCCCGAAGACGTTTTCCCAAACCAGCATCCCCGCCCCGTTCATCCACGCCATGTGGAGCTCCCCGGTGTGATCGCGGTTCCACCGGCGGATGCAGTGCATCATGTGGCGGCGCTCCAGCCACCGGTTGAGCAGGACCGCCGGCACCTCCCGGTCGGGAACCCCCTGGGCCCATTCCATGTGGTGCGTGGCGACGTCGCCGGGCTTCAACGCCAGCTCGCTCTCCAGCACCACCCCGGGGCGCGCCACGTCGAGCTCCGCCCGCAGCTCCCCCGGCCCCTGGGCCAGCGTGTCCAGGAAGATCCCGTCCGCCTCGACCGCCCGGACGAGCTCCACGAGGGCCTCGACGTCCGATTTCCCCTCCCGCCGCGTCCCGGTGTCCCACGGGTTGTAGTCCACGAAGACCCGAACCCCGCGGGAGCGGAACCGGCGCGACACCCCCCGAAGCCCCTCCAGCCCTCCCGGCAGGTCGCGGTAGAAGTCGAACTGGTTGCGGTCATCGAATCCGAGCTGCGGATAGGCGTGCCACAGCACCACGCCGTCGTAACCTCCGAATTCCCGTTCCCCTTCCTCCAGGATCCCCTCGACGTCGTATCTCCCCGCCGGGTCGAGGAACTTCCGGTCGCCGATCATGAGAAACAGGAGGTACCGGCAGGAGGAGACCCAGGCGAATTCCGGCCTGCGGTAGAGCGCGTCGTCGTAGCCGGTCCCCCGACGCGTCTCCTCTCTCCACCGCGCCAGCGACTCCCGCCAGGCGGTCCATTCCGCGGGATCCGTAGGGGGATGGAAGGCCTGGAATCCGAGCGAGGCCATTCCCGAGAAGATCGCGAGCATCCGCATCGTTTTCATCCGTCCCTCACTTCCGGGCCGCCAGATATCCCCAGGCTTGCGCCTCGGCACGGCCGCCCCCCGCGATGTCGAAGGGGGCATCCCCCACGCGGTCGGGACCGCGGCCGCCGGACAGGGCCGCCGCCGACAAGAGGATCCCGAACGGCAGGAGGGCCCCCCGGATCCCCATCTTGCCTTCCTCAATAATACGGGGCATCCGGGGACCGTCTGCGAAAGAAGCGTATTATCTTCATGATCATCCGGCGCCAGGTCCTGCGCCGGGTGCACTGGGGGCCCCCCGCCTAGAGAACCGGGAACCGGCGGGGGCGTACCATAGTCGGGGAGCGATCTCCGCCGATGAAGCACCTCTTACTTTGCCTCCTCGGGGTCGCGGCGGCCGGCGCCCCCGGCGAGCTCGTCCAGCACCGGGGCGTCTGGCTGCATCCGAAACAATTCGAAACGCCGGCCCTGGCCGACGAGTGGATCGCCAAGGCCACGGCCGCCCGCCTCAATGCCCTCTACCCGCTCGTGTGGTACGACGGCGGGACGGCGTGGTTCCGGAGCCGGGCCTGCCCCATGGCCAAAGGGGTGCCGGAGGGCCACGACCCCCTGGGATACCTGGCGAAGGCCGCCCGCGCCCGGGGGATGGACGTGCACCCGTGGTTCGTCAACGGCAGCTGCGGCCATGCCCGCCCCGGCCCCCTTCTCGCCCAGCATCCCGACTGGGTGGTGCAAACGGGCGGGGCGATGCGAACCCCCTGGTACGACCTCGGCAAGCCGGCCGTGCGGGACTTCCAGCGCGACCTGATGCTGGAATGCCTGCGCGACTACGACGTGGACGGCCTCCATTTCGACTACATCCGCTACGCCGACCAATCCGTCTGCTACTGCGAGATCTGCCAGGGAGAGTTCGCCCGCCGGACCGGCCACCCCGCCCGGAAACCGGGCGAGGAGCGCCTCCCCGCCCTCCTGGAGATCAGCGCCAATCCCCTGGACGGTCCCACGACCGCGAAGGTCCTGGCGACGTTCGACCACGGCGTGCCGGCGATCGCCTCCAACCGTCCGGGGTCGGGCGAGGTGATCCTGGTGAACTGGAGCGCCATGAGCCGCCCCTGCCCCGTGTTGGACGGCTTCCTCAAGGAGACCCTGGGGCGCTTCGGCGCGAATGCGGCGAACACCTTCCAGCTCTCGACGACCGCCACCGCGGGCCGCTACGGCCGGGAGACTCAGGACCAGGCGCAGGCCTGGCTGCGGCAGCTGGGTTTCCCGGCGAAGATCATCGACGAAAAGGCCCTGGACCGGGTCCCGAAGGGCGGGACGATCGTGCTGGCCGGGCAGTACCTGATGGAGGAGGAGACGGCGAAGCGCCTCGAGGAGTTCGCGCGCGGGGGCGGCCGCTGCCTGTTCCTGGACGGGCCCGTGTTCGCCGTCAAGTTCGAGCCGATGAAACGGCTGACCGGGATGCGGACGACCGCGCGGTACTTCCACGGCTGGAAGGTGGTCTCCCCCGCGCCGGACCAGGACCTGCTGAAGCCCGGCCCTCCCCTGGACGTCGAGCGGGAGCGGCGGCGGATGGAACAATGGGTGGCGTACCGCAAGGACACGGTGACGGAGCTGGTGCGCGCGGTCCAGGCGGGGGCCCGGAAGGTCAAGCCCCGGGCGTGGGTCAGCGCGGCGGTGTTCTACACCAAGGAGGCCGCCGAGCGGGTCTGCCAGGACTGGACCGGCTGGCTGCGCGAGGGGTACCTGGACTATGCCCTGCCGATGGCCTACACGGAGAAGAACGACGACCTGGCCGGGGCCTTCGCGGAGTGGCGCGCCCTCGACCCCGAACTGGAGCGGATCATCCCCGGCCTGAGCATCTATTCCAAAAGGCAGGGCCAGTCCGTCCCCCGCGATCTCGACCTGATCCGCTCCCAGCTGGAGATGGCCCGCGCCCAGGGGGCGCGCGGGAACCTGTTCTTCTCGCTGTCCTATCTCACCGACGACCTGGTCCGGTTCCTCTCCACCGGCCCTTTTGCGGAACCGGCCCGGCCGTATTATCCCCCCCGCCGGTGAGGACCCGTCCCCGCCTCAGGGCCGCCGGACCGCCTTCGGCCCGATGTACCGCGTGGCGACCACCACGTCGTCGTACCAGACGGTGCGGGTCGTTCCCCCGCCCGCCCGCTCGTAGGAGGCCGGCTCCAGCCACAGGGTGAGCCCGACCTGGTTGATCTTCAGGGTCTCCGCCGAACGCCACTCGATCCCGCGGAACTCCCCCGCCTTGCGGCCGTCGATCCAGCAGTCCAGCTCCCCGTCCTCCCGTCCCGGCGCGTTCGCCCGGACCCGCCACTCCACACACAACCAGGTCTGAAGCGGCGGGACGAAGGCCGGCTGGGGCTGGAACCAGTTGCCCCAGTGGTTTCCCCGGCCGTCGGGCTTCATCTTCCACCAGTAGGCGTAGAAGATCAGGGCCCCCGGCGGGCCCCAGCCGCAGTCCGGCCGGCAGATGGGCTCGAGAGTCCCCCAGAAGAACTTGTCCCCGTCGGGGGCCTTCCCCGCCCCCCGGAAGCCCCCCCTCCCCCAATCGGCCTTGAACATGCTGCCCCCGTGGCCGTGGGAGCCGTAGTCCGGACCGTAACGGACGTAGTGGCGCATGTACAGCTCGTCGAAACCGGGACGGAACCTCTTGAAGAGGGAGACGTCCTCGTGGCTCTCCTTGTGGAGCCGGGCGCGGGCCGACCGGGCCCCGCGGGCGATCCCGGGATCGGTCTCCGGGACCAGGGCCGGCTCCTGGACGGCGGCGCCGCGGAGACGCCGGATGTACACCTCGTCCCATTTGCCCCCGACCTCGCCGGTCTCGAAGTCGTCGTGGAAGAGGACCGCGGGGTCGCCCCCGATCCCGGCATCCCCGGGGTATCGTGCCGCCAGGCCGGAAGGGAAAGCGGTTTCCTGCGGGACGGAGGTCCCGAAGGCCCAAGCCATCCCCCCCAGGAGGGTTCCCCAAACGGTTCCGGCGCGCCTCTTCACCCGATCTCCCGTGCCCCCGGACTCCGAGCCTGTAAAGCCGCCGGGGGCCGGGCGTGGCCGCGCCTCCGCCAAGGCGGGCCTACGGAAGAACCACGTCCGTCACCTGGACGGAAACCCGCGTGGAGCCGGCCACCGCCCTCCTGTAGAAACCGGGACGGATGGTCCCCCCGGCGGGTACGGGACCCGCCCGGATGCTCTCCTGATGGAGCAGCCTCCCCGAGTCATCAAGATAGCGGATCGTCAGAACGACCTGCCGGACCCCCGCGGCGCCGCCGTTGGCGAGATCCACGAAGATCCCGGCCTTCCCGTCCGAGGTGGGGGCGAACCTGAGGTTGGAAACCTTCAACCGGTCCAGGGCCGCCTTCTTCCGCTCCCGGTCCTTGGCCTCCTGGCGAGTCTCCTGATGCCGGACATAGCCGTCGACCAGGGCCTCCACGAAGGCCCCGGTCTCGTCGGTGGTGGAACTCCGCTCGACCAGGTCGTTCCGGGCCAGCAGGCTCTTCCACTCCGGATGCACCTGGCCGGGCCCCCGGTAGTACCTGCGGGCGACCGGAAGGAGGGCTTCCACCTTGCGGGCGCGGTCCAGGTTGAGCGAGTGGTCGTACAGGTAGTTCCCGGGATCGCTGCCGTACTTCCGGTGGGCGCGGTGCCAGATCCGGGGGGCGGCGGCCGGGTCGTATCCCGCCAGAGCCATGTAGAGCAGGCCGACGCGGTCCGCCTCGTCCTCCTGGCGGGTGCCATAGGCGGCCCGGTAGAACTCCGACCGGGCGCTCTTGGACAGCAGGGGCGTGAATCTTTTCCACGTCTCCCCTTCCGCGGTGTGCCGCGCCGTGACGTGGGCCACCTCGTGCGCCAGAACCGCCGCCAGTTCCTCCTCATCCGTGACGAGGTTCCCGAAAAGCCCCTCCAGCACGAACACCTTTCCGCCGGGCACGGCGAAGGCGTTTATTTCCGCCTCCTTGAGGAAGTGGAACTCCCAGGGGAGATGGGGCCGGTGGCAGACGGAGACGAGGCGCCTCCCGATCTCCCGGATCTGCCGCAACACGGGCCCTTCCTCATCCCAGGGAACGCCCTCCTTGAGGCATTGTTCCCGCAACTGGGCGGTGAACCCCGCGCCGAGCCCGATCTCCTCCTCCTCGGACATCATGGTGAACGTTCCCCGCCCGGTCACGGGGTCGCGCTGGACCAGGGCCGAGCACCCGGCCAGGAACCCGGCCATGAGCACGGCGGTCCCGCCCCTTTTCCGGAGCATCAGGGGAATTATATCCCCGGCGGCCCGCGGAGGGCGCCCGAGACGGACCGGTTCTGCCGGGGGGGCCGCCACGACCATCGGGCGCGGCAGGGGGGAGGATGCGCCGGATCCCGGAGATCGTGAACCCATGGGCGATCCTTCCTCCGCGGGGAGCGTTGGGACAGTCTTGTCAAATCTCCTCCGCCGGATATAGTTCCCGCTGTGACGAGCTTCGGTCGGGGACGGTGTCGCCCCTGGGGCGCCGCCGCCCTGTGGATTCACGCACTGGGGTGCGTCCCCGCGGAGGGCGGGGCGGCCCCCCGGGACTCTTCCCCCCCGTCCTGCGATAGGAGGCAGGCGATGCATACGACGGAACAGGCCGCCCGGGCGCTCGCCGGAGTGGACGACGAGACGCTGTTCGCTGCCGGGAATGCGGAACTCCAGCAGAAAGGGTACGCCTCCCTGAACGGCCTGAGCTTCGACGGGATCGCGATCCGGGTCCCCGCTCGGGCCGACCTCCGCGCTCGGAACAGGCTGCCCGTCCTCGTCGCGATCGAGCAGAACGGCGAACGGGACGCGGAAGTCCCCTTGGGAAGGAACGCCGCCGTGGTGGTGATCGAACCGGAATCGGGCGGTCATTGGGCGACCGCCCTGGACCGGATCCCGCCGGGCAAGATCCCCGTGCCCCCAGGCCGGAAGCCGCCCCCGCCCGTCCCGGACGCGAGCGAAACCAGCCGGAGCCAGGCCATCATCTTCCTGGATCTGTGGGCAGGAGGCGAGTTGCCCCGGCGCCCAGGCCGATACGCGGTCCAGGCGACGTCGTGGGACTGGAAGTCCAACGTCGAGACCGTGGAGGTCGTGGACGGGGACAAGCCCCTGCCGGCCGGCCCCTCCCGGGCGGCGAAGGTCAAGGGAGAGGCGGGCGACCCGGCCGCCCTTCCTTTCTACGGCGCGACCCCGGAAAACATCGACCTCAAGTCCGCCGGCGCCGCCCTCGCCGTACCCGGCCAGCCGGTGAAGGAAGGGTCGGCGATCCCCGTCTACGGGAGCCTCCGGCTCAAGGAGAACCCGGCCTGGCCGAGGACGGAGAATAAACTCCCGGCCATCCCGGTCTGCATCCTCGTGGCCCGCCCCGGCATCCCGATTCCGCTCGCCGCGGATCTCGACGTCCCGGTCCTCGATCCGATCGCAGGGGGCGAGGCGCGGGCCCATTTCGCGGTGGACCTGGCGAGGGCGCTGCCCCAACCCCTCCCGCCGGGAAGGTACCAAGTCTACCTGGCCGCCGGCGGGCTGCTGGCGGGCCCCTATCCCCTTTCCATCGTAGAGTAGAGGACCGCGCCGCGACGCGGCCGGCATCTCCCTGACCTTCTCCCCGTAGGGTTCCCGATCGTCCGGTGCGGCATGGCCCCCGAGAACCGGCGCAGGGAAAACGCTCCCCCTCGAAGCAGGAAGGGCCCCGGTCACATAACCTCTTGAACAACAAAGGGTTTTGCGCACAAAAACCCGCGGAAAGGCCTCGATCCGGGATCTTGTCTTATTACCTCCCCCCTTCCCACTCGGCCGGTGCCCCCCTTCCCGCCGGCTCGGGCCGTCCCCGCTTTTTCCCGTGAGGGTTGTCCCGGAAAGGTGCATTATGGATAGAGATCGCCATGGAAGACGAAGCCACGTTGATCGGTGCGGCGCGGGCCGGGTCCCGGGAGGCCTTCACGAACCTCCTCCGGATCCACCAGTCCCGCATCCGGTCCTACCTGGGGCGCTTCGTCCGGGACCGGGACGTCGTGGACGACCTCGCCCAGGAGACGTTCCTCTCCACCTACCAGAGCCTTTCCACGTACCGTGAGGAAGTCCCTTTCCGGATGTGGATGCTGGGCATCGCGCGGCACCGGGTCCTCCGGTACCTCCGGGAGCTGCAGCGCCGGCGGGCGCACGAGTCCGCGCTGTTCCGCGGCGCGGTGGGGGAGTGGCTGGCGAAGGAGGCCGAGTCCCTCGGTCCGCAGGACCACGAACGGGAGGTGGAGGCCCTCCGGTCCTGCCTGGAGGGACTGCCCCCGAAGAGCTCCGCGCTGGTGGCGGAGTACTACTTCCGCCGGCGGCCGGCGGCCGAGATCGCCCGGGAGGAGAACAAGAGGGAGGGCGCCATCTGGATGGCGCTCCTTCGCATCCGGCAGGCGCTCCGCCGGTGCATGGTTTCGAAGCTTTCGGCCGTGGAGACCCGGGCATGAACCGCGAAAGGCTTGAGGATCTCTGGTCGCGGGTCCTGGCGGGCCGCCGGCTCACCCCGGACGAGGAGGCGGAGCTCGCCGCGGCGCTGGAGGCCGACCCGGCGCTCCGGTCCGAGTTCCTGCGCGACTACCAGCTCGACGGCCTGCTCCGGGCGCTCCCGTCCAACCGGGAGGAGGAGGAGCGGGCCCTCCACGAGTTCTCCGACCGGCTCGAGGCGGAGCGGGACGCCAGCCGTTTCATCCGCCGGGTGGAGGAGCATCTGGAGGACTCCACCCCTCCCGCGCCGTCCGTGAAGCGCGCCCGCGGCGCCCGCCTTCGGATCCCGGCCGGGAGGCGGGGGACCTCCACGGCCTCGTGGGGGGTGGGACTGGCCGCCGCGGCCGTCCTGGTGGCGGCTTGGCTGATCTCCACCGTCTTTTCTTCTTCGCCTCCGCCGGGCCCGTCGTCCCGCGGGGGGCCCGACGCCGCCATCCCGGGAGAGGCCGTCCCCCAGATCAAGGGCCTCGCGGAGGAGAAGGCCGGAAAGGAGCGGGAGGAACGAAAGGGGATCGCCAGGAATCTGCCGTCGGCGGAAGAGCGAAAGCGCCGGACCGCGGAGGAGGAGGTTCAGCCGGCCAGGGATGCCGAGAGGCAGGCGGAGCTCAAAGCCCGGGAAACGGATCTCGCCAGAGTGGCGGAGGCATTCCAGGAGAAGCTCCGGGCCGCCCAGGACCGGGAACGCCAAGCCGCGGAAGCGGCGGCCGAGGCGAAGGAACCCGGAGCCTTTTCCCCGACGACGCCGGCCACCCGGGCGGCGGTGGGGAAAGTGGAGCGGGGACAGGGCGCGTTCCTTACGGCAGGAGAGGCCAGGACGGAGGCGCGGGGAGGGGAGGATCTGGCGGCAGGGCAGGGACTGGAGGTGGGACCGGGAGGATCGGCCGTAATCCTCTATCCGGACAAGACCCTCCTCGAAGTCGGCCCCGAGACCGAGGCCCGCGAGTTCCAGGCGGAGGGAGGGAAGCGGTTCTACATCGTCCGGGGGACGGTGCGTGCCCAGGTCTCCCCGCAGCCGAAGGACCAGCCGATGGTGATCGCGACGCCGCACGGCGAGGCGACGATCCTGGGGACGACGTTCCGGATCACGGTCGATCCGGACCCGCAGAAGGGGACCACGCTCAAGGTGACCCAGGGGATGGTGCGGTTCCGGAGTTCCCTGGCGGGGCGGACCGTGGACGTCCCGGGCGGCCACTACGCCGTGGCGGCCGCGGGCGTCGCCCTGGCCGCGCGGCCGCTCCCGATCGACCAGATCGTCCTGCTTCCGCGCCAGGCCCTCCTGGCCGGCGGCGAGTGGGCCCTCGTGCGGGACGCCGGGGCCTTGTCCGGCCTCACCCTGGAGGCGGCCCGCACGAACTACCGGATTCGGTCCACCCCCAAGGGCTTCGAGTACGAACCTCTCCGGGGCCGCCCGGCGGCGGTCTTCACCTTCGCGGCCCAGGCGGACAAGGAGTACTTCGTCTGGGTCCGGGGCCGGAGCCTCGCGCCGGACCCGCGCCACCTCAAGAACAACGAATTCGCCCTGGAAATCCCGAATGCGAGGTTCAGCCGGAAGTGCCCCTACCTGGGGAAGACCGGCGAGGGCGCCTTCGTCTACAGCATCCCGCCCCAGGAGGGCCCCGGCTGGACCTGGATCGGGGGTTACGCCGAGCTCAAGGGCGACGTCCCGCCCCTGTCCGTGATGTTCGCGCGGACCGGCCCGCAGGAGCTCCGGCTCTACGCGGTCGAGACCCCCATCCGCATCGACGTAATCTGGCTCTCCGCCACCCAGAAGGCGCGTCCCCCGGCCGACCAGGGGCCGCCGCCGGCGGAGGACCGCTGACGGGTCGGCCTTGGGGCGCGGCGTATTCCGGAGGGATACTATGTACCGAACGGCGCTCTCGGTGTCGGCCGTGGTCCTCCTGGCCGCCCTGCGGGGCTATCCGGCCTCCCGCCCGGCGGCCCCCACGGTGCCCTTCACCCAGGTGACGGTGGACGCCTCCCCGCCCTCGAGCCCCTGGTACAAGATGGTCGGCGACCTCAACGGGGACGGCCAGCTCGACATCATCGTGGCGGGATCCAACGGTCCGCTCGTCTGGTACGCCTACCCCAACTGGACGAAGACCCAGATCGCCTCGGGCGGCTGGGACGGCGTCCGGGGCGAGGCCGCCGACATCGACGGCGACGGCGACGCCGACATCGTCATGGGCGGCGTCGTCTGGTTCCGCAACCCGCGGAACGGCGGGGGCTCCTGGACGATGATCCGGATCGACACCCAGCCGGCCCACGACGCGATCACGGCCGACCTCGACCTCGACGGAAGGCTCGACGTGGTGTGCCGCGACCAGTCGGCCTTCAGCAGCAAGACCGGCAACGCCATCCACATCTATCGGCAGGTCAATCCCACCTCGTGGACGAAGCGGACGCTCTCCTGCCCCCACGGAGAGGGCATCAAGCTCGCCGACATCGACCGGGACGGGTACGCGGACATCGTCATCGGGGCCACTGGTACAAGAACCCCCGCGATCCCATCAACGGCACGTGGAACGACTATGTCTATACCACCAGCTATACCGACCCGGACAACAAGGTCGAAGTGGCCGACATGAACGGAGACGGCCGTCCGGACGTGGTGCTCACCCCCGCCGAGCTGGCGGGCTCGTATTACAAGATCGCCTGGTACGAGGCCCCCGGCGACCCCCGCACCGGCGGCTGGACCGAGCACGTCATCGTCTCGTCCATCGAGACGGTGATCCATTCGCTCGCCGTGGCCGACTTCGACCGGGACGGCGACCGGGACGTGGCCTACGCCGAGATGCACCAGGGGGCCGATCCCGACGAGGTCTGCGTGATGCTGAATCTCGGGGGTGGGACCTCCTGGCAGAAGCAGGTGCTCTCCACCAAGGGCTCCCACGACATCGTGGCGGCGGACATCGGCGGCGACGGCGACATCGACATCGTGGGCGCCAACCACGGAGGCAGCTACGCTCCCGTGGAGCTCTGGCGGAACGACCTCAACCCGAAGCTCACCCTCGACAACTGGACCTACATCGAGGCGGACAGCACGCGCGACGCGAAGGCCTTCGGGCTGGTCTTCGGCGACCTGGACAAGGACGGCCTGACGGACATCGTCGCCGGCCATTACTGGTACCGCAACACGGGCGGCTCCCTCACGAGCTGGACGCGGGTCGATTTCGGCGCCGCCTCCGGGGTGAAGGCGGACGGGATGGCCGTCCTGGACGTGGATGGGGACGGACGGCTGGACATCGTCGGGGAGGTGCCGACCTCCACCGAGATCAGGGTCTACTGGCTCAAGCCCACCAACGCGCAGGCCACGACCTGGTCGGCCACCCTGGTCGGGAGCGTCACGCCAACCGGCGAGATCGGAAGCCAGGGCTACCGGACCGGGCAGATCGTCCCCGGGGGGAAGCCCGAGATCGTCCTGACCAGCGGGGGCGGCGGACCGGTCTACTACTTCCAGGTCCCCTCCAACCCCTCGGCGGGGAACTGGCCGAGGGTGCAGATCACCGGCGCCTGCCGGGAGGAGGGGATCGACCTGGCCGACATCGACGGGGACGGCGATGTGGATCTGGTGGGGCTGGTGCACCCCGCGGGGACCACGGTGGCGTGGTGGGAGAACCCCGGCACGGGCGCCGGGGGCTGGGTCCAGCACAACCTGGGATCCACCTCGGGGGCGTCCGGGGTCGAAGGGGACCGCGTGGCCGTGGCGGACCTCAACGGCGACGGCAGGCCGGACATCGTCACGGGAGAGCACCGGGGGAGCCTCAAGGTGACGGTCTGGGAGAATGTCGGAGGAGGCTCCTCCTGGGTGGCCCACACGGTCTCGACGGGGAAGGAGAGCCACCTGGGGACGCGCCTGGCGGACCTGGAAGGCGACGGCGACGTGGACATCGTGAGCATCGCCTGGGACAACTACCAGTATCTTCATGTATGGCGGAACAACGCGATCAGCCCCGGCTCTCCCATCCAGCCGCCGGCCGCCCCCGGCGGGCTGACGGCCACGGCGGTCTCCTCCAGCCAGATCAACCTCTCGTGGACGGACAATTCGAACAACGAGACCGGCTTCAAGATCGAGCGGAAGACCGGATCGGCCTCCTACACCCAGATCGCGACCGTCGGGGCGGGGGTGACCACCTTCCAGGACACCGGACTGGCGGCCTCCACGACCTA
>Ga0068707_1002915_pt1 | contig 11985 bp, 6 predicted proteins | sample YNPNPMetaG_FD_66600 | JGI IMG/M metagenome (GOLD analysis project Ga0068707, IMG submission 66600) | Anoxygenic and chlorotrophic microbial mat microbial communities from Yellowstone National Park, USA - YNP NP MetaG | ecosystem: Environmental > Aquatic > Thermal springs > Hot (42-90C) >... | reverse complement strand
CAAGTATAATAGAGCGACTCACGGTTTCCCCCTCTTCCTAACCTTTTCTCAATCAAAGGATAAGGGGGAAACCCCGTCTCTGGAAGCCTTAAGTCAACGACCATGCCGTACACGGCCTTCTCCACCAGGATCTTCGGGGCCGTTTCCGCCACGGAGGCCAAGACCTTGCCGTTCCACGTCAGGGAGACGGCCGGATCCGCGGGTCCCGGCCCCCGCCGGAAGACGACGAAGACCGATTCGCTCGGCCCCAGCGTCAGCGACACCCGCGTCACGCCGTCCCGTTCCACGGAGAGGGCCGCCTGCTCCACGCGCCCGGTCTCCGGCCACCAGAGTTCAGGGCGCTTCCCGGCGACGCGGAAGGCACAGGAGGCCCGCACCTCGCGGGCCCCCGGATTGGCCACGAAGTAGATGTCGTCCTCCTCCGTGGCGCGGTGGATCCAGTTCAGCCGCTCCCGCGTCTCGAAGTCGGGCCTCACGCCGTCCCGCAGGAGGAGTTCCCCGGGCTCGACCCCCCACACCACGCGGCCCTTTCCGAAACGGTGCTCCCTGACCGCCTTCCCGTCGCACTCCGCCCACAGCTCCCCGGCCAGCCGCTTCACCTCGTCGTCGCACGCCGGGTAGTCCGCCAGGCTGGGGGAGCGCCTCGGCGGCGGCCCCACGACGGTCGCCCCCTCCCGGACCAGGTCCCGGATCTTCCTCAGGAGGGCCGGTGTCATGGCATCACAGGAAGGCAGGACCAGAAGACGGTAGCTCATCCCGTCCGGCAGCATGAGGCGCCCGTCCTTGACCGACATCCTTTCCAGGACGACCTCGGAGGGGCACTCATCCCATCCGCGGCCCGGCAGGTGGCGGCGGGAGAACCCCTGCGGCGGGGCCTCGGCCTGGAGGTAGCACGCGTCGGCGACGTACCTTCCCTGGCGGAGGAGGAACTGGCAACGCGCGAGATACGTATGCCAGGCCAGCGTCTTGTCCCACCACGTCTGCGTTCGCTCGTAATGGAGGCCCCAGGGGCCCATCGTCATGCCGGGCCGCCGGTCCGCCCATGGCTGGTGCGCATAGCGGTGGAACACGAAGCGGTTGATCCCTTCGCAGAAGGCGCGGTCGCCGAGCGCCTTGATCGTGGCCGGGTGATCCTTCCAGCGCTCGCGGTTGTCCGCCGTGAACGCCTCGGCGCCCGCGATCGGCTTCCCATAGACGTGGGCGGCCGATGCCATGCCCCGGCAGGTTTCCATCGCTCCGCCGCCCATCCAGAACTCGCCCATCGGCTCGTCGGCCTCGCCGCCGTAGGGAAGGGCGTCGCACGGTCCCCCGTAGGCCTCGATCGTGAAGCGCAGGCCCCGGGCCCGGGCGAGCCCGCGGATGCGGCGGGCGTAGTTCTCGATCACCAGCTCGGAGACGGTCCGGCGAAGGTCCCACAGGAAACGTTCTGAAACCTCGAGGCTCCCGACGACCCGCCCCGACATCACGGGAAGGAACGTCAGCGGGTCATAACCGCGTCTCTTCCGGAACTCGTCCCGCATGCGGGCCGTCCAGTTCTGCGAGCCGTTCTCCCAGCTGTCCACGTGAGTGGCCGCCAGGGCGCGGCCCGCCGCCGGGCCGACGTCGGCGGCCAGCTTCGCCATCATGCCCTCGAAATTCGCCTCCGCCCCCTCGCGGGCGAGCTTGTCGCACTCCAGGCCGCGGCCGCTGGCGGGAGAGGGATGGTTCTGGACGCCCGTGCATGTGTGGCCGAAGCGCATCACCGTCCACCGGCCGGCGGGAACGTCCCAGGCGAAACGCCCCTCGCCGTCCATGCAGACGCTGACGTCGACGATGCGGCCGCGGTCGATCACCATCTCCGCCGGCGGCTCGGGCCCGGGGGCGGCGGGCGGCACGTGGGCCACCTCGCAGGCGGCCTTGGCCCTGATTTTCTCGATGCGGTACGGACCCGGGGAGGGGAAGGCCAGGACGGCGATGTCCCGGTAGAAGCCGGCCACGGCCCTGGGCTTCGGAAGCGTCCCCTCGAACTTCCGGGGACCCTCCAGGTCCGTCTCCGTCCAGACCACCTTCTGCATCGCCTGCTCCGGCTTCACCCACGGCCCGCCGCTGCCGTTCCATCCGGCATCGTTGTTCATGTTCACTTCGAGCCCCAGCCGACCGGCTTCGGCCACGGCGAACCGGAACAGCTCGCGCCATTCCGATCCCATGAAGGACACCGGCCCCAAGGGAGCCCCCTGGTCCACCTCCATGATCAGGACGCCGCCGATCCCCACGCGGGCCATGGCCTCAAGGTCGGCCGTGATCCCCTCGCGGGTGATGTTCCCGTTGAGCCAGAACCAGTAGACCCAGGGCCGGGCGGAGGCCGGCGGCGATCGGAATCCCTCCTCGAGCGGATCCCCGCCGCCCGCCGTTCCGGGACCGCCCGCGGCGCAGGAGGGCCAGAGGGCGCCGGCGAGGGCCAGGACGCGCGCGACCCGACCCATGGAGGATCCCATAACCCTCTCCTCAATAGCTCCCGAACTCGTGCGCCGCATCGTACAGCGCCAGGACGTTCTCCGGGGGCACGTCCGCCTGGATGTTGTGGACGCTGGTGAAGACGTATCCCCCGCCGGGCTTGAACGCCTCGAGGTTCCGCCGCACGTGCGCCCGGATCTCCTCCGGGCGGGCGAAGGGAAGGACGTGCTGGGAATCGACCCCGCCGCCCCAGAAGCAGAGGCGATCCCCGAACTCCGCCTTGAGCCTGGCCGGATCCATCCCCCGCGCCGAGACCTGCACGGGGTTGAGGACGTCCACACCGTTGTCCAGGAGATCGGGGATGTAGGCGATCGCCGAGCCGCACGTGTGATACCAGATCTTCGCCCGCGTCCGGGAACGGATGAACTGCACGAGCGTCTTCTGCCGAGGCTTCACGATCGAGCGGTAGAGCGCCGGCGAAAAGAGCGGCCCGTTCTGGCCCGTCAGGTCGTCGCCGATCATGACGACGTCCACGAGGTCGCCCACCTCCCGCAGGAAGAGGTCGAACCAGTCCAGCCAGAACCGGAGCGTCCGGTCGAGGAGCACCTCCACGATCCGGGGACGCTGGACCAAGTCCACCATCAGGTTCTCCAGCCCCCGGAGGTACCAGCAGATCTCGTAGACCACGCCGGAGATGCCGCCGACCACCGCATAGGGCGTCTCGCGGCGCAGCCGGAGCGCCCGGTCGCGGAGCCCGGCGAAGCGGGCGGGATCGCCGCCGCGGGGGAACGGATACGCCTCGATCTCCCGGAGCGAAAGGCCCGCCAGGGGCGAATTCGAGAGGTCGAAGTAGAAGGGACGGTCCTCCGGCATCGACCAGGTGACGCCGAATTCGTCGGTGAAGTCCCGCCACCACCGGCCCCCGCGTTCCCGGCGCACGACCTCCCCCCGGAATCCCTCCGGGGGGCCCGCGAAGACGTAGCGCGTATCCACCCGGAGCCGCTCCAGCACGGCCTCCGAGGGCCGGGCCAGCTGCTGGACGAGATCCATGATCTCGACCTCCTCCCGGAGGCCGAGGCGTTCGATGAGGTTCTGGTAGGCGACCCGGTGGATGCCCGTCTGATTGCCCCCGAGATCCACCGGCACCCGGTCGGGTTCCCGGTGGTCGAGGGCGCACAGGACCCGCTCGCGGGAAGTCATCCTGTCCTTCGGCATGGCGGTCCTCCCCGTCCGGGCGACGGACGCGCACCTCCCGGGCCCGATCCCGAATGCGGCCGCTCCATCCCTTCCTCACCCCCGCCGCGGGGCCACCCCGGTCCCGCCATCCCCGCCGACCTTGAGATAGTTCCCGTACCCCACCACGAGCGTCGAAGCGATCAGCACCAGAAGCCCCAGGGCCATGAGGCGGCGGGTCCGACCGCTCGTTCCCTTCCATTCCTGCAGGGCGATCCCCCAGAGCGTGCTGAAGATGATGATGCTGGCCATGTGGAGGGTCCAACTGGAAAAGTCGAAGGGGCCCATCTTCGTGGTCCCCATGCCGTAGAAGAAGAACTGGAGGTACCACGTGACCCCCGCGGCGGCGCACCAGAGATAGTTCTGCGCCACCGGGGCGGCGGTCCCGTCCGCCCCCTGTCCCAGGTACTGTCCTCCCGAGCGGTTCTTCAGGTTGAGCAGGGCGCACCAGACGAAGTTGGTGGCGAACCCGCCCGCCAGGATCACGACCAGGACCGGAAGATTCCGCCAGAGCGGCGGGGCCCCCTGCCGAACCGCCAGTTCCCCGATCGGCTTTCCCGCCCGGAAGGCATAGGACATCGAGGCGCTCAGGATCCCGCACACCACCGCCACGACCATCCCCCGGGCGAAGCGGAACTCCCGGACCGCCGCCCTCTTCTGCTCTTCCGAGAGCTCCCGTTCCCGACGGCTCCCCGCCAGGCCGCTGAGGGCGATGCCCGCCAGGCATGTTCCGACCCCCAGCAGCACGAATCGCCCGGGCGCGGTCCGGACGATCTCCCGGAGCTCGCCGTCGTAGAGCGGCGGGATGAGGGTCCCGAAGGCGGCGCAGAATCCCAGGGCCACGGCGTAGCCCAGCGAGATCCCCAGGTAGCGCATCGTCAGGCCGAACATGAGCCCGCCCACCCCCCACAGCACCCCGAAGAACCAGGTCCAGAAGAGGTCCTGGATCGGCGCGGCATGAAGGATCGCCGGCGTTCCGGGAACGATCAGCAATGCCAGAACCCAGGGCGCGACGATCCAGCTGAAGAATCCCCCCGCCAGCCAGTAGGTCTCCCAGGACCAGCCCCGCACCCTCCGGTAGGGAAGATAAAAACTGGCGGCGGCAAGGCCTCCGATCGCGTGCAGGAGCACCCCCACGAAGGGATCGGCCTGCATGCCCCACCTCCCGATACCGTCCCGCCCCCTTCATCCTAACGGGAGCGACCGGGAATCCGGGGGCCCGGGAGGGATGGCCAAAATGGCTTTTCGGATGCACTTTTTGATACGGTGTCCGCATGACCGAAGAGCCCGCCCCCGCGGTCCTCGAAGGCTTCTTCCGCTACCTCCCCGTGGCGGCCGCGGACCGCGCCTGGGGCCTCTGGGTGACGGCGGGAGGGTTCACCCGGATTCCCCCCCGGACCCCCTATCCCCCCCTGCTCCATCCGGAGGGCTACCAGTTCGAATGGAGGCACGGGCGCGTCCTCAACGAGTTCCAGTTCATCTACATCACCCGGGGGCGCGGCCTCTTCGAGTCCAGGCCCACGCGCCGCAGGACCGTGGAGGCGGGCACCCTGTTCATCCTCTTCCCCGGCGTCTGGCATCGCTACTCGCCCGACCCGGAAACGGGATGGGACGAGCATTGGATCTCGTTCGACGGACCGTACGCCCGGAAGCTCTGCAGGCGCCCCTTCTTCTCCCCGGCGGAGGCGGTCCTCGATCCGGGCCTCGACCCGGCCCTCTCGGACGCCTACCGGCGGCTCGTGGAGGAACTGCGAAACCCGAGGCTGGGACATCCCCCCGTCCTGGCCGCCCTGGCGCACGAGATCGTCGCGCGGACGCGCGCGGCGAGCCTCTCGCGCCGGGCCGGAGACCCGGAGATGGAGCGGCTCATGCGGGAGGCCCGCTTCCTCCTCGAAGGGAACGCCCACCGCCCGATCCGGATGGAGGCGGTGGCCCGCCAGCTGCACCTGGGCTATTCCTGGTTCCGCAAGGCCTTCAAGCGGCACACGGGGCTTTCTCCCAAGCAGTATCTGCTCGAATACCGGCTGCGCCGGGCCCGCGAGATGCTGGGCGGGACCGACCTTTTGGTCAAACAGATCGCCGCCGCCCTTGCATTCGACTCTCCCTACCACCTCGCGCGGCAGTTCCGCCGGAAGGTCGGGATGTCCCCCCTCCAGTGGCGGAGGTTCTCCCGCGGCCGCGGGGGCAAGCCCGGGCGAGAACCGCCGGCGGGACCATGAACTCCGGCCCCAGGGCCCCGCAGCGCCCCCTGCCCTCATCGCCTCCGGCCGCGGCGAAGGCCGCCCCGATCCTCCCGGACGTCCCCCTGCGGCCGCCCGTCCGGCCCCGCCTTGATCTTCCCCGGATCTGCTTTCGGGGATATGATGCCCCCCGAACGAAGGAGCCGGAAAGCCATGAAGGTCCGCGGCATCGCGATGGTCGGGGCAGGGTTCATCGGTCCGGTCCACGTCGAGGCGCTCCGGCGGCTGGGGCTGCCCGTGGTCGGCCTCCTGGGCGTGGACGAGGCGGAATCGCGGCGCGCAGCGGCCGCCCTCGGCCTCCCCAGGGCCTACCGTTCCTACGACGAGGTCCTGGCCGACCCCGGCGTGGACGCCGTCCATCTGGCCACCCCCAACCGGTGGCACTACCCCATGGCCAAGGCGGCCCTCGCCGCCGGCAAACATGTCCTTTGCGAAAAACCCCTGGCCATGAACTCCCGGGAGTCCGCGGAACTGGTGGCGCTGGCGAAGGCCTCCGGCCGGGCGGCGGGCGTCAACTACAACGTCCGCTATTATCCCCTCTGCCTCCATGCGCGGGAGATGGTCCGGCGGGGGGACCTCGGCAAGGTCATCTCGGCCTGCGGCAGCTACGTGCAGGACTGGCTCCTTCTGCCGACGGACTACAACTGGCGGGTCCTGGCGGAAGAGGGAGGCGCGCTCCGCGCCGTGGCGGACATCGGAACCCACTGGCTGGATCTCGTCCAATGGATCACGGGTCTCGAGGTGGAGGCGGTCTGCGCGGACCTCCTGACCGTCCACCCCGTGCGGCACCGTCCGAAGGGCGAGGTGGAGACCTTTTCCGGCAAGATGAAGGCCGCCGCGGCCGCGGAGCCGGTGTCCGTCGCGACGGAGGATCACGGGGCGGTCCTGATCCGCTTTCGGGGCGGGGCACGCGGGGTCCTGTGGGTTTCGCAGGTCACGGCGGGACGGAAGAACTGCCTGCGGTTCGAGATCGCCGGGACGCGCCAAGCCGTCTCCTGGGAGAGCGAGCGGCCCAACGAGCTCTGGATCGGCCGACGGTCCGAACCCAACGAGGTTTTGCTGCGCGATCCCGCGCTGGCAGCGGAGGCCGCCCGGCGCCACATCGCCTTCCCCGGGGGCCACAACGAGGGGTTCCCGGACACCTTCAAGCAGTGTTTCAAGGCCTTCTACGAGGCCATCGAGGCCGACACCTTCCGGGAAGCCCCGCCCTTCCCCACCTTCGACGACGGCCACCGGGAGATCCTCCTCTGCGAGGCGATCCTCCGGAGCCACCGGGAGGAGAGGTGGATGCCCGTCGCGGCATAGGGGCCCCCCTTTTTCAGACCCCGCGGCCCCCGGCACATGCGGTTCTCTCTCAGGGGGACCGCGACACGGCCTGACGAACGCCACCCCGGGTCGGGAGCCGCGATCCTTCCGCGCGGGCGCGCCCCACTCCCTGTGCCGGGCCCGGGAAGGGATCTTCCCGAGGGATGGGCCCCATGATTCCTACCTCCCCTTTGTATTGTTATAGAAAGGAACATTGGGGTGACTCGGAACAGGGGCCGTGCGATGGCGGAGTTCCTGGCCCTGGCCCTCGCCGCCGGGCCCCCCGCCGCGGGATCCGAATTCGCGCGGCAGGATCGGAGCCACGCGCCGACCTCCGGCAACACCGGCGCCCTGAGCGCCGTTCCCACGTACGAATCGCTCGGCCTCTACCTCGATGCCGGGCCCGGGACCGCCCGGGTCCGGTACCGCCCGCAAGGGGCCGGTGCCTGGCGAGCGGGACTCGACCTGTGGGACGACAACAGCCGCAGCGGTTTCCTCGAGGTCACCAGCCAAAGCAACAACGGCCGCCACCGGGGAAGCCTGGTCCACCTCACGCCGAACACCCTCTACGAAGTGCAGGTGCTCCACGGCAATCAAATCTACTCCGGCACCTTCCGCACCCTGGACGACCGCTTCCCCGTCGCAAGGATCGTTCCGATCGGCAATCGCAACACCCCGCTGACCATCACCGAAGGCGGCTCCCCGAACGGCTACGTGGTGTACGAGGCCGGTTCCCTCGAGCTGCCGATGAGTGCCAACCGAGGCGTCCTCGTCAATGCCGACTACGTGATGATCCGCAACGTCAAGATATCCGGTCCCGCCCTCGGCATCGTCATCGGCGACAACCGCCACGACATCGTGATCGAGCGGTGCGAAATCACCAACTGGGGACGCTTCATCATGGAATCGGACCGCGCCCGCTACGGGGAAGCGAGCCAGCACCTCGGCGGTTCGGACGAGGCCATCCTCATCCCGCCCACCGCCCACCGCGTGACCATCCAGTACAACAACATTCACACGCCCCGGACGGACAGCAATACCTGGGACGAGATCATCGAAACGCAGTGGAAAGGCGTCTCCACGAAAGCCAAGAGATGCCATCCCTGGGGACCGCGGGCGATCGGATGGAATGGCGGCGCCCAGCGGATCATTCGCTACAACACCTTGGCCGGCACCCGGGCCCACAAGCTGGAGGACGTCATCGAGGGCACCAGCAACGACAGCGACGTCTATGGCAACTTCCTCGCCGGCTTCGCCGACGACGCCATCGAAATCGACGGCACCTCCCGCAACGTCCGGGTCTGGAACAACCGGATCCACGTGATCGCCTCGGATGGCGAGCACAACCAGCCGTGGAGACAACCCGCCCTGTACAGCGTTTCGCCGATCACGGTCGGCCCGGTGTACCTCTGGCGCAATCTCGCGACCGGTGAACCGGGGACCCGAGTGATCCAGGCGGTCAAGAAGCAATCGAGAACCGACACGCCTTCCCCCAGGGAAGTACACCAAGGCCGTCTCTACTTCTTCCACAACACCAGCTACAGCGGGCAGGTGATGGGATCCGGCTTCCCGATCGTGAACGCCTACGCGTACAACAACGTCCAGCCGGACGGGTTTTCGCCGCGGAGGGATCCCTCCAGCACCGATTTCAAGAACAACCTCGTCGGCGAATCCGTACTCTCCCAGCTGGACGCGAACTTCATCGTCAGACCCGGGACCGCCGGCGTGGATGCCGGCATGCCCCTCCCGAACTTCAACGACATCTACACGGGCAATGCACCGGACATCGGCTACCAGGAAGCCGGGGGACCGGCGCTCGAGGCGGGACACACCGCCTCGCCGAAGACCCGTCCGCGCGGCACCGCGGCGCGCTAGGCCGACGCCCGAGCGCGCCCCCATTGCGCCTCACGTCCATCCTCCCGCAGAACGTGCGGTCGCCCGGCGAGAACTCTTTCCGAAGGCAGTCGCCCTGTCCCTGAGACTCCCCACGCGAGGAGTCGGCCCGTGCAGGGCCGCGAGCCGGACCTGGCGGTCCGTGGGCTCGTCCGAGCCCATCGAATGGTATGCCCGGAAGGACTTGAACCTTCAGCCTCTGGCTCCGGAGGCCAGCGCTCTATCCAATTGAGCTACGGGCACCCGACGAGGCTGAGATTACGACCCCTGCTGGTCTCCGTCAAGCCCCTCCGCAGTAATTCCCCATGAGCCTGTGGCGGCGGCGCTGGCCCGGCCACGAAACGCCAGGGGAGGAGGGATACTCCTAATGGGGACGGACCCTCAGCACGGCCGCCCCGCGGCAGCGAGATAAACGACCCGTTCAGGCTCCCCCCGAAGCCTCGTCAAGGTACGCCAGAGTCACCCGCCGAAGCCGGAATGCCTTCCACAGGACCTCACGATCCAGAGGGGCGTGGAAGGCCAGCACCAGGGTGCACGCCAGGAACATCTTCAACATCTGTTCCGCCGAAAGCGTCAGGTCCGTGGTGAGGACCCAAAACGTCTCGGTCTTCCCCGCCTCCTTCCCCTTCAGCCGTCGGAGACAAACCCGGACGACCTTCAGGGGATCGTCGAACCCCCTGGGATGGAACCCCGACGCCGCCCACCCCTCATAGGAGCATCCCCGCTCGGCATCGGTCCCTTGAACGTACTCCACCTCCCCCGAGAACTCCCCCCGGCCTCGAAGATCGCCTCGGCGTCCTGAAGAATACGGAGGGTGTCCCGCTCCGTGGTCTTCACCAACAGGCGCGTCCCCAATCCCTTCCGGCACAGAGGGAGCATCCCGGCGGTGATGTACAGCCCGGCCGCCCGGAAGAGGGATCTTCCCATGCCCCTTTTGCCGTAAGAGAATGTTCCGGCAGCACCCGCCCGAAGGTGACATCGGAAGCCACCGGGTACCGGTCGCTGCCGACCCATTCTCGGACCTCCTTCCGGCGTCCCCATAGATCGATCGGATGGAAGCTTCGGCGGCGCAGCGCCAAGCTCCCGATCAGGAACAGGTACAACGTGCCCATCGGGATCACCGCACGCTTGCGGAAGTCCGGCCTCCGGCGGACCTTCGAGGAGAGATGAAACTGGTCGTTGCAGAAACGGGACAAATTTGGCCAGACCGATCCGCGCTTGACAAGGCGAAGCCCCCTACGTATTTTGATCCGCCTGAGGCCGAAGAGAGCTTCCATGAAAGCCACTCCGACAAGATCGATAGAGGCCATACCCAATTTCAGGACAAGCTAGCACAGAAACGGGAGGTTGCCTTTTCAAGCGCGTGCGCCGCTAGCTCAGCTGGTAGAGCAGCTGATTCTTAATCAGCGGGTCGTGGGTTCGAGTCCCTCGCGGCGCACCATTTGAGACTCCTGTGCGAAACAAGGCCCCGGCGATAAAGACCCGGCACCGGCGAACTCCAGATCGGCCGGGCACAAGGCCACCGGCTCTGGGTAGAGCGCCACTTCGAGGCGTCCCTCCCCGTTCTCGCCCGACGTCCAGACTACGAAGTCGATGAAACGCGGCAGGATGGCTTTCAGGGCCTCCGGCTGGTCCGCATGGTCCTCCAGGACCTCCTGGAAGAGCCCGAGCGTCTGGACGTGATCCTGGGCGATGATCTCCTGGCTCTCCTCAGCCTCGAGCTCCGCCTTCAGGCGCGCCTCGGAGGCCTCGAGGTCCTTCCGTTCGGCTTCAAGGGATTCCAGCTTCTCCCGGACGGACCCGAGCGCGGCCATGCCGCCCTGGGCCAGGATTTCCGTCAGATGGGAGAGCTTCTGTAGCACCTTCCCGAGTTGCTCCCGGACCCGCTCGTGGTCCTTCCGGAGATTCCCCAGGGTCTCGGAGGTCGATTCGTTTTCGAGCCGGGCGATCTCCCGGACCCGTTCGGGCTTCAGGTGCAGTTCCTTCATGAAGGCGAGGACGGCCTGGTCGAGCGGCGCCGCCGGCACGAAGCGCCGCGGGCAAGTCCCGCCGATCGTCTTCTCGGCCGCCACGCAGGAGTAGTAGGGGTAGGCCTGGCCATTCCGTCCCTGTCCCGGGCGCGGCGACATCTTGTGGCCGCAGAGGCCGCAACGGAGAAGCCCCTGGAGGAGGTAGACGTACCCCTGGGGCTGGGTCTTCCCGCCGTGTTTCCGGTGGTTGTTCTTATCCATCAGGGCCTGGATCTTCTCGTGGATCTCCCAGGAGCGGATGGGCTTCCAGAGCGCGGGAAAGATCTCGCCCTCGTGCTCCTGCTTGGCCGCGTAGACGGGATTCCGGAGCATCTTGCAGAGCATGGGTTTCGTGTAGAATCCGCCGCCCTTCGTCCGGTAGCCCAGGCGCCGGAACTCGACGACCAGCACGTCCGTGCTCTGCTTCTCGAGGTAGATCGCGTCCGCCGCCCGGACATGCGCGGCGAAGGGCTCGTCGATCTCGAACATCTTCTCCTTCATGACGTACCCGCTCGGGGGGCGCCCCAGGGGCAAGCCCTTCTCCGCCCGCCAGTGGACCTTCTCCCGGACGCGCTCGGAGATCACCTCCCGCTCGTGCTGGGCGAGGGCGATCATGAGGATGGTCTGGAACTTCCCGGCCGGGGTCGTCAGGTCAATATTCTCGCGGAGGGAAACGACCTTCACGCCGTACTTGTCGAGCTCCTCGACCAGGAGCATGAAGTCGACCACGCTCCGCGAGATCCGGTCGATCTTCGTGAAGACGATGATGTCAATGAGACCCGCCCGTGCGGAGGCAAGCATCTTCTGGAAGGTGGGGCGGTGGGTGTCTTTGGCGCTTCTCCCGCGGCGACGCCCCTCGCTCTCCCCCTCGA
>Ga0068707_1002914_pt1 | contig 11986 bp, 8 predicted proteins | sample YNPNPMetaG_FD_66600 | JGI IMG/M metagenome (GOLD analysis project Ga0068707, IMG submission 66600) | Anoxygenic and chlorotrophic microbial mat microbial communities from Yellowstone National Park, USA - YNP NP MetaG | ecosystem: Environmental > Aquatic > Thermal springs > Hot (42-90C) >... | reverse complement strand
TTTGCAGTGGCAGCAATAAACAAGATGGCGCGACCACTCGGCCGACGCATTACGTTTCAAAACCCGCGGCTGAACGCAACACTGCCGAACGGTTCAAGAGTGCACGCAAGCATTTCGCCAGTCACACTCAACGGCGTCGAACTCACGATAAGAAAGTTCAAGCAACAACCATTCACCGCAGCCGACTTGATTTCGCTTAAAACGCTTTCCTCAGAAGCAACCGCCTTTCTCTGGACTACTTTGTTTACCGACGTCTCGCTGTTGATTGCGGGCAACACTGGATCCGGAAAGACGACGACGTTAAACGCATTGTTTTCATTCATTCCATTAAACGACCGCGTGATTGTGACAGAAGAAACTCCTGAAATCAATTTACCACAAAGGCACGTAGTGCGAATAATTGCCAACGAAGAACTCGGAATTTCAATGAAAGACCTGGTGAAAGACACGCTGCGCATGCGGCCCGACCGCGTCATAATCGGGGAAGTGCGTTCCGCCGAAGAAACAAGTGCCTTGTTCGACTCGCTCTTATCCGGGCAAGCGAGAGGGTCTTACGCGACTTTCCACGCGGACTCAAGCAGCCAAGCACTCACTAGGCTAAGCGCGTTGGGCGCGCGCAAAGAAGACCTGCCGGCAATAAACTTGGTTTTAGTCCAACGCAGAATTCCCGTACTCGAAAAAAACAATTTGAAAGAATTAAGGCGAGTGACGGAAGTAACGGAAGTAACGCGCGACGGAGAACTCGGCGTCTTGTTTTCTTACAACGCGCGCAAGGACTCGCTTGAAAAAACAAAGTATTTCACTAATTGTGCCACGCTTGAAAAAATAAAAGCAAATTACCGCTGCGACAAAGAACTGATTGAAAAAGAAATTCTAGAACGCGCCAACTTCTTGGAAAAAATTTCTAAACAAAAACTTTTTCAAAAAGATTTTGTGGCCGCAATAAATTCATTCACGTCAAAAGTGTTGCAATGATAGCGGAACTGTCAAAGCAAGTCGGCGAAAGCCTTGACTTGTCCGGACTAATTTCAAGAAAGTCACTCAAAAAAATACAGCAAAACCTAGTACAAGCAAACATTGGCGCAGACGCAAAACATTATGCCTCGCTCGGACTCTTTGTTTCTGCAACTGCTGCGCTCCTAGCCTTTCTTTCTGCCTACTATTTTTTCTCAGACTTCATTGCATCTTCGGCAGTATTCTTTGCCGTATTCGCAGCTTCGCTCCTGTGCTTCCTCAAATATCCTGAGTCGCGCAAGAAAGGGCGTGCAGAAGAAATCGAGCGAGAACTCGCAATCGCCTTGCGGTCGGTATCAATTGATTTACAGGCAAACACGCCCTTTGAAAAAACGCTGCGCAACTTAGCGCGAGCAAACTACGGCGAGCTAAGCTCTGAAGCAAGAAAAATGCTTGGAGAAATAGAGTTAGGCGGCAAAAGCCCGCAGGAAGCACTGAAAGAATTCGCGGACCGCGTTGACTCGCTGCTGGTACGCAGAGCTTGCATGCAGCTAGTCTTTGCCTACGAACATGGCCTGCACACTGAAGGACTAAAAAAGTTGGCGGACGAACTTATTTCCTTCCAGAAAGTCAAGAGCCAACAATACGCTGCCCAAATGGCTTTCTTTGGACTGCTCTTTATTTCCGTGAGCTGCATCATTCCAGCACTATTCGCGGCATACGTGATCGTGGGTAGTTCTTTCCTTGAAACTACTTTCACTCCCTCAGACGTCCTCCTGGCATTCGTCGCAGTATTTCCTTTGGCCGACGCCGCCATTCTTTACTACTTAAAAGCCAAGACGCCGAAAGTGCTTGCTACAACGTGAAAAACATGAAAGCTAAGCCACTGAAAATAATTGCGGCCATTGCCGTAACCGCGTTTGCAGTTGGAGCAATCGAGCTAATAGCCGTTTCCCTTCCCCTTCCATATCAAGCACTCGCGTTTTTCACGACAATCTCTTTTCCTCCAGTAATCACGTTTTTTTACTTCGGCTACGTTGAAGCAAAGAGAGTACGCGAAATAGAAGAAAACCTTCCCGCCGCACTATTTCAAATCGCTAGCTTTCCACGACGAACAAGCATGGAAAAAATAATGCGTGAAATAGCCAAGTCCGACTACGGCGCGCTCAGCGAAGAATTCACTAAAGCAATACGCCAAATAGACGCGGGCTCTCCAGTGCCCGCAGCACTGGATTACATGGCCGCAGAAAACAATTCCCTGCTTCTGCGCAGGGCGTGCGCACTTCTTGCGGAAAGCTACAGGACAGGCGCAGACATGAGTCAAGCCTTCAAAGAAGTCGCGGAAGACATCTTCGAACTCCAAGCACTGCAAAAACAAACAGCTGCAGCGCTCTCGCTGCAAAAGTATACTTTGCTTGCGGGCGGCTGCATCCTCGTTCCATTGATTCTCGCATTGTTACTCAACATAGTCTCGTCACTTGAATTCAATTTAGAGGGAATTAGTTCTATTACGCCACAACAAAGACAAGCTTTGCTTGAAGCAACCGTGTTTGGCGCACAAGCATACCTCGTCGTCTTTGCAGCGATTTCAAGCCTTTTCATAGCAGTACAGGAGTCAAACAAGAAAAAAGCCGTTCTATACTTCACCCTCCTGTTTCCCCTCGCGCTCGCAGTATTCCACTTCACGCGCAGCCTCCCCCTCCTAAGCTGAAACTTAAAAACCCGTTCGTCATTGTATGCGTAGGTGAGAGGCATTGATTGAAATCCGCGAACTAACCAAAATCAAGTTAGACCACCCGATAATCATTGAAGGCTTTCCTGGAATTGGAATGATTGGAACAATAAGCGCGTCCTACTTGGCTGAAAAACTTGGAATGAAGCTAGTCGGCTACTTGGCAAGCAACAAGTTTCCACCAATTGCGGCAATTCACGACTACGTTCCCGTGTCTCCGGCACGCATTTACGCTTCAGAAAAACACAACCTAATCGTGCTCTACTCGGAATTCGTAATTCCTGCAGACGTAGTATTCGCCTTGTCCGAAAAAATAATTGCGTGGGCGCAAGCAAAAAAAGCTTCTGCAATTTATTCCCTTGCAGGCATCGCAACACCAGAGCCAACCAACAAAATTTACGGCATAGCCAGCACGAAAAAAATAGCCGACCTCCTTAAAAGCAAGGGAATAGAAGCCGTAAGAGAAGGAGCAACGCAAGGAGTAAGCGGAGTCCTCATCGCAGAATGCGCGGCCAAAAAATTTCCCGCAGCCAACATAATGATTCAAACCAATGCAGCACTCGACCCGCTTCGCAGCGCACGCTTGCTCGACAAGCTCGCCGAACTAACAAACATAAAAGTAGACACGGCCCCCCTAGTAAAAGAAGGCACAGAAATAGAATCCAAGATGAAGCAAGCCATGGAAAAAATACAGTCTTTACACAGGGACTACAAGCAAATGGAAGTAAATCCAATGTATGGCTAGACACACAAAATAAAGAAATAGTACGGCCAACTTAATTCTATTGCGCAGGGGTGCCAGAGCCTGGTCAAATGGACTGGACTTAGACAAAACTCGTCCCTTTAACGAATCAAATGAGTTTTTGGGAAATCCAGTGGCCTAGCGCCTGCGAGGGTTCGAATCCCTTCCCCTGCACTAAACAGCCCAACCCGCTCAAGCGAGCCGCCTACCTCAACGCTTTCTTCAAGGCAGTCGACTGGAACGCAGCCGCAAAACGCTTCAAAGCCTGAAACCACAATAGTTAAAAGTAGTTCAAAGCAAACTCTTCTTTTGAGGGAAAAAAAGTTGGCATCACCTGAAATAGAGCTATTGCTCGACGTAATAATAGTCGGCGAATTAATTGCCTTGCTATATTTATGGTACGAGAAAAAATTATTTCCCTTCACGCCGCAAGCTGTTGCTGTCGTCGAAGCGCCATTCAAGCCAGGCAGGGAAGAAAGAGAAACGGTCAAAGACATAGTTGACGCCAAACTAACAGAAATAAAGGAATTAAGTGCAAGAAAAGACAACCTTGAAGCAGTCATAAAACAAGCAAAACAAAAGTACATGCGCGGCGAAATCGCTGCTTCTACTTACCGCGGCGTAATAAACGACTCGGAAAAAGAACTCGTCGAAATCGAAGCCAGACTCAAGCTATTAGCAAAGACGGGCAAATAACAGCCAAACGTTTAAATAGGCTTTCAGCGAATACTATAGCGCACGCGACTGAATAATTCTATTGAAGTCGCATGTTATTGCTACGGCATTCTAGAGCCGAGCCCAGACCTTTCTCTCAAGCGCTTGAAGGGCTCGCAACAAAAAATCCGTCAAGGATTTGTTTTTCGCAGGCTAGAGAGACCTGTCTGCGCGTGAATGCCGATGGCTGAATGGGAACACGAGGCAGTCAACACTCTCAAGATGCCTTGGCATCAATGACGTTGATTTCGGGTTCGACGAAGGCGAAGAAAAAGGCGATTTTCCCAACAATTGGAAATCTTGTCTGATTCCTTTAAAAAAGGAAGCAAAAAAGTTGACAAGTTAGTTCTTGCGACTCGATACAGGAAGCAAATTCCAGCCCAAGGAATCGCTTCCCGACGCGCTCGCTTCAAGCGACACGTCGCACACCAGTTGATCCTGCTGGAGGATACCGCTATCGGATTACGGCTAAGACATGCAAGTTTAAAGGCCACGGCTCGTGGCCTTGGCGAACGGCTGAGTAACACGTAGTCAACCTACCCTAGGGATTCGCATAACTTCGGGAAACTGAAGCGAATTCGGAATAGGCAAGGGCTTCTGGAACGAATCCTTGCTCAAAAGGACGCATGAAACGCAGTGCGTTCCGCCCTAGGATGGGACTGCGCCTGATTAGGCTGACGGCGAGGTAACGGCTCACCGTACCAATAATCAGTAGGGGCTATGAGAGTAGGAGCCCCCAGAAGGGCACTGAGACAAGGGCCCTAGCCCTATGGGGTGCAGCAGTTACGAAAATTCCGCAATGCGCGCAAGCGTGACGGAGGTAGTCCGAGTGCCATCCGAAAGGGTGGCTTTTGGCCAGTCCGAACAACTGGCAGAATAAGTGGTGGGTAAAACCTGTGCCAGCCGCCGCGGTAATACAGGTAGCACGAGTGGTGTCCACGAATATTGAGTCTAAAGCGTCCGTAGCCGGTTCAGTAAATTTTCTGTGAAATCTTTCGGCTCAACCGAAAGACTTGCAGGAAACACTGCTGGACTCGGGAGTGGGGGAGGCCTGAGGTACGCTAGGGGGAGCGGTAAAATGCTTTAATCCTTAGCGGACCACCAGTGGCGAAAGCGTCAGGCCAAAACACGTTCGACGGTGAGGGACGAAGGCTAGGGGAGCAAACCGGATTAGATTTGGCTTCAGAAGACAACAAAAGTCAAGACGCACGCAAGCAGTAAAGCAAGTGCGTTATTTTTTTGCCAGACCAACAAAGTCTGGAATTTCTTTCGGACGACAGCAAAAACGCTGCGTCATCAAAAAGTCGATTAATTCACTTCAAAAGGGGTTAAGCGGTCTTCTGACGGCCACTAAAAACCCGGGTACGCTCCTCGTGACAGTTTCTTATGAATCACGCGGAGCGCTGGAAAGTCCTAGCAGTAAATGATGCAAACTTGGCGTTGCACTTGCTTCGAGCGAGTGCAGTGCCGTAGCGAAGGCGTTTAGTTTGCCACTTGGGGAGTACGGTCGCAAGACTGAAACTTAAGCGCTCGATAAGAAAAACTCGTTTCTTTCGAGCGGAGGAAAGGAATTGGCGGGGGAGCACCACAAGCCGTGGATGCTGCGGTTCAATTGGACTCAACGCCGGGAAACTCACCAGGAAAAAAGCTTAATTGGCTGTTGAACGAAAATACTTCGTGAAACACAGTTGCCTCTTTTCGCAAAATATTTTTCATCCAATAAAAGCCAATTAGGTTTTACTGAAAGACGGCAGGATGAAGCTCAGGCTGAAGACCTTAGCCAACAAGCCGAGAAGTGTTGCATGGCCAGCGTCAGCTCGTGCCGTGAAAGAACAGTCTTCGCGAATGAAGGAAAGCGTCCAAACGCGGTTCAACGCCGCGCGCGTTGCTTTCTGACGAGAACAAAGTTCTTCGGCAGAGGTGTCAGGTTAAGTCCTGCAACGAGCGAGATCCCCGTCCACTGTTGCCATCTTCAAAGCGATTTGAAGGGCACTCTGTGGAGACTGCCTGCGTTAAGCTGGAGGAAGGAGGGGGCAACGCTAGAGCCCAGTTGGTCAGTAACGAATATAACGGCTAGCTCCGTATTTAGGCTATGCCTAGGTCGTCTATGTCAAAGGAAGAGCTTCAAAACTTGATTGAAGATCAGCAAAAACATAACCAAGCATGAATCGGGAAAGATTGCGTCGATTAAATTAGCGACTGCAAAAAAATTCTTGTCAAAAACGAACAAGACTTTTTCTCCTGAAGCCGTGCTTGCTACGTTTGAAAAATTCGAGGCTAACTCGAAAGGCTGGTTCAAAGCTCACCAAAACTCTTCAAAAGCCTCTGTCGCAAGACAACGCGGCGCAATTGCATCAATGCAGTTAAGAAGCACGCCGCAAGAGAGGAAAGTATGTGAAGAGCTGAGGAAGAAGGGTTTCGCACCTAAGTTAAACAAAGCTCTTTCCAACAAAGTGATCGTAGACGTATACCTAGAAAAGCCGGCGATAATTGTAATAGAGTGTAAACAACTCGTTACCTTTAATCGCAGACAGCAAACAAAGAAAATACGCGAACTAGCATACCAAGGATACAAAACAAAATTTCTCAAACCAAGTGCAAAAGTGATTGCGTTAATAGCTGCAAATTTGCCGCTAACACAATCCGACCTTGAAGAACTTCAGGGTCCGTTTGACATTGTTTGCAGAAAAGTGTCCGAAGTAACAAACTATTGTGACCAACTCGGCAGCGAAGTCAGTATGGCCTGAATTTCCTGGGCCACACGTGGCATACAATGGTCAAGACAATGAGTTCCGACGCCGAAAGGCGAAGGCAATCCCAAAAACTTGACCTCAGTTCGGATTGCGGGCTGAAACTCGTCCGCATGAAGCTGGAATGGCTAGTAATCGCGTGTCATCAATCCCGCCACAATTCAACGAAAAAAAAACTTTGAGTAACATTCGTAAATGAATTGTGGCAGGAGTGAACTCGCGCGGATGCTACCACAACCCCCCATTTTAAGGGCACAAACGCTCAATTTCAATTGGGCGAAGGAAAATTGCTTAAAGAAAACCTATTCTACCTCGCAGGCCTAGTGGCCGGCGATTACACTGAAAGGAATAGGCGCCGCATTGACATTCGAGTCGCTTCAAAAGCGTTTGCGAAAAAAAGTTTTCGCAATCTGCCCAAGCGGCTCAGTGCTAGACGTCAAACACGAGCGAGTGAAAATAACTTCCAACGCGTTTTGCGACATTCTTGAAAAAAGAATTCGCGATTCCACGAGGAAGAAAATCTCGCTTGCCGAACGTCGTAAGACGCGCAAGCAAGCGACTGAAAGCCGGTTATCTGGCCAGATGGTTTGACGCATAGGAAGGGCTGGAAATCGAACAGCGATATTCGACTTCCAACCCCCGGATTCGTTTCTGCATTTGCGACACGCAAAAGAGGGGACGGCTTGCAGAAACTGTTGAAGGGGCAGAGGCTTTGGCCTCGCGCGTTCTCAAGCGGAGATAGGCACTGCATCGACTTAAACGGCCGAAACGCAGTCCGAAAATTTCTTGAAGCGATTCCTGTAAAACACGAAAAATGGGTTGTGAGCAGCGCACTGAATATGTCCCCGCTCCTTGCACACACCGCCCGTCAAGCCATCCAAGCGAGGTTTTAGTGAGGCTCGGGCTTCGGCTCGAGTCGAGCTAGAGCTTTGTGAGGAGGGTTAAGTCGTAAATTTGTTGCGACCCGCGTTCGCGAGAACGCGGAAAAAAATCTGCTATATGCTGGAAACACCCTTGCATCCTCCGCCGGCAACGGCGCAGGTGGGGTCAATCAGCAGGGAAGTCGCCACCGGCAAACCACTGGCAAAGTGGTTTAAAGGGTGGTTGACCCCTCAGAGACTACACGCAGATCGCTCAAGGAAGTCGGGAATGTTTTTCGTGAGCTGCAAGTCCTACAAAGACTTCGCGCAAAAAATAGGCTCGAGACATTCCGCTAAAAAGAAAGTCCTTGAGATGGTGATATAGTCCATGCCGCATAGCGATATGTGGAAAGACATGAACAAGGTAACCGTAGGGGAACCTGCGGTTAGATCACCTCCAATTAGTCGCAAGCTTTTTCTCCGGTGGAGGAAAAGCGGTGAACTAATTTGGAACTAACTTTGCAAATTCCTGCACGCTGTTAAAAGCGTGTTTCAAAAAAAAAGGAATTTCTTCGCCTTCAAGAATTCGAAAAAAAGAATTTCGGAGGAAAACGAGGCACTTCGAAGAACATGAAAGGGTCCATAAAGTCAGAGTACCTCGCGAGTACGATGAAGAAGTTATTTTTCAAGAATAGAGTGGGCTCGTAGCGCAGTGGTAGCGCGCCTGCTTTGCAAGCAGGAGGTCGCGGGTTCAAAAGCCTTGCGCACCCTGTTTGCAGAGGCCGTGAAAATCCCGCCGGGTCCACACAAAATTTTGTTTCACGAACGCGTCAAAGCGTCGTGAAGCGTAACAGCTGGCAAGCAAGACCCCCGCGTGAAGGGGCGTTGTCCAGCGCAGTGCTGAAGCGACTCTTGACTAAAAATTGTTTTAGTCGAGGTTTTTTTTGCTGCGAAACGGAGGAAGCGCTCAAAGCGCAGACTTAATGAGAAGCAAAAAAAAGTCGCGTTGTATGAAGCTGTACAGGAAGATTGACAGACTACCGTGAACGTTTGGTTCAAAAGTGGTAGTGCTACTAGAAGCCGTTCAGTGAATGGTTGGGCTCAGGTAGCGAAGAAGGGCGTAGCAAGCTGCGAAAAGCCGCGGGTAGGAGCATGCATCCTTTGAGCCGCGGATTCCCGAATTACTCGGAAACGAGGGAAGACCTGCTGAACTGAAATATCTTAGTAAGCAGAGGAAAAGAAATCAACCGAGATTCCGTTAGTAAGGCGACTGAAAGCGGAAAAGAGCAAACCGAATGCCTCGCCGCAAGGCGGGGACGAATGTAGTGTTTGGACCACCTTTTAACGCGCGTGAAAATAGCTGAAGTAAGCTGGAAAGCTTCGTCAAAGAGGGTGAAAGCCCCGTAAGCATTTTTCACGCGGGCGTGGTGGCATCCAGAGTAGCATAGCCTGGTTTGGCTGTGTAAACGCGGGAGGATTAACTTCCAACTCTAAATATACCCTGAGACCGATAGCGCATTCAGTACCGTGAGGGAAAACTGAAAAGAACCCCGAAAGGGGAGTTAAAAGGGCCTGAAATTGAACGGCGACAGAAAGACGTGGCGCGAAAGGAATGTACTGTCGTCTGCAAAGACAGGCAGTGAACAGTGTTGCGTCGTACTTCTCGAAGCAAGAGCCAAGGAGTTCAAGGCAGTGGCGAGCATTAAGCGAAGCGAAAGCAAGGCCGCGCAACCGGCTTGTCCGGCGAGGCGGAGCGTCGTAACTGGCGTAGAGTCACTGTCTTGAGACCCGAAGCCGAAGCGATCTATGCGGGGGCAGGGCGAAGCCGCTCTCCAGAGTGGTGGAGGCCCGCAACCGGTTCTGGTCTAACCGATCGGGTGACCCCTGTATAGGAATGATAGTTCATTCAAGCTTGGCATTAGCGGGTTCCCTCCGAAGCGTCCCGCAGGACGGCCTCGCTGGAGGCTAACGCTAGGTAGAGCACTGATTAGGGAAGCTGGGGAGTAAAATCCTCACTCTCTTGTCAAACTCCGAAGCTAGCGTTGCCTGAGAAGGCGGGAGTTGGGATGCACGAGTTAAGCGCGTGCTCCGTGAGGGGAAAGACCCCTACTGCGGTTAAGGTCCCCAAGCACTGGCTAAGTGTAAAAACAAGGCGTCGTGGTTCACAGACAGCGGAAAGGTAGGCTTAGAAGCAGCCATCCTTTAAACAACGCGTAACAGCGGATCCGTCAAGAATCGTGGCGCCGCAAACTCTCGGGACTAAGCCAGTCACCGATACCGTGGAACTGCAGGCTTGGCCTGCAGGCTTGGTAGGAGGGCGTGCTGTTTGAGTGGAAGGCGGTTCGTGAGGACCGCTGGATCGAATAGCAACGAAGATCTTGGTGCTAGTAGCATCTATTCCAGGCGAGAATCCTGGACGCCGGAAGGGCAAGGGTTTCTTGGCAACGCTAGTCGACCAAGAGTAAGCCGGTCCTAAGGCTAAACGTAACCGTGAAGCCGAAAGGGAAACACGTTAACAATCGTGTGCCTGACGAGTGCACGCGGCAACGCAAGTCCGCGTCAGACACTTGCGGATAAGCCGAGCATAGGAGACTATGTTTAACGGAGATAGGGCAAGGAAGTCTCGTTATGAGGAGCACTTGCGCAAATCCGGAATAGCCCCAAAAGGGTTCGGTTGAATCCATGAGTCCATGAAAATGGCGCGGAAAGTTTTTCGTCAGACCGTACCAAGATCCAGTACAGGTGCCCCTGGCAAAGAAAGCCAAGGCGTGGCAGGAGAACCAAGGCAAGGGAACTCGGCAAGTCAGTCCCGTACCTTCGGAAGAAGGGATGCCTACGCTTTTCCCGAGATTACATCAAGGGGGACTCGTAGGTCGCAGTAACAAGGGGACGTCGACTGTTTATCAAAAACATAGGTTTCCGCAAGATGGAAACGCTGAGTACGGAAGCCGACGCCTGCTCACTGGCAGTATCTGAACCTGGGTTTCAACCTAGCGAAGGACTGCTAAAGAGCGGGAGTAACTCTGACTCTCTTAAGGTAGCGTAATACCTCGCCGCTTAATTGGCGGCTTAAGAAAGCGCTCCACTTACTTTTTAATGTGGAAGCAATCTGAGCAGTCAGCTTGAATTCCTGAAGCAGTCTCGGCATTCGCCGCAGACGAATCCCAAACAGAAGATTGCTTACGCGCGGCGTTTGACGCTGAAGGCGGTTGCAGGAATGCCGAGTTATTCCAACAAGGAGTAACTCTAACGATATAGAGCTGGGCGTCAATAAGATGCAAGCACGATTGCTTGTTTTTATTGGAGCGCTTTCTGCCGAAGCATGAATGGCGTAACGAGCGTCCCACTGTCCCTGCTTTGGACCTGGTGAACCTACTACACGGTGAACATGCCGTGGACTTCCAAGGGGAAACGAAGACCCCGTAGACCTTAACTACAGTCTGTTGTTGGCTCGCGGTTGAAGATGCAAAGCGTAAGCAGGAGCTGCTACGCCTGCCTTTTCGGGGGCAGGATAGGCGAAAGTGTGACACTGCTCTTTTTCGACTGCGATTCTTACCTTTACCGGGACAGCTGCAGATGGGTAGTTCGACTGGGGCGGTACGCCTTCGATAAGGAAACAAAGGCGCCCAAAGGTAGACTCCAGCGCGTCAGAAATGCGCTTTAGAGGGTTAAACACAAATGTCTGCCTGACTGTGTTCTTAAAAAAATGGAACGCAGACGCGAAAGCGGGGGTTAACGAACAATAGTGTGTCCTTTAATGGGACCCTATTCTGTCAGACAAGGTACCTCGGGGGTAACAGGCTCGTCGCGTGCTAGAGTTCATATCGACCACGCGGTTTGGTACATCGCTATCGGCTCGGCTTATCCTGGTGGTGCAGGAGCCACCAAGGGTTGGGTTGTTCATCCATTAAAAAGCCACGTTAGTTGGGTAGATGTAAGAAGCAATTTGAGCGTGCTTTTAAGGCTTCTTTCATCCCAGAATCAGAACGTTGCGAGACAGTTCGGTGGCATCTCTTGGAAGTGTTTGGCAGTCTGAGGGTAAGGATCTCTAAGTACGAGAGGAACGGGGATTCGGCGCCTCTAGTTGAGCTGCTGTGTCAACGCAGGCAGCATAGCCACGCGCCATTGGATAAGTCCTGAAACTCGCGCAGATTTTTTCTGCGAAGGCAGGCAAGCATAAAACGTTCAGGGAACGTTTAATTATCCACCTCGGATGAAGTGTATATGCGGAGCA
>Ga0068707_1002912_pt1 | contig 11993 bp, 11 predicted proteins | sample YNPNPMetaG_FD_66600 | JGI IMG/M metagenome (GOLD analysis project Ga0068707, IMG submission 66600) | Anoxygenic and chlorotrophic microbial mat microbial communities from Yellowstone National Park, USA - YNP NP MetaG | ecosystem: Environmental > Aquatic > Thermal springs > Hot (42-90C) >... | reverse complement strand
AAGAAGGGTGATCACCTGTAAGAGCCTGTTTGGAAATCCCCCCTGGCGATTCAAATCGCGGCAACGGGAGGCGCAAAACCCGCTTACGCGGGTTAGAATTCAGTCGGCGAAGGCCGACTGCGCATCCTGCATCAGCGCGGTTTGAACCGCCAGTGAATTTCCAAACGACCTCTAAGGCTTTGAGTATAACACGAGGCGGGCAGGACCTCATAAAGGGACGATTCAACTCGTTCCCACGCTCCTGCGTGGGAACGCCGCCGCGCCGCTCTGCGGCCATCCCAGTCAATACCCGCAGGGATGATGCAACTCGTTCCCACGCTCCTGCGTGGGAACGGTTGAGAGACTGGCTACGAACGAGCAAGTGGCGCGTCGCTCAACGAGCGACCGGCTCCATGTCATACCAATTCGGCCCCATCTCGACATCCACTTTGAGCGGGGCAGCGAGGGAGAACGCTCCCTCCATCTTCTCGCGCACGAGCGCAGCCGCCTCTGGGATCTCCTCGCGAGGACACTCCAGGACCAGCTCGTCGTGTACCTGCAGGATCATGCGGCTGCGCAGCTTCCGCTCGGCCAGCGCCGTGTGCAGCCGGACCATGGCGATCTTGATGATGTCGGCGGCGGTCCCCTGGATGGGGGCGTTGATGGCCGCGCGCTCGGCGGCGGCGCGCACGGCGTGCGGCGTGCGCGGGTTCTGCAGCTCGGGGAAGGGCCGCCGCCGTCCCAGCAGCGTCTCGACGTAGCCTTGCGCGGCCGCCTGGCGCCGCGTGTCATCCAGGTAGCGCTTGACGGTGGGATAGGTCTGGAAGTAGGTCTCGATGAAGCGGGCAGCCTGTTCGGGCGTCATCCCCGTCTGCTGCGCCAGCCCATACGCCCCCTGGCCGTACATCAGCCCGAAGTTCACCGCCTTGGCCACCCGTCGCTGGTCGGGCGTCACCTGGTCGAGGGGGACGCCGTAGACTTTGGCGGCCGTGCTGGCGTGAATGTCCTCGCCGCGCGCGAAGGCGGCCAGCATCGTCGGATCCTGGCTGACGTGGGCCAGGATGCGCAGCTCGATCTGCGAATAGTCCGCGGCGAGCAGGAGCCATCCTGGCTGGGCGATGAAGGCCTTGCGGATGCGGCGCCCTTCCTCGGTGCGGATAGGGATGTTTTGCAGGTTGGGGGACGAGCTGGAGATGCGCCCCGTCTCAGCGCCAGTCTGGTTGTAGTCGGTGTGCAGGCGGCCCGTCTCGGGGTTCACGAGCTGCGGCAGCGCATCGACGTAGGTCGAGCGCAGCTTCTCCAGCGCGCGGTGTTCGAGGATGATCTCGATCACCGGATGCTGGCCGCGCAGCCCCTCCAGGACGTCCGCGGCCGTCGAATAGTGGCCGCTGGCCGTCTTGCGCAGCCCGCGCGTGGGCAGACCCAGCTTGCCGAAGAGGGCGTCCGACAACTGTTGCGTCGAGTTGATGTTGAACGAATATCCCACCCACTGGTAGATCTGCTCTTGGAGCGCGGCCAGGCGCTCTTCCAGCTCCCGCGAGATCGCGGCCAGGATCTCGGTGTCCAGAGCCACGCCGACCGCCTCCATGTCGGTGAGCACGGGGATTAAGGGCATCTCGATCTCGTGGAAGAGCCGCGCCAGGTTCTTCTCCTCCAGCTCGCGCGCCTGCAGCGGCACGAGGCGCAGCGTGGCGTCGGCGTCGGCTGCAGCGTAGGGCGCGACCTGCGCCACCGGCACGGCGTCCATTGTGATCTGGCCCTTGCCTTTGCCGATCAGCTCCTCGATCTCGGTCATCGTCCAGCCCAGGCGCGCCTGAGCCAGCCCCTTCAGACCGAGGTTGCGGCTGGTGGGATCGAGCAGCCATTCGGCGATCATCGTATCCCAGGCGACGGCGGCGATCGGCAGGCCATGGCGGCGCAGGACGAGCAGGTCGTAGTTGGCGTTGTGGGCGATCAGGCGGCGGGTCGGGTCGTCGAAGAGGGGCTGCAGGGCGGCGCGCACCTGCTCCCACGGCAATTGCGCGTCGACGCCGGCGACTTCTGGACGATGGCCGACCGGAATGTACGCCCTCTGCCCAGGCTCCCAGGCCAGCGCCAATCCCACCAGACGCGCGCGCATGGCGTCGCTGCTCGTCGTCTCCGTGTCGAAGGCGAGCGAGGAGGCTGCCGTGAGATCGGCGACGAGGGCGGCCAGGTCGGCGGCGGTGGTGATCACGCGGGCGCCGTCGCCGGGCAGGCTGGGCGGGGCCGCGGTCGGCCCTCCGAACAACGGCAGTTGCGCTGCGCTGCCCGCTGTCGGCGCGGCGGCGGGCGGCGCACCCAGGCTCGCGCGCTCGCTCTCCGGCAGGCGGCCGATCAGGCTCTTGAATTCGAGCTCGCGGAAGAGCGCTGTCACGCGGCTGTGATCGAAATCGGTCACGCGGCAGGCGGCCAGGTCGAGCTGCACCGGCAGGTCGGTGACGACGGCCGCTAGCTTGCGGTTGAGGTAAGCTTGTTCTCGATGTTCGGCCAGGGCCTGCTGGATGCGTTTGTTGCTGATCTCGCTCAGGCGCGCGTAGATGCCGTCGAGGGACTCGTACTGTTGGACCAACTGCGTCCCTGTCTTCTCGCCGATGCCGGGGATGCCGGGGATGTTGTCCGATTTATCGCCAACCAGCGCCTTGAGGTCGACGAGCTGTGTTGGCTCCAGTTGGTAGCGCTCGCGCACGGCGGCGACGTCGTAGATCATGGTTTTGGGACGGGGACCGCCGGGGGTGTAGCGGATGCGCACGCGCGGGCCGACCACCTGGAAGAGATCGCGGTCGCCGGAGCAGATGAGGACGTTGACGTCCTGCCCGGCGGCCTGACGCGCCAGCGTGGCCAGGAGGTCGTCGGCCTCGTAGCCATCGATCTCGAAGACGGGGATGTTGAGCGCGTCGATCACCTGGCGGATGCGGGGAAGTTGGACGCGCATCTCTTCGGGCATACGCGCGCGCGTCCCCTTGTAGTCGGGGGACAGATCGTGGCGGAAGGTGCGCCCGACGTCGAAGGCGACGGCGATATATTCGGGCTTCTCCTCCTGGAGGATGCTGAGCAGCATGGAGGTGAAGCCGTAGACAGCGTTGGTCAGCTCGCCGTGGGCGGTGGCCATCTCCGGCGGCAACGCGTAGAACGCGCGAAAGGCCAGGCTGTGGCCATCGAGCAAGACCAGTTTGGACATACGAGCCTCCGCGAATCAGCAGGCGATCCGTCGCTGCGCATTAGCGTGCGCATTAGCGTGCGCATTAGCGAGCGCGTTAGCGAGTGCGTCGGCGTCAATGCGTTAGCGGGTCCGCGGCGTCACCTTCAGCTTGCCGGCGTTGATCAACTGCTGGACGTCGGGCAGCTCCAGGAACTTGGCCTCGACGAGCCGGCTGCTGCCGATGTCGAGGCGGAAGCGGCCGGTGGGCAATTGGAACGAGAGATTCTCCGGCGAGACGTTGGTGACCATGACGATCTCGTCGGGCCGCGGCTTCCAGGCGGGAAAGGAAGGGTTGGCGACGGGCATGGGTGAGGCCTCCATCGAAGTGACGAGTGACGAGTGACGAGTGACGAGTGACGAGTAACGATTGACGAGTAACGATTGACGAGTAACGAGTGACGAGTAACGATTGACGAGTAACGAGTGACGAGTAACGATTGACGATTGATTATAGCGGATCATTCCCAGGGTAGGAAACAGACCTTGATCGCCTGGCGAGCTTCCAGGAGGTCGATCCCTTCGCCATAGCGGGAGAGCGGCAGTGTGTGCGTCACGAGCGGCGTCAGGTCGAGCCGTCCGGCGGCGATGAGGTCAACGGCGTACTCAGCGGAAGCGCGCGCGTGCCCTTTGTAGCCACAGAGGGTGAGCGAGTAGTGGCGCACGGCGAAGGTGTACTCCTCGCGTTGCACGCCGAAGAGGGCGACGACATCGTCGGTGTGGTCCATCAGGAATTCGACTGAGGCGCGCGCGCCCACACAGTCGACGGCGACGTCCAGGGCGGGGCGGCTGGGGCGTCTTGGGAAGCGATCGTCGAGGCCGGGATCAGCGGGGTCGCAGCAGGCGTCGGCGCCCAGGCGTTCCGCAGCGGCGCGGCGGGCGGGGAGGGGGTCGAACCCATAGACAGCAGCGGCCCCTTCCGCGCGGGCCATCTGCAGCGCGACCAGGCCGGCGGGGCCGAGGCCGCTGATGCCGACGCGCCGGCCGCGCAGGGCATCCATCGTGCGCAACATGCGGAAGACGGTGCCCACGCACATCGCCAGCTCGACCGGGGCCAGGGCAGCGTCGGGCAGGTGCTCGGGCACGCGGATGACGTTCTCGGCGCGATGGACGACGTACTGCGCGTAGCAGCCGGGGACGTGATGGCCCGCGTCGCGCCAGGCGCTGACGCGATCACCTGCTGCCAGATCCGCGACGTCTGGCCCCACGGCGTCGATGTAGCCGGTGGCTTCATGACCGGGCTGGCCGGGGGTGTACGGATAGTGAAACTGATGGCCGACGAACATCGGCTCGTTGTGGCGCAGATGCAGGTCCCACTGGGGGCAGGTGGTGACGGCGACGATGCGCATAAGCACTTCGCCGGGACCGGGTTGCGGCACAGGAACATCGAGAATCGTATAGTCACGCGGGGCGGTTACCTGGAGGATTTTCATGGGGTTACCTCACTTGCCAATCGATGCGTCCGAACAGCTCGCGCAGGCGAGTCAGGCGCGTGCGACTGAGGTAGGGCGGATCGACCGCGCGCAGATTTTCGCGTAGCCTTTCCGGGCTGCGCATGCCCACACAGCAGGTGCTGACGTCGTGGGCGAGGACGTAACGCAGCGCCGCCTCCGGAATGGAGTAGGGCTTCAGGAAGTCGAACAGGTGGGGATCGATGTAGGGCGGCTCGGCGGGCAGCGTCCCCCGTTCGATGTGGCGGCGCACGCATTCGAGGGCGGCGGGCACGCTGACCAGCCCGGACTGCGGCGACGCCTGGTTGAGCGGCATCATCACCACCGTGCCCACGTCATGGCGCTGGCAGAGGGGCAGCACCGAATCGACGGCGGTCTGCAGCAGGAAGTTGAGCGTGAGCATGACCACGTCGAAGACGCCGGTGGGGACCGCCTTTTGCAGCACCTGATGGGTGCCGTCGCCCTCCGACAGCTCGCTGATGCCGATGAAGCGCACCTTGCCCTGCTCGCGCAGCTTGACCATCGCCTCGTAGCAGCCGTCGTTCATGAAGCGGTCGAAGGTGGCCAGGCTGCGGATGCCGTGGCCGAGGAAGATGTCGATGTGGTCGCGGCGCAGGCGACGCAGGCTGGCCTCGGCGGAGGCGATCAGCCGCTCCGGCGTCCCTGTATAGTTGGCGTCCGGCGCATGGCTATCGTAGGGGCGGTATTTGGTCTCGACGAGCACGTCGTCGTGGCTCTGCAGCGCCTCGCCGAGGGCCTCTTCGCTGGCGCCGTCCTCGTAGCTCTCGGCGGTGTCGATCAGGTTGATGCCGGCGTCGATGCAGGCGTGTACGGTGGCGATGAACCGGGCGCGATCCTCGCGTGCGCCGCGCGCCGCGCCCAGGCTCAGCTCGGACACTTGCAGGCCGGTGCGGCCCAAACGTCGATAGCGCATGGGACAGCTCCTTTCCGCAGAGATAGGACCGCGAGGGAGACGCCGGACATTGTGGATCGCAGGCCTGGCGTCCCGAAAGGGTAGCGGTCTCCGCGTATGATAGCGGAGAGGAGGGAGAAGGGGCAAATATGAGATAACAGTGTCTCTATGCAACATAACCCGAAAGCAAAAAACCGTCCCACCTTCTGTCACCGGCAGGGTGGGACGGTTTTTGATTCAACAGTCCAGGGGGCGCGTCGACGCTGGTCCCGATCTCAGCGCTGCGTAAGGACCTGCGAGGCGGTGCGCACGTTTTCGTCGATCTGGAGCAACAGCCGGATCGCGTTGCTGGTCCCAAAGAAAAAGAGAAAGTACAGGATGCCCGAGACGATGGGCAAGAACGCGATCAGTCGTCCCACTCCAGCCAGCCAGGACGGAGCGTTAGCGATCACTCCGCCCAAGACGCCATACAACGCGACGGTGACGATGACCCCGACCGCCAGGAAAACCCACGCCAGCACCTGGAAGATGATTGCGATCACGCGCAGCCCTGAGGAACTTCGCTCCACTAGCAGCGCTCCTTTCTCTACGCTGGGGCCTGAGGCGGGCGGTCTTCCTGCTCGGAGAAGGCGGGACCTGGAAATCCAGGCCCCAGCCTTTTCCCCTCACACGGAGCCAGCCAGCTAGACGAAACCAGACGATCAGGCCGTCGGGAAGTGCACGATCAGGTCGATGTTCGCCTGGCCCACCGCCGGCAGCAGGAAGTAGATCGTCTCGGTCAAGGGGCTATTCGGATTCATCTGGTCGTACATGGCCGCTGTGTTGGCAAGCACGTCAGCGCCCCAGGCGATGTGTGGCATCTCCATGCCGTTGACATAGATCCAGATGCCGTCGTCGCGCACGCGCAGCTCCAGCGTCTCGATGCCCATCATCTTCATCTGCTCGACGAGCATCGGAGGCAGGCCGATCGCGCCTCCCGGCAGGCCCGCCATCTGGGCCATTTCATCCAGGGAGTAGTCGAACCCCTTGAGGGTGGGCACGCCCGTATCGTCGAAGAGCACCTCGGCCCGCAGGATCATCGAGGTCTCCATCGCTGCCGCGGTCGCCATCTCGGCCACAGCCACCGGCGCACGCACCGGGATCTCCGCCGCCCCCTCCTGCTTGGGGAACATCAGCACGACGCCGATGCCCGTGTTGCGGATGAAGGGCAGGAACGGGGTGATCATGCCCGTGAGGGCGCTCTGGCCCGTGAACATCCCCACTGCCGTCACGACGTTGGCCAGGCTCTCGCCAGACCAGGCCAGATGGGGCATCAGCTTGCCGTTCACGAAGATCAGGATGCCGCCTGCGCCGTGTGTGATCTCAACATGCTGGACGTCCGTGTTGGTCATCCAGGAGACCCAAAAGGGATCCAGGCGCAACGCGGAGACATAAGCGGTGATGTCCTGCCCCGTATAGGTCTGGATGATGGGGGCCAGCTCCTCCAGCTTCAGACCCACCAGGCTGGGCGTGCCATCGGCGGCGTAGGAGATCGTGATCCGCGGCAGGGCCAGGATAAACCCCTGTTCCTCGGGCTTATCGGTTGGCAACACGGCGGGACCACAGCTCGTCGCCAGCAGAGCTATGAGGACGACCACGCTGAGGATCGCGAAGGACTTGGGGAACCGCATTGAGTCACCTCCTTAGATGGAATAAGAACCGGTTCCGAAGGGTAGAGAGACGGACATGGAAACTCGCCTTGCGCAACGACTGAGGCGGAACGTGGCGCTTCCTCTGAGCCGGTGACCACTCCAGGAAGCTCGCCGCTGCGTTTGACGTCACCTCAGCCCCGATGCCGATGGTGATCAACTCGCATGGTGTACGCCCGATTTCGCCTCCTTGATCCCGAAAACGCAACGGATTGCCAGGCCCAACAGCTTGACGAGGACTGCTGCGCTGCGGCTATCCTAACCGACAGGCGCACAAAAGGCAACCCGATGGAAACTTCCCGCGCTATCGACGCCTGGCGAGGGCAGCGATAGCCTGCGAGGTTCGCTGAAAATTTGGGGAAAACAAAAACACTAAAACGACCAGGCGAAGTCGGACAGCCAGCGGCACCTCGCATGCCTATTATACCACAACTTTGTTTTCGTGAAGCACTTCTTTCGAATCCAAATCAGGTCCACTTGCCCTTGGTGTCATTCCGTGTTACAAGAGGGGCAGTTCTCGAACGAGGAGGATGCCATGCGCGTCGTCGCGATGATTCTGGCCGGGGGCGCCGGCACACGGCTCGGCGTCCTCTCCGACATCCGGGCGAAGCCAGCGGTCGCCTTCGCTGGCAAGTTCCGCATCATCGACTTCACCCTCTCGAACTGCGTCAACTCCGGCATCTTCGACGTGGCGGTGCTGACGCAGTATCAGCCGCACTCGCTCAACGAGCACATCGGCATCGGCAAGCCCTGGGACATGGACCGCGCGCGCGGCGGCGTGCGCCTGCTCCATCCTTACCAGGCGCGCGCCGGCCAGTTGTGGTACGGCGGCACCGCACACGCCATCCTCCAAAATCTCGATTTCATCCGCGAGCAACACGCCGATACTGTCCTCATCCTCTCCGGCGACCACATCTACAAGATGGATTATCGGCCGATGTTGCGCCAGCATGCCGATACGCGCGCCGATCTCACGATCGCCGTGATGAACGTGGCTCCCGAGGAGGTCTCGCGCTTCGGCATCCTCGAGACCGATGCCGATGGGCGCGTCGTCAAGTTCCTGGAGAAGCCGAAGCAGGCGACGAGCACCCTGGCCAACATGGGGGTCTACGTCTTCAGCGCCGACGCCCTGGCCGAGCGATTGACCCGCCTCGGCCCGCAATACCCCGATCTCGACTTCGGCAAGCACGTGATCCCCTCCATGGTCGAGGACGCGGTGGTCTATTCGTATCCGTTCAAGGGCTATTGGGTCGATGTGGGCACGGTCGACGCGTACTGGCGCACCAATATGGAGTTGCTCACCGGGCAGTCGGCGCTCGACCTCTACGACCCGAGCTGGGTGATTCGCACGCGCAGCCAGGAGCGTCCGCCGGTCAAGACGGGGCCGCAGGCGGTGATCCAGGAGAGCCTGGTGTGCAACGGCTGCATCGTGCGCGGCCACGTCATGCGCTCCGTCCTCTCGCCGGGGGTGTACGTCTCGCCGGGCGCCGTCGTCCGCGAGAGCGTGGTCATGAACGATACGTGGATCGGCCCGGGCGCCGTGGTCGATCGCTGCATCGTCGACAAGGGCGTGGTGGTGGGAGTGGGCACCCGCCTGGGCGATGGGGATGACCAGACCCCGAATGCGGAAGCCCCCGAACATTTCTACACCGGCATCACGATCGTGGGGGCCGAGGCGCATGTGCCGGCGAACCTGCGCATCGGACGTAACGTCGTCATCCGCCCCTATGTCGACGAGGACGCCTTCGCCGCCTTCAACGGCGTTGTCCCCAGCGGAGCGACCGTGTCATAGCTGCGGTCGTGGCTGGTCTCCCGACTGGTTGCCCCTGTCGCCCTTGCCGATCAGGAAATTGGTTACGAACGAGGGGGGATTCTCGTATTGACAATTCGTTCGCGATGTTGTACAGTATTCCTGTACATTTGTGGGCGGGAGGGCATGATGACGATTCAGACAACGTATACCCGGGCCAGGGCGACGCTGGCCGCCTTATGCGATGCGGTCACTGCCGACCGCGAGATTGTGATCATCCAGCGACGAGGCGCGGAGGACGTGGCCCTGATCGCGGCCGACGAGCTATCAAGCCTGCTCGAAACTCAGCATCTTTTGCGGTCGCCCCGAAACGCTGAGCGTCTGTTGACAGCTCTGGCGCGTGCTCAGGCGCGTGTCGGCGCTGCCCAGTCTCCGGAGGACCTGCGCCGCGAGGTCGGCCTTGACCAACCAGCGTGAGGAGCGCGATGCGGTGTTCCACCCGGAGTTTCGTGAGGACTTGCGCACCTGGGTGGAGATCGATCGCAAGGTCGCGCTGCGGGCGTTCGCCTTGATCGAGGCGATCCTGCGTGACCCTTTCGCTGGGATTGGCAAGCCGGAACCGCTCAAATACCTGGCGCCAGGAGTCTGGTCGCGGCGGTTGACTCAGGAACATCGCATCGTCTACCTGGTTAGTGAGGACCGAATCGACTTCTTGCAGGCGCGCTACCACTATTGAGAGTGAGAGGAAGCCCCATGTCTATCCTGGCCATGATCCTTGCCGGTGGCGAAAGCCCGGCCCTCAGCGTGCTCACTGCCCTGCGCTCGGAAGCCGCGCTCCCCTTCGCCGGCAAGTATCGCATTATCGACTTCACCCTCTCCAATTGCGTCAACTCCGGCATCTACAACGTCGCCGTCCTCACGCAATATCAGCCGCGCTCCCTGAACGAGCACATCGGGGTCGGCAAGCCGTGGGACCTTGACCGCTCGACTGGCGGGGTGCGCCTCTTGCAGCCTTACCAGCGCGCGCGCGGCGAACCGGGCGCCTGGCAGGAGGGCACCGCCGACGCCATCCGCTTCAACCTCGACGTCATCGCCGAAAGCGTCGAGGATGTCCTGATCCTGGCGGGCGATCACATTTATAAGATGGACTACCGTCCCCTCCTGGAGTTCCATCACGCGCGCGCCGCCGACCTGACCCTGGCCGTGCGCACCGTGCCGACCTTCGAGGCCTATCGCTTCGGCATGGTGGCCGCCGACCCGGACGGCAAGATCGTCGGCTACCAGGAGAAGCCTCGTCGCACACGCAGCACGCTGGCCAGCATGGGCATCTACGTCTTCCGGCGCGAGGTGCTGATCGAGGCCCTGACCACGCGCAATGGTCAGCGCCAGCGCAACCTGGGCGGCGAGGTCATCCCCACCCTCGTGCGCAGCCGCCGCGCCTACGCCTTCCCCTTCTCGGGGTATTGGGCCGATGTGGGCACGGTACAGGCGTATTGGGAGGCCAACATGGCGCTGCTGGGGGAGACGCCCGCACTCGACCTCTACGATCCAGAGTGGGTCATCCACACGCGCAGCGAGGAGCGTCCTCCGGCCCAGATCGGCCCCCACGCGCGCGTCGAGGGCAATCTGCTCTGCGACGGCTGCCGCGTCGATGGCGCTGTGACCCGTTCCATCATCTCGCCCGGCGTGTATGTGGCCGCGGGCGCGGTCGTGCGCGATTCCATCATCCTCAACGACACGGTGATCGAGGCCGGGGCCGAGATCGATCGTTGCATCCTCGACAAGCGCGTGCGCGTGGGCGAGCGGGCGCAGGTGGGGTACGGCGACGACAATATTCCCAACCGTCGCTGGCCCGATCGCATCAATACGGGGCTGACGCTGGTCGGCAAGGGAGCGGAGATTCCGGCGGGGGCGCAGATCGGGCGGAATGTCGTCATCGCGCCGCACGCGCGCCCCGCCGATTATCCCGGCGGTCAGGTGCCCAGCGGCGAGGCGATCGGCGAATGATCGAAGGTGGGCGATCTGCGCGGCAAATTGGCGAAAGGTTACGGTATCCTGGCCTGCGGTTGGATATGATCAGGAGGTAATCTGTCCAAGCGGATTCGGGGCTTGCAATTCACACGAAGGAGAAACCACTATGCTCAGCCAGACCCTTCACGATGCGATCAACGAACAGCTCAATTACGAGTTGTACTCGGCCTACATTTACCTGGCGATGGCCGCCTACTATGATTCGATCACGCGGCCAGGCTTCGCGCATTGGATGCGCGTGCAGGCGCAGGAAGAGGTCGAGCACGCCATGAAGTTCTACACCTACATCTATGATCGCGGCGGCAAGGTCGCTCTGCAGGCGATCGCGCAGCCTCCGGCTGATTTCCGATCGGAGCTTGACGCCTTCGAGAAGGCGTTGGCGCATGAGCGGAAGGTGACAGCCCGCATCAACGACCTCTACGCGCAGGCGGTCAAAGACAACGATTATGCCAGCCAGTCGTTCTTGCGGTGGTTTGTGGACGAGCAGGTGCAAGAGGAGCGCGACGCCAGCCAGATCGTCGAGATGTTGAAGATGATCGGCGACAGCAAAAATGGCCTGTTCATGCTGGATCACGAGCTGGGGGAGCGCAAGGGGTAAGCGCACTTCCCTGCGGGAGCCAGTAGCTTATCGCAGAGGACACGGAGAGCACAGATACGCAGCTCCTTTTCTCCGCGATCTCCGAGCCTCCGCGTGAGACCTTCAGATGCACGCGGAGCCGCGGGGGACGCGGAGCCGTGCCGACGTCAATCCATACTAGAATACTGAGGTCGCCCTGTGTGGCGGCCTTTTTGTTGCCAGGAGCCAATATCGGATGAAAAGCCCTTGACATGAGTGGTCAAGTATGCTAGTGCCTCGTTAAGTTAGATTTTGCTCTTTTACAACCGGATACAGACGCCTGAGCTTGATCCGAGCGTCGGCGGTGGTGAAGTGCCACACCACCTTACTGCACGCTTTGTTGCGGCG
>Ga0068707_1002911_pt1 | contig 11994 bp, 6 predicted proteins | sample YNPNPMetaG_FD_66600 | JGI IMG/M metagenome (GOLD analysis project Ga0068707, IMG submission 66600) | Anoxygenic and chlorotrophic microbial mat microbial communities from Yellowstone National Park, USA - YNP NP MetaG | ecosystem: Environmental > Aquatic > Thermal springs > Hot (42-90C) >... | reverse complement strand
GCGGCGCCGAGGAGGAGGGTCGCCGCCCACGTCCGGGGGAGGGTCATGCGGCGGCCCCGCTATTTCTTCTCCCGCACCAGCTTCTCCAGCTCGTCGAGCCGCGCCCCCTCCTGGAGGCGGTTGGAATAGGGGGAGAGGCCGGGGTGGGCCGCCTGGTCCTTGACGGCCTTGGCCAGTTCGGGACTCACCTGTCCGGCCCGGCGGGCGTCCTTGATCACCCAGAGGGCCATCTCCCGCCCCGCGATCTCCGGGGTCTCGGAGAGGTACTTCCTGAGGACGTCCCAGCTGAATTCCTCGTTGCGGTAGGTGGTGGGTTTCCCGCCGGTGTGGTAGTCGGAGATCCTGTCGAAGGTCCCGTCGGTGCGGAAGGCGATGAAGCGGGCGGCGGATTGCACCGCGTCCAGGGCGGAGAGGATCTCCCCGCAGGCGGCGGGGTACAGCCGCTTGGCCTCCGACCGCCCGATCTCGTCGAGGAGCCGGGCAGCCTCGCGGTCCAGGGTCTTGAAGTTGGCCTCCCAGAGGGCCTTCTGGGCGGCCGCCTCGGCGAACTTCCCGATGAGGGCGTGGGCCTCGGCGATGTGCGCGTCGATCTCGCGGAGGGCGGGGCTCAGGCGGCCCGCCAGGTCGTCCCCCCACGCCGCGAAGTCGAAGGTCCACTCCTGGGGCATCGGGACCCCGGCGTCCTTGAGGGCCTTGAGGGACCGGGCCCCCTGGGTCTCCTCCGCCAGGCGGACGGCCACCCGGTAGTGGCCCGGGGGGGTCCCGGCGGGGCTCAGGTAGAGGAACTTCTTCCGTTCGACCCGCACGATCCCGGTGTGGAAGGTTGTCCCGCCGGTGACGAGCCTCCCGTCGGCGGAGCGCTCCTCGATCCGGAAGAGGCTGATGTGGAGGAGGGCCGCGTCGGGGAGGGTCGGGGCCTGGCCCTCCAGGCGGAGGCTGGGGCGCCCGCGGCCGGGGGTGACGGTGCACTTGAGCTCGACGGAGTCCTTCCGGGGGCCCTCGGCGGGGGCGGGAGCAGGGGCGTCTTGGCCGGCGCGGGCGGCCGCCGCGGCGGCCGCCCAGAGGAGGAGGCGCATCGTCATGCTAGAAGCTCCGGTTGTCGTAGGTGTACGAGAGCAGGCGGGTGCGGGCCTCGTCCCAGTAGATCGTCACGTCGTCCAGCACGGGCGTGGACAGCAGGATCGTGCTGGGCGTGGCCCCCTTGAGGCGGAAGTGGACGAGGTACTTCACCCCGTTGGGGTTGGTCATGATGGGCGGGGTCCCGTCGGGGGCGCGGACGGCGGAGAAGGCGTCGTCCTCGTACGGTCCGTAGACGGTGCTGCCGTCCACGATGGAGAGCTCCACCGAGGGCAGGACGTCGCCGGCGGGGAGGCCGTTGAGGGCGGCCCGGTTGTTCCAGTCGTACAGGACGCGGCGGAAGCGGCGGGGATGGCTGTCGTCGCCGATCGTCTCCTCGCCGTACCAGGTCCAGGAGACGCCCAGGATGCGGACGACCGCGGGCTCGTAGGTGTAGACGCCGCCGGGGGGCAGGGGGGAGGGGGCGGGGGGCCCGCCGGGGGAGACGGGGGGCGTGGCGGAGGAGGGGTTCGGCAGGACGCGGACGGGGTTGGGGTTGAAGGAGAGCGTCTGCGAAGTGAACTTCCCCTCGTCGGACTCCGGCTTGTAGTAGCGCCCGCGGTCCCACAGCACGGTGGGGGCGATGACGTCCTCCCGCTGCCAGACGTAGAGCTCGTCCACGGTGTTGTCCGCGGTGTGGTTGCCCCGGTAGGGCTGTTCCCGGAACTTGCCGATGCGGGAGGCGGCCCCGCACCGGAGGTGGACGGGCCCGCCGCCGTCGTCGTGGTTGTTGTGCTTGTACATGAGATCCCAGCCGGAGGTGAGACCGGTGATCTGGTTGTAGGTGAACTGGGCGTAGGTGAGATTGCTCCCGCGGGGCCCGTCGGTGCCGTTGATGAGGAACTTGCAGACCCGGTCCCCGGTGGAGTCCCCGGAGCCGTCGAGGTACCACCACATCGTCAGGTGCATCCAGCGGCGGCCGCGGAAGGGGCTGGGCCGGCCGCAGGTCTTCAGCACGTAGACGGGGTCGGGGTGGTAGTGGTTGAGGGAGGTGGTGACGCGGCCGAACTCGCTGTTCTTGGGGACGTCGTGCCAGGCCTTGTGGCCGAAGGTCATGGACATCTGCTGGAACTTGCCGATGTTGTTGCTCCAGTACTTGGGCGGGGCGGTCGTGTCCTGGGTGGAGTCGCGGTGGGCGGGGAAGAACCAGATGGCGAAGGGCCAGACGTTCACCCCGGCCCCGCAGGGGGTGTGGTACTTGGTGACGTCCCAGAAGGTCCGGACCTTGCCGGTGCGCTCGGGGTCGAAGGAGGGCTTGATCCAGAGGCTGGCCATGCCGCGGGCGTTCTCCACGTCGAAGTTCCAGACGTGCTGGCCGCCCCAGTGGAGGGCGTAGGAGGGGCAGGAATGGCGCTCCGCGTAGGCCCCGTCGATCCGGAGATCCGTGGGGGCCCGCATCACCAGCTTCTCGGCGGACTTGCCGGGGACTTGGCGGAAGGTGCGCGCCAGGCGGTGGAAGCTCCCGCCCGGGCCGGCCGTGGGGCCGTAGGGCCCGGGGTAGCCGGTGAAGGGGTCGGGGAAGTTCTCCACGTATTCGTTGGGTTCCATCCTCCGCCCGGAGAGCTCGTGGATGGGGTCCACGGCCCCCGAGCCCGTGCTGAGGATGTGGTGGTGGCAGTCGTGGTCGAGCTGGAAGTGGACGTGGAAGGCGGACCCGAGGTGGCTGCTGCCGCGGTGCATGTCCGTCCTCCACAGGACGTTCTTGGGCTTGGTCAGGCCGTCGTGCCCGAGGCCGCCGATCGTCGGCAGGGCGATGTAGCCGCCCCACTCGTTCTGGGAGGGGGCCGCCCCGTTGTCCGGCTCGGGGCCGCACTCCAGCGACCGGTTGTTGTTGGTCTCCCAGCCGCCGCGGGGGGAGAACTCGCCCGCGTAGAACTGCTTCTGGTTGGTCTCCCGGTAGACGTTGAAGAGCTGGTAGGCGGCCAGGATCTTGGCCTGGGCGACGATCTCGTTGGCGGTGGAGAGCCGGGCATCGGAAACCCCGTCCTTGGGCCGCAGGACCCGGCCCAGGCACTCGATCTCGAAGTAGCCGGTGGGCATGAAGGTGAACTCGGTGGAGTTCACGAAGAGGTCGGTCTTGTCCACGATGAGGAAGAGGTTGTGGTCGGGGTTGATCTCGTTGAGGTGCAGGTTGGGGTTGAAGTTGGCCTTGATGACGTCGGCGATGGCGCGGGCGGCGTAGTTCTTCTGGATGAGGGAGGGCTGCAGGGGGCTGTACCCCGTGGCGTCCGCGCCCCCCGAGGTGGAGTAGTCGTACCAGAGGGGGCGGTCGTCCTTGATCAGGCCCATGGTGATGAGGTTGTCCACGAAGGCGTAGAACTGGACCCAGGTCTTGAACTGGCCGGTGAACCAGAGGGGCTGATCGTTGCCGCCCTGGTCCTTGTAGGTCTTGGCGCTGTAGTCGAAGTTCACCGAGGGGGCCTTGGCGCCGGGGAACATCACCTGGGTGGGCTTGCCGTTGCGGCAGGCGATGATGTGCTTGGCGATGTCGAAGGCGGAGATGCCTCCCGTGGCGGTCCCGCCGGGGCCCACGATGGGCAGCGTCTGGGCCAGGTAGCCGATCTCGTCCCCCTCCGTGCCCGCCGGGGACATGGAGTTCTTCTGGCGGAAGGAGAGGTACATGTCCCCGTCGTAGTAGGGGTTGTCGCGCCGCCGGTCGGCCACGAAGAAGCCCTTGAGGTCGGTCAGGAGGGCCACGAGGACCTCCAGGGGGGCCGTGTTGACGTTCACCGGGGCGCGCTTGACCAGCTCGATGTACTGGGGGTTGAGCACGTCCAGGCTGTGGAGGACGGCGGGGAAGAAGCTGGGGTCGTCGGGCCGGGCGACGTTGCCCGGGCAGGGGGGCACCGTCTTGAGGTCCCCCGTGATCGGCTTCTGGAGGGCGTCGAAGCCCCGGTGGTTGGAGCCGAAGCGGTAGACGGGGCCCGTCATCCCGTCCCGGTAGTACTTGATGGGATACTCGTTGAGCATCGCGGCGGAGAGGGGCACGGGATTGCAGACGGTGTCGTCCTGCCAGGACTGCACCGTCACGAAGTCGCGGAAGCGGGCGAACTGGGCCTCGTCGTAGTTGACCGCCTTGAGGAGCTGGTTCATCTGGGTGTAGCCCCCGGCGGGGCGCGCGGCGAGGATCTTGTCCCCCAGCCCCGGGATCGAGCACTGCTGCCCCACGATGTTGAGGATGCGCTTGAGGTTCTGCGAGACGCTGGAGTCGGGCCCCATCTCCACGCCGTCGTTGACGTTGATGCGCCCCTGGAGGTCCGAGATCTTGAGGGCGTAGATCTCGTTGTACATCACCCCGTAGGAGCCCACCTCGTGGAAGCCGGAGTAGCCCACCTCCCGGGTCTCCCCGTTGATGATGACCTTGATCAGGCGGGGCCGGGGGGAGCCCCCCAGGGGATTGCCGTCCTCCTCCACCGCGAAAGAAGGGTTCTTGGCCAGCTCCAGGGGGACCATGTCCGGCTCCTGGTCCTCCTCCAGGTTCAGGCCCCAGTACTTCCACAGCTTGGCGTTCATGGACTCCTCGAACATCCGCATCGGGAAGTAGTCCCGCAGCTGGGCGGAGGCGTCCTCGATCCCCGACTGGGCGATCAGGCGGGCCCGCACCGTGTCCAGGTAGTTGCGCGTCACCTGCCGCTCCGTGCTCTGGAGGGTGACGAAGGTGGTCGCCAGGAGGGCCAGGATGACCAGCACCCCCAGCACCACGATCAGGACGGCGCCCTTCTTCTTGCCCACGGCGGCTCCTTTCCCGACAAGCGGACCCATGTTCCTTCCCGGGTCCCGAAGGCAAGGGGGATGCCACGGCCGCACCCCCCCGCCTCTCCTAACAGCTTACCCCGGAAGGAGTAACGGGGTCAAATCCATTCTCGGGGGCGCCGCCCCGCCCCCGGTCACGGCGCGGTGACGTCGTTACGGGAGGGTAACGGGTTTGACTTCCCGAAGCGGCGGCCGGTATAATCGCCTCCGATGGTCCTCCTGCTGGCGCTGGCGCTGTGGGTGCAGGACGACGCCATCGGGCGGCTCCGCCACATCGATCCCGAGGTCCGCCGGGCCGCCTGCACGATCGTCAAGCAGTGCAACCTCCGCGCCGCCGTCCCCTATCTCGTCGAGTACCTCCGCACCGAGGGCGACGGGGCCGTGAAGCTCGCCATGATGGACGCCCTGGAGACCCTCACCGGGATCCGCGGGAAGTTCGGCGACGACCACGCCAAGTGGAACGAGTGGTGGGAAACCGAGGGCCGCAAGAGCTACCCCATCCAGCAGATCACCCCCGAGGAGGTCCACCGCATCGTCCAGCCCCGCCTCGACTCGCTGGACGCCAAGGCCCGCGAGGCCAAGAGCGACATCCGCGTCCTCTCCATGATCGTCGTGGTCATCGCCACCGTCTTCGTCATGGTGATGATCTACTTCGTGGGCCACGTCTCCTCCAAGCTCAAGGAGTGGAAGGAGGTCGTCCGCCAGGCCGGCGCCTACATCGAGGAGACCCAGCGGATCACCAAGCGCACCGACCGCGTCCTGGAGGAGCTGGAGGCCAAGAAGAACGACATCCTCGAGTTCGTCAAGAACCTCAAGGAGGAGAAGGAGTCCGAGATCGAGCGCTACGTCGACCTGCTCCAGAAGAACACCGAGCACCGGATGCGCGAGGAGGTCATGGCCCTCCGCCAGAAGGCCGAGCGCGAGCTCCAGGAGACCCTCGGCCAGCTCCGCCAGCAGATCGAGGTCGAGGTCCGCAAGGCCGCCGGCGAGCAGAAGGAGCGGATCGACCGGGAGCTCCGCGCCCAGCACGAGCGGTTCATGAAGGAGGTCGAGGCCCAGACCCTCTTCCTCCAGGCCGGATTCCACCAGGCCCAGGGGCGCAGCGAGGACGCCCTGCGGGGATACCGGAAGCTCCTGGCCGCCAAGCCCGACCACGCCGTGGCCTGGCTGCGGATGGGCACCCTCCTGCGCGACCTCTCCCGCTACGACGAGGCCCTGGAGGCCTTCCAGAAGGCGGCGGAGCTCGACCCGGACGACCCCGCGGCCCATTACCACATGGCCGCCGCCTACGCCCTCCGCCACGACCGCGAACGGATGCTCGAGGCCCTCGCCCGCGCCGTCCGCCACGACGGCGAGTTCAAGGACGAGGCCCTCAACGACCTGGCCTTCCGCGAGTACTGGAACGACCCCGCCTTCAAGGACCTCGCCGAGGCCTGAGGCCGCCCTACTCCTCCTTGAAGTTCTGGACCTTCCCGGCCAGCTCCCGCTCCAGGGCCGCCCGCCGCGCCGCCCGGTCCTTGAGGTCCGCCCGGATCTGCTCCAGCCGGGCGTCGGAGTCCTGCAGGCGCTGGACGTACTTCCGCCGCAGCTCCAGCTCCCCCGCCGTCTCCCGCAGCGACCCGAGGTTCTGCCGCAGCCGCGCGTCCTCCTCGTGGAGCCGCGCCCGCTCCTGCTCGAGGTCCTTCTCCTCCTGCCGGAGCCGGTGGATCTCCCCCTGCGCCGCCGCCAGCTCCTCCAGGAACCGCCGGGCCGCCTCCGAGAGATACCGCTGCGCCAGATGGAACCGGATCGTCTCCGCCGGCGTCCCCAGCAGCGCCACCTGCTGGTGCACGGGCGTCGTCTCGCGCACCGTGAACTCCACGGAGGCCCCCGCCCGCAGCTCGAGCCGGAACCGGTAGGCCCCCTCGACCTCCTCGGACGGCCGCGCGGGCTCCGCCAGCGCGTACCCCGCCGACTTCGGGTGGTCCAGGATCAGGACCGTGTCGCGCCCGAGCCGGCTGGCGACCCGGTAGACCGTCTCGAGGTTCTGCGTGTGGGTGAGCCAGAGCACCCCGTTGGCGATCCGGGCCCGGGTGACCGGGTCGGACCGGCGGTCCGCCTTCGTCTCCACCGTCACCCCCGCCTCCACCGCGTACGGCAGGACCTCCTTCATCCCCTTCTTGAGGACCCTCCGCAGCAGGCCCTCCCCCACGCAGGTGGAGCCCTCGAAGAAGGTCACCGGCCCGGCCTCCAGCGTCAGGGCCGTGCCGTTGTGGAAGTGGAAGGCGTTCACCGGACGGGTCTGGCCCGGCCTCCAGTAGAGGACCCGCTCCCCCCCCTCCAGCCGCTCCGAGAGGATCGGCACCAGCGCCGCCTGGCCCCGCCGGATGCTCACCGGCTCCCGGGCATGGTAGGCGAAGAGATCCCCCACCTCGATCCCCTCGGCCGCCGGCGGCGCCCCCAGCTCCAGGGTCTCGGCCAGACTCTTGCGCAGCTCCACCCTCCGCCGGGCCATGAGCTTGTCGGCGGCGGCGTCCTCCTCCGCCATCTTCCCATCGGCCTTGGCGCGCATCCGCCCCGGGGCGGGCTCCCCCGCCAGCGCCGGGACGGGAGGGGCCTCCGGCTTGGGCGCCGCCGTCAGCCCCACCGGGATCTCCGCCCGCGCCGGGTAGTACGCCGTGTAGAGGTCCATTACGAAACTCATCGGGCTCCCCGCCACGAACGAGACGTCCACCCCCTCCCAGTCCTCGTCCGTCGCGTTCTCCAGGATCGCCCAGCCCTGAAGGAGCGGCCTCTGCCCCTCCTCGAACAGCAGCCGGTAGGAGGTCTTCCAGATCGGCGTCTCCAGGATGTACCCCACCCGCACCTCCCGCTCCCCGCGCCCCGCGCAGTCCAGCACTACCGTCTTGCGGTCCGCGTGCTTGGCCTTGAGATGGATCTCGAGGATCCGCCCCAGGTCCCTCTGCAGCGCCTCGTCCTGGATCCGCAGGTGGCTCATCTCCAGGAGATCCACCGGCTGGAGCCGGCCGTCGTCGCGGAAGAGGACCAGCTTGTGGGTGGTCACCGTCCCCTCCCTGGTCTGCCGGACCACCGGCTCGATCCCCACGACGCGCCCCGCGGCGGTCTCGCCCCCCAGGGCGACCTCCACCCGCGCCCCCTTGAGCTGCCCGAGAAACTGCGTGAGGGCGTGCTCCTCCGGGAGGCGGATCAGGATCTCCTCCAGCTGCTTGGAGAGCGGATCCTTCGTGTCGTAGGAGATCGAGGCGATCCGGCCCCCCGAGAGGTCCACCGCGAAGAGCGACTTGAGGAGGTCCTTCATCTGCGAGGCCTTGAAGGACAGGACGACCTTCTGGTCCCCCTGCACGCGGCCCACGCGCTCGAAGTAGCCCACCCCGTGCTTGTAGACGACGATCTTGCGGACCTTGAGCGGCCCGGGGGCGGCCTCCTGGGACGCGGCCGCGGCGGCGGCCGGGACCGGCGCGCCCGGGGGCGCGGCCGGGAGGTCCTGCGCCGGGACGCACGCGGGAAGGGCCAGCAGGGCCAGCCCCGAGAGCACGGCGGCGCGACGGTTCATGTTCCTCCTCCTTCAAGAAGGACCGCCCCTTTGGACGCTCCCGACCCCGCGGAAGTTCCCTCCCGGCGGGAGAATTATACCCCCCGCGGGGGCCCGGCCGCCCCGGTTTTGCGGGTACAATCTCGGGGGCGGAAGAACATGGGACCGGAAGACCCCCGGGAGCGCGACCTCGAACGGGCCCGGATCCTTTTCGACCTGGCGGGCGGCGGTCCGGCGGACTCCCCCCCGCCGCCCCCCGAGGAGGTCCGCCGCGCCGCGGAAGATCCCGCCTCCCGGTTCGGGAAGTTCGTCCTCGTGGCGGAGCTGGGCCGCGGCGGGACCGCCTCCGTCTACAAGGCCTGGCAGGAGGACCTCCGCCGCTTCGTCGCCCTCAAGATCCTCCAGACCCGCGACCCCGACGCCCTCGCCCGCTTCCACCGCGAGACCGGACTGGCCGCCGCCCTCGTCCACCCCCACATCGCCCCCGTCCTGGAGGTCGGCTCCGTGGGGGAACGACCCTACCTGGCGATGCCCCTGTTCGACGGGACGCCGCTCGGGTCCGACCCCCTCCCCCCCCGCCGCGCCGCCCAGATCGTCCGGGACGCCGCCCGCGCCGTCCACTTCGCCCACGAGCGCGGCGTGCTCCACCGCGACCTCAAGCCCCAGAACCTGCTCCTCGACCGCGACGGTCGTGTCTGGGTGACCGACTTCGGCCTGGCCCGGCCCCTCGCCGGCGGGGCCACCGTCACCGCCTCCGGCACGGTCCTGGGAACGCCCTCCTACATGGCCCCCGAGCAGGCCCGCGGGGAGGGCGTCGGGACCGCCGACCGGCGTACCGACGTCTACGGCCTCGGTGCGACCCTCTACCACCTCCTGACCGGACGGCCCCCCTTTCCGGGGACGGAGATCGTGCGCATCCTCCGGCAGGTCGTCGAGGAGGACCCGGTCCCCCCGCGGCGCCTCGTGCGCGACGTCCCGCCACCCCTCCAGGCCGTGGTCCTTCGGTGCTTGGAGAAGGATCCCGCGCGTCGCTACGCGACGGCGGAAGAGCTGGCCGGGGATCTGGACCGCTTCCTCGGCGGGGGCCGCCCGGCCGCCCGCCCCCCCGGGACGATCCGGAGGCTTGGCCGCTGGGGCCGGCGCCGACCGGCGCTCGCCTCCGCCGCGGGATTGATCCTCTTGAGCGCCGCCCTCTGGGCGGCCCGCGAGGCCCTCCGGGCCCGGGACTTCTCCGCGGCGCTGCGGGTGGCGGGGGGGCTCGAGTCGGCAGGGCGATGGGACGAGGCGACCCGGCTCTACGAGCGGGCCCGCGCCCTCCGCCCCGGCGATCCCCGGCCCGCGGAAGGGGCCCGGCGGGTCGAGCGCCGCCGGGCCGCCCGGGAATGGTCCGCCCGCGGCCGCGCCTCCGAGGAGGCCCTCCGCCGCCTCCGGGAGGAACTGGAGGAGCTTCGGTCCCGCCGTGCCGCCCTCCGCGGGACGTTCGACGAGAAGAAGACCTCCTTCGAGGAGAAGCAGCGTCTCTGGGGCCTGGAAGAGGAACTTGAAAGGAGGGACGGCGAGGAGGGCCGGCTCTTCGGAGAGGCCGCGGCGGCCTTCACGCGGGCGCTGGAACTGGATCCGGAGGACGACGAGGCCCGCCGCGTCCTGGCCCGCCTTTATCTGGATGAGTACGAAAGAGCGGACGACCGCGGCGATCCCCGGGGCGCCTCCGCGGCCCGGAAGGTCGTCGAGACGCTGGACGACGGCACCCTCGCCCCCCGGCTCTTCCGCGGCGGTTGGCTGACCGTGGATACCGCGCCCCCCGGCGCGGAGATCCGGGCCGCCCGGTTCGTCCCCGGCCCGGATCGCCGCCTGGCTCCCGCATCCGTGGAGCTCAAGGGGCGTACCCCCCTGCGCGACCTGCCGATGGAGCGGGGTTCCTGGATGATCCTTCTTCGCCGCGAGGGATTCGCCGAGGTCCGCTGGCCGGTCCTCGTCGAGAAAGGGGGCAGGCCGGAAGGGCAAATCCCCCTCTTCACGGAGGAGGAGATCGGTCCGGGATTCGTGTACGTCCCGCCGGGGGAGTTCCTCGCCGGGGGCGATCCCCGGGCGGCCTACGGGGAGGCCGCCCCCGCCCGGATCCGCCTGGAGGGGTTCTTCATCTCGCGCGGAGAGGTCTCCTGCGCCTGGTACGATTCCGTGACGGGGCGCCCCGCGGGGCATCCCGGCTGCTCCGGGGAGGGGGCCGTCCGCGGCGTGTCCTGGGAGGAGGCGGCGGAATTCTGCCGGCGGCTCTCCCGGGCGGACCCGGGGGCGGAGTATCGCCTCCCGACCGCCCTGGAATGGGAGAAGGCCGCCCGCGGGGCGGACGGGCGGGCCTTCCCCTGGGGCGATTTCTTCGACTGGGAATACCTCCGGCGGCCCGGCCTGGACGTCTCCCCCTACGGGGCGACCGACATGGCCTCGGGGGTCCGCGAGTGGTGTTCGGATTGGTACGGGACGGAAGAAAAATATAAGGTGGTAAAAGGCGGCTCCTCCGCGCTCACCTTGGAGCCGTTCTTCCGCTGCGCCGCCCGCGTCTGGTTCGAGCCGGGGAAGCGGCCGCCCGACGTGGGCTTCCGGGTGGTGAAGGTCCCCAGGAGCCGATGATGACCGCCGACGAGACCCGCACCGGAGGCCCCGCCGAGACCTTTCCTCTCACCCGCTGGTCGGTCGTCCTGGCCGCCGGGGACCCGCGGACCCCCGCCGGGGCGGAGGCCCTGGAACAGCTGGCCCGGGCCTACTGGAAGCCCGTCTACGCCTACCTGCGGCGGCGCGGCCTCCCCGTCGAGGACGCCAAGGACCTGACCCAGGACTTCTTCGAGGCCCTCCTGCGCCGCAACCTCCCGGGGCGGGCCGACCGGGCCGAGGGGCGATTCCGGACGTTCCTCCTTGCGTCCCTCATGAACTTCCTCCGCGACGCGCGGGACCGGGAGGCCGCGGAAAAACGCGGCGGGGGACGCCGGAGGGAGGCGATCGACCTGGAGGCCGTCGCGCCGGAGGATCTGGAGATCCCCGGTCCGGAGGCGGAGACCCCCGAGGAGGCCTACCACCGGCAATGGGCCCTGGGGCTGATGCGGGCGGCCCTGGAGGACCTCCGCCGCCGCTACGCCGCCGAGGGGAAGGACCTCCGGGCCCGGCTGTTCGAGCGCTACGTGGACCTCGTGAGCGGCGGGGGAGGGGTGGATTATGCCGCCCTGGCGGGGGAGTTCGGCTGCTCGGTGACGGACGTGACCAATTATCTCCATCGGGCCCGGCGGCTCTACCGCGAGCTCCTCCGGGCGCGCGTGCGGGACTCCGTGGCCCGGCCGGAGGAGGTGGAGGAGGAGATCCGGGATCTCCGCAAGTTCCTTGGGTAGAAAGGGGATCGCCCGAAAGCGGCGCCTCGGGATGCCTTATATCGGAGCGGACGGCCATGGACGGGATGCTGATCTGGGTCTTGACGTTCGCCCTCGCCGCGGCGGACCCGCAGGCGGGCCGGCTGATCCGGTCCCCCGGGGAATACCTGGAGTCCAAGGTCCGCGAGGGGCTGGCCAAGGGGGTCGAGCCGGCCCGGATCCTCGAGACGATTCGCC
>Ga0068707_1002910_pt1 | contig 11994 bp, 2 predicted proteins | sample YNPNPMetaG_FD_66600 | JGI IMG/M metagenome (GOLD analysis project Ga0068707, IMG submission 66600) | Anoxygenic and chlorotrophic microbial mat microbial communities from Yellowstone National Park, USA - YNP NP MetaG | ecosystem: Environmental > Aquatic > Thermal springs > Hot (42-90C) >... | reverse complement strand
GGGGGGGGGGGGGGGGGGGGGGGGGGGGGGGGGGGGGGGGCCGGGGCCCGCCCCGGGCGGGTCCGCCCGCGGGCGGGACGGGGCGTCTTGTTCCTTCGAGGAGGCACCTTGGGACCTCGCGAAGCGGGGCCATTAAAGCACCGGGGGGTCCGCGGTTCAAGACGAATCCTTCCCTCCCGGCCGGGGAGGTCCTATAGTAGGAGGCGGCCGGAACGGTAGCCCATGTTTGCTGTACTTTCTGTATATTTTATGTATCTTTCGCGGCCCGGGGCGTATACTGGGTAGTGGGACCATGAGAGCGCGGGCCGTCGAGATCGTCCTGGGCCGGTGCCTGGGGCTGGGCTGCGGCGAGGCCGTCCTGGTGGTCACCGATCCCGGGATGGAGGCGGAGGCCCGGGCCTTCCATCGGCACGCCCGGGCGCTGGGCTGGGAGGCCGCCCTCCTGTCGATGCCGCCCCCGCGCTCCCGCGGGGAGGAGCCCCCGTCCTTCGTGGCGGAGGCCCTCCGGTCCGTCCCGGCCGCGGTCCTGCTGACCACCGCCTCGCTCTCCCACACGCGGGCCCGGCGCGAGGCCTGCGAGCGGCACGGCACCCGCGCCGTCTCCATGCCCGGGGCGGATCCGGCGCGCCTGGAGGCCCTCCTGGACGTCGACTACGACGCCCTGCGCAGCTGGTGCGAGGAGCTGGCGGGGCGGCTGGAGTCGGGCCGGCGGGTCCGCCTCGCCTCGAAGGCCGGGACCGACCTCTTCTTCGAGATCGCCGGCCGGCCCGTCTTCCGCGACGCCGGCGACTTCACCCGGCCGGGGGCCTTCGGGAACCTCCCCGCCGGGGAGGTCTGCCTCGCCCCCCGGGAGGGGACCGCCGAGGGCGTCCTCCGCGTGGACGGCACCATCGCCGGGATGGGGCTCCCCGACCGCCCCGTCACGCTCCGCTTCTCCGGCGGCCGCGCCGTGGAGGTGGACGACGCGCGGCTCCGGCGCCTCCTGGAGGAGGCGGGTCCCGAGGCCTATCACCTGGGGGAGTTCGGGATCGGCGCCAACCCCCGCGCCGCCGTCGTGGGCAACATCCTGGAGGACGAGAAGGCGATCGGCACCGTCCACCTGGCCCTCGGGTCCAACCACGCCCTGGGGGGACGCCTCGCCCTCCCCTTCCACGCCGACCTCGTCCTGCGGGAGGCCCGCGTCGAAATCGACGGCCGGCCCCTGCCGGAGAAGTTCCTGACCCCCCGCCCCCCCGCCCCGTCCGACCCCGGCGCGGTCGAGCTGGACCCCGCGGAGGTCTACAAGTCCCTCTTCGAGAACTCCAACGACCCCCAGTACGTCCTGGACCTCCAGACCCAGCGGTTCCTGGAGGCCAATCCCGCCTTCGAGGAGCTCACGGGATACACCCGCGCCGAGCTCCTCTCCGGGGCCTGCACCGCCCCGCAGCTGGTGGCCCGCGAGTCCCTCCCCACCTTCTACCAGAAGCACGAGTCCCGCCGGATCAACCCGGCCGAGCGCTACGAGCTCCGGATCCTCACCAAGGGAGGGGAGAAGAAGCCCGCCGAGCTCTCCGTGCGCCGCATCACCCTGGGGGGCCGCGAGGTCGTCGTCGGGGCCGTCCGCGACCTCTCCTCCCGCAAGAAGCTCGAGCAGAAGATGTGGGAACAGATCGAGGAGCTCGGCCGCGCCAACAGCCGCATCTTCGCCCTCACCGAGAAGATCCGCCGCGTCCCGGAGCTCACCCCGAAGCTCCTGGACCTCGACGACGAGAAGGAGCTCCTGGAACGGACCGCGGCGCTCCTCTGCGCCCGCGAGGGGCTCGGCTACGCGGACGCGAACTTCTACCTCCTCCGCGGCGACGCCCTGGAGCTCGTCCACTCGACCCTCCAGGCCCCGCGCCGCCGCCTCGCCCTCTCCGAGGACCACCGCCTCGTCCGCGTCTTCCGCGGCGCCGACCCCGGGGGCATGACCGACCGGGAGGCCGTCCTCCCCCTCAAGGGGCGCCGCCAGAACATCGGCGTCCTGGAGGTCTTCTTCCACCCCAAGGAGATCGAGGTCCTCCGCGACAACGAACGCGCCCTCAAGGGCTACCGCGACCTCCTGGAGACGCTCTCGAGCCTCATCGGGCTCCTGGTGGACAACCTCCGCCTCTACGACACCGTCCGCCGCCAGTCCATCGTGGACCACCTCACCGGCGTCTACAACCGGCGCTACCTCGACCAGAAGCTCGCCGAGGAGATCAGCCGCGCCTCCCGCTACGGCCGCGCCCTGGCCCTCATCATGCTGGATGTCGACCGCTTCAAGGAGATCAACGACCGGATGAGCTACAAGCAGGGAGACCTCGTGCTGGTGGAGACCGCCCGCCTCTTCCGCTCCCAGACGCGGGACGCCGACCTCGTGTGCCGCTACGGCGGCGACGAGTTCGTCATCCTCCTCCCCGAGACCGGATACGAGCAGGCCCTCGCCAAGGCCGAGAGCCTCCGCCTGGCCGTCCGCGGGCGCGACTTCACCAACACGGCCGACCCCTCCCGGCCCCTGCGGCTCACCCTCTCCCTGGGCGTCACCGCCCACCACCCCGGGATCCGCAGCCCCGACGAGGTCCTCCGCGCCGCCGACGAGGCCCTCCACCACGCCAAGCGGGCGGGGCGGGACCGCGTCTTCGGATGCTTCCAGGGGACCTGCGGGCCCCTGCCGCCGGCGGAAGGGAAGGCCCCCGCTCCCTAGAAGACGAGGTCCAGGCCGCTGGAGAGGAACAGGTCTCCCGACTCCTCCGTCAGCCCCGTCCCGATCTGGCCGCTCAGGCAGGCCCCGGGGGCGAGCCGGTAGCGCGCCCCCGCCGACACCGCCAGCACCGTCATCCCGTCCAGGACCGCCAGCTCCCCGAAGGCCCCCGTGCTGAACTCGAACTGGGCCAGGAGGACCAGCTGCTCGTGCACCTTCACCGCCGCCGCCAGCCCGCCGTGGAAATAGGGATCCAGACCGTCCCCCTCCTCGAAGAGCCCCGCGTCCCCGACCGGGAAGACGATCCCCGCGTTCAGCGTCAGCGTGAAGTCCTTCCACCGCTTCGTGACGATCCCCGAGATCCCCACGTCGATGGAGTCCGTCGTCAGGAAGTCCTCCTCGTCCGCCAGGGGAAACTTGATCTCCGCCAGCAGCCCGAAGTCCGCGAACCCGAGGCTGCCCGTGAACTTCCCCCGTGCCACGAGGCTCTCCATCCCGAAGCCCCGGTCCCCGGAGGGCACCACCTGCCGCCCCCCCTCCCAGACCCGGAGGGGCGTGTCCCCCCCCTGTCCCAGCTCGCCCGTCGTGAACCGGAGGCCCGCCAGGAGCTGGTCGGTGAGGCCGTAGTCCACCTCGAGAATCTGCGTGACGTAGGCCGCCTTGAACGTGCTCTCTCCCCCCTCGTCCTCCGCGCTCCAGTCGGCCGAGGCGATGTCGAGCATCCCCCGCACCAGCCACGTCCCCGGAGGGAGGACCAGGGCCTCCTCCAGGGGCGGCGTGTGGAGAAGTCCCATCCAGCCGTTGTTGCGCGGGCCCGGGTAGGGGGCCATGGCCAGATACGGCCAGGGATCCCGGGGGCGGGCCCGGGACGGGGCGCGGGACGGCCGCGCCGCCGGAGGAACGGGCTCCTCCTGGGGGGAAACCCCGCGGGAGGGCGGGCGCCGCGCCTCCTCCGCCCGCGGCGGCGGGGCCGCGGGCGCCCGGCGGGCCTTCTCGGCCGGGGCCTCGCCCGTCCAGCCGTGCCGGCGCGCCTCCATCCACGCCTCGTTCGAGGAGGCGATCTTCCCCTCCTCGAAGTAGACCTCGGCGATGATCGCCCAGGCCTCCGCCAGGCACCGTCGCGACTCCGCGTCGTTCCCCTTGCGCTTCTCCTGGTCGGCCTGGACCATGAGTTCGTGGGCGCGCTTGCGCTTGTCCTGCCCCGCGGCGGCGGGATCCCCCGGTGCGACCGCCCCGAGCAGCAACAGAAGGATGATCGGGTTCACGTTCCCTCCCCGTTATTCCCTGCCCCCGGCGAATCCCCTCCGGCGCGCCCGCCGCGCCCCGGCGGCCCCCGCCGCCAGCAGGAGCGCCCCGGCCGCCGCCGCCAGCGCCGCCCCGGCCCCGCCCCCGGAAGAGGACACCGGCCGATCCGACACCGACGCCAGGAAGCACTCGCGGTTCGTGCTCCCCCCGAACTCAAGCGTGATCGCCAGGGTGAACTGCCGCTCCGCCGTCCGCCCCTCGCCGTCCGTGGCCCGGACCCGGAAGGTCCACGTCCCCGCCGCCACCGGCTGCCCGGAGATCACGCCCGACGCCGGGTCGAGCGACAGGCCGCCCGGGAGCGACCCCGAAACGAGCGTCCACTGGACCGGGGGCACCCCGCCGGTGACCGACAGGGACGCCGAGTACGGCTGGTCCGGGAAACCCTGGGGCAGGCCCGGAGTCACGATCCGCAGTGCGTCCAGGATCTCCACCGTCAGCGGCGCCGACGCGCTTCCCGCCCCGTCCGCGACGCCGACGGTCACCGGATAGGATCCCGCCGCCGTCGGCGTCCCCCAGATCGTCCCCGTCGCCGCATCGAGGGTGAGGCCCGGCGGCAGGATCGCCGGCGGCATCACGCTCCAGGACCACGAGTACGGCGGCGTCCCGCCCGCCGCCTGGAGGGTGGCGGAATAGGGCACCCCCACTTCCCCGTGCGGCAGCCGGCTGGTCACCACCGCCAGCGCGGCGGAGCTCAGGATCGTCAGCGTGAAGTCCTTCGTCGCCGTCACGTTGTTGGCGTCCGTGACCCGGACGGTGAAATTCACCGTCCCGGCCGCCGCTGGCGTCCCGCTGATCGCCCCGGAAGAAAGATCCAGACCGAGCCCCGCCGGCAGGCTGCCCGAGGAGACCGTCCAGCCGCCCAGCGGCGCCGTCCCGCCCGAGGTCCGGAGCTGAACGAAGTAGAGGCTCCCCACCGCCCCGTTCGGCAGCGGGCTGGCCGTCGTGATCGCGGGCGCGGGGTTCACCACCAGCTGGAAGTCCTGCGTGTCGGTCGCCGGGGGAACCGCCGAGTCGGAGGCCTCCACGATGAAGCCGAAGACCCCCGCCTCCGCAGGCGTCCCGGAGAGGGCCCCCGCCGCCGAGAGCGACATTCCCGCCGGCAGGCTCCCCGTCTTGACGATCCAGCCCGTGTAGGGCGGCGTGCCGCCGGTGGCCGTGAGCTGGACGGACGGATAGGCCCCGCCCACCGTGGCCGGGGCCAGGGAGAGCGGCGCAATCGCCAGCGGCTGGCCGGCCGGGGCGATGGTCATCGTGTAGTACTGGGTGTCCGTTGTCCCCACGTCGTCCACCGCCTGCACCGTGAAGCTGAAGGCGCCGGCGGCCGTGGGCGTCCCCGAAAGGGTCGCCGTCCGGCCGGTGCCGGAGAGCGCCAGCCCCGTGGGGAGCGCCCCGGAGACCACCGTCCAGGAGAAGGGCGTCACGCCGCCGGTGGCCTCGATCGGCTGGCTGTAGGGCGAGTTCACCGCCCCGTCCGGCAGCGTGAGCGTGGTGATCGTCACCGGGTTCGGGGCGATGACCACCGAGCAGGACTGGGTGGCCGTGCCCCCGCCGGAAACCCGGATCGTGAAGTTGAAGGTGTCGGCCGCCATCGGGGTCCCCGCCAGCCGCCCCGTGGAAGCCTCGAGAGACAGTCCCGTGGGGAGGGAGCCCGACGCCACCGACCACGCATAGGGCGGCGTCCCGCCCGTGGCGGTGAAGGTGAAATCGTAGGCCTCTCCCACCGTCCCGCCGGGGGGCGTGCTGGTGATCGTCGGCGTCCCGCCCGGGGGGCTGATCACGATCGAGAGGTCCTGCAGGTCGGAATTCTGGGGGGTGCCGGCATCCGTGACGCGCACCGTGAAGGGGTAGTTCCCCGCCGCGGTGGCCGTCCCGGCGATCCGGCCCCCGTCCGGATCCAGCCCGAGGCCCGGCGGGAGCGCCCCCGAGACGATGGACCAGCGGTAGGGCGTCACGCCCCCCGCGGCCTGGAGGGACTGGCTGTAGATGGCCCCGACGGTGCCGCCGGGCAGGCTCGTGGTCCGGATCTCCAGGGCGGCGCTCAGGGTCACGCTGGCCTGGTCGTCCTCCGCGGGATCGTGGTTCCCGGGGGTCGAGTCGAGGTCGCCCGCCGCCGGCGAGGACATCGCCGTCACCTCGGCGGTGTTGGTCACCGGCGAGGCGGTGTCGAGCCGGGCGATGACCGACAGGGTGGCGGTGCCCGAGCCGTCCGCCAGGGAGCCGACGTCCCAGAGGCCCGTGGAGCGGTTGTAGGTGCCCTGCGAGGCCGCGTGGGTCACGTAGGTGAGCCCCGCCGGCAGGAGGTCGGTCACGGCGACGCCGCCGGCCGGCTGCCGTCCGGTGTTTAGGACCGTGACGGTGAACTCCACGTACGCCCCCAGCGTGGGATCCGCCGGGCTGGCCGTCTTGGTGACCGAGAGATCCGCCACGGTGCCGGGGTCGATGTAGGTGTAGGTCGTCGTCGGGTTGCCACCGGGGAAGTTCACCGTGACCGTGACCGGGCCCGCCGCATGGGCGGGCGTCACCAGGACGATCCGGGTGTCGGTGTTCTCGACGAAGGACGACACGACGGATCCGCCGAAATCCACGGAGGTCGCCCCCGCCAGGGTGGTCCCGCTGATCACGACCGTCTGGCCGCCGGAGATGGGCCCGCGGTTGGGGGCGATGCCGGTGACCACGGCCGTATCGTTGTCGAGGTTGGTCGCCGCGACGTCGGGAACCTGGGCCGCGGTGATCGCGTCGTACACGGGGTCCGCGCTGGTCGGATCCCCGGTCACGATCGTGTAGGCCACGTCCCCGTCGTCCACGGAGTCGTCGACGCCCCGCACCGTCACGGTCTGCGGCACGTTCCAGTTGGCCGGAGTGAAGGTGAGCAGGGCCGGCGAAACCGTGCCCTCCGTAAGATCCGAGCTGGAGAGGGGGATCTGGACGTCCGCCGCGGGCTGCGTGTTCAGCCGGATCGTGAAGGAGGCGGTCCCGCCCGCCTCGGTGGTCGTCAGGCCCGTCGTCGGCACCACGGTGAAGCCCGGGACGTCGTTGTCCACGTTGGTGACGGAGACGTCCGGGACGGGCCGGTTGTTGAAGACCGGGTCGGTGCTGGAGGTATTGGAGGTGATGATCCAATAGAGGATGTCCCCGTCCGTGATCGCGTCGTCCACCCCCGTCACCGTGATCGTCCGCGGGACGTTCCAGTTGTCTGGGGTGAAGGTGACCGTGGTCGGCGAGACGGTGCCCTCCGTGAGATCGGAGCTGGAGAGGGTGATCGTGACGTTCGCCGCCGGCCGGGCGTTGAGGACCATCGTGAAGGTGGCGCTCCCGCCGCCCTCCGTGGTCACCAGCCCCGAGGTCGGGGTGACCTGGACTCCCGCCTCCTCGTCGTCGTCGTTGGTCACGGGGACGTCGGGAGGGTTGATCCCGTGGTAATTGGGGTCCGTGCTCGAGGCCGCCCCGGTCTGCACCAGGTAGGTGATGTCGCCGTCCACCTCCGTGTCGTCCACCCCGATCACCCAGACGAGGCGGGGCACGAGGGCGTCCCCCGGCGTGAAGACGAGCGTCTTCGAGGGCGTCTCCGTCGGATCGTCGTCCGTGTAAAGGAGCCCTTCGGTCGTGTCCGTGCTGGTCACCGTGAGGGTCACGTCCCCCGTGGGAACGGTGTTGAGGACCACCTGGAAGTAGGCGTTGATCCCCGATTCCGAGGTGTGGCCCGACACGGCCGAGACGGTGATGCCGGGGGTTTCGTTGTCCACGTTGACCACGGAGACGTCCGCGGGATTGACCCCGTTGAAGTTCGGATCCAGGCTCTGGGCGGCGGCCGTGACGATCGTGTAGGACTGGTTCCCGTCCGGCAGGCCGTCGTCCACGCCGGTCACGGTCACGACCCGGGCGACGTTCCAGGTCGCCGGGGTGAAGGTGACCGCGGAGGGGTAGACCGTGCCCTCGTTCGTGTTGCTGCTGGTGAGGGCGACCGTCACGTCGGAGGTGGGAACCGCGGTCAGGACCATCGTGAACGTCGCCTGCCCGCCGCCCTCGGTCGTGATCAGCCCCGCGGTCGGATATACGCGGACGCCGGCGGCGTCGTCGTCGCTGTTGACGGCCTGGACGTCGGCCGGGTCGAGGCCGCTGTAGGCCGGGTCGGCGCTCGTGGCGGGCCCCACGAGGATCCGGTAGGCCACGTTCCCGTCCACCAGGGTGTCGTCCACGCCGCGGACGGTCGCCGTCTGCGGGACGTTCCAGTCGTCCGGGGTGAAGACGAGGAAGGCGGGGGAGACCGCCCCCTCCGTCGGGTCGGAGACGGCCAGCGGAACGGTCACGTCGGCCGCCGGCGGGGTGTTTAGGACGACCGTGAAGGTGGCCGTCCCGCCCCCCTCGGTGGTCACGAGCCCCGTGGTCGGGTTGACCGTGATCCCCGCGGTGTCGTTGTCCTGGTTCGTCACCGTCACGTCGGCCCCGTCCAGGCCGTTGTAGAGCGGGTCGTCGCTCGAGGCGGGGGCGGTGATGATCCAGTACGTCACGGGGCCGTCGGCGGCGAGATCGTTCACCCCCGTGACGGTCACGGTCTGGGGGGTGTTCCAGTTCGCGCTCGTGAAGATCAGGGAGACGGGAGAAACCGTCCCCTCGGAGGGATCGGAACTCGACAAGGCGATCGTGACGTCGGCCGAGGGCCGGGTGGCCAGCCGCACCGTGAAGGTGGCGGTCCCGCCGCCTTCGGTCGTGATCAGCCCGGAGGTCGGGGTCACCAGGATCCCCGCCGTGTCGTTGTCCCGGTTCACCACCGAGACGTCCTCCGGGTCAAGCCCGGAATAGCGGGAATCGGTGCTGGAGGCGGGGGACAGAACGATCGTGTAGGCCGCGTCCCCGTCCGCCACGGAATCGTCCGCGCCCGTCACGGTCACGAGCTGGGGGGTCAGGGCGTTGGCCGGGGTGAAGATGAGCGAGGCGGGGGAAACGGTGCCCTCGGCCGCGTTGGAGCTGGAGAGGGCGATCGTCACGTTGGCCGCCGGGACGGACGACAGGACGACCGTGAAGACGGCCGTCCCGCCCGACTCGGTGGTCACGAGGCCCGAAGTCGGGCTCACCGCGATCCCCACCGTGTCGTCGTCCCGGTTGACGACCTCGACGTCGGAGGCGTCCTTCCCGCTGTACGCGGGGTCATCGCTGACGGCCGGGGCGGTGATGATCGTGTAGGTCGCATCTCCGTCCGCCACGTCGTCGCCGACGCCGGTGACCGTCACCGTCTGCGGAGCGCTCCAGTTCTGCGGCGTGAAGGTAAGGGAGGAGGGAGAGACGGTTCCCTCCCCGGGATTGGAGCTCGACAGGCCGATCGTGACGGTCTTCGTGGGCTGGGTGTTCAGGACCACCGTGAAGACCGCGGTCCCGCCCCCCTCGGTGGTGACCAGCCCGGCCGTCGGGGCCACCGTGATCCCCGGCTGGTCGTTGTCCGTGTTGGACACCATGACGTTCGGCGGGTCGATCCCGTTGTATTTCGGGTCGCCGCTGGAAGCCGCCCCGGTCACGACGGAGTAGCTCACGTAGCCGTCCACCAGGGAGTCGTCCTGGCCGACCACGGTCACCACCTGCGGGACGTTCCAGGCGGCGGGACGGAAGACGAGGGTCTTGGAGGCCGCCGGCACGGGATCCGCCGCCGTGAAGACCAGCCCCTCGGTGGTGTCGTTGCTGGTCACGGTCAGGGACACGTCCGCCGTGGGACGGCTGTTGAGGACCACCGTGAAGGTCGCCTGGCCGCCGGCCTCGCTGGTGACCAGCCCCACGGTCGGGAAGACCGTGATCCCCGCCGTGTCGTTGTTCAGATTGACCAGCGAGACATCCGCGGGATTCCTGCCGTTGTACACCGGGTCGGCGCTGACGGCCGCGCCGGTGACGATGGTGTAGGGCTGGCTCCCGTCGTCCACGTCGTCGTCCACCCCCGTGACGGTGACCCTCTGGGGGACGTTCCAAGTGGAGGGCGTGAAGACCGCCATCGCGGGGGAGGGCACCCCCTCCCCGGGCTTCGAGCTCGAGAGGGGGATCGTCACGTCGGCGGTGGGCCGGCTCCCGAGAACGATCGTGAAGGAGGCCGTGCCGCCCGCCTCGGTGGTCACCAGGCCGGTTGTCGGGCTGACCGTGATGGCCCACGTGTCGTTGTCCGTATTCGTGACGGACACTTCCGGCCCGACGAGCCCATTGTAGACCGGGTCGGCGCTGACGGCCGGGGCGAGGACGATCGTGTAGGCCACGTTCCCGTCGTCCACGAAATCATCCACGCCCGTGACCCGCACCGTCTGGGTCGTGTTCCAGTTGGAGGGGGTGAAGACGAGGACGGTGGGCGAGACGGTTCCTTCGGACGGGTTGCTGCTGGAGAGGCCGACGGCCACGTCCGCCAGGGGCCGCGAGGCCAGTCTCACCGTGAAGGTGGCCGACCCGCCCGCCTCCGTCGTCGTCAGCCCCGAGGTCGGGCTCACCACGAACCCGGCCGTGTCGTCGTCCGTGTTCACCACCGAGACGTCCGACGGATCGATCCCGTTGTACTTCGGGTCGGTGCTCGCAGAGGGACCCACGCGGACCGTATAAGCCACGTCTCCGTCGTCCACGTCGTCGTTCACCCCCCGCACGGTTACCGTCTGCGGGGCATTCCAGGTGGAGGGGTAGAAGACGAGGCTGGAGGGGGAGACCGTCCCCTCGGTCGTGTCGGAGCTGGAAAGCGGGATCGTGACGGTGGCCGTGGGCCGGGACCGGAGGACCACCGTGAACGTGGCCGTCCCGCCCGCTTCCGTCGTCGTCAGCCCCGAGGTCGGACTCACCGCGATCCCCGCCTCGTCGTCGTCCACGTTCGTCACGGAGACGTCGGCGGCGTCCTTGTAGCGGTAATTGGGATCCGTGCTGGAGGCGGGGTGGGTGCGGATCGTGTAGACCACGTCCCCGTCGTCCACGCCGTCGTCCACCCCATGCACCGTCACCACCTGCGGCAGATACCAGTCCGCCGCCGCGAAGATCAGCGTCTTCGACGACGCCGGCGTCGGCGACCCGGCCGTCGACACCAGCCCCTCCTTTGCGTTCGACGTCGACACCGTGATCGAAACGTCTCCCGCCGGCTGCGTGTTCAGCACCACCACGAACTCCGCCGTCCCTCCCCCTTCCGTCGTCACCAGGCCTCCCGTCGGCGCCACCGTGATCCCGGCCGTGTCGTCGTCCGCGTTCACCACCGACACGTCCGCCGCGTTCATCCCATTGTAGGCGCCGTCCGTGCTCGAGGCCGGCGCCGTCACGATCGTGTACGCCACCGGTCCGTCCTGCCTCGTGTCGTCCACCCCCGTCACCGTCACCGTCTGGGGCACGTTCCAGTCCGCCGGCGTGAAGGTGAGCGAGGAGGGCGACACCGTCCCTTCTCCGACGTTCGAACTCGAAAGGGTGATCGTCACCGCCGCCGAAGGCTGCGCGTTCAGCACCACCGTGAAGAAGGCCTGGCCCCCCGACTCGCTCGTCACCAGCCCCGACGTCGGCCAGACCGTGATCCCCGCCGCGTCGTCGTCCACGTTCGTCACGGAGACGTCCGCCCCGTCGAGGCCCGCATAGAGCGGGTCCGGGCTGAGGGCCGGGAGCACCAGGACCTGGCAGTCCACGTTCCCGTCGTCCAGGAAGTCATCCACGCCCGTGACCGTCACCGTCTGCGGGGCGTTCCAGTCGTCGGGTGTGAAGGTGACCCCCGAGGGCGAAACCATCCCCTCCGTGTCGTCGGAAACCGCCAGGGGGACCGTCACGTCCGCCGCCGGCCGGCTCCGGAGGACGATCGAGAAGGAGGCCTGCCCCCCCGCCTCCGTCGTCACCAGGCCGGCCGTCGGGCTCACCACGATCCCCGCCGTGTCGTTGTCCTGGTTCGTGACCGCCACCTCCCCCGCGACGAGGCCGGCGTAGGCCGGATCGGAGCTGTCGGCGGGCCCCACGGACACCGTGTACGCCACGTCCCCGTCGTCCGTGAAATCGTCCACGCCCCGGAC
>Ga0068707_1002909_pt1 | contig 11996 bp, 14 predicted proteins | sample YNPNPMetaG_FD_66600 | JGI IMG/M metagenome (GOLD analysis project Ga0068707, IMG submission 66600) | Anoxygenic and chlorotrophic microbial mat microbial communities from Yellowstone National Park, USA - YNP NP MetaG | ecosystem: Environmental > Aquatic > Thermal springs > Hot (42-90C) >... | reverse complement strand
TGCAAGAAACTACGAGATCCTGTTGAGTGTCACACAAACATTGCATCAGAACGGACAAAACCTTATAGAACATGGGCCAGCCATCCTTTTAACTTCACATGGCTGACCTCTTTCCACAGGGGTCACGATCGTATCCAAGTTTAAAACATACTTACATGGTTATGCATGTGATTATGCATCCATAAATTATATAAGAAAATATTACATATATTTTACCTGATTTAAAATTTAGAGAGGATGGATAAAAGGGAAGAAACAATTAAGGGGTGTGCAGGATGGGAAATGATGTTATAGAGACGAAGGTTAAGCTGGATTATATACAAGATTTTGAGATGATGTTCCAGAGGATGAAGCTGGAGCGGCCAAGGGAGGCTGCAACCTACTATACTATACTAATAATAGACAGCCCTAAAGAGTTCTCAGATTTTTTGAAGATAGCTGAAGGGTTAGCTAATATAACACGAAGACCCTTAGAGACTGGTAGGGCTTGTCTGCTGCGTCATGGTTTAATCGCTGAGGTTTTATTCACAGGTTCATCAGAGATAGATGATGAATTCGGACGTGAACGATACCTACCAGTTCACCCGAAAGCGATATGGGAGGATGTTAAGGATGATCTGAGATCAGTTGTAGCTGAGGAGACTTACAACGCTATAGAAAACAGATTGAAAGAGTACAGTGACTATTACAACGCTAATTTTGATAAATACGGTATAAAGATAAAGAGAAGTGGTAACGTCACATTACGTTACAATGGTAAATGGGTGTTGTATAACATACTGAAGAACTGCTTAGAATCCAAGGAGAAAGAACTGAAACTGCAGATAGGCGGTGAGCGTTTATTCGAGGAGCCTTTACTGAGTTACTTCAAAAAATTCCTGTCGCTTAACACTAAGATACAGTTGATAGTTGAGTCAGATGCTAATATAGATATAGCTAGAGCTTTGAAGAAGACTTACACTGATAACCTTGATGTGCGATACTTCTCTGATAACACATCTGGGACTCTGCGTAACTACGTCTTTGGTAAAGAGTTAGCTTTGAATGGTATAAAGATCCTACCTGAATCAGGGACTGATGAACCATCATATGTTGGTACAGCGTACGTTAACATCGAGGATATCGAGACGCTGAATCAGAAGTTTAAAAGCTTATGGGATTTAGCTAAACCATTGGAGATAGAGGAATCCGAGCAAAAATAAAAGAAAAAGGTTTCACTAGAAAGGATATAAAAGTTTAAAGATTCAAAAAGACTGGGGTGACTATAGAAATCATCCCAGTGTTTTTTTTAATCAGATTGTGTAACTGGTTTTATTTAGTTTTGAATAACGCCTCTTTGTGCACACCAGCATCCCATAAAGCACGTATAGCTAATAGTACAGCTGCTGGTGAAGCGAATATAGCTAGATACGTTACAATGTTAGTCAGGTACTCTGAGAGGATGTTACCCCACGCTGACGCCCATATAGGAGACGACGCAGCTAAACCAATCAGTATCAGGGTTCCTATCAGGAACATTGGTACTTTTTCTTTGGTTATTGTACCAACTGCGAAGAATGATAACACACCAACTAGGAATCCTAGTACAGCTAACAAACCCATTACAGGTGTGGTTACATTCTCATCTGTTTTTAACGCTGTGTTCGCTCCGAAGATTAACCCTACTATTATAGATATAATGATACCTATAAGTAGGAGCCAGCTGCCTAACACTTTCCACATGTTGTTTTCCATCTCTTACTCCTCCTACAACGGTTTTTTTACCAAATAAAAAATTGATATAGGTGTATATATAGTTTTTCTTTTTTTATGTGTTTTTTTATGTGTGCATATTATCTTTAGAACCTTATCTTTAGAACCATTTTTAAAAATAAAAAAATTATTGTTATATTTTTGTTTTTATAAAAAATATCTATTGCGGGTTATTTATCTTTTTTTATGCGTCTAAAAAAAGTAGTGTTAGAAAGGGGAAGCTTTGTTTTAAGGGGGTGAGGAGAGATAGGAAAAAAATAATTCCAGTGCCTCCCCTTTCTCTTAAACTATAATATGTTTGTTAGTATATAAATTTTATTATATATTTATTATCGTTATATAACCTGGTTGGTTTAACGTTAGCGTTAAACATCTAAAGAATAAACTGGTTCTAAGGCTTTTATCTACCATCTCTCCCAGTATCTTTTAACAGTTGTAGGCGGCTGCTCCCCCTCCTTGTATCTACCACGCCATACGTTAAGACCTGCTTTCTCATCAGCGTCTATCTTCCTCTGAAGCATATCAAGCATCCTAGGATCATCCATACCTAGCTGCTTCATCTTCTGCGGCGTGGGTATACCATTAGGAGTCCATCCGCGTCTATAATAGACAGCATCTGTTAACTTCTCGTATTCATTCCTACGGTAATCATACAGTATCTTTATCTTCTCTTTCACAGTTAGTTTCTCAACAGTCTCCTTGCTTAAACCTAGTTTCTCCACTAGCTGGTTATCGTACCTACTCCTCCTGGAGAGGTACTCCGTCTCAGTTAAAGGACCCATAGCCCTGTATGGTATCCAGTCGTCTTTACGTTCACCCCTACCAAGGTAGACGTTAAGCGCTCTCTGGAAGTTGTAGCATCGTTCACTCTGCAGTATCAGATCCTCCTTTGTAACATCCCACCCTGTAACCGCTCTCTGGAACTGCACGTAGTTCTCCACATGCCCTGGTACCTTAGCTGGTTCATCTGTCTCTGCGTTATCTGCTGGTTCTATATCATTCCATGGTAGTTTACATAAACCGTTAAGACCGAACCATGTACGCCACATAGGGAAGTAGTGCAACGCCTCTGCTTTATCCTGGAATGTCGGTATAGCATTGTTAACCATATCCATGAATATAAGCCATGCCTCATCATGCTGCGGTCCTTTTAATGTTAAACCGTATCCTCCTTGCATCGCTAATGACTCCTTAGTAACATACTCTGAGAACTCTAATCCTTTATTCTCCATACCAGCATCCTCAACTAGTTGAGGGTCACCCCATTTGTTCTTTATGATCCAATCTTTCACACGTCTTATACCCTTAGAAGCTACTGTTATGAATTCACCTTTATCCCCTCTAGCTATACGATGGATGAATTCTAACACAGCCTCAGCGTTACCGAAGCATAACTCTAAACCATCGCATCTCTCCTTGTTTAGTATACCGTACTCGTACATCTCCATGTAGAAAGCCATAGCTGTACCTGTTGATATCGTATCTAAACCATAGGTGTCACAGTAGAAGTTGTATTCAAGTATCCATTTCGGATCCCATATACCCATGTTTGATCCTGCTGCTATAGTCTCGTACTCTGGCCCATCAACCGTAACCTTTTCACCTTTGTAGGGACCAGTCATAACCGTGTACCCGTCAACGGTTTTAGAGCAGGATAACGTGCATCCGTACCAGCAGCCATCAGGTATGATCTTAGTGAATAACTCGTAGAACCTGGATGGATAAAGGTTAGAGGCTTTAGGGAAACTACCGAATCTATAATTCTCAGATGGTAGTAGATCATAAGCATCCATTATATCAACCAGGTGACCTGTACCTACAGCTCTCATATTGCATTGATACCTATCCAGATCCCTTATTTCCCGATGCATCTTAACACCTAGCTCAGCTAGTTTAGCAGGATCAGCAGGGTTATTAGATAAACCTTTAACAGAGTCAACCTTCACTACTAGTGCTTTGATGTGTTTATCCCTGAATACAGTACCTAATCCTCCTCTACCTGCTTGTTTAACACGTGCAACCTTCCGTCTTATATCGTAGAATGAGAAGTTAAGGCAACCCCAGTAGCTATGCTCAGCTCCTCTCCCAGAGGATACAACACTAACCCTCTGCAGTGATAACGGTGATTGATCAGTAGCGTATAAACGAGTCAGCTGCTCATTGAGTATATGGGAATTCAACTCCTCTAAAGGCGCTGATTCAATGGTTACACGTTCTTTCTCACCGTCTATAAAGACCACAACATCCTCAGATGCTTTACCTTGTATCTCTAAAACATCGAAACCAGCGAACTTTAAATAAGGACCGAAGAACCCGCCAACGTTACAGTCGCATACTATACCTGTTGAAGGTGATACACTAAGGCATATGGATTTACCTGAACCTGGGTACTGGGTTGTACCGCATAAAGGACCAGTAGTAACTATGATCTCATTCTCCTCGCTATCCCACTTAGTATCTGGTTTGATAGTGTCCCATAGTAGCTTCAAACCAAACCCTCTCCCACCAGTGAATTTCCTCTTCATCTCCTCAGTTACAGGTTTCTCTCTTATAGTGTTATCACTCAGGTTAACATATAGGATACTGTTAGCGTACCCTCTTATAACCTTGTTTTTCTTATACTTGTACTCAGCTATAACCTTATGCTTTGATTTTAACCTGTTAAGATTGTATCTATGAACCGTGTTACCTGTCTTATACTCCTCAACTGGTACTTGTCCTTCTATCATATTCGACCCTTTTACACTCCTAGTTTATAGTAAACGATTTGTTTAACCTCATCTAATGGTTTATCAACTAGTTCTAAAGCATGCTCAGGGCAGGCTCTTACACACGCTCCGCATGATATACATTTAAAAGGCTCAATACGAGTCTTTGAAATCCTCATAGCGCCTATAGGGCAGAACCCTACACATGATTGACAACCAACACATGTTTTAACATCTAACACTACTGCACCGTTCTTACGGCGTGTTAAAGCACCAACTGGGCATACATCTATGCATACGCCTCTCTGATCGCATACATGCATACTGTAACCATCAGGTTTTTTGATTATACGTATAGCTGATTTCTCACCGCCTTCATCACTCTTAAAATGAACCTGCGAACAAGCCTTCTCGCATTTTAAACAACCATTGCATCTCTCAGGGTGGAATCTCAGAATCTTAACCATGACTCTATCATCCATTCTACATACACCTGTCTCTATGTTATAAGCATCAACGTGGTTAACACTACACTAAACCAGCATAAAAAAGAGATGCAGATAGAAGCAGGGTAATATAACCTACCATCTATCATTTTGATGTTTAGATGACTTGTTATCAAAGCAACTAACGGTATGGTTAAACCACCTAGTATAGCAGCTGTTAAACCACGTGCTAGTATCTGCGGTAGGAAAACCAGAAGGTTCTCCACGTAGAAACCAGCTGATGATACCACAGGTGTAAGCACCTGCGTTACAATATATCCACCTATATATATAGTATAGCCTGATACAACACCTATACTGCTGCTCATCATTAAACCCTTTATATCACGCTCAGTAGACACGTTACGCCATATAACCTCAAATATTAAACCCTCAGATAAGATAGCGATCGCTGAGCATAGAAAACAACCACCAAAAGGATAGGATAAACGCATGGAAGCAGCGATGATACTCATACCCAGCTGCATACCTGGTTTACCGTATCTAAACCTACTGATACACATTAAACCTAAAGCGAAGAAACCAGTCATAACAGCACCAGTATGGATCCCTATACCTGTGCTGTACAACCATGAACCTACAATACACTCAGTGAAACCCCATAATGAACCAAATAGAAGAGTAGCAGCTAACATCCTCTTATAATCATCTTTCATGATCACTTATTTCACCTCTATTTTAACTATGTTTTTAACCTGATAAGCCCTGGGTAGATCAGGGAACACAGACATCCTATCCCTTGTAAGTAAACCCTTCTTCATAGAAGCCCATGATACAGTCTTCTGGTACCCATCACCACCTATGATCGTGTACTCATGATCCCATGGCGAGGATACACCAGCTTTCATTATCAGATCATCCAGTGCTACACCAGTGTAACCAGTTGACTCGATACTCCTTGTTTTAGCCATGAAGAATAACTCATCGATCGTGTACGCTTCATTATTAATAGTTATCATCTCTGAGCTACTACGTGTAGTATAAACATAAACGTTAAGAGAACCAGATAGTATAACTATAAATAAAGCCGTGATCAAGATTAACTTCTCCCTCATAATTTAATCACTAAACCTCTCATTAATCAGGGTCGTCATCGATAATAAAAAAAAGGTATTTAAAAGTTGTTAATAGTTAAGGAGGGATTGAAACATCTGAAAGGTCTTATAAGCATCATTCTTTTTTTATTTACAACCCCCTATCCTAAGGCTTGGGTCACCTAGTAGAACCCATGACTGTGTAACCTTAGCATCAATCCATGAGTCACCACAACCAGGTGTACTAGTGTTAACCGGGTAAGCATCAAGGTACATTGTTAAAGCCTCGTTGAAAACATCACCTAGAATCGTTATATTACGTTGACTGTAAACATGGAAGAACATAACCTCTATCTCGTTTAAACCACCTTTGAATGATTTTTTATCCTCCTTAGTGTAACCCAGAGCAGTGCACCCTATAGTAGCGATTGATCCACCGTTCCTCTGAGATGTCATCCTCCAACCCCAGCATTCATATAAAGCCTCCTGCCTGTACCTAGTAGTCTTGTTAAAGAATTTAAACAAGTCAACATCGAACTGGCAGTTATGACAACCACTAACAACGCATACAGGTAACTTATGTTTGTTACTGAGCCTCCAGATATCATTAACCATTAAGCCTTTTATGAAGTCTTCACTATCAGGTGGATGATTCCCCCATGTTTTAGGGCTTCCATGACCAACAAAGTAAACAAAACCATACCCTCTGTTGAACGTGTTTATCACATCTGATTTACTACTAAATGAACCATCAGACGTGTATAAACGAGTAGGGGTGAATCCACTCATGTTCTCGATCGCTCTGTCACCGTAGTACTCCCCCTCATAACCAGTCCAGTTAGGGTTAAGATGCTCAGGGTAAGTGTCACCTGCTACAACTAGGAAGCGTTTAAACCATGAATCATCAGAGCCTGACAAGCATCTATTCTCGTATGATATAATCTTGTCAACCATGACTCTAACCTCGTATCTGGATCTACACGCTAATCTACCGACAGCTACATCAGGGTAAAGATCTATGTTAGCATCCTCAGCTGTACTGTTAATATACCATTCACCGTAGATACCATCGTTGTCAGAATCCCAGGTTGAAAAAGCACCTGTCTTGTTGTATATATCAGCGTAGTAGAGATCACTAATATATGATGACTCCCATGTATCCTCCATGTTAACGTATCTTACAGGCATGTACCATGAGAACGGGCTGCTACGTCCACCTACTAGTAGAACGTACCTTACACCCCACTCCTCAACAGCGTGTTTAATGTAGTATTTTATCCTCTCAGCATCATCTCTACCTTGATCCCTGAACTGGTTGTAAACCTCATTTAGCTTTACAATCTTGGTTTTTACACCTGTAGAGTCTTTATGATGCTTCAATGGTTTTAAATCATTATAGAACTGAGATGGTGTTATTATCAGTAAGTCATAATTAACTTCAATCATGTTTCCCATATCAGTAAGGGTAAACAATGAAACCTTATAATGCTCAGATGAAACAACTAACGATGACTGCGTAACATTAATTACACATAGCATCGTAAAGATTATGAGTATTTCTCTTACACCATGTCTGATCATATAACTACTCCCATTGCCTCATAATAGTTTAAACATTTATTAAAGATAACCATGACTCAAATTCATAGTTAATTCTACTATTATTAATATTATTAGTATTATAAAAATATATTTGTTGTTGAACCTGGTGAGCATCCGCTAGCATATCCCTATGAATATGTATCTGCAAAAAAAATACAAAAACCAGCGGGGTATAATAGTAAAAATGCTGGGAAGGAACAAGACAATTCATTTTTTGTCACCCATCCTGACATCCCTCCCTTCCCAACACCCCCTCTTTTATATTAATAACCAGGATTCAAGGTAGTAGAAAAGAATAAGATGAGAAGTATAAAGGTTTTTTAAACCCTTAATCTATTTTGTATTTGCCTGAAATCTATTATGTATAACTATGACAACGCTAGTTTAATGAGGCATGTACTCTCCACTCTGTTAACTGTAGCTGGTAGAAGAACAACTGAAGGGTTCACTATAACTGTTATCCGCACAATGCTGAAGACCCTTGAAAAGGAGTTTGAATTCCTGAAGAGTATAAGTATAACAGAGGCTACGTACCCTGAGCATAATGAACTAATCAACATATCATTAGAGATAAATCTTGTACCACCTGAGATGATCGGTAAATCAGTTGAATCACTGATACGTGTCATCTGCATGGATCTAAAAGAAGAAGCTGGCCTCTTCTTCATAAAGGAATTCAAGGATAACGTAGGTGAGGATATAATCAGTGAGCTTAAAGAGAGGGGCGTTAATCTAAACGAGTTAGAGGATGAGATACAACGATTATATAACCTACTGGAGAAGAAGAAACCAGTACCAATACTAGGAGCAGCTGAACAAGAAAAAAGAAAGACTTCACCGCCTCGTAGCAGCCTTCTAGGTTACACGTGGGATAATGTAGCATCATGGAAATACGAGGATAACATATGCATACTCTACGATAAAGAAGGTAAAGTACTAGATAGATTACTATTAGACGTGATCGTTGAGGATTACGTTAGACGCTTATCAGAGCTCGATGAGTTCATATCATCATCTGATCAACCATTAGAGTTAAATGATAAGGATTACGAGTTCTTAGAGATGCTTTACACTCGTGATATGGATACTGAGCTCGCTGTAGCTCTCCTACACATCACTACAGATGAGTTAGATGAGATGATACGTCGACTACTCAGATTCGAGGTGTTACAGTACATATCATACAACGAGATAAAACTAACAGATAGAGGGGTTAACCTACTGTTAGCTAGGAGAGCACGTGAAAGACAAGATAAAAAAGATGATAACCAAGGATAACCCCTTGTATGTTTTATTCATAGGAGGCCCGAACCGGGATTTGAACCCGGCACAGAGGATCCACAGTCCCATATGTTACCAGACTACACCATTCGGGCCTTTTCCTAAAAGGGATAGCAATAATCAAAAAAGAAATATTTAAAATCATTGTATCAGTATCAACCGTGGGAAATAAGATAAACATAAACCCCTATGTTTATAGTAAAATCAAGCAGGGGTAGCCAAGCTTGGTCAACGGCGCAAGATTCAGGGTCTTGTCCTTAGTGGTCCAAGGGTTCAAATCCCTTCCCCTGCATAATAATATAAAAACGTTGATATCGTTTCAAAAAAATGTTAAAATAAAATATACGCGTCTTATTGCCGTTGTGAGAAATGATGAAAGATACTATCGAATCATGGATCGTTAAAAAGTTTAAATTAGATGACTAATGGAACACGCTAATCCTCGGAGTGCTTATTCACATTTTTCTATGCTTCCACTTTTAGCCATCGCTTTTTGGAGTATGGTATGGCTTGGTTGGTGGGCTCTTGTTCCAATCATTATTGTTCTATTATGGTTAATGGTTTAATCCGCGAATATTTCCTAGAGCAAAAAGCACCAATAACTGGGCGTCAAAAAAAAACAGTTCTTGGCGAATGTGTTTGGATGAATCATAAAAAAAATACCTGTTGCAAAAGCACCATTTTTATATGCTAAATATCTTGTCAGTGGTTTCAATAATTGGAATGATTCCTTATATCTAGGGGGTTATATTTTTTGGAGGTATGATCAGTAATTTTCTGTGGAGTTGTTGTTTCCATCAGCAAACTTTGGTTTTATGACCGTATGGTATAAGCTATATAAGGATAATGAAGCATTTATCGGAGTATAAAAAATGGGAGCGTGCTAGTCAGAAAAAAGGCTAACTAATTCTTATTTCAAATTTCTTTTAATCATTTTTTAGCAAAAAATTTAAATCATAGTTATGAATATATATTCATAATAGGCTTGGTTTAATTTTGTGAAAAAAACAACATTTAAACAGGAGGTGAAAAAAGAGTATGCCTTGTGGTGATGGAACAGGTCCTTGGTGGAACCAGCAGAGAAACTGGCGATGCTGGAAACCATTCAGATATGAACAGGGTTTTGGCTGGAGACACTGGCTGAAAATTCCAGAGTCAGCATCTTTATCAAAGGAAGAGTATAAGAAAATACTGGAAAACGAACTCAGATTAATCGAAGAAGAAAAAAAGATAATAGAACAACGATTGAAAGACCTTGATTCAAAAGAGTAGCAAAAAACATGCCACGACCAAGACTATGTCGACGTGTGTGCTCCTCGCCACACGTCACCTACTTTAAACCAGCAGGTATTCCAGTTGTTGATTTAGAAGAGAATATATTGACTATTGATGAATTTGAAGCTGTGAGATTAAAGGATCTCGAAGGTTTAGATCAAGAAGAATGCGCAAAAAAAATGGCTATTTCACAGCCGACATTTCATCGTTTGATTACTTCAGCAAGAGGAAAAATTGCTGATGCTATCGTGAATGGAAAAGCGATAAAAATAGAAGGAGGAAATTTTAAAATGATACCAGGTAAGATGAGAAAAAGACATGGAAGATGCTTAAGAGGAGATGATAAACTATGAAGATCGCTATTGCATCTGATGATGGAATACATATTGCTGAACATCTCGGGAGAGCATTAGGATTTGTTATTTTTGAAATCGAAGATAATGTTATCTTGAATAAGGAGTATCGTAAAAACACCGGGAAAAACACAGGGGAATGCGGTAGTTGTAACCATGATGCTATGATCAATAACATCAAAGATTGTGACATTGTTATTAGTTATGGTATGGGGCATAGGATTTTCGCTGATTTATCAAAAAATAATATTCAAGCATTTGTCACTGATGTTGATAATGTGGATGAGGCTTTAAAGAAATTTATTAAAAACAAATTGAAGAACAGGTTTGATAAGTTACATTAAAAATTTTAAATCCCGTAGAGTACTTGTTACCCTCTCGGATAATACCATTGATCATGCGTTTAAATCTATTCACATGACTCATTTACTTTCTAACATAAGGAGATCAGATAAAAAGTAAACCCAATGCCATGATGAACATACCTAAGATAACACCAAGAATAACTGTGTGACTATGACCATATTGATGAGCAACAGGTAAAAGCTCATCAACTGAGATGTAAACCATGATTCCTCCAACAAAACCAAGTAGAGAATATAAAACCTTCTCTGATAAAAACGGTGTTAACATCAGGAAACCGATGACAGCTCCAGCGGGTTCAGCGATACCAGATAAGAACGAATACGTAAACGCTTTCTTCTTATTATTCGTAGCGTAAAAAATAGGTATTGATATTGAGATGCCTTCAGGGATGTTATGAATAGCAATTGCAAAGGCGATGATGACACCGAGTTTAACGTTGTTTAACGCTGTTCCAAACGTGGCAAGACCCTCTGGGAAATTATGAATACTGATAGCGAGCGCGGTGAACAACCCTGTTCTCATCAGTGACGTATTAACCCTATCATCTGTGTTACCTTGGAATCCAATGTAAGAATGAGGGTTTTCCATTTCAGGTATCATAATGTCAATGAGAGCGATAAACAGTACTCCTAGGAAAAAAGAAGCGACCGCTGTTATCTCCCCGATATGGTGTAAAGCTTGTGGTAGCAGCTCAACGAATGACACGTAGAGCATGACCCCAGCGGAGAAACCAAGTGAAAAAGAAAGATAAATCATTTTAGGTTTTTTAATAAAATACGCGATAACACTCCCAATACCTGTTGAAAGACCAGCTAGCAATGTTAGAAGAAAAGAAATAATGATGGTATCAGGGTCGTTCATATAGTAAAACTATGGTAAATAACCATTCTTTATTTATTTTTAACTATGAGTGGCAACAGTGTTTGATAGAACGCAAAAAAACAATAAAGGGAGGGATCATAGACTAAAAAGATAGAGTCCAGTGTTGAAACCTGTATTCTTCTGGATAGGAAAACTCTAAAATTATTATACGTATATCACCATCTTTGGGTTATGAGAACGGTTTTTGATCTACTTGATCCTCGTATACAGAGTGCGGTATCATCCCAGGGTATAACC
>Ga0068707_1002904_pt1 | contig 12005 bp, 8 predicted proteins | sample YNPNPMetaG_FD_66600 | JGI IMG/M metagenome (GOLD analysis project Ga0068707, IMG submission 66600) | Anoxygenic and chlorotrophic microbial mat microbial communities from Yellowstone National Park, USA - YNP NP MetaG | ecosystem: Environmental > Aquatic > Thermal springs > Hot (42-90C) >... | reverse complement strand
CTACTCCAGCCCCGACGGGTCCGTCCGGAGCCTGGAGTACCTGGTCTGGGAGCATCCGAGCCTGTTCGGTGAGCAGGTGCCGGTGCTGTATCCGAAGGACGCCGGCGGCCGGCTCCCGGATCACGAGCCGGTGGTCGTCAAGCGCGGGCACTACTTTCTGCTGGGCGACCACCGGCCGTTGACACTCCACTGGACCGCCGACGGGCAGCCGATGGCGGGTGGGGGCTGCAACTCGAGCTTCTGCTATGGGCAGGTTCCCGCCGACAACTGCCGGGGCGTCGTGTACTTCGTCTTTTCGACCGCCGACCGCCGGATCGAGGGCGGGACCGGGGAGAACCGCTGGGGCTTCATGCCGTAGCGGGCCGGCCCGCGGGGGCGGCCGGCGCGGCAACGGAGGGGAACGAGCCCGCGATGGGGGGCGCGTGCCGTCTTCTGTGCCGGCCGAGCGTGCCGTGCTGGCGACGACGCTCCTGATCTTGGCGGGCCTGGGAGTTCGTTGGGCCTGCGCCGGCTCCGCCGGCGGCGCCGGCCCGGAGGGAGCGGTCGCGGCCGCCCTTCCCGACGGCGCGCGGATCTGTTTCGACGTCGCCGGGGCGTCGGGGCGGCCCGGACTGCGCTGCCTGCCGAAACCGCCCCGGACGGCCGACCTGGAGCTGCTGGCGCCGTGCGACGACGCCGCCTCGATCGGCCGGACGGAGCGCCTGCTCCGGGAGTGTCCCCTGCACGGCCGGCGGCTTGTCCTGGCGCCGCAGCGGCCGGGTGGACCCTGCGTGCCGCGCCTGACCGAGTTGCCGGGCGCGACCCGGCTGCTGCTGGGATTGCCGGTCGATCTGCGAACCGCCGGTCGCGCCGACCTGGAAGCGCTGCCCGGCGTCGGGCCGCAGTTGGCGGGGGAGCTGCTGCGGATGCGGGATCGTCGTCCCGGCCGGGTCGACCTGGAAGGAATCGCGGGCCTCGGGCCGCGACGACGCGCGGTGCTGGAGCGTTGGCTTGTCTGGTCGCCACCGCCGGACCCGGCGTGCGGCCTCGGGGATGCGCCGGAGACGCCATGAGTCCCCGGTCTCTTCGGCGTCTTCCCTTGCGCGGGCCGTTCCGCCATGCTAGATGCTGCGGGAGTGGAGGTGTGAGATGCGCAACGGCCTCTGGTTTCTGATGACGGTGCTGCTCGCGGCGGGATTCGGCTGCCGGACCGAGGCGGATGACACGACGGTGCCGGATGCGCGCGACGACGGCGCGACGACCGACGACGGTGCGAGGCCGGATGGCGACGCGGGTGCGGACGCGGACGCCGACGCCGACGTCGACGTGCCGGCGGCTCCCGAGAACACGAACGCCCTGTGCGGCGACCGGGTGGACAACGACGGGGACGGCTACACCGACTGCGACGACTACGACTGCAGCCGGAATCCATCGGTGACGGTCTGCGGCGGGGGAACGGAGAACACCGACGCCCTGTGCGGCGACCGGGTGGACAACGACGGGGACGGCTACACCGACTGCGACGACTACGACTGCAGCCGGAATCCGTCGGTCACGGTCTGCGGCGGGGGGGCGGAGAACACCGACGCCTTGTGCGGCGATCGGGTGGACAACGACGGGGACGGCTACACCGACTGCGACGACTACGACTGCAGCCGGAATCCGTCGGTCACGGTCTGCGGAAGCACGCGCGAGGACAACGACGCGGCCTGCGGGAACCGGACGGACGACGACGGCGACACGCGCACCGATTGCCGCGATTCGGACTGCGGCAGCAACCCCTGCGTGACCGTCTGCCCCCACGAGACGCCGGCGCAGTGCGGGAACCGGGCGGACGACGACGGGGACGGCTACACCGACTGCGACGACTACGACTGCCTGTACCACCCCGAGGCCGTCTGTCCCTGCGCCGCGGGCGGGGAGTGCGACGACGCGACGTGTGGCAACCGCGTCGACGACGACGGCGACGGCTACACCGACTGCGACGACTTCTCCTGCTCGCGCAACGGCCACGTGACCGCGTGCGGCGCCGAGCAGACGAACGCGCAGTGCGGCAACCGGACGGACGACGACGGCGACGGCTACACCGACTGCGACGACTTCTCGTGCAGCCGCTCGCTGTGGGTCACCGTCTGCTGCGACTGACCGCTCGGTCCTACGGGAGTTCGAGAACTTCGATCCGGACGGGGACGACTCCGGCGCGGATCATCCGCAACCGTTCGGCCGCCGCCCGGGAGAGGTCGAGGATCCGGTCGCGGCGACCGAAGGGGCCGCGGTCATTGACCCGGACCACGACGGAACGCCCATTGTCCAGGCGCGTGACGCGGATCCGTGTGCCGAAGGGGAGGGTGCGGTGGGCCGCGGTCAGCGCCCCGGGATCGTAGGGCTCGCCGCTGGCGGTGGGCTTTCCGGCGAGCCCGTCCGAGTAGTAGCTGGCGTGGCCTTCCTGGACGGCGCCGACGACCGGTCGCAACGCGTGCGCGTTCCCGGCGCCGCAGGCCGCGACGACGATTGTCACCAGCAGCCACCGGGGTCCGCCGCGGGCCCATCCCGGCCCGCGGCGGACGGGGCGGGAGGGTGGGCGGGTCGGTGGGAGCGAGGGGGCGAACATCGACGGTCAGTCTAGCGCCTTGACGGCCGCCCCGGAACGGGCAAGTGTAGCGCCGAGATGGGTACGGTTGACCGTCTGCGTGTCCCCCCCTTCGACGAGGCGCTCTATCTGCTGGACATCTCCGGTTTTGTCTTCCGGTTCTACTACTCGGTGCGCGGCCTGACGACGGCCCGCGGGGAACCCACGGGGGCGGTGTTCGGCGTCACGAAGATGCTGCAGAAGCTGGTGACCGAGTCGGCGCCGCGCTTTCTCGGCGTCGCGATGGACTCGCGCACGCCTACGTTCCGCGAGACGCTGTTTCCCGACTACAAGAAGAACCGGCCGGCCCCGCCCGAAGACCTGCGGCCGCAGTTCGAGTTCGTGCGGGAGGTGGTGGAAGCCTACGGCATCCCGGCGTTGCAGCAGGACGGCTTCGAGGCCGACGACGTGATCGCGACGGTTGTCCGGCGAGTGGTGTCCGACCGTCCGGTCGTGATCCTCGGCTCGGACAAGGATTTGTGCCAGCTAGTGTCCGACCGGGTGCTGTTGTATGTGCCGGACAAGGACGAGGTGTACGGGCCGGCGGAGGTGGAGGCCAAGTGGGGGGTGCCGCCGTCGCGGATGACGGACCTCCAGGCGCTGGTTGGTGACCCGACGGACAACGTGCCTGGCGTGCCGGGCGTCGGGCCCAAGACGGCGGCCAAGCTCCTCCGGCAGTTCGGGTCGCTCGAACAGGTCGTGGCGCGGGCGGCCGAGGTGGGCAACCCGAGGCTGCGGAAGGCGCTGGAGGAGCACGGCGCCCGGGCGTTGCAGGTCCGCCCGCTGGTCACCCTGCGGGACGACGTCCCGGTCGCGATCGACCTCGACGCGCTGCGCTGGACGCCTCCGGATCCCGGGCGCCTGCGCGCGGTGTTCCAGCGGTTCGAGTTTCACACGCTCGCCGCCGCCCTCGGCACGCCCGCGGACGCCGCCGCCTCGGCGGTGCCGGCCGGCAGGCCGCCCGGCATCGACTACGCCGCCGTCCGGTCGATCGAGGAGCTCGACGCGCTGCTGGCGCGGGCTCGGGAGCGCGGCGTGCTGTCGATCGACACCGAGACCACGGGGATCGACCCGATGCAGGCGGGGCTGGTGGGCATCTCGTTGTCGGTGGAGCCCGGGGTGGGGCGGTACGTGCCGGTGGGTCACACCGGGCCGGGCTCCGAGGCGCAGCTGCCTCGCGCCGCGGTGCTCGAGCGGCTCCGGCCGGTGCTGGAGGACCCGGCCGTGGCCAAGATCGGGCAGCACATCAAGTACGACGCGATCGTGCTGGCGCGGGCCGGCGTTCGCCTGTGCGGGGTCACGTTCGACACGATGCTCGCCAGCTACCTGCTCGACCCCGAGAAGCACCAGCACCGTCTCGAACAGATCGCGGCCGAATGGCTCGGGCGGAGGATGGTCTCCTACGACGAGGTGACGGAGAAGCGGCGGGGCCATCAGCTTCGCTTCGACGAGGTTCCCGTGGACCGGGCGGCGGACTACTCGGCGGAGGACGCCGAGGTCGTGATGAGCCTGTTCGAGCCGATGCGCCGGGCGTTGGACGAGGCGGGACTGTCGTCGCTGCTGACGGACCTCGAGCTGCCGCTGTCCGAGGTGCTGGTGGACCTCGAGATGACCGGGGTGCAGGTCGACCTGGGTCGGCTGCGCCGGCTGGCCCAGGAGCTGACGATCGAGGCGGGGCGCCTGGAGGAGGACGTGCAGCGGCTTGCCGGCCGCCCGTTCAACCTCAACTCGCCCAAGCAGCTCGCCGAGGTGCTCTTCGACCAGCTCGGCCTTCCGGTCGCCAAGAGGACGAAGACGGGCCGGTCCACCGACGCCGACGTGCTCGAAGAGCTGGCGCTGCTGCACCCGCTTCCGGCCAAGGTGCTCCAGTATCGCTCGCTCACCCGTCTGGTCTCGGGCTACCTCGAAGCGCTGCCGGCGCTGGTGCATCCGGAGACGGGGCGGATTCATACCTCCTACAACCAGGCGGTGGCGGCCACCGGCCGGCTTTCGAGTTCCAATCCGAACCTCCAGAACATCCCGGTGCGCACGGATGTCGGGCGTCGGATTCGCGACGCGTTCACAACGCGTCCGGGGTGGCGGATCGTGTCGGCGGACTATTCGCAGATCGAGCTCCGCGTCCTGGCGCACCTTTCGCGGGACCCCCTGCTCCTCGAATCGTTTCGCACGGGCGAGGACGTCCACGCGCGGACGGCGCGGGAGGTGTTCGGCGTCATCGCCGGCGGCTCGGCGCTCGCCGAGATGCGCCGCCGGGCAAAGGTGATCAACTTCGGTATCCTCTACGGCAAGACCGACTACGGGCTGGCGCGCGAGCTGGGGATTCCGAAGTCGCAGGCGCGGCAGTTCATCGCCGACTATTTCGCCCGCTACCGCGGCGTGAAGGAGTACATGGAGCGCACCGTGGCCGAGGCGCGGGAGACGGGCGTCGTCCGCACGATGCTCGGGCGTCGCCGCTACTTGCGGGACATCCGCAGCCGCAACCCGACGCTGCGGAACCAGTCCGAACGGATGGCGATGAACACCCCGATCCAGGGCACGGCGGCCGACCTGTTGAAGCTCGCGATGGTCCGCGTGCAGCGCGAGCTGCGCGCGTCTCCCCTGCGCGCCCGGATGCTGCTCACCGTGCACGACGAGCTGGTTTTCGAATGCCCGGCCGAGGAGGTGACCGAGCTGGCCGTCCTGGTCCGGCGCGCGATGGAAGGCGCCGCCCACCTCGAAGTGCCGCTCGTGGTCGAGATCGGTTCGGGCGAAACCTGGGGCCAGGCCCACTGAGCGAGAGAGGTTCGGAGATGCGTTCGCGGACGGTCCGTCGCCTGTCGTGGTGCCTCGCGCTGCTGCTTCTGCCGGCGGCCTGCAGCAAGACCCGGCCCGGCCGGCCCGCCGCGCGGGGGGGACCGGCGCTCACCGGCGCGCCCGCCGACGCCCGGCCCGTTGTTCCCGCCGTCGAGGTCCACGGGGCCGCCGACGCCGGTCATTCCGGTCCGGCGGCCGGTCCCGTCGAGGACCTGCTCGCCTCGCTGCGACCCGGCGTCCGGCCCGGCATCGCTCGGGCGATCGGCGTCGGCAACGTGGGCGAGCTCAGCTTCTACGACATCGATCTGCGGCTCGACCCGGATGCCGGGACGTTCGAGGCGCGCGAGCGGCTGGATTTCCACAACCGGACGGCGGACCCGCTGGACCGCGTCGTGCTGCGGGTGTACGGAAACGAATTCGGCCGCGAGGGCGAGGGGCCGCCGGTGACGCTGCGGTCGGTCGAGGTCGCGGGCGCCGCCGCGGCCGTGGAGCACCCCGGTCCCACGACCTATGTCGTGCCGCTCCCCGCGCCGCTTCCGCCGGGCCGCCGGGTCGTCCTGGACGTGGAGTTCTCCGGCGCCGCGCCCCGGCAGGAGCCCGGCCAGACCGGCCTGCTTCGCCAGGGCCTCGAGATGATCCAGTCGCTGCTCGGCGGCGGTCGCGGCGGCATCGAAGGCTACGGCATCCTCTCCATGGGCGACGGGATCGTCTCGCTCGCGGCCTGGTACCCGGTGCTGGCGCGCTACTTCGCCGACGAGCGGCGCTGGGACACGGCGGAGCCGACGGGGATCGGCGACGTGGGGACGGAGGACCTGGCGAACTACCGCGTGCGCGTCCGGGTCCCCGGGCCGGCCACGGTGGCGTCGAGCGGCGTCGAGCTGGCGCGCGGGGCGACCCCGACCGACGTGACGTTCGGCGGCGTCGCCCTCCGCGACTTCACCGTCCTCGCCTCGCGGACCTACGCCGTGCTCGAGCGGACGGTCGGGGAGACCACCGTCCGTGCCTACGTGCCGCAGGGCCGCGAGCCGTTCGCGCGGCGCATCCTCGACCACGCCGTCGCCGCGCTCGAAGTTTACGAGCGGCGGTTCGGGCCGTACCCGCTGACCGAGCTCGACGTGGCGGCGGCGCCGCTCCTCGGCGGCGCCGGCGGCGTCGAGTTTCCCGGCCTCGTCACGGTCGCCACGATGCTGCTGCAGGATCTCTCCGAGTCCTTCGGTGCGTGGCTGCCGGCCGGCCTGAATCGCCCGCCGGTCCTGGACGAGATGGTCGAGTTCGTCGTCGTCCACGAGGTGGCGCACCAGTGGTGGAACGGACTCGTCGGCTCCGACTCCGTCCGCCACCCCTTCCTCGACGAAGGCATGGCCCAGTACTCGTCGGTCCTGTATTTCGAGGACCGCTACGGGTCCGAGCGGGCCGCGCGGGCCGCCGATCGCAACGTCAAGATCAACTACCACGTGTACCGCCTCCTGGGCGGCGCGGACGGCACGGTCGACCGCCCGACCGGCGACTTCTCCGGACCGCTCGAATACACCGCCCTCGTCTACGGCAAGGGGCCGTACTTCTGGGCTGCCGTTCGGGAGAGGATCGGCGACGAGGCGTTCGATCGCGTGCTGCACGCCTATTCCGAGCGCTACGCCTACCGGGTGGCCGAGCCCGACGCCTTCGCGCGCCTGGCCGGCGAACTCACCGGCAGGACCGACGAGCTGCTGGCGCTGCACCGCCGCTGGTTCCACGAGGCCCACGGCGACGAGGACCTCGGCACGGCCGACCTCGGGCAGATCCTCCAGCTCGTGCTGGGCGACACCGCGGTTGCGGGCGATCTGGCCGAGGTTCTCCAGGGCCTGGGAGGCATCGAGGGGCTTTCCGGGCTGCTGCGGATGCTCCAGGGGTCCGGCGGTGCCGACGGCGGCAGCGGCGGCGACCAGGGCCTCGCCGTGCTGATGCAGATGCTCCAGGCCGGAGCCGCGGACGGCGGCGCCCCCCCGGGAACGCCGCTGCTGCCGGGGGCGGGAGACGCGGGGATCGATGCGGCCGGCCCGCTCGGCGAGCTCGGCCCGCTGTTCGAGATGACCCGCGCGCTGCTCCAGCCGCTGGCCGCGGACGATCCGGACATCGCCCGCCTCCTGGACCTGCTGGACCGGGTGCTGCGCGGCGAGGACGTGTCGCTGGTCGAGCTGCTGCCGCTGCTCCTCCGGACGCTGGAGACGCTCCGCTCGACGTACGGGCTGGACGGACCCGACGCCGGCGTCGATCCCTCGCTCCTGCTCCGGATGCAGCCGATGGCGGGCGGAGGGACCGCTGCGCGGCCGTCGGGACGGACACAGCCCGATGCGGGCCTGCGGCCGTAGGCCCGTGCGGAGCCGAGAGCCGTGCGGCTGTTGATCGCCACCCGCAACGAGGGGAAGGTCCGCGAGCTGCGCCGGTTGCTGGCGGGTCTGCCGGTCGAAGCGGTGGGCCCGGACGAGATCGGCCTGGCGCTGGAGGTGGCAGAGACGGGGCCAACGTTCGAGGCCAACGCGGAGGCGAAGGCGCGGGCCTTCGCCGAGGCGGGCGGCCTGCCGGCCCTGGCCGACGACTCGGGCCTGGTGGTCGACGCGCTCGGAGGCCGCCCCGGCGTGCACTCGGCGCGCTACGCCGGGCCGCCGCGGAGCGACGCCCGGAACCTCGCCCGGTTGCTGGAGGAGCTGCGAGACGTGCCAGAGGATCGGCGCGGGGCGCGCTTCGTCTGCGTGGCCGCCCTGGCGTTGCCGGCGTCGGCTCCGCCATGGGCCGGCCTGTCGGGGGGCGAGGTCCGGCTGTTCCGCGGCATCTGCGAAGGCCGGATTGCCTTCGCCCCGCGCGGCACGAACGGGTTCGGCTACGACCCGGTCTTCGTGCCGGCGGGGCACGAGCGCACGTTCGCGGAACTCGCGCCGGCCCGCAAGGACCGGCTGAGCCACCGCGGTGCCGCCCTGCGGGCGCTGGTCCGGGCGCTGGCGGATGCCCTGGGTGGGAAAGGCGCGGGGCCGTGATATTCTGCGGGGCCGTGATATTCTGCGCGGGACAGGGAGGAACGCGATGCGGAGACGGCGCGGGGCGAGGGGCTGGATGGCGGTGATGCTGTGGGTCGCGGCGGCGGGCGTCGGCTGTTCGAAGCCGTCCGGTGGAAAGCCGTGCGAGTGTCCCCCGGTGCCGCCGGCGGGCGGTGCCGCGCCGGCCACCGCCGCCGGCGTCTCCGGGGGTGCGCCGGCGTCCGGCGCGCCGACCGAAGCCGAGGCGCGGGCGTTCATCGAGCGGGAGTATGTGCCGACGGTCCAGCGGCTGGAGCGGATCATCGGGCTGGCGGGCTGGAATGCCTACGTGCTCGGCGGCGACGACTTCTACCGCGCCCGGGAGGACGCGGAGGTCGTCTACCGCCGGTTCCACTCGGACCGCAAGGTCTTCGAACGGGTCCGGGCGATGAAGGACTCGCCGGAGATTCACGACCCGAGCCTCCGGCGGCAGCTCGAGGTGATCTACCTGCAGTACCTGGATAACCAGATCGATCCGGAACTTTCCGCGAAGATCGTGGAGCTATCGACCTCGCTCGAGGAGCGCTTCAACAAGCACCGGGCGCTGTTCCGGGGGGAGGAGCGGAGCGACAACGAGCTCAAGCGCATTCTGCGAACCGCGACGAAGTCCGAGGACGCCCGCGAGGCCTGGGAGGCGCTCAAGCAGGTGGGGCCGCTCGTGGCGGAGGACCTGGTGAACCTGGTCGAGCTGCGCAACGAGGCGGCGCGCCAGGTGGGGTTCGCCGACTACTACACGATGCAGCTTGCGATCGGGGAGCAGACGCCCGAGGGACTGAAGGACCTGATGGACCGGGTGGCGGCCCTGACCGACGCGCCGTTCGCGCGCTGGAAGGCCGAAATCGATGCGGAGCTGGCGGCGAAGTTCGGGATCGATGTGGCGGAGCTGCAGCCGTGGCACTACGGCGACCCGTTCTTCCAGGAATCCCCGCCGGTGCCCGGCCTCGACCCCGACGCGCTGTGGACTGACCGGGACCTGCTGGCGATGGCCCGCGGCTTCTACGCGGGGATTGGCCTGGACGTGGAGCCGATTCTGGCGCGGTCGGACCTCTACGAGCGGCCCGGGAAATCGCAGCACGCGTTCTGCTTCGACATCGACCGCAGCGGCGACGTTCGCGTCCTGCTCAACCTGAAGTCGGACGCACACTGGGCGGAGACGACGCTCCACGAGTTGGGGCATGCGGTTTACGACGCGGGGATCGACCCGACCCTTCCCTACGTGCTGCGCGGCGCCGCCCACACGCTGACGACCGAGGGGATCGCGATGATGATGGGGGGACTGACGTTCAACGCCAAGTGGCTGGGCGCCGTCACCGGCCGGGCTCCGGACGCCGACACGGCCAATCGGCTGCGCCGGCAGCAGATCCGCTCGTGGCTGGTCTTCGCCCGCTGGGCGCTGGTGATGACCGATTTCGAGCGGGAGATGTACGCCAATCCACGCCAGGACCTCGATGATCTGTGGTGGCGGACGGTGTCCCGCTACCAGCAGATCTCCCGGCCTGCGGGCCGGAAGGCGCCCGACTGGGCCACGAAGATCCACCTCGTGTCGTCGCCGGTCTACTACCACAACTACTTGCTGGGCGAGCTGTTCTCCGCCCAGCTCCGCTCGTACCTGGCGCGCGAGGTGCTGCACGTGGAGTTTCCGGGCGACGTCGTGTTCGTCGGGCGGGCGGAGGTCGGGCCGTGGCTCCGCCAGCATGTCTTTGCGCCGGGCAAGTCGCTGCGCTGGGATGCGTTCGTCGAGAAGGTCACCGGCCGGCCGCTCGGCCCGGAGGCGTTCGTGGCGCAGATGGACTGACGGTGCCGGCGGAGAAAGCGGGACCGCGGGACGCGGGGAGGGTGCGGCGCGTTCCGTCTCCCGGCGGGCCGGAAGTCGCCCGGCGGTCGTCGATGCCGGATTCGCGCCCGCCGCGAATCGCCGGCTCGAGGCCCCGCCCGATGCGGCTTGTTGACCGCGACGCCTCGCTTGGCATAGAAGCCCGGGACGCACGACCCCCGCGGGGTGTGGGGCCTCCGGAACGGGTCGTAGGGGAGAGAGGTGGCAGAGATGGCAAGAATGACGAAGTCCCAGATCGTGGCGCACGTCGCGGAGAAGACGGGTCTCAGCCGTCGACAGGTGGCGTCGGTGTTCCAGACCGTCGCCGACCTGGCGATCCGGGAGCTGGGCAAGAAGGGGCCCGGCGAGTTCGCGATCCTGCCGGGGTACGTGAAGGCGAAGGTCCGCACCCGTGCGGCCGTGCCGGCCGGCAAGTGGATCAACCCCTTCACGAAGAAGGAGGAGATTCGCAAGGCCCGGCCGGCGAAGCGCGTCGTACGCCTCACGGCCAACAAGGCTCTCAAGGACGCCATTTCCTGATCCCCCCATCCGGGTCCGCTCGAACACCGAACCAGGTTCGCACCCGCCGGGGTCGGTTCCGGGAATCCGGGCCGCGGATCGACCGGAAGGCGTGCGTTGGGCGACCTCCGACGTGCACGGACGGGATTCCTTGGGCCGCTTCCGCGGCGGCGACGCGCCGCGGTGCGCGACTCGCGCAGGCAGCGCCGCCTTCCGGGCGCCGACGCTGCGGCGCGTTGCTCCACGCTCCGGGCGCGGGGGAGCCGGCGGAAGGGGGGCCGCCTTCCGGGCGTCGACGCTACGGGTTGGTCGGGGGAGCGGGAGCGGGCGGGTTGGCCGGTGCGGTTGGCGCGGGGGGAGCCGGGGGAATCGGCACGCCCGCCTCGGTCAGCGCGGCATCGAACGCTGCGGTCAACGAGGCGGGGTCCCGCGGGTTCACGTTCGCGCGCTTGCCGTTGATAAACAGCGTCGGCGTCCCATCCACGAACGCCTCCTCCCCCAGCGCCAGGTCGGCCTGAATCGCCGCCTCGAAGGTGTTGTTGTCCAAGGCGGCCTTGAAGGTGTTCATGTCGAGCCCGATCTGCTGGGCGAACTCCTCGATCGCCGTCCGGCCGTTCTCGCGGACCTTGTCCTGGTTCGCGAACAGCAGGTCGTGCATCTGCCAGAACTTGCCCTGGGCGCCCGCGGCCAACGCGGCGGCGGCGGCCAGCCGTTCGTTCGGCCCGTGACCTTGCAGCGGGAACTGCCGGAACACGAACCGCACGACGCCCTGGTAGCGGTCGCGGACCGCTTCGACCGCCTCCGCCATGAACTTGCAGAACGGGCAGAGGAACGCGGAAAACTCCACCGCCACGACCTTCGCGTCGGGTGGCCCGAACGTGCCGGGTTCGCCGGCCGTGGCCAGCTTGGTGGCCACGGCGGGGTCGAGCGGCTTGTTGCGGTTCTCCATGCGCTGCAGGTCCTTGAGCACGGCGTCGTACTGGCCGAGCATCGACTGGCAGCGCTCGGGCGGGAAGCGCGGGGTCTGCTCCCGGACCATCTTGCACGACTCGGTGTCTTCGCCGATGTCCTTGCACAGCCGTTCCTGCAGCTCCGTGCAGGACTTCTTGGCTTCCTCGATTTCCGCCAGCACGGTGCCGATCTCGGCCAGCGCCGCCTCGCAGGCCGCCGCCGGCAGCATCGCGCCGGCCGCCCGCGCCGTCCGGCACTTCTCGCTCTGTTC
>Ga0068707_1002903_pt1 | contig 12007 bp, 9 predicted proteins | sample YNPNPMetaG_FD_66600 | JGI IMG/M metagenome (GOLD analysis project Ga0068707, IMG submission 66600) | Anoxygenic and chlorotrophic microbial mat microbial communities from Yellowstone National Park, USA - YNP NP MetaG | ecosystem: Environmental > Aquatic > Thermal springs > Hot (42-90C) >... | reverse complement strand
CTCTATAGAGCCGTTCGAGATGGTATTCTCTCATGTATCCGTAGCCGCCCAGTATCTGGATCGCCTCGGAGGCGACCTCGCAGGCCGCCATGGAGGAATAGTATTTGGCGATCGTGAAGTCCTCTTCGCGCGACTTACCTTCCTTGACCGCCCAGGCCTGTTTGAAGGCGAGGTTGCGCACATTCTCGAGGTGCATGTACATCTTGGAGATCTTTTCCTGGATGAGTTGGAACTCGATGAGATACTTGCCGAACTGTTTTCTCGTGCACGCGTATTCGATGCAGTCCTCGAGGCATCGCTCGATGATGCCCCATGCCATGGCGGGCGATCCCTCGCGCTCGCCGGAAAGAGACTCCTTTGCCTCCTGGCGGCCGGTCTTTTCCTTCTTGCCGAGGAGCTGATCCTTGTGTACCCTCACGTCGTCGAGGAAGATCTCTCCAGTGGGGGACCCCTTCATCCCCATCTTGTTCATAGGCTTTGAGACAGAAAGGCCGGGCGTTCCCTTCTCCATGACGAAAGGATAGATAAGTCTCTTGTCGCCGCGACTGGAGCCCTCCCTGTCGATATGGGCCCAGATGACGAAGATATCCGCATACGGGGCGTTGGTAATGAAGGTCTTGGAGCCGTTGAGCACATAGAAGTCGCCGTCAGGGACGGCCGTGGTCTTCAGGGCAAAGGCATCGGAGCCTGCCTCCGGTTCGGTCAGACCCCAGCAGCCTTGTTTCTCGAACGAGAAGAGCGGGAGGCCGTACTTTTCGATCTGGTCCGAGGTCCCTTTCGACAGGATCGTGTTGCCTGCAAGGGCGAGCTGGCCGGTAAGCACCAGTACCATGGAGGGACTCAGTCTGCTTATCTCCTTGACGAGGATGAACCCCAGCATGGGGTCGCCCCCTCCTCCCATGAGTCCCTCTCCGGTCCTTATCTCTTTCCTCGTGCCTTCTGCCTCCTGTCCGGCTTCCTCGAGCCTTTGTTTTTTTTCTATGATCTTTTTTACTTGGGCCTTGACCATCTCCGTGATGCCCAGGGTCTGGAACAACTCCTTGGCGACATCGAAGGTCATGATCTCGCCGTCCTCCATTGCGTCGATCTTGGGGGCCACCTCGTTGGCGAGATACTTACGGAGGGTCTCTTCTATCATGCGGGCGTTTTCCGACAGTTCGAACATGGCGCTATCCTCCTTCTCCAATGAATGAAGCGTGCGTATAGACTCTGACAGCGGCACCTTCTCGTGGAGCACCGGTCGGTGGTGTCTTGGCCATACGATGGCGTGTGGAGGTCCTCGCGTGGGGGCACTCTGGCCCGCAGGACGGCTGCATATGACCCGGCAGATGCGGCATGGTATGCAAAAGGGCACCCGGGGCCGACGGTGGTGAAGGACGTTCTGCAGGGACTCTGCGTAGGAGTGTAGGAAGTGTTACACGCCGTGTCAAATGGCGGTCTGGTGCCGCAGCGGCTCGCTGAGGGAAGCGAGAGGTCCCGGACCGCTCCGTTCTGTTCTTGCAGGGCAGGTTGTCCATCTGGTAAGATCCAGATCGCCCTCAAGACAAGGGCGTGTTCGACCCCAGGACAAGGAGAACAGCATGTCCATCATCACCATTTCGAGAGGTTCCTATAGCTACGGCAAGGAGGTGGCGGAGAAGGTGGCCGGGCGGCTTGGGTTCGAGTGCATCGGCCGCGAGGTCCTTCTCGAAGCCTCCGAACAGTTCAATGTGCCCGAGGTGAAGCTCCTCCATGCGATAAAGGACGCTCCCTCATTTCTCGATCGATTGAGTTTCGGCAGGGAACGATACATCGCCTACATCCAGGTCGCACTGCTGAGGCACTTGAAAAAAGACAATGTCGTCTACCACGGGTTTGCCGGCCACTTCTTGGTCGGCGGCGTTTCTCATGTGCTCAAGGTGCGGATCATCGCCGATCTGGAGGACCGGGTCGGCATCGTGATGGAGCGAGACGGCATCTCGAAGAAAGAAGCGCTGCGGTTCATAAAGAAAGTCGATGAGCAGCGAAGGAAATGGACCCGGCACTTATACGGGTTCGACCCCTGGGATCCCCACCTCTACGACATGGTCCTCCACATACGAAAGCTGAGCGCCGGCGACGCGGTCGACCTTATATGCCGGGCGGTCAAACTCGATTGCTTTGCCACCACCCCCGAGTCCCAGAGGGCCATGGACGACCTCTTGCTTGCCGCCGAGGTCCGGGCCGCCCTAATCAATGTCAAGCCCGATATCGAGGTTTCGGCAAGAGACGGAGCGGTTTCTGTCACGACGAAGACCCTGGCCTTGCAGGATGCCGGCCTTGTTGAAGAGATAAAGAGCATCGCAAGGACCGTCCCCGGGGTCAAAGACGTCAAGGTCGAAGTCAGGCCTGCCTTTGCCTTGAGCGAGTGACCGAGGGAGGGGCGGCGGGAGAATGGGCGTCGCGCAGCGCACCTTGGCGCGCTGTCGGCGGGGTGCCGCGGAGGCACGTTTGTCGAAGAAAAGGGGTGCATGCTGTCGCCTCGGGCTTCTGCTGAGAGCGAAGGGTCGCTCATGAGTGCCGGGGCATGCGCGCCGGATTCCCTCGAGGCGCTCAGGTCCCGCTACGGCCGCTGGAAGGCGAGAATCCTCGTCACCTGCTGGACCTTCTACGCTTCTTATTATCTCGGCCGCCAGAACTTCTCCATCGCGATGCCCATGATCCGCAAAGAGACCGGCTGGACCGATGTACAGCTTGGCTGGATCGCAACAGGGCTCTTTGTCGCCTACGGCATCGGCCAAATAGTGAACGGGCTTCTCGGCGACCGCTTCGGCGCCAGAAAGGTCGGCACGATCGGCCTCATCTTTTCCGCCCTGTTCAACCTTGGCTTCGGGCTGAGTTTCTCCCTTCCCGTGGCCTTGGGGATGTGGATCGCCAACGGGTTCGTCCAGGCAACAGGTGCGCCGGCGCGCATAAAGACCATGGCGAATTGGTTCTCTCCAGGCCAGCGGGGCAAGATGATGGGGATTTGCGGCACCGACTACCTTGCGGGGAACGTGGCCTGCTGGCTCCTGGCCGGCTATTTGGTGGAGAACGTCGGATGGCGCTGGGCGTTCTTCGTGCCGGCGGCGATCCTTCTGGGGTCTGCCCTGCTGTTCTATATCCGCGTGAGAAATGCGCCGGAGAATGTGGGCCTGCCCACTATCGAAGAGTACGAGGCGATCCGTGCTGCCGGGCACGGGGAGGGGCATGCCGGGCCGGGGGAGCGCTCGTGCATGTGGGATGGCGGCGCACGGGAGGATGCGCACGCTGGGTGGGGTTTCGTGCTCCGGGCCTCTGTGGGCAACTACCGGGTCTGGCTCGTGGGCCTTGCCTACTTCGGCGTGGATCTGATCCGTTACGGCTTCATGGTCTGGGCGCCGACCTACCTTTTCGACCAGGGCGCGCGGATCTCCCATGCTGCGTACCAGCTCGTGATGATGCCGCTCGTCGGGGCAGCAGGGGTCATCTTTTCCGGGTGGCTGAGCGACCGCATAGGCGGTCGCAGGGCGCCGGTTATCTCGGCTATGCTTTTCGCGCTCGCTGTGTGTGCGTATGTGTATCGATCGCTGCCGCCAGGGGCGTGGGTCGCATCGATGATCTGCCTGGGGCTCATAGGTTTTTGCCTGTACGGACCGCACCTGCTCATGGGGTCGACCATTGCCATGGACCTGGGGAGCAGAAAGGCAGCCTCGACCGCTTCCGGCCTCATCGACGGGCTGGGGTATGCCGGTGCGGCTGTAGCAGGCACAGGGACAGCATACGTCAAGGCCCGCCTCGGCTGGGATGCAGCCTTCTCGCTCTGGATCGGGGGGGCTGTCGGTGCCGCGGTGCTCATGCTGTTTTTGTGGAATTACAGGGCAGGGAAGGAGGGCAGGTACCTCTGACAAGAACCACCACGAGTATCGGCTCGACCGGGTGGAGCAGGGGGAGGTGGCAAACGCGATGCGTGTGGGCAAGCAGCGTCTGGCTCGAGCAGGAGCGGCAAAGAGGGTTATCGTGGTAGGGGCGGGCCTTGCCGGCCTCACCGCGGCGATCAATCTGGCCAGGGACGGGTTTCGCGTCCTGGTGTACGAGGCCCAACCCCGGATAGGCGGGCGGGCTGATTTCAGGCCCGATCCAGCGGGCAGCCCCTTTGGCCTCAAGCAGCTCGAGGCATACACAGGGATCGACATCTCCCCCTCAGTGCAGCTACTCAGGGAGTGCCGGTACTTCTTGTGGGGGAAGTCGTACACGCTGGCCTTTCCCAGGACCGTGACCTGTTACATGGTGGAGCGGGGCAGCCGCGCCTCCTCTCTCGACTCCCTCCTGTATGAGATCGCCCGCCGGGAAGGCGTGGAGGTCGTCTTCGGCAGGAAGTTTTCGACGAGAGAGGAGTTCGAGGCCCTCCCGCCCGGCTCCATTCTAGCTACAGGCCTCGAGCGGGCGACCTATCAGCTCCTCGGCCTCCCCCACGAGACCTCGTATGCATACTGCGCCAGGGGATCGAGCAGCTCTTCAGAGGCGACGGTTTCCATCTACATGGGCCCATTTACCACGGACTATGGGTTTTCGTGCACCATCAACGGCGTGGCGTTTGCGTTCGTGTATCAGAGGGGCACACCGCTCTCCGAAGGCGCCAAGCACGCCTTTCGAGCGCACGTGGAGGCAGCCGAGCCCACCTTCACCCTCGGGGCATGGCACGACCTCGAGTTCGGCGCCTGCCCCAGCGGTTCTTTCCGGAACCCCCGGCTCTTTTGGAATGACAAGATCCTGGCAGGGAGTCTCGGCGGCAGCATCGACCCCCTGTTGAACTTCGGCATGCTCGGCGCGATGCTCTCGGGTCGAATCGCAGCATGGGCCGTCGTCGAGCCTCGCGTGGCTGCAAGGGAGTTTCGCAGGCTGAATGTCTCCTTCTACCCGCTCTTGTGCGCCAGGAGGGCCCTCGTACGCATGCCTGACCCGTGGCGCGCGGCAGTGGCCCAATCCTTTCTCAGCGCTTACGCCTCCATGCCGGCAGTGCTGCAGCGCACCCCGTATCTGTTCGTCCCGGGGTACGGTCGAATGGGGTAGTACGGAGGGGTACGGTGGGAGTCACGCAGCAGGGGTTCGAGACGGGGGCCTCTTGCGCCCCTCTGCAGGCCGCGCGCACGACGCCGCGGGGCCGCGGGGGCCCCCCGGGACAGGAAAGAGAAGGTTCGACCTCGGCAGTCATCGAATGCCGGCGGCTGCGCGTCTCCTGCCTCGAGTCGTTTATCCACGCCCTGCACAGGCCCGTGTGGGCCGTTGCCGCTGCTGTTGCCAGGGGCCGGCCCCCTCAGCCTCGCGTCACCTCGATCCGTCCCCTCACATCTGACTCGAAGAGCTCGCCGATCGGGGCGTAGGTGGGGACGCCTCGTTCTCTCAAGGCGCGCTTGAGGTCGTCGGCCCGGGACGCCTGCACGGCAATGAGGAGACCCCCGGATGTCTGGGCGTCGGCGAGTATTGTCTTGTCGATCTCGTCGATATCGTCGCCCCACTCGACATGAGGCGAGCAAAAAGCGAGGTTCCTACGGGTGCCGGCTGGACAGAACCCTTCTTGCGCCATAGTCCGGACCGCCTCCATCACTGGGACGCGAGAAAGCCATATCCTGGCGCACAGACCCGATGCCTGGACCACGGAGAGAAGGTGCCCGAGCAGGCCGAAGCCCGTTACATCCGTACAGGCATCGACCCCCACGGCCAGCATGGCCTCCGAGGCTGCGCCGTTCAGCCGGGACATCACCGCCACCAGACCCTCGGTTGTCGAGGGGTCAAGGCGTTTTTTCTTCAGGGCGGTGGTGAGAATGCCCGACCCGAGGGGTTTTGTAAGGAAAAGAACATCGCCGGCTCGCGCAGTACTGTTCCGGCAGATTCTTTCGGGATGCACGACCCCGGTGACACAGAGACCGTATTTGGGCTCGTTGTCATCGATCGAGTGGCCGCCGACGATCTCTATGCCTGCCTCCCTCGCCTTGTCGATGCCGCCCTTGAGGATGAGGACCATATCCGAGAGCGGGAGCCGGTCTGTGGAGAACCCCACGAACGAAAGGGCGCAGAGCGGGCGGGCGCCCATTGCGTACACGTCGGACAAGGCATTCGCCGCCGCCACCTGCCCGAACACATAGGGATCGTCGACGATGGGCGTGATGATATCCACCGTTTGCACCAGGGCGATATCCTCCGAGAGACGATACACAGCCGCATCGTCCCGGGTGCCGGTGCCGACCAGCACATTCGGGTCCTCCAGGGGAGGCAGATCAGCGAGCACCTTGCCCAGCTCCGCCGGGCCGATCTTGCACGCTCAGCCGGCCTTCCGAGCCAGGGAGGTGAGGGGGATCCTCTCTTCCAGGACCATCTCGGGTGACATCCTTTCCCGTTGGTTGTGCGCCACAGGGGTAGAGATACAATATGCCGAGGGATACATCAAGACCGATCGGGGCCTCATCGGCTGCGCCGCGAGATGGGGCGGAGGCCGTTGCACACGGGGTGCGGGTGCCGCGCCGCGACACCCCTTCCTCCTCTAATCCAGTGCCAGAGCCCGGTGAGGAGCCGAGGCGGCCCCGGCGAGCGTATGGTCATGCAGGGCTCGAACTCGCCTTCAGAACTGCTCTGCCATCCGCCGCGCCGTTTCGATTGCTTCCTGTCTTTTCCGGCCCGCGGTGTCCGCACCGCCCATCAGCGTGGGCTCGACCACCAGGGAGCGGATATCCTCGAAGCCGATAAACCCCAGGATGCGTTCCATATAGGGTTTTTGGAAGTCCAGCGCCTCGGCACCGGTCCCGGGCAGATACTCCCCGCCCCGCGCATACACAACCAGGATCGGCCTGCCGGTGACGAGACCCTTGTACCCTGATTGAGGCGAAAAGGAGAACGTATACGTAGGTTGGACGAGGAGATCCAGGTAGTGTTTGAGCCGGTAAGGGATGCCGAAATTCCACATCGGCACTGCCATCACGTACTTGTCGGCACTGAGGAATTCCTCGATGACCGCCTCGACGGCCCGCCACGAGGCACGTTGCTCCTCGTTGGGCGCCTGCCCGTGGAGTATGGCGTACTTCGAGGTAAGCTTGAGCCCCTCGAAAGAGGGGAGATCCACGTCGAAGAGATTTTTTACCAGGACCATATCCCGGGGGCGCAGCTCTCGATACGCCCCTACAAACGCGTCGGCGACTGTTGTCGAATAGGAACGCTCCGGCAACGGGGATGCTTGAATGTAGAGTATCGTGCTCATATCGTCACTCCTCTTTGCAGATGAGGCAACACGCCCACTTTCCGGGGGTCTTTCTCTCGTTAGATGCGGATCCATAAGGAAAAGGGGGCCGGCCGGGGTGCGTGCTCGCTCGAGCACTCCCATGAGAGATGCGGGGCGACCGGAGGGGTGACGCTCTGCCCTCTCTTGCATTGGTGCCCGCATGTGGTATCTTTTTTCAGGGCCCAAGGCTGTCGGGAACGTTCCTTCCGGGCCGGGCGGCCCTGTCAAAGACCTGGGCCTGTACTCGTCTTGTGGCCACAGGCGTGGTAGAGCCCGGATGAGGGAGGGCAGTGGCTTCAGGCCGTAATCGTAACTTACCGGTTTTATTGCTTTTTAACATTGATTTCGCCTGGGAGCCCCACGAAAGAGAGCGGGCCTTCGAAGGAAACGAAGTGTTGGGCCGGGGATTGATCGAGGAGGGTCACCCCGTCGCCTTGCTCCCGGTGCTTGACTCGGACCTGGCAGGGCTGCTACGCTCTTATCGACCTGAAGATTACATAGTTTTCAACCTGTGCGAGGCCATTCCCGGCGTCCCTCAGAGCGAAGCACTGGCAGCTGCACTGCTCGAGTCGCTCGGGTTCGTCTATACCGGTTCGCCCCCTGGGGTTCTGGCATTAAGCGAAGACAAGAGCCGCGTCAAAGAACTGCTCGCCTCCAGGGGCATCCCCACGCCGGCGTGGCGCCTCTGCCGCACCGAGGCCGAAAGCGACACATGGTCCGACTTCCCGGCGATCGTCAAGGCGGCTGACCGGCACTGCTCCGAGGCGGTTACCCCGGAGACGGTCGTTACGAGCCCAGAGGAACTGCGGCGGCGTCTTTCGTTTATGCTCGAGACGTATGGCCAGCCCGCACTGGTCGAACACTTCATCGACGGGAGGGAGTTCCACGTCTCGCTGTGGGGAAATGGCCGCATAACGATGCTGCCCCCGGCCGAGATGGACTTTTCAGCCTTCTCGGATGTGCGCGACCGGTTGTGCACCTACGAGGCAAAATTCGTTCCTGAATCGAAGCACTACCAGGCGATTCGAACGCTTCTGCCCGCCCCGCTTTCCGAGAGGGAATACCGCACGCTCAGGCGGGTCGCGGTCTCTACGTACAAGGCTATGGGATGCCGGGATTACGCTCGGCTCGATATCAGGTTGCACGAGGGGGTCTTCTACGTGCTCGATGTCAACCCGAATGCCGATATAAGCTCCGACGCGAGCATGGCCTGCGCTGCAGAGTTCAAGGGCTATTCGTACGGCCGGATGGGGAGCATCCTCGTGCGAATGGCGGCAAAGCGTCACCCGGTGTTCTGCAAATGGGCCTGAGCCCGCGGCCGCCGCACGCACGCAGGCCGCTGTGCAGAGGCGTGCGCGGCAGGCTCGGCCACCCCGGTCCCGGCAGGCGAGGGCTGGGGGGAAGGCGCTCGCCGAAGGGTGGTGGCCGCCGGCGGGTGCAGTGGACATCGTTACTTTTGGCAAGAAAAACAATGGACGAGGTAACGACATGAAACCATACGAACAGGGGGCCCTCGATGGGCTCTGTGCAGTCTACAGTATCGTCAACGCAGCCCGTATTATTTCGGGGCTGTGCGAGGAAGAGTCCAAGGAACTCTTCAGAGAGATCATCGAGTACCTGGAAAAGACCAGCGATCTCTCCAAGATCCTCGTCTCTGGCATAGGCTTGACCACGATCGGCAGCATCCTCAACGACGTGGTGGGGGACAGGATCAAGCACCGTTCCATGCCCTTCAAGCAGTATCCCGACACCCCGCTCGACGAGTTCTGGTCCGAGATGATGAGCTTTCTCAACGGCGGGACGAGGAGGGCCATCCTCATCGGCCTGGATGGTCGCCTGTGGGACCACTGGTCGATTGTAGAGTCCATCACGGAAAAGCAGATCAGGTTCTTCGATTCCTACAAGCTCAAGAGGCTCAACAGGAGCCGGTGTGCCACAAAGAGGAGCACCTCGGCGCGGCCGCACATTCTCTGCCCGAGCTTGACGTATTTCCTCTCGTAGCAGCCTGGGGTTTCGGGCAAGGCCCTCGGGAGGGGCTGTGGTGTGCCTCTTTTCGGGATCGGCCGCTGGCGCACCCCGATCCTGCGGGCGCCGCCCCCGCCCGCCTCCCTGCTCCTGCCAACCCCTGGCCACAGGCGCCTGTACGCAACGAGGATTGACGAAATTCTCTCGGCGCCATGATGGCTTACCCTCTCGCGATCCCTCTGTCGCGGTCGAAAAGAGATCACACTTTTTTCCCCTTCCCCGTGCGTGCCCTGCGTCCCTCTGCACCGCCTTCATCGCTACCGGGAAGCTTTGTTGCTCGGGTGTGACGGTCGAGTGGCACGAGATTTGCCGTACCCCGGTCTCGCCACTCACTGCAGCTCCTCTGCGGAGCAAAGGCAGACGGTGGTCGAAGCGAAGCGAGGTCGGTTGTATGGCCCACTCTGAAGAAGAGGTCTTTCTCACAGGCATAGGGCTCATTACTCCCCTGGGGTTCGGCACCCGGGAGACCTGGCAGAGGTTGGTCGAGGGAGAGTCGGGGATCTCCCGCATCACGCTTTTCGATGCCCAGGATCTGCCGGTTCGAATCGCCGGGGAATTGCCGGCCGACGTCGAGGTGCGCGCCAGGGGGTTCTTCGCCAGAAAGGCCCTTTGCAGCAAGACCCTGCGTTTTTCGAAGATCGCGGTCGCCTGCGCGGCCCTTTCCCTGGAGGACGCAGGCATCGATGTGGGCAAGAAGACGAGGGAGGAGTCCTCGAGGATAGGGATTTTCATAGGGACAGGGACCGGCGGTCTCTTGTTCACAGAGCAGCAGGTACTCACCTACTACAAGGACCACAAGAACGGCGACGTGCTCTCGATCGTCAAGCTGACCCCCAATGCCGCTGCATCCAATATCGCCATAAACTTCAATATCTACGGGCCCTCCCTCACTGTCACCACAGCCTGTGCCTCAGGGGGGCATGCAGTCGGCGTGGCCTATGACTCGATACGAATGAACCGTATCGACATGGCCCTGGCAGGGGGGGTGGAGACGTCCCTGTCGCCGGTGGCCATACTGGGGTTCAGTTCCCTCGGGGTTCTCTCGAAAAGGAACGACCAGCCAGAGAAGGCAAGCCGGCCGTTCGACAAGGACCGGGATGGTTTTGTGATGAGCGAGGGAGCGGGAGTCGTCGTCCTGGAATCCAGGAGGCACCTCGAGGCCAGGGGGGGCACCCCCTATTGCCGGGTGAGGGGTTGGGCATCCAACTCCGAGGCCTACAATATGGCCGTGCCGATCGAGACCGGCCAGGGCATGGCAGAGGTGATGGAGGCGGCACTGGCCAATTCAGGGCTGGATAAGACGGAAATCGACTATATAAATGCCCACGGCACGTCGACGAGGGTGAACGATATCTGCGAGACGAGGGCCATAAAGATGGTCTTCGGCGACCTGGCCCGCGCGATCCCCATAAGCTCCACCAAATCCATGCTCGGCCACACGATAGGTGCCTCCGGCGCCATCGAGGTCGCCGTGACGGCACTGAGTATATCCGAGGGTGTGATCCCGCCGACCATAAACCTCGATACGGCCGACCCTGAATGCGACCTCGACTATGTGCCGCACACAGCTCTGTCGAAACGGGTACGCGCTGCGCTTTCGAATTCTTTTGGATTCGGGGGCAACAACTGCTGCATCGCCCTGTCGAACTGAACCGATCCGGAGGGAACCTATGGATACAATAAGAGAGCGGGTCTTGAACATCCTGATCAGCGAACTCGACATAGAGCCGGATTCCCTCGGTGACGATACCGAGCTTGCCGGCCTGGGGTTGGATTCTCTCTCCTTCCTCGAGATGATCGCCCAATTCAAGGACGAGTTCGATCTCGGGCTCTCCATACATGAGATAAGCGAGTACCTCAGGGCGCACCCCATCAAGACCGTGGGGAGACTGGTGCGGTTCGTGGAGGAGATGATCGGGAACCTCCAGCCCGGGGCAGAGGTGTAAGCCGTGGATAGCTTTCTCGCATTGGTGCAAGAGATCGGGCAGCACGATATCCCCTCCCTCATGGATGTCTTCAGGAGGGATTGGCACCTTTTTCACCGGTTCATAGAGGCGGCCAAAAAGGACCGGTACTACTTTTATCTTCGAGAGCTCGAGACCGGACAGAAGGCCAGGGTAAAGGTGGGCGGCGTGCCGATGCTCATGTTCACCTCGAACAACTACCTGGGGTTGACGTTCCACCCGTACGTGCAACAGCGCGCGCGGGAGGCCATAGAGGAATTCGGTACGGGCTGCTGCGGGTCGCCCGTGGTCAACGGGTACACGAGCCTGCACGAGAGACTGTGCCGGCAGTTGGCCGCGTTCAAGGGCAAAGAAGAGGCCGTGGTGTTCTCTACCGGGTACCAGACCAACCTGGGGGCGATCTCTGCGCTGGCAGGGCCAGGGGACACGATTTTGATCGACAAGCTCGATCACGCCTCGATCATCGATGGGTGCAGAATCTCTGGTGCGCTCTATCGGACCTTCAATCACAACGATATGGCCAAACTGGAGCGATTGCTCGCCACAGCAGAGCGGGCCGGTCGGCGCCTCATCGTGGTAGACGGCGTCTACAGCATGGACGGCGACCTCGCCGACCTGCCCGAGATCTGCCGGCTGGCACAGAAGTACGGCGCCATGGTCATGGTGGACGAGGCCCACGCGACAGGCGTGATGGGGCCTCGGGGCAGGGGCGTGGTGGAACACTTCGGGCTGGAAGACAGGGTCGATGTGATCATGGGCACGATGAGCA
>Ga0068707_1002902_pt1 | contig 12008 bp, 7 predicted proteins | sample YNPNPMetaG_FD_66600 | JGI IMG/M metagenome (GOLD analysis project Ga0068707, IMG submission 66600) | Anoxygenic and chlorotrophic microbial mat microbial communities from Yellowstone National Park, USA - YNP NP MetaG | ecosystem: Environmental > Aquatic > Thermal springs > Hot (42-90C) >... | reverse complement strand
GCGCCCTGGGCAGCCGGCTGGTTCAGGACAAAATCGGGCCGCGGACGTCCCGCCGCATCGTAACGCCAGTCGGCGAACAGCGCATCCCCCAGGCCGGCCTTGTCTATCGTCTTGAGAAAGCGGGCGGGGATGATCTGATCGGTGTCAATATTGTCCAGCGGTAGCGGTACAACGCGGCTGGTCAACGTCGTAAACGGTTCCATGCTCTCCCTTCCAGCTTCGTAACTATTCAGGCCGATTGAAATCGCCCCTTCTGGGCACTTCGTGCCGGGTGTCGGCCTCCGCCGACACCCTTCATATATGCATCATGAGAGTGGTCGGCGAAGGCCGACCTCTGGCCGCGGGCCCAAAAAGGGTGACGCTTCGGGCGAGCCTTCGGCGTGGCCCTTCCAGTCACCGCTGAATAGTTACCCAATTTCTACAGCAGTGTACGCACATCTGCCACCGCTCCCACCACGGCTGACGCGGCAGCCGTGAGAGGGCTGGCCAGGAAGGTGCGGCTACCTGGCCCCTGCCGGCCCTCGAAGTTGCGGTTGCTGGTGCTGACGGCATACTGTCCCGGCGCCACCTGATCGCCGTTCATGGCGATGCACATGCTGCATCCGGGCTCTCGCCACTCGCAGCCGGCCTCTCGGAAGATGCGGTCCAGCCCTTCGGCTTCGGCCTGGGCCTTCACACCCTGCGACCCGGGCACCACCAGCACTCGTACGCCCGGGGCCACCTGGCGGCCGCGCAACACGGTGGCCGCCTCGCGCAAGTCCGCCAGCCGACCGTTGGTACAGCTCCCGATGAACACCACATCCACAGGATGGCCCAGCAACGGTTGTCCGGGGCGCAAGTCCATGTAGGCCAGGGCCTTCTCGAGCGCCTGCCGGCGCTCCAGGTCAGGGAGGTGGTCCGGGTCTGGAATGCGGCCGGTGATCGGCATGGCCATGCCCGGATTGGTGCCATAGGTGATCATCGGCTCCAGTTGGCTGACATCCAGCAGGATCCTCTTATCATAGCGGGCGCCCGGGTCAGAGGGCAGCTTGCGCCAGCGCTGCAAGGCCGCGTCCCAGGCGGCTCCGCGCGGTGCAAAGGGCCGGCCGGCCAGATATTCAAACGTGGTATCATCGGGCGCGATGAGCCCAGCCCGTGCGCCGGCCTCGATGCTCATGTTGCAGATGGTCATCCGCCCTTCCATGGAAAGGGAACGGATGACCGGCCCGGTGTACTCGAACACATAGCCGGTGCCGCCCCCCGTCCCAATCTGGGCGATCAGGGCCAGGATGACATCCTTGGCCGAAACCCCGGCCGGCAGAGGGGTGCTGCCCTCTATCCGCACCTCACAGGTCTGGGGCTTATGCTGCAGCAGGCATTGAGTTGCCAGCACATGGGCCACCTCGCTGGTGCCGACGCCAAAAGCCAGCGCGCCGAAGGCGCCGTGGGTGGCGGTATGGCTGTCACCGCACACAATCGTCATGCCAGGCTGGGTCAGCCCCAGCTCGGGCCCGATCACATGCACGATGCCCTGGCGGTCGCTGTTCGGGCCCAGGTAGGGGACGCCGAAGCGCCGGCAATTGGCTTCCAGTTGAGCCACCTGGCGGGCGGCCTGCGCATCCACCCCCTGAAGCTGAGGCCCTGCCCGCGAGCCAGGGAAGGTAGGGATGCTGTGGTCAGCCGTGGCCAGCGTCTTATCGGGCCGGCGCACAGGCAGTCCCCGGCTGGCCAGCTCCGCAAAGGCCTGCGGAGAAGTCACCTCGTGGACCAGGTGCAGGTCAATATAGAGCACCGCAGGGCTGTCGGCTTCCTGGGCCACCACATGGGCATCCCAGATCTTCTCGAACAGGGTACGGGGCGGCTTGGGAGTTTGATCGGTCATGGCATCACCCGTTGGAAGCGGTCGCGTTGCCTCCCATCTCCCCCGCGCTCACCACGGTCAACATCTTGTTGAGGGCGCTCATATAGGCCTTGGCGCTGGCCACGATGATGTCGGTGTCGGCACCATGGCCACTGAAAGTGCGCCGGCGCAGCCCCGACTGCGGATTAAGGGTGTAGTAGCGATTACCCGTCATCCCATTGACTGGCTCGATGCGGATGGTCACCTCGCCCACCGCGTCGATCCCTTCGGTCACCGCCTTGATGCTGAACTCGGTGAGCACGTTCGGGGCCTGCACGATGCGGTTGATGGCCTTGTACACCGAGTCCACAGGGCCGGTGCCGATGGCCGCATCCTCGCGCAGCACCCCATCGGGCCCGCGCAGGGTCACCGTGGCTGTGGGCCGCATGTGGGTGCCACAGGAGACCTGGATGTGCTCCAGGCGCCACAGCTCGACCGGCTGATAGATCTCGTCGTTGACGATCGCCTCGATGTCGGGGTCACTGACGACTTTCTTCTTGTCGCACAGCTCCTTGAAGCGCTCGAACACCCGGTTTAGCTCATCGTTGCTCAGCTCGTAGCCCAGCTCGGCCAGCTTGGCCTGGAAGGCGTGGCGGCCGCTGTGCTTGCCCAGCACCAGCTTGCTCTCGGTGATCCCGATCGTCTCGGGCCGCATGATCTCGTAGGTGAGGGGGTTCTTCAGGATGCCATCCTGGTGGATGCCGGCTTCGTGCGCGAAGGCGTTGGCCCCCACGATGGCCTTGTTGGGCTGCACAGGGATGCCAGTATACGCGCTGACCAGCCGGCTGGTGCGGGCGATCTGCGTGGTGTCAATGTTGGTGCGCACACCGTAGACCTGCGGTCGGGTATAAAGGGCCATGACCACCTCCTCAAGGGAGGTATTGCCGGCCCTCTCGCCGATGCCGTTGACAGTCACCTCCACCTGTCGGGCCCCGGCCTGGATGGCGGCCAGCGTGTTGGCGGTGGCCAGCCCCAGGTCGTTATGGCAGTGCGCGGAGATCACCACATTCTCGATCCCGGGCACATGGCTCCGAATGCCGGCGATCAGAGCCCCAAATTCCTGAGGGGTGGTGTAACCGACCGTATCCGGGATGTTCAGCGTGCGTGCCCCGGCCTTGATGGCCACTTCCAGCACCTGATAGAGGAACTCAGGATCGGAGCGACCGGCATCCTCTGGCGAGAACTCCACATCCTCGCACAGGCTGCGCGCGTAGGCCACCATCTCTGCCACGCGCGCCACACACTCCTCCCGGCTGATCTTGAGCTTGTACTTGAGGTGGATATCTGAGGTAGCCAGGAAGGTGTGGATGCGAGGGCGCCTGGCGCCTCTGACGGCCTCCCAGGCCCGGTCAATATCGGCCTTATTAGCCCGGGCCAGGCCAGCGATGATGGGAGCATTATCGGCCCCGCCCACCTCATTGGCGATCAGCCGCACCGCCTCGAAGTCCCCTGGCGAGGCGATGGGGAACCCGGCCTCGATCACGTCTACCCTCAGCCGCGCCAACTGCCGGGCGATTTCCAGTTTCTCGTCTATGTTCAGGGTGGCGCCCGGCGACTGCTCACCATCTCGCAAAGTCGTGTCGAAGATCAGCACCGTATCCTGAACAGCAACCCCATCTTCGTCCATCGGCAAATCCTCCTTGATTTCTCGTAACTATTCAGGCCGATTGAAATCGCCCCTCCTGGGCACTTCGTGCCGGGTGTCGGCCTCCGCCGACACCCTTCATACATGCATCATGAGAGAGGTCGGCGAAGGCCGACCTCTGGCCGCAGGCCCAAAAAGGGCGACGCCTCGGGCGAGCCCTCGGCGTGGCCCTTCCAGTCACCGCTGAATTGTTACGATTTCTCTACTCGACCTCTTTGGCATTCAGCCAGGGCATCATCTTGCGCAGCTCCCTGCCCACCTGCTCGATCAGGGTGTTGCGCGCCTCCTGACGGCGGGCATTGAACCACGGCCTGCCCCTGGCGTTTTCCTCGATCCACTCCCTGGCATAGGCACCCGACTGGATATCCGCCAGCATGCGCTTCATGGTCGCGCGCGTTTCGTCAGTGATGATCTTGGGGCCGCCGGTGTAGTCGCCGTGCTCGGCTGTGTCGCTGACGCTGTAGCGCATGTAGCTGAGCCCGCCCTGGTAAATCAGGTCTACGATCAGCTTGAGCTCGTGCAGGCACTCGAAATAAGCGATCTCGGGCTGGTAACCCGCTTCGACCAGGGTGTTGAACGCGCTTTCGATCAGCGCGCTCACCCCGCCGCACAGCACCACCTGCTCCCCGAAGAGGTCGGTTTCCGTCTCCTCAGCGAAGGTGGTCTCGATCACGCCGGCCCGCGTGCCGCCGATCCCTTTGGCATAGGCCAGGGCGAATTCCTTGGCATGGCCGCTGACATCCTGCTGGACAGCCAGCAGACAGGGGGTGCCGGCTCCTTCCAGGAAGACCTCTCGCACCCTATGGCCAGGAGCCTTGGGGGCCACCATGCTTACGTCAACGGTGGGCGGCGGGACGATCTGGCCGAAGCGGATGTTGAAGCCATGGCTGAACATCAGAGTCTTGCCGGGGGTCAGGTGTGGCTCCACCGATTCGCGATAGATCTGGGGCTGTGCCGTATCGGGGACGAGCATGACGATCACATCCCCCTCGGCGCAGGCCTGGTCGGTGGGCAGGACCCGTAACCCTTCGGCCTCGGCTTTGGGCCACGATTTGCTGCCGGGATAGAGCCCCACTCGCACGTCCGCGCCCGAGTCGCGCAGGTTCAAGGCATGGGCATGTCCCTGGCTGCCGTAACCGATGATAGCAATGCGTTTGCCGTTCAAAAGGCTGAGATCTGCGTCCTGATCGTAGTAGATTTTAGCCACAGGTGCACCTCTCTTCGTGAAGATATTTGACCAAGAGCACGCGTAACTATTCAGGCCGATTGAAATCGCCCCTCCTGGGCACTTCGTGCCGGGTGTCGGCCTCCGCCCACACCCTTCATGTATGCATCACCAGAGAGGTTGGCGAAGGCCGACCACCGGCCGCAGGCCCAAAAAGGGTGACGCCTCGGGCGAGCCCTCGGCGTGGCCCTTCCAATCACCGCTGAATAGTTACGAGCGCGCTATCTCGGCGCTCCCAGATCACATAACGACAGGAGTTACGCAGTTGCACTACGCTGTACCCCCAATTGGGGGCGGGGGAATCCCTTGAAAGGGGTATTCTGGGCGGCTTCGCCGCCCAGAATACCCTTATTCTCGACCTCCCTTCCCCGGCTTGCGGAGAAGGGGGTAGGGGGATAGGGCGACACGCCCTAAAGTGTGTAACTCCTGACAATGATGAATGCTTTGCCGGCGAGCGAAACTACATCCCAAGGGTTTTCGCCGGGGTAAGCTCTTCCTCGGCCATGCCGTTGCCGTCCTCCGGCGGCAAGCCCGTCCAATAGCCCGAGCCGCGCACCATGGCCACCAGACCAGTGCGCACCATCTCGATGATCCCGTAAGGCCTGAGCATATCCACCAGCGAGTTGACCTTGCTCTCCGGCCCGGTTACCTCTATGATCATTGATTCGGCACAGATATCCACCACCTTGGCCCGGTACACGTTGACCAACTGCATGATCTCGAAACGGGCCTGCCCTTCCGATCGCACCTTGATCAACGCCAGGTCGCGCATCACCGCCGGCGCGTGAGTGACATCCTGTACGTCTATGATGTTGACCAGCTTGAAGAGATTGCGTTCGACCATCGCAACGTTGGTCTTGGAGGCATCCACCACGATGGTCATGCGCGAAACTTCGGGGGAGTCGGTGTGGCCGACCGTCAGGCTTTCGATGTTGAAATTGCGGCGGCGGAAAAGGCTGGCCACCCTGGTCAGGACACCGGGCTTGTTCTCCACCAGTGCCACCAACACATGCGTGCTTTCCGTGCCGTTCTTGCTATGATCTACAAGGGGCATCTTACTACTCCTCCTCTACGCTTCCTGCAGCGCCTCTTCGGCCACCGGTCGCCTGAGCATCTCGTGCAGAGCTTTGCCAGGCTGCACCATGGGATAGACGTTGAACTCCTGCTCCACCACGAAGTCAATCAGCACAGGCCCGGGATGAGAGCGCGCCTCGGCGATCACCTCTGCCACATGCGCCCTTTTCTCGGCCCGCATCCCCATGATGCCGTAAGCCTCGGCCAGCTTGACCAGGTCGGGGCAGCTTATCGAGACCGCCGAATAGCGCTTACCGTGCATCAGCTCCTGCCACTGACGCACCATGCCCAGATAGCCGTTGCGCATGACCGCAATCTTGAGGCGGCGCCGTTCCTGCACCACAGTGGCCAGCTCAGGAATGCTCATCTGGAAACCGCCGTCGCCGGCGATGACCCAGATCTCCTCATCAGGCCGGGCAAAACTGGCACCTATACCGGCCGGCAGGCCATAGCCCATCGAGCCCAGCCCGCCCGACGAGAGGAAGCGGTTGCGGTGCAGGTGGCGGAAATACTGCGCTGCCCACATCTGATGCTGGCCCACATCGGTCACGATGGTCACCTGGCCACCGTTGATGCTGCGCCGGATTTGATCAATCACATACGGCACATGGAGCGAATTATCGTTGTTGCGCGCCAGGATGTCTCGCCTCAGGGACTCCTTCCGCCATTCCTCAATCCGGGCAAACCACTCGCTGCGCGCGCGGTATTCAACATGGGGGAGGAGTTGGGCCAGGACGTGTTTGACGTCCCCCACGATACCGATGTCGGCAATCACATTCTTGCCGATCTCGGCCGGGTCAATGTCCACGTGGATAATCTGAGCCTCCTGGGCATAGGTGCTCAGCGTGCCGGTGACCCGATCGTCGAAGCGCATGCCCAGGGCGATCAACAGGTCCGCGGCCTGCACAGCCTGGTTCACATATGCCTCGCCATGCATCCCCATCATGCGCAGGTTCAGGGGATGGGACTCGGAGATGCTGCCAATACCCAGGAGCGTAGTGCAGACAGGGATGTTACCCTTCTCGGCAAAGGCCTGCAGTTCATCATGGGCTCCGGCCAGGATGACGCCATGTCCAGCTAAAATCAAAGGCCGCTGGGCAGAGTTGATAAGCTGGATGGCCTGGCGAACCTGGTCCTCGGTGGCGCGCACCCGCGGGCGATAGCCCGGCAGGCGCACCTGGATCGCATCATAATCGAACTCGGTGGAGGCGAATTGGACATCCTTGCAGATGTCAATCAGCACGGGGCCCGGCCGGCCCGTCCTGGCGATATGGAAAGCTTCTTTCATGATGCCCGGCAGGTCCCGCACGTCGGTCACCAGGTAGTTGTGCTTGGTGATCGGCAAGGTAACGCCGGTGACATCGGTCTCCTGAAAGGCGTCGGTCCCCACCAGGTGAGAAGGGACCTGGCCGGTGATGGCCACCACGGGTATCGAATCCATCATGGCACAGGCCAGGCCGGTAACCAGGTTGGTCGCGCCCGGCCCAGAAGTGGCCATGCACACCCCCACTTTGCCGCTGGCACGGGCATAGCCATCGGCAGCAAAGGCGGCGTTCTCCTCATGGCGCACCAGCACGTGATGGATAGGGTAATCCAGGAGGGCATCGTACACCGGCATGATAGCGCCACCCGGATAGCCAAAGACCACCTCTACGCCCTCGCGGATCAGGCTTTCCCAGACGATTTGAGCTCCTGTCCGTCTCATTACAGCTCCTCCTCATAGCTGAGAAAAGCAAGCGCCTTTCACCCGCACCCTGCACAAGGCGGGCGAAAGGCGCCTTTGCCAGATGCGCCGTCACCGGCGCCAGACTACGCTATAAAAAACAGGGGCCTCCCGTTTGGGAGGCCCCTGGCTATGACTTGTGGAGTATACCTGGCACTTCTGGTCCTGGGCTAATCTCTCCCAAACGGTGTTGGCTCCTTGCCAATGACAAGGAGCTCAATAAGGGAGAGAATAACCAGGCCAGAATAAGCAACCATGGGAGATTGACCTCGGATCGATTTCAACCAAAGTTTAGCACATGCTCTCGACCTTGTCAAATCGGGGACGGTTCAATTTGCCGGGAGAATCGGTTTACACTTTTGCGGTCGTTAGAATTGCCGCCCAGGGCCCCCACCCCTCCCTCGCTGAGTTTGGGCCTCAGCTAGAGGGTGTAGCCAACCGGCGACCGCCTCCATCACTCGCCAGGCCACTTCTGCTTTGCTCAGCAGTGGCAATGCCTCTTGCCGGCCATCGCGGTAAAGCAACGTCACCCGGTTCGTATCAGCCCCGAAGCCACTGCCGGGCTCTGTCACGTCATTGGCAACTATAAGGTCCAATCGCTTGGCCACCAGCTTGGCCACTGCGTTGGCCAGCAGGTCGTGGGTCTCAGCGGCGAAGCCCACCACCACCTTGGGCTGGCCAGTGGCAGCCCGCTGTGCCGCTACTTCGGCCAGGATGTCTGGGTTGCGGACCAGGCGCAAGGTGAGCTCTTCCTGGCCGGGCTCCTTCTTTATTTTCTGCGCGGCAACCTCGGCCGGGCGAAAGTCGGCGACCGCGGCCGCCGCGACGAGGGCATCAGTTTGAGCCAGCCGCCCCAGCACCGCATCACGCATCGCCAGGGCTGTGCGCACGGGCACTGCCTCCACGCCATAAGGAAGGGGCACCCTCAGGGGGGCGTGGACCAGGGTAACGGTCGCGCCCAGGTCGCGCGCCGCCTCGGCCAGCGCCACCCCCATTTTGCCCGAGGAGGCGTTGGTAAGAAAGCGCACGGGGTCCAGTGGTTCCTGGGTGCCTCCAGCCGTGATCAGCACACGCCGGCCGGCCAGCGGACCGTGCCATGCTAACGCGCTGCGCGCTGCAGCGATAATCTCCACAGGCTCAGCCATGCGGCCAACCCCCTCCGCCCCCGAGGCCAGGCGGCCAACCCCTGGGCCGACAATCACCGCGCCACGCGCGCGCAAGGCAGTCGCATGGGCCTGGGTGGTGGGGCTCTCCCACATGTGAGACTCCATGGCCGGAGCCAGGATCCAAGGCACGCCCTCACGCCGCGGGCTGCTTCCTTCGGCCTGGGGAGAGGAAGGAGGGCGTTGAATCGGCGTGGCCAGGAGGGTAGCCGTGAGCAGGTTGTCGGCCAGGCCCAGGGCCAGCTTGGCCAGGGTATTGGCGCTCAACGGCGCCACAATCACCAGGTCAGTGGCTGCAGCCATCTGCACATGGGGAATCGGCTGCCCTCCAGGCTCGCTCCACATGTCCACGCGCGCTGGCCGGCCGCTCAGCGCGCTGAAGGTGAGGGGGGCAACGAACCGGGTGGCTGCTTCCGTCATGATCACGTCTACCTGGGCACCGGCCTGGACCAGTTTGCTGCATAGATCGGCAGCCTTATAAGCAGCGATGCCCCCCGTAATGCCCAATAACACCCGTTTTCCTGACAGCAGACGATCTATCATCCGGTTCTCTCCCAGAACATAATGACAGCGCAAGGCTCGACAGGCGTGTGGCACCAGCCATTGTAGCACCCCTCAGGTGCCGGGTCAACACACAATTTGACAAAGCGCTAAGGCGGGCATATCATCGCTGGCGAGGTTGGCATACGCACTTCCATGAGGCCAGGTCAAAGAGATGAAATCCCCATCCCGACACCGCTGGTTTGTTGTCGCCGTCTTCTTTCTGTTCATGCTTCTCCACCAGTCGGACAAGCTGCTTATCGGCACCCTGACCCCCAACATCATGGATACCTTCCGCATCACCAAGGCGCAGATGGGGGCGGTGTCTACCGGCGCGCTGATCGTGGGCGCGATCTGTTATCCCCTGTGGGGGTATCTGTATGACCGATATGGCCGGGCCAAGCTGCTGGCCCTGGCCTCTTTCCTCTGGGGAGCCACCACCTGGCTGAATGCCATCGCACCTACCTATCGCAGCTTCCTGGCCACCCGTGCCACCACCGGTATTGACGATTCCAGCTATCCCGGCCTGTACAGCCTCATCTCTGACTATTTTGGCCCCAGGGTGCGCGGCAAGATCTACGGCCTGCTGGAGCTGACCATGCCGCTGGGTTTTCTCACGGGCATGATCATGGCGCTGGCACTGCGCGATGCCGTCGGCTGGCGAGGGGTGTTCTACATCACCGCTTCCCTGGGCGTCCTGCTGGCGTTGGTGATCTTTTTCGGTGTGCGCGAGCCCCCGCGAGGCAAGAGCGAACCGGAGTTGGCCGGGCTGGCGAGGATAGGCTCTTATCGCTTCGACTGGCCAATCGCCCTGGACCTGTTCCGGAAGCCCAGCTTGCGGCTGTTGTTCGTGCAGGGGTTTTTCGGCGTCTTTCCCTGGAACGTGATCACCTACTGGTTTTTCACCTACCTGGAGCGAGAACGCGGCTACACGGGCAATGCTTTGCTGATCACCATGGCCTCGGCGGTGATCGTGCTGGCGCTGGGCTACCCGGTCGGTGGTGCGCTGGGTGACCTGTTTTTCCGCCACACCCCGCGCGGCCGGGTGATTGTCGCCACGGCCGGCGTCATCCTGGGCGCTGTGTTGCTGTGGGGCACCCTGGCTGTGCCGGCCTCCAACCAGGGGCTGTTCCTGGCCATGTTGGTGCTGACAGCCCTCTTCATCCCCTTTGCGGCACCCAATGTGATCTCCACCGTTTACGATATTACGCTGCCAGAAGTGCGCAGCACCGCGCAGGCCATTCAGAGCTTCATCGAATCGGCAGGGGCAGCCCTGGCACCTCTCATTGCCGGGGTGATCGCGGATCGCTCCTCTCTCCATGATGCCATCCTCTGGATCTGCGTCTCGGCCTGGGCACTGTGTGCTCTCTTCTTTGTGTTCGTGGCCGTTCGGGTGCCTGGCGATATGGCGGTCTTGCGCAGCCAGATGCGCGAGCGCGCGGCGCGCGAACGTGCGCTACAGGCCGGGTGACAAGATAGAGGCAGGCCGAGGGGCACTCTGGCTCGGCGGCCAGGTGTCAGCTTGGTGTCGGCACCAGTTCACTTGTTTGGAGAGGAATGTGGTAGAATGACTACTGCCTTGCGGGGAAGGGGGCTCGAGATCAGGTTATTCTGGGCGGCGAAGCCGCCCAGAATAACCTTTCAAAGGATTCCCCCGCCCCGATTGGGGGTGGGGGCACAGCATAGTGCAACTGCTGTCGAGGAGTGGTGTAATGCGATATAAATGGTTCCCAATCCTTGTCCTGGTACTGGCGTTGAGCCTGGCCTTTGGCAGCGTTGCCCGAGCGCAGGAGAAGACCCTCTACTGGCAGCGCTACGACGTGGATATCAGCGTGCGGCTAAACGGCGACCTGCGCGTGGTTGAGACGCAGGAGTTGGTGTTCACCAGTGGCACCTTCCGCTACGGCCAGCGTGAGATCGCCCTCAACCGCCTCAGCAGCATCGGGGAAGTCACGGTCGGTGAGCTGGGTGGGCCTGAGTATCGCCTGTCGAGCAGCGGCGAGCCGTACACTTACAATGTCTTTGAGGAGGGCGGCTACCTGAAGATCCGTTACAACTTCCCGCCCAGCACCGACACCCGCCGCACCATCGTCATCGGCTACACAGTCTCAGGGGCTCTGCGCTACTATCCTGACAAGGGCGTGGACCAGCTCTACTGGAAAGCGATCCCTGGGGGCAACCCCTTCCCGACCCAGTCTTCCTTGATCACCCTGCATCTGCCCGAAGGGGCCACCTTCACCAACTACGGCCTGTACGGAGCAGAGGGGGAAGCCACCTTCCAGCCCGGCCAGCGGGATGCCACGATCAGGGTGAAGGGGCGCATCGCGGCCGGCCAGGAAGTCGAGGTGGTGGCCGAGTGGCCGCACGGGATCGTGGCCGGCACGCCGCAGCCATGGCAAAAGGAGTTAGATGCCCAGGCCGAAGCGGCCAGACGTCAGCAGGAACTGCGCGCGACCTGGGGGCCGGTGCTAAACCTGGGCTTCGGCGCCCTGGGTGGCCTGTTCGCCATCGGGGGCCCAGTGCTGCTCTACCTGTGGTGGTATCGCCGTGGGCGTGACGCGCCCGTGGGCCTGGTCGCCGACTACCTGCCGGAGCCTCCTGCCGATCTGCCGGCGGGGCTGGCCGGGACCTTGCTGGATGAAAGCGCCGACCTGCAGGACATCCTGGCCACCATCCTGGACCTGGCCCGCCGCGGGGTGTTGGAGATCGAAGAGGTCAAGGAACCGGGCTTCCTGGGCATAGGCGGCACGACAGATTAT
>Ga0068707_1002901_pt1 | contig 12008 bp, 7 predicted proteins | sample YNPNPMetaG_FD_66600 | JGI IMG/M metagenome (GOLD analysis project Ga0068707, IMG submission 66600) | Anoxygenic and chlorotrophic microbial mat microbial communities from Yellowstone National Park, USA - YNP NP MetaG | ecosystem: Environmental > Aquatic > Thermal springs > Hot (42-90C) >... | reverse complement strand
CGGGTAACGTTGACAGAACAAAGGAGCCGGCCGTAAGTTAGCCGGTGATGCCTGGAGCTTCCCGCACCTTACTCGGCCGGCCGGCTTGGCCCTCGCCAGCGGTGGAAAAACTGGCCGCCGGGCCAAGTGGCGAGCCTACGGCTTTTACCCGCCAGGCTCAAGCGGTGCTATTTACCGACATGGTGGGTTCGACCGCCTATTTCGAAAAGTACGGCGACGAAGCCGGCCTGGCGCTGGTGGCAGAGCACAACCGCTTGCTGGTGCCCTGCATCGAAAGGCATGGCGGCAGGCTGGTCAAAACCATAGGAGACGCGTTGATGGCCGCCTTTGGGCGGCCGGCACAGGCGGTCCGAGCGGCTGTGGAAATGCAGCAGGCGCTGAAGCAGCGCAATATACAGGCTTCGGCCGAACACCGCATCCTGGTACGCATGGGCATAAACTTCGGCGAAGTCCTGGTGCAACAGGGCGACCTGTTTGGCGATGCGGTCAACGCCGCCGCCCGCATCGAAGCCCTGGCCGGGCCGGGAATGATCTTGATCTCGGCTCAGGTACGGCGGGCGCTGCTACCAGAGTGGCCTGACCTGGTCTGCCTGCCCTACGACGCCGTGTTGGTCAAGGGCAAGAGCGAGCCCATCGAGGTCTTCGAGGTCCAGTGGGATCCCCAGGCTGGGCCGGCCGCCGGGCCACGCCCGGTGGCCTCGGCTGGCGAAATCATCGGCGGTCGCTTCCAGGTGCAGGCCCTGCTGGGCGAAGGTGGCATGGGCCAGGTTTTTTCCGCTTTCGATCGGGTGCTGGAAGAACCGGTGGCCCTGAAATTCATCCACCCCCGCCTGGCCGGCGATCAGAACATGATGGAGCGCTTCAAGGCCGAGGTGAAGCTGGCTCGCTCCATCACCCACCCCAACGTATGCCGCATCCATGAGCTCATGCAAATGGAAGGGCGCACCTTCATATCCATGGAACTGGTGGAAGGCCAGCCGCTGGAGGAAGTCATTCGCCAGGAGGCGCCCTTTTCGGAAGACCGCGTGAAAGAAATCCTGCACCAGGTGGCCGATGCCCTTTCGGCCGCTCATCGGCGGGGAGTGGTGCATCAAGATCTGAAACCGGCGAACATTTTGATCGAGAGAAAAAGCGGCCGTGCGGTGATCACCGATTTCGGCATCGCCCGGCTGGCCGGCCAGGCATCGAACGGCGACGGTATGGTGGTCGGCACTCCACAGTACATGTCCCCCGAACAGGCCCAGGGGCTGGCCGCCGGTCCGGCTTCGGACATCTATGCGTTGGGCGCAATTGTCTTTGAAATGCTTGCCGGCAGACCACCTTTCGAGGGAGTCAACGGCCGCGAAGTAATGGAACATCATATTAGCCAGCCTCCGCCCGACCTCGAAAAATTGCGGCCGGGGATCTCGCCGGTCATGGCGCAGGCGGTGGGCCGCTGCCTAGAGAAAGATCCGCGCCGACGTTTTCAGAGCGCGGCGGAGCTGGCGGCCTTTCTGGGCCTGGAGGCGCCCCCGGCACGGCCCGTGCGGTGGCTGTTGTGGTCGTTGTTGGGATTGGTGGCACTGGCGCTGGTAAGCTTCTGGTGGCTGCGGCCGGCCGGCCCTCCGGGAGGGACGAAAACCATTCAGCCCCTGGCCGCGGCGGGAAGCGATCTGGGGCAGCTGCGCTTTTCACCTTCCGCCGCTCGGCTGGCGGCCATCAAGGGCGGGGAGCTTGTGGCCGGGTTCTACCAGAAGCTGCTTTTTGAAAAAATTTTTTCTCCCCCCTCCGGACGACAGTTACTGGGCTTCGACTGGAAAAGCGAAGAAGAACTCTTGCTGGCGATGGACGGGCCGGCGGGCAGCGAGCTATGGCAGACCGGGCCTTATGGCGCCCGGCAGTTGCTTTTCCCGAGCGCCGATTGCCTTCCAGATTACGCTCCCGATCGCGGGCTGGTGGTCAGCTGTCGCAAGAACGCCAGCGGCACGCTGGATCTGGTGCTGGGCAATCTACAGGAGGGAAACTGGCGCACCTTGATTGCCGGAGATTCCGCCAGAAGTTTTTCCCAGCCGCGCTGGTCGCCCGACGGCCAGCGGCTGGCGCTGGTGGTCGAGTGGCCGGGATTTCGCACCGCCCGGGATCTGGCGCTAGTCGATGCCGAAGGCACCGGTTTTACCCTGCTAACCGAAGACGGCCGTTCTGCCCGCTTCAATAACACCGACCCGGTATGGTCGCCCGACGGCCGCTGGTTGGTTTATAGTTCGCGCCGGGGAGGCACCCAGGCCCTGTGGTGCCTGTCCATAAGCGAAAAAAAGTCCTACCCCCTGGCCGGCGGAGCCACCTCCAGTCAGCTGGGGCCGGAAATTTCGCCCGACGGCTCACAACTGCTTTTCCGGGTGGTGGAAGAACGACACGACATCGCCTTACTGGAACTGCAGAATGGCTGGCTGGCCCACCTGGGCAACCCGTCCTGGAACAACCGCTTTCCGGCCTGGTCGCCCGACGGAGTGACTTTAGCCTTTCGGGCCTCGCCGCCGGGAGAGGAAGAAAACAGTTTTCTGCTGGTCGTCCAGCGCATTGGCCCGGGTTCGGAAGAAAAGACCTACCCTCTTCCTCCGGGCAGTCGCGAACTTGCCTGGTGCGGCCGCGAGCGCATCGTCCTGGCGCGCACCGCCGGGGAAGACCGCCGCCTGGAACTGCTTCAGCTGTCAGATGGCGCGGTGACGACGCTGGCCGAGGGCTTTTCGGGTTTGTGGTCGCCTCAGGCCGATCCCGAATGTCACCGGGTAGTGTTCTCGGCCGTCTGGCCTGGCGAAAGCGGCCGACAGATCTGGCTCTATTCCATGCCTGAAAAAAAGCTGCGGGCGCTTACTCCCGTAGGCGGGTTCGCAACTTTCCCCGCCCTTTCCCCCGATGGACGCCAGATCGCTCATCGTTACGCTCCGCAAGACACCAACCTGGGCGAAGTGCTGTTGAAGGTTGTGGATCTGCAGGGTAGACAAATATGGCCACCTCTCCGCCATCCCTCTTTCAGCCGTTCGCAGCGGCGCCTACGCTGGGCGGCGGACGGAAAGAGCATCTATTTTCTGGAGGCCGACGGCCCCCGCGCTCGGTTGCGCCAGTGGAGGCCGGGCGGCGAGCCGCAAATCTTGGTCACGCTACAAGGGCTCTCCACCTTCGACTTCGATCTCACCCCCGACGGACGTCGCCTGGTCTATCCCCGACTGCAAGAAAGCAGCAATCTTTTTGTAATGAAAGACATCCAGTGGTAGATAGCAGCGACGGAAAAGGAGAGGCACCCGGAGATGTTTCCCTATAGCGGAGAGATTTTTTCCATCGTCTGCGCCTTCTTCTGGGCGCTGGCGGTGGTCTATTTCAAAAAGAGCGGCGAGAGTATTCCACCGCTACAGTTGAACCTGTTCAAGGATGCGGTAAGCCTGTTGCTTTTTCTGCCCACCTTACTGGCACTGGGCCGGCCGCTCTGGCCTGAGGGCAGCGCGGCGGACGCCTATCTGCTGCTTGCCTCGGGAGCGCTGGGTATCGGCCTGGCCGACACCATATTTCTAAAAAGCCTGAACCTGCTCGGCGCCACCCGCTCGGCCATAATCGACTGCCTCTACAGCCCGTTGGTCATAATTTGCTCCTTCTTCTACCTGCGCGAGCCAATAGGGCTGAGCCTGCTGGCGGCGCTGGGGTTGATGAGCGCGGCCATCCTGCTGGGCAACCTGCAGCCGGAAAACCAGGAAAAAAATTTTCACCCTCGGGCCATCCGCAACGGGCTGGCGTTGGGAGCTTTGTCCATGCTGCTGATGGCCATCGGCATCGTCATGGCCAAGCCTGCCCTTAACCGCACCGATCCCCTCTGGGCCACCACGGTGCGCATCTGCGGCGGGCTGGCGCCGCTGATAATCTTGGCCCTTCTACCCGGCCAGCTAGAGGTCAGCCGAAGGGTGTTTACCCCCGGCCCTCACTGGCGCCCGGCTTTCATCGCCAGCCTCTTCGGTTCCTACCTAGCCATGTTCTTCTGGGTGGCCGGGATGAAGTATACCTTCACTAACATCGCCAGCGTGCTCAACCAGCTGAGCACGGTGTTCACGCCGCTTTTGGCCGTACCCATCCTGGGCGAGCAGCTGGGCCCACGCAAGGCGGCCGCGGTTTTTTTAGCCTTTTTCGGGGCGCTGGTGCTGTTTCTATAAATCCACTCGCTTGATGGCGGCGCCCAGGGCGGCCAGACGCTCTTCGATTTTTTCGTAGCCGCGGTCCACCTGCTCGATGTTGGAAATGACGCTCCGACCGCGGGCGCACAGCGCGGCGATAACCAGCGCCATGCCGGCCCGTATGTCCGGGCTAGACAGCGTCTCACCATAGAGCGGAGAGCGTCCCACCACCACCGCCCGGTGCGGGTCACAGAGGATGATGCGGGCGCCCATGTCGATGAGCTTATCCACGAAGAACAACCGGCTAGGAAACATCTTTTCGTGGATGAGCACCGTGCCTTCGGCCTGAGTGGCCACGGTAAGGGCGATGCTCATCAAGTCCGAGGGGAAACCCGGCCACGGAGCGTCGTCGATCTTGGGTATGGCGCCGTGCGGCCCGCTCGCCACCCGGAGCTCCTGCCCGGCGGGAATCACGATGTCCTCGCCCTCGTCGCGCCAGCTTACCCCCAGCTTGCCGAAGGCGATACGAGTGATGCGATGTTCGCGGGGGCGGGCTCCTACGATGCGCAGCTCCGACCCGGTAACCGCGGCCAGGCCGATGAACGAGCCCACCTCCATATAATCCGGCCCCAGGGTGAAGTCCGCACCGCGCAGTCGGGTCACTCCCTGGATTTCCAGTGTATTGGTGCCTACCCCGCAGATGCGCGCCCCCATTTTGATCAGACAGTTACAGAGGTCCTGCACATGGGGTTCGGAGGCGGCGTTGTAGACCACGGTGGTGCCCTCGGCCAGCACCGCCGCCAGTAAGGCCTGCTCGGTCCCGGTTACGCTCATCTCCTCCAGGAAGATCTCTGCCCCGCGCAAACCGTCGGTGGCGGCCTGATAGAAGTGAGGGCTGATTTCTATCTCCGCCCCCAGCGCCCGCAGCACTTGAAAATGGGTATCCAGCGGCCGGGGCCCGATGCGATCGCCGCCCGGCCGGGGCAATTTCACCCGCCCCAAACGCGCCAGCAACGGGCCGGCTAGCAGTATCGAGGTGCGAATGCGGCGGCAAAGATCGGGGTCGGGATCGGTGGCCGCCATGGAGCCCGACTTGAGCTTCAGCACCCCGGGCTGGGCCTCCTCCACCGCCACCCCTAGAGCGGAGAGAATGCGGCACTTGGCAGTCACATCGCGGATGCGCGGCACGTTGCGCAGGGTAATCTCTTCGTCGGTAAGCAACGAAGCCGCCAGCAGGGGCAGAGCGGCGTTCTTGTTGCCGCTCGGTTTGATGCTACCGCAAAGGCGTCTGCCGCCTTCTATGACGAAAGCTTCCATCTACTGCCTCCCGCGCGGCTAACCGGCTTCAGCAGGAGAGGTAATTGCACAGCCCTCCGGCCAGCAGGATCTCGATTTGCCTCCGTGAAAGCGGGTGTTTGAGCCGTAGTTCGTAACCACGCCCGTGGCTGCGCGCCGTAACCAGCGAAGAGCGGCGCAGTTCGGCGGCCAACCAGGGCAGTTCCAGATCGTCATCCTGGCGCACGCGCTGGTAATCGCGCGGGTCTAAAAACACCAGCGGCGCGATGCCGTGCATTACCAGGTTGGCCAGGTGCAACCGCTCGAAGCTCTTGGCAATGATCACCTTCACCCCCAGCACCGCCGGGCAAAGCGCCGCGTGTTCCCGGCTGGAACCCGAGCCATAGTCGAGCCCGGCTACTATGATGTTGTAAAAACCGCGGCGTTGCACTTCCTTGGCCCGGTGGACGAAACGCGGGTCGAGCTGGCGGAAGGTGTTCCAGGCGTATTCCTGAACGTTAGAGCGGAAACGCAGATGCGGGCCGGCGGGCAGAATGTGATCGGTGGTGACGTTGTCTCCCAGTTTCAGGGAGACCACACCCTTGAGCGAAGCCGCCAGCGCTTTCTGCGCCGGAGGCTCGGTGATGTTGGGCCCGCGCACGATCTTGATCTTCTCCCGCTTCTTTTCGGCCGGCAGCTCCGGCGCTGGATCGTCCACCGCAAGGCGAACGCTCTTTACCGGCCGGGATCGCGGCAACTTCAGGCTCCGTGGATCGGTCAGCCGGCCAGTCAGAGCGGCGGCCGCGGCGCTCTCCGGGCTGGCCAGGTAAACTTCGGCGTCGGGGGTGCCGCAGCGACCTTCAAAGTTGCGGGTCGAGGTGCGCAAGCTTTTTGAACCGCTGGCGGGCGAAAAACCCTGCCCTAGGCAAAAGCCGCAAGCCGGTTCGGCAAAACGCGCGCCGGCGGCTAGGAGTGCCTGAAGTAAACCTTCGCGCATCAGCTGTTGCATCACCTGCCGGCTTCCCGGAGCCACCAACAAATCCACCGCCGGACAGATGCGACTGCCCTGAAGTAGGTTGGCCACCCGGGCCAGATCCTCGAAGCTGCCATTGCTGCACGAGCCGACCGCCACCTGCTGCAGCTCAAGCCCGGCCACCTCCTCGATCGGCACCACCTTAAGGGGGCTGGGCGGCAAAGCAACCATGGGCCGCACCTGCGACAGGTCAATGGTGATTTCTTCGGCCACCTCGGCATCGTCCGGCACGGGTAACCGGTGGAAGACACGCGCCCGCCCCTGTGCAGCCAGCCAGGCTGAAGTGACTTCGTCGGCCGGGAACAGTACCGAGGTAAGCCCCAGCTCCACGCAGGTGCTGGCTATGGTAGCTCGCTGGGGGATGCTCAGGGCCTTTACACCCGGCCCGCAAAACTCCAGCGCCGTTTCTACAGTGCGCCGGCCGGCCAACCTGCCCAGGAGCTCCAGGGCCAGGTCCTTGGCCGAGCACCAGCTGCGCAGGCCGCCGGTCAACACCACCCGGATGACCGCCGGGCACACCATATAGTGCGGGCTACCGGTCATCACCGCGGCCAGTTCCAGCCCGCCGCAGGCCAACGGCAACATGCCCGCCGCTCCGGCCAACAGCACGTGGCTGTCGGCTCCCAAAATTATCCGGCCGGGTTCGACGAAGCGCTCCAGATGGAGCAGATGACCTATGCCGTTTCCCGGCCGGCTGTAGCGGATGCCATAATGGGCGCAGGCGCTCTCCAGAAAACGCTGGTCGTCGGCGTTTTCCGGCCCGCCGTCGCCCAGGGTGTTGTGATCGTGGTAGCAAACGGCCAGCCTGTCACCCAGGCGCAGACGGGGAAGGTTCTGCAGGTGCAAAAACACCAGCGTGGCCGAGCTATCGTGCATGTAGTACTGATCGGCGGAAACGGCGATTTCTGCCCCAGGACTGATGCTTCCGTGCAACAAATTTTTGGCCAGGAGTTTATAAGTGGCGCAGGTTTCGGTAGTCATTGCTCTCCTCTCGGAAAAACCGGCTCAAAGTGTATACAGGGAAAACGCCGCAGGCAAGGCCAAAATGGACCGCCATTACCAGTTTTCGTAATAGAGGCCGAGGCCAGCCGTCTCCCGGGCGAAGGCCGGAGAATTTTCTGTCCCGGCGCGAAAGGCACTGCGGTAGAGCGCTCCCTGCAAATAAAACCCCAGCCCCCGCCAGAACTCATACTGGGCGCGCAGGACCAGAGAGTTCTCGTTCTCGTCGGCGTCGGGTTGGTAGACGTTGCCTTCCAGATAAATCCCGTCGGGGAAGGAGTTGAATTGCACGCCCCCCAGAAACTGCAGCGAAAACCCCAGGGGCAGCTCCGCCGCCACGGCCAAGCGCAGGCGGTGGCGCAGCGCGCTGGAGCCGAACGAATTCGACTCGCTGGCGGCAATGCGCCAGGAAAGCTCTCCCACCATCCTCCAGTTGGCGCCGCCCAGCCGCCGGCGCAGGTTGAGCCCGACCTGGTGTAGAAAGTCCCGACGTTGCTCGGCCGATTGCACCAGCACCCCTTGGTAGCGTCCCAGCGCCCGGTAACCAAACCAGGCTAGCTCCAGTTCATAGAAAATGTCCGCCGCGCTGTTCTCTTCGGGAAGCAACGACAAGTGGACGCCAAACAACGGGCCGGCGTGGCTCAGCTTCACCTGATAGACGCGACTGTCGTCCGGCTTGAAGACAAACCAGCTTCCCCCCACCCATAAGCGCGCCTGCAAGCGGTCGGCCAGGTCCAGCTTCAACCAGCTCCTTGCCTGCAACTGGCGCCAATCGCGCAGATGTACCTCCATTAAGCTGTCGTAGTAAAAAGCCTCGGCCCCCAGCCCGAGATTTTCCAACGCTTTCCAATCCCAATCGGCAAAAACTTTCCAGAGGAAAATATCCTGGTCGGTTTCGTGCCAGAATAGCTTTCCCCCCACCAGCGCCCCGGCGCCAACATGGTGAGCACCGATGTTACGCCAGCCGCGCCCTTCCATAAGCAGCCGATTCAACCAGTCACCTTCTGCCTGTTGGTAGAGGCGGGCGGCGTTGCTGTCGTATTCGGCGCCGGTTTCCGCCCGCAGCGACCACTGTTCCACGGCCGCGGCCGGAAACGCCAGCGCCAGCAACCATAGCAACTTTCCTGGCTGCAGCATTTCTCTCCTTTCGGAAAAAAGACCGGCCGCTATTTCCAGCCATAAATTACCTTGACAATCCCGCAATAAACAAATTTATTATATCTTCCAAACTTTCTAGGAGGAAAAAACCATGCAAGTTCCGAGCGATCGCCCCTGGTTCAAATTCTGGCCCGAGGATGTTCCCAAACACCTAGATATTCCCAACCAGGGCCTGGCCGAAATTTTGGATGAAACCGCCGCCCGTTATCCGGATAAAACGGCGATTATCTTTCTCAACACCCCCTATACCTACCGGCAGCTAAAAAAATGGGTGGATTCCTTCGCCGCCGCTCTGAGCGACCTGGGGGTAAAGAAAGGCGACGTGGTGGGAGTGCGTCTTCCCAACAGCGTGCATTTCGTCATCACCTACTTCGCCGCCATGAAACTAGGGGCGATAATTACCGCCAACAACCCGCTGTACAAGGCGGCTGAGGTTGAACATCAGTTCTCCGACTCCGGCGCTAAAGTGCTGGTGGTAATGGATTTGGTTTTCGGCGAAGTGAGCAAGGCCCTGCCCAAGTTGCCTCAGGTTAAACACGTGATCGGCTGCAACATCGCCGATTTCTTGCCGGCCTTCAAACGCATTCTGGGCAAACTCCTGGGCAAGGTACCCAGCGCCCCGCTGCCCGCCGGCACCCTCAATTTCATGGACCTGCTGCGCACGCCGCCCAAGTCCATAAAGGTTGATCTGGATCCGGCAAAAGATCTGGCCGTGCTGCAGTACACCGGCGGTACCACCGGCTCGCCCAAAGGGGCCATGCTCACCCACCGCAACCTGGTGGCCAACGTGTTGCAGGTAAAGGCTTGGGAAACCAAATCCCAACCCGGAAAAGACGTAATCGGTGGGGTGCTGCCGCTGTTTCACATCTACGCCATGACCACGGTCATGAACCTGGCCGTGGCCACCGGCAGTGCCATGCTGCTTTTCCCTAAACCACCCGAGGACTGGGGCGAATTGCTCGCCGCCATCCAGAAATGGCGGGTCACCCTTTTCCCGGGAGTGGCCGCCCTGTACAACGCCATCAACAACTATCCCCAGGTAAAGCAGTATGATCTGAGTAGCATCCGGGCTTGCATCTCCGGGGCCGGCCCGCTTCCGGAGCAGATTCAGAAAAAGTTCGAGGAAATCACCGGCGCCAAGCTCATCGAAGGCTACGGCCTTACCGAGGCTTCCCCGGTTACTCACGCCAATCCCATCTACGGCCGGCGCAAAAACGGCACCATCGGCCTGCCTTTCCCCAACACCGACGCCAAGATCGTCGATTCGGAAACCGGCAGCAAAGATCTGCCCCCTAACCAGGTGGGAGAGCTGGTGGTAAAGGGGCCGCAGGTTATGCTGGGTTACTACAAACGCGAGGAAGAAAACAAGCTGGTGCTGCGTGACGGCTGGCTGTTCACCGGCGACCTGGGCATGATGGATGACGAAGGCTACTTCATCATTGTTGACCGCAAGAAGGACATGATAAAGCGTAGCGGCTACTCGGTATTTCCCCGCGAGGTCGAGGAACTGCTCTACAAGAACGAACACGTCCTGGAGTGCGCGGTAATCGGAGTGCCCGACGACAAAGTGGGCGAGGAAATCAAAGCCTTCATAGCCCTCAAGCCCGCCTCGCGCGGCAAGGTGACCGAACAGGACATCATCAACTGGGCCAAGGACAACATGGCCGCCTATAAGTATCCCCGCCTGGTCGAGTTCCGAGACGAGATCCCCAAGGGTACGGCCAACAAGATCCTGCGTCGGGCACTGAAAGAAGAAGAACTGGCCAAACGCAAGGCGCAAAAGGCGTAGTCCATGGATCTGCACCTGCTTTCTTCACTGGTCGTTCCCAACCAGAGTAAAGTGGTATTGGCGGTGCTGGACGGCCTGGGAGACATCGCCGGCCCGGAGGGTTTGACTCCGCTCGAGGCGGCCCGCACTCCGAACCTGGACCGGCTGGCGGAAAAAGGGGTCTGCGGACTGCACATTCCGGTGGCGCCCGGCATCACCCCGGGCTCGGGGCCGGCCCACATCGGCCTGTTCGGTTACGACCCCTGGCGCAACCTCATCGGCCGGGGGGTGCTCGACACCGCCGGAACCGATTTCGTCTTCCAGCCTGGAGATCTGGCCGCCCGCATCAATTACGCCACCCTGGCCCCCGATGGCACCGTGGCTGATCGACGCGCCGGCCGGCTGGACGACGCCGAAGGCCGTCGGGTAACGCAGAAACTGGCCCGGGCCATCACTCGGATAGACGGAGTGCAGGTGCTGTTGCAGCACGTAAAAGATTACCGGGCGGCGGCGATTTTCCGTGGCGAGAAGCTCGATGCCCGGCTAGGCGATTCCGACCCACAGAAGACTGGCTTCAAACCCCTCGAGGTAAAACCACTGGAGCAGAAGCCAACCCCGGAAGCTTTGCGGGCGGCTCGTCTGGCCAACCTGTTTATCGAGCAGGCAGCCCGGGAGCTGGCCGGCGAGAAAAAGGCTAATTTTGTTATGTTGCGGGGCTTCGACGTCTATCAGCCCCTGGAGGATTTCTGCCGCCTATACCAATGGCGAGCGGTGGCCGTGGCCGCTTACCCCATGTACAAGGGAGTAGCCCGCCTTTGCGGCATGCGGGTGATCGATGAAGGCCAGCAAAAACTGGAGGAAGAGATCTCGCTTTTGGAAAAGCATTTCGGCGAAGGCGATTTCTTCTTCCTGCACTTCAAGAAAACCGATTCGGCAGGCGAAGATGGCAATTTCGCCGCCAAGGTGTCGGCCATAGAGGAATTCGACGCCCAGCTGCCGCGTATCGAGGCGCTGCAACCGCAGGTGCTGTGCATCACCGGTGACCATTCCACTCCTTGCGTTCTGCGCAGCCACTCCTGGCATCCGGTACCGGTCTGTCTGGTTGCCGAAAGCGCCCGCCGCGACGACTGCCGAAAATTCAGCGAAAGAGAATTTCTGCGCGGGGGGCTGGGCATCATCCACTCTACCGATCTGCTGCCCCTTCTACTGGCACACGCCGGTCGGCTGCAGAAATTTGGAGCCTGATCACTAATGAATTTCTCCTTTTTCGTCCCCACCAAGGTGCTCTGCGGTGAGGGCTGTCTGGAACAGCTTTCACAGGAATTGCCTCCACTCGGGCTGGCGGGCAAAAAATGTCTGGTGGTAAGCGGTCAGCGTTTCGCCCGCATGACCGGCCTTTTGGACCGAATCGCCGGCCTGCTGGAGAAAGCCCGAGTTTCTTTCGAAGTCTTCGCCCGGGTGGAACCGAATCCCATGCCGCAGACGGTACAAGAGGGTGTGCAGCTAGCCCGTAAGCTCAAAGCGCGCTGGTTACTGGCTGCGGGGGGCGGCAGCGCCATCGACGCCGCCAAGGCCATCGCCCTGCTGGCGGTAAACCAGGGAGAACTGCGGCAGTTCGCCCAGGGTATGCGGCCGGAGA
>Ga0068707_1002896_pt1 | contig 12021 bp, 9 predicted proteins | sample YNPNPMetaG_FD_66600 | JGI IMG/M metagenome (GOLD analysis project Ga0068707, IMG submission 66600) | Anoxygenic and chlorotrophic microbial mat microbial communities from Yellowstone National Park, USA - YNP NP MetaG | ecosystem: Environmental > Aquatic > Thermal springs > Hot (42-90C) >... | reverse complement strand
TTGGTGGTTTTTTCCAGTAACTTTTCTTTTCGGTAACGGCAAAACACCGCACCAGAAAACCTAGAAAGTAATCTTACAAGCATTTTCCGCGCCCGGGGCCTAGGAGAACTCCAGGAAATTACGGGGGAAAGGGATTGTCCCTTTGTAAGGACTCAGTGCGATGGATGGTCGGTTTTGATTGGGGCTTGACAAAACCGATGTTGAAAGACAAAGTCCACTACTGGCATGTACCGTTTTTCCGAAATTACCGGCTTTGGAAAAACGGTCGGTTTCGAATCAGTAAAAGTGGGGGGCAATATTTCTTTCAGTTTCTTTGGAGGTTGGGATGAGCATCAGGAACTTGGATAAAATTTTTAAGCCCCAAAGGATTGCTCTAATTGGCGCCAGCAACAGTCCCGGAACAGTAGGTTACACCTTGCTGAAGAACCTTATAGGCTCTGGCTTTCCGGGAGTAGTCTACCCGGTAAACCCCAAACACGAGGCAATTCAAGGCATTCATGCCTATCCCGACGTAAAAAGCCTGCCCAGAACTTGCGATCTTGCGGTAATCTGCACACCTGCGGCCACCGTCCCCCCGCTAGTGCATCAGTGCGGCGAAGCGGGAATTCGTGGTCTCATAATAATCTCTGCCGGCTTCAAAGAAACTGGTCAACAGGGGCGCAAGCTAGAGGAGGAAATCAAGCAGACCGCACTCAAGTTCGATGGCATGAGAATCATCGGTCCCAACTGCCTGGGGATCATGGTGCCGTCTATGAATCTTAATGCCAGCTTCGCCGCAACCATGCCCAGAGACGGACATGTTGCCTTTATCTCCCAGTCCGGCGCCCTGTGTACGGCGGTTCTTGACTGGGCTCGCGAGGAGGGCATCGGTTTTTCACACTTTGTCTCCATCGGCAACATGGCTGACGTTACTTTCGGAGATCTCATCGATTATTTCGGGGAAGATGAACACACCCGTTCTATCATTCTTTACATAGAATCGATAACCAACGCCAGAAACTTTATGCCGGCCGCCCGGGCTTTTGCACGAGCCAAACCGATCGTGGTGTACAAGTCGGGTAGATTTGCAGAATCGGCAAGGGCCGCCAGCTCGCACACCGGCGCACTGGCCGGAGAAGACGCCGTCTATGACGCAGCTTTCAGTCGGGCCGGAGCGGTTCGTGTTTTCGAAATCGGGGAAATTTTCGATACCGCGGAGCTGGTGGCACGCGCCAGACTTCCTCTTGGTTCGCGCCTGGCCATCGTTACCAACGCCGGCGGTCCCGGCGTGATGGCCACCGATGCGCTCATCGCCCGGAGCGGCAAACTGGCCGAGCTATCGCCCGAGGTGGTGGAAAAGCTGAACACCGTCCTGCCCCAGTTTTGGTCGCATGGCAATCCTGTCGACGTTCTGGGCGACGCGTCCGCCGAACGCTATGCACAGGCTCTTGAAATTGTGTTGTCTGACCCGGCGGTCGATGCCGCTCTGGTGATTCTCACTCCCCAGGCCATGACCGATCCCACCGCCACTGCACGTACCGTAGCGGAGGTAGCTCAAAAAACGAATAAGCCTTTCCTGGCCGTGTGGATGGGCGGCGCCGGCGTTCGGGAAGGTATCAATATCCTTAATCAGGCGAACATTCCCACCTACCAGACTCCAGACCAGGCAGTACAGGCTTTCATGCACCTGGTAGACTACAGCCGCAACCTGGACATACTCTACCAAACGCCCCGTGAAATCCCAGTGGAGTTCAGCGTCGACCGCAGCAAAAGCCGCGAGGAGCTGCTTGACATCTTCAAGCAGCAGAAGATTTTGGGAGAACGTGAATCTAAAAGGTTGCTTTCTGCTTATGGAATTCCCGTTACCATGCCCGAGCTGGCGCGCGACGAAAATCAGGCGGTGCAGATTGCTCAACGCATCGGTTTTCCGGTGGTACTGAAGATTCAATCTCCCCAAATTACTCACAAGACCGATGTAGGCGGCGTCATCACCGGAGTTATCACCGAAGACGGCGTGCGTCACTCCTTCAAGCAGATAATAGCTAACGTGAAAGCCAAGAACCCGGAGGCGGTCATCGAAGGGGTTACTGTCCAGCGTATGGCCACACTGTCTCGGGGAGTAGAAATGATTCTCGGCGCCAAGAAAGATCCCACTTTTGGCATGGTCATCATGGTCGGAGCAGGTGGCATCACCGCCGAGGTACTCAAGGACACTGCCCTGGGGCTGCCTCCATTGAACGAACGGTTGGCCTCCCACCTGTTGGAATCACTACGAGTCTGGCCCCTGTTGCAAGGATATCGGGGCCGGCCACGCATGAACGTGGAAAAGCTTCTGGAAATTATCATTCGTTTTTCCTATCTGGTGGCCGATTTCCCCATGATACAGGAAATAGACATCAACCCACTTTTGGTCACGCCCGACGAAGTCCTGGCCATCGACGGCCGAGTGGTAGTGGATGAGGTTGCCCTGAAAAACCCGCCTCGTCCTTACAGCCACCTGGTGATACGTCCATATCCGGAAGGCTACGAGCGTCGCGTTACTCTAAACGACGGCACTTCGGTGCTACTGAGGCCCATTTGTCCCGAGGACGAGCCCCTATGGCACGAAATGCTGGCCTGCTCCTCGCCCGAATCCATACGCTGCCGTTTCCGTTATCTTTTCAAGGAAACCACTCACCAGATGGCCATACCCTATTGCTTCATCGATTACGATCGGGAAATAGCTATCGTTGGGCTGGTGGAGGAAAACGGGAAAAAACGCATGGTGGGCGTAGGCCGGGCCATTGCCGATCCCGACCGGGTCAGCGCCGAATACGCCGTCTTTGTGGCCGACCCCTGGCAGAATAAAGGCCTGGGCGGCCTGCTTACCGACTACACCCTGGAAATAATTCGCGGCCTGGGGGTGCGTAAAGTCACCGCCGAGACTATTCCCGAAAACACCCGCATGCTACGTATTTTTGAAAAGCGCGGTTTTCAGCTCGATCGGCGCCAGGGCGAAGGGGTAGTGGTCGCTTCCAGAAACATGGATTGACAACTCTAGCCGCTCCAGCCCAAACGTTTTGCAGCTTTTGCCGGTAATTCCAACGCCAGCCGGGCGTTATTTTTGTTGCATTGGTGGCTCAACCGCGCCAACATAGCGGGCATGTCTATGTTCGCCACGATTTTTGCCGGTGGCCTCGGCGCCGGGCTTCTGGGAGCGCTGATGGGGCTAGGTGGTGCCATCGTGGCCATACCTTTTCTTAACGGCCTGCTGCACATCCCGATGCACAGCGCTGCCGCCTGCGGGCTGGTATCCACCCTGGCCACCTCTTGTGGCGCCTCGGGCCGAAATCTTTGCCAGACCGAGCTAGTCAATGTGGACCTGGCTTTGAAACTGCAACTTTCAACCGCTCTGGGTGGCCTAGCCGGGGGGCTGGTGGCCGGCTGGCTCAAAGGGCCGGTGCTGCAGATACTGTTTGCGGCCATGTTGCTTTATGGAGGCTTCGAAATAGGTCAGTCGCTACGGCGCCGCAAGGAGGAAGCCGTTTCCGCTATTACAAATCGACAGCAGTTCATTCCGGCGCTGTTTCTTTTCTTCGGAGCCGGAATGGTTAGCGGTTTGCTCGGCGTGGGCGGAGGCCTGTTGGTTGTCCCGCTTTTACACCTTTTTCTATGCCTGCCTTTCAGGACCGCCGCCGCCACCAGCAATTTCATGATGGGCCTTACCGCCGTGCCGGCGTTGCTTACTTACCTGGGCCGTGGAGATCTGGACCTGGTCCTAGCCGCCCCTCTGGCAGGAGGCGTTTGGCTAGGCTCCCGGCTGGGCGCTTGGCTGCTAGGCAGAGCACAAAGCCGGCTACTGAAAATCTTGTTTATGATCGTTCTCCTTTTGTCGGCAGTACAGATGTTTTGGCGGGGTGCAAGCTCATGGTAAGTCATGAATGCAGTCACCATTACACCCTGGGCCGAATTTTTCTTGTCAGTTCGGCCGCCGGCGTAGTGCTTTCTTTTTTCTCGTTGTTGACCCTGCTGTTTTTAGATCCCTCGCTCCAGACGCTGCCTTTGGTCTGGAATTTCTGGTGCGGCCCTCAACCACTACTACGGTTGCTTGCCGGCTGCGGAATTCTGCTTCTTGCGGCCACCCCGCTTATCGGGCTGAGCTGGCTGGGTTGGCGAGCCCTGGGCCAAGGCCAGCGTGCCCGCGCCCTACTGGTAGGCGCAATTTTTTTGTTGTGCATCGCCGCTGCGGTAATCTCCTTTTCTAAACATGTCTAAAAATATCGGACAGGAGAGATCATGAAAAAGTCCTTGCTGGCTGCATCGGTTATTCTTTGGCTTTCTTTTAGCGCCCGGGCTGAAACGCCCGCCTGTCAGAAACTTGCGGGAGACCAGAAAAAACTTGCCGAAACTCTGCTCGCCAGCGAACATCCTTACGACTGTTGCGATCTTACCCTGGCCGAGTGTCTCAAACAGCAACCGGTCTGCCCGCTGGTGGTGCGGCTTACGGATAACATCTGCCGCAGGGTGGCCCGCGGCCAGAAGCCCGAGGAAATCCGCCGGGCTCTTTCGAAAAGGGCGGACTTTTTTCTATCAAACAAAAAATACACCATAGATCTTTCGGGCGTGCCGCTCGCTGGCGAGGTGAACGCTCCGGTGGAGATCGTGGAGTACGCCTGCGCTCGCTGTCCTTTCTGCTCGAAAATCACACCGGAACTCTATCGGGCGGTAACCGAAGGGCCGCTCAAGGGAAGGGCACGCTTATATGTTAAAATTTTTCCCATTCGCTCCCACCAGCACTCCAAAGAAGCCGGCCTAGGTTTTCTGGCCGCTGCCGAGATGGGAAAGTTCTGGGAACTCGCTTTGCTTTCCTATAGCCGCTTCGGCGCCTTTTGCCCCCTAAAGCAGGCCGAATGGGCCCAAGAGGTGGGGCTGGAGCGGACGGTGTTCGAAAAGCTTATGTCGGACGAGCGACTGCGCGAGATTCTGGTCGACAACATAAAAGAGGGCTTGCGTAACGGGGTGGACGCCACGCCAACGTTCTTTATAAACAAAAAGCGCTTTTCCGGAGAACTTACCGCCGACGAGATCATCGACGTGGTGGAAGAAGAATTCGAACGACTACAAAGCAACGACCGGCACTAGAAAAAATCACTCAAAGCTTGAAACCTTCCTTTTGAAAACGTTGTCTGGGGAGGCAATTGTTGAGAAAGGAGGAAATCATGCTGGATCTGTTTCGGCTGGACGGATATGCCATGTGGCCCACAACGCTCTTTGGGTTGCTGATGTTGATGGGCGCGGTACTTTACATCGTCCATCCCGATGAACACCGCCAGCAATTGGTCACGCTGCTGGTCTGGATAACCGTAACCTCCGGTCTTCTGGGTTTTTCAAGCGGCGTGGTAAAATCCTGTCTGTTCATTGGCGACGTCGAAGCCGAAAAGCACTTTCTGGTCATCATCGGGCTGGGTGAATCACTAGTAAACGTAGCCTGGGCGCTGGGCTGGGTGTTGTTGGGGCTGCTGCTAAAGTTGATCGGCCTGGTGTTTTTCAAAAACCGTACTCCCCGCCCAGCCTGAAAAACAGAAAAGGCGGGAATTTCAGAGTGTATTCATATGAAACACCCTCCTAGGTGTCTTTCCCCTTGGTAACCGGGCTAGCTACAAAGCCCAGGTCGGCGATCAGGGCAAATTTTCTAGCAAGGTACCACACGTACTCGATTTCGGTCTCAATGCTCAGCCCCGCAAAACCATCGGTGTCAACGACGTGATTGTCCAAAAATCCCCCTCCCCCGGTCACTACTCCCAGGCCTAGGTTTGCCGTTGGACGAATTTCCATATTTCGATGAATGCGCCAGTGGTACTTTATAGTAGCCAGCAGGCTGAGAAATCCGATTTTGTTGTCGCGATCTTCCAACCTAACTGCCCGGGTATCCGCGCCAAACAATGAAAGCGCGCCCCCCAGACTCCATCCTCGAGAAAACCGCCAGTCGAAGAAAAGTTCGCCGAAAAATCCTGTTTCCAAGTTGGTGATGCCATACAACGACCTATCGGAGTCTTTGCTCAGCTTTACCACCCAGTCTTCGCCCTTGCTACCCAGTACCGTTCCCAGCTTTATGCCCAGCGCAAATTTATGATCATCTAGCGGGCTTTCCTTACTCGCTGATTCGGTCGCCGTGCTTGTTTGGACTGCCGCCGGGGCCGTTTTTTCAACGCCAGAGCTACCAGTCTCCTCCGCTTTGGAAACCGGCATGGCTTGTTCTTGCAGTATTTTTTCGTGCTGACCAGCTAGTTTTTCGGCAATCTTCTTCACCGCTTCCAGCAACGACTTTTCGTTGCAATTGGTTTCTTCAGACGCCGCCCGCTCGGTGGCGGCTTTTTTCAGATCGAACAGCGTGGCCCCCACCTGGCAGGTGTCGGCAATTTTAAGCACGCGTGTGGCCAGGGCCTTCTGGGCGGCCAGCTCCCGGCCGAGCTCAATCTGGCAACTCTGATCGTAACAGGAGCGGAAGCTTTCCTTTTTCTGCTCCACCAAGCGCTCGCGAATCTGCTCGCGCGGTATGATTTGATAACCCCTTTCGGCTAGCAAAAGCGCCAGGTATTCGGTCAGGTTGTCGAGCACCTGCTGTGAAAGCCCCGCCCCGCGGTCCTCCATGTCGAAGATGGCAATGATCGGCCCCTGTTCGGCCAGAACGGGATGAGCAACTGCCGTAAAGAGCAAAAGAGCGATAGCGCCTGACGCTTTTACAAAGAGCCTCATGCGGGTTTCTCCTTTTATTATGATTTATATTACCTTACGGTCGCCGGCCGCAAATCTTTTATTTCAATGACAGCCATTGTGAAAATTTAACCGCGCTGTTAGTAAATATATTCGTGAAAAGGCTCGCAAAACCAATCGGTATCCTTCAACTGTTACTGCTATTTTTATGCGCCTGCGGTTCCGACGTCGATTTTTCGCGCTCGGCTGACCGAATCCAGCGCCGCTCTCTGCCCATCTGGGCCACGGCTGAAGAGCAACTTCGCCAGCTCGGGGCCGGCCCGCCGCCGGAATACTGGGGATTGCCTCCACCTGCCGCGGGGTATCGTGTCCCGGCCGAATTTGAGCCGATGGCCGCGGTGCTCATGACCTGGGCCGATTATCCCGAAATGCTGGCCTCCATAGCCGAACAGGTGGCCGCCGCCGGTGCCGAGGTATGGATGGTGGGCGGCCCGTCGTCATTACCCGGCGTTCCCGTAGATAAATACCGACAGCTAAGTTTTTATTACGATTCGGTATGGACCCGTGATTACGGGCCGGTGGGCATTCTGGAAGCGGATGGGAAACTGGGGATAATCGACACCACCTATCGCCACTGGGTCACTCGCCGGGACGACGACGCCATACCCTGTCAGGTGGCACAAGCAGCCGGCGCCTTGTGTTACTCCACCTCGCTCATTATGGATGGGGGCAATTTCATGACCGATGGGCGAGGGAATGTCTTTTTTACCGAACGGCTCTACGAATGGAATTCGAACCTCAGCCGCGATCAGGTAGACGGGCTTTTACGTGAATACCTGGGAGCGGAAAATCTTCATGTTTTTGCCTACGCTCGCGACTCCCGGGGCCAACCGGCGGACGGGACCGGCCACCTCGACATGTTTGCCAAAATCATCGGCGACTGCGACGTGCTGGTAGCGGAGTACAACCAAGAACCTTATTTCCAGCCGCTGGAGCAGGCGGCGGCTTATTTCTCGGCCCTCTCCTGCCCGGGCGGAGGCAGTTACCGGGTACACCGCCTGCCCGGTTGGAGCCGCTCCGGCGTCTGGTACACCTACACCAACGCCCTTCTGGTAAACGGCACGTTGCTTTTGCCCAGCTACCGCAACGGCTACGATGACCAGGCCCGTCAAGTCATCTCTGCCGCCCGCCCCGATCTGCGGCTAGTGTTCATCGCTTCCGATGCATCCATCGTGGCCGGCGGCTCGGTTCATTGCGTCACCCGCGAGATTCCGGCGGAGAAAGGATCCGGCTGCCGCTCGGCCGCCGACTGCCAGCTACCGCAGGTGGAACAATCCTCCTGCGTCGACGGAGTCTGCGGCATCGTAAGCTGCACCGCGGGTTGGGCCGACTGCAACGCACTGGCCGACGACGGCTGCGAGACCCGGCTGGGCACGGCGGAAAATTGTTCGGCCTGCGCCGACCGCTGCGCTTTTGCCAACGCCACCGCCGTCTGCCAGGACGGCTCCTGTCGCATCGCCTCCTGCGACCTCGGCTGGGCCGACTGCAACACCCTGACCGGTGACGGCTGCGAGACCCAACTGGGCACGCTGGAAAACTGTTCAGCCTGCGCCGACCGCTGCGCCTTCCAAAACGCCCGCTCCGTTTGCGCTTCAGGCCGCTGCCAGCTTTTGAGCTGCAACACGGGATTTGCCGACTGCAACCACTCTTCGGCCGACGGTTGCGAGAGTGACCTTTCCACCGACTTCAGTTGCGGAAGCTGTGCCAACAGCTGCCGGCCGCCGGCCCGCTGCCAGAATTCAGCCGGCAGTTTCTTCTGCGCCTGCCCCGACGCCGACGGCGACGGTTTTACCTCCATCGAGTGTGGCGGCAGCGACTGCAACGACAGCCTGGCCGAGGTCAACCCCGGCGTTGGAGATGAATGCAACGGCCGCGACGACGATTGCGACGGCCAGACAGACGAAGGCGGAGTCTGTCGGCAAAAAAACAGTTCGAGCGGTTGCGGCTGCTCCACTAGCGCCTCCGCCGGCACATGCTGGTTCTTTACTCTCATGACAGCTGGCCTGCTCCGTCAGGCCAGGAGGAAAAAGCGATGGGACATTTGAGCGCTAAAAACAGTTACCACCGCCTACAGCAGCGGCTGGAGCGGATGCCGGTGGGCGCGCCCGGCCGGGAAACCATCCGCGAGATCCTGAGCATTCTTTTCACTCCGCAGGAAGCCGAGCTAGCAAGCGCTTTGCCCCTGAGGCCCACCAGCTTGGAAAAAATCGCCCGCCGCCTGAAAGTTCCGGCCGATAAATTGCGCCCGCAGCTTGAGGCCATGGCCGAAAAGGGTCTGGTGCTGGACGTCTATGCCGGGGGCAAGATGCGTTACTGCCTGCCGCCGGTGGTGGTCGGTCTGTTCGAGTTTTCCATGATGCGGGTGCGCGAGGACATCGACCAGAAAAAGCTGGCCGGACTGCTTCGCCGTTATCTCATCGAAGAACCGGACTTTGCCGCCAGTTTCCGCCCCGATCTGGAGACTTCGCCCTTTCGCACCCTGCCCCACCCCGAGGCACTGGAAAGCTACGCCGAGGTGCTAGACTGGGAGAAAGCCGAACAGCTGGTGCAGGAGGCCGGCCGCTGGGCGGTGGCCGTCTGCCACTGCCGGCATGTAGAGCACCATCTGGGACGAGACTGCCAGAAATTCGGCATGGAGTGCTGCCTGAGCCTGGGTGGCGGCGCTGATTACGTGATCCGTCACGGACTGGGAAAACCTCTTGAAAAAAGCCAGGCGCTCGATCTTTTGAAAGAGACCCGTTCGGCGGGTCTGGTACACATTGCCGACAACGTGCGTTCCCGGCCCACCTTCATTTGTAACTGCTGCGGCTGCTGCTGCGAAATACTGCAGGGGTTCCAGCACCTGCGGCTGTTCCAGCACACCTTGACCTCCAACTTCATCGCCCGGCCGGCGGCGGAACGCTGCACCGGTTGCAAAAAGTGCCAACAGGCCTGCCCCATCGGGGCCATCCACATGGAGGAAAAGCCCCATCAGGTGGACGGAAAATCCTATCGCTTCCTGGCCCGGGTAGACGAAAGCGTCTGTCTGGGCTGCGGCGTGTGCTCCCTAGCCTGCCGTTTCGAGTCGATGAAGCTGCGGTCCCGGCAGCAGAAGCGCATCCCGCCCGAAAACACCTTCGCCCGGGTGATGACCATGGCCCTGGAGCAGGGCAAGTTCCATCATCTGCTGGCAGAGGCCTTCGATTCCTGGAGCGGCCAGCTGGGCGCCGCCTTGCTGGGGGCCATAGTGCGGCTGCCGCCGGCCAGCCTGCTGCTGGCCCGGCGCGAGCTCCGTTCGCGTTTCGTCGACTGGACGCTAAAGCGGCTTTCCGCCCGGCGCTTTCCGGAAAAGAAGATCTAGCTTCCTTCAGGCTAGGCGAAAGCTCTTGAGAAAAGCGGGCAGGGTGCTCCAGCGGAAATAGACCACCGAGCGGGAAATGTCTCGCCCGGTTTCTAGATCGGTGATGGTGCCATAACAGGTGGTGTGGCTCTTAGGAAGCGTCCAGAGGTGAATGTTTACCTTCTCCCCGAGATAGCGGTAACGCCGGCCAGCGCGATCCTGAAAATCGAAGCGGTAGCGAATCTTGGCCTCGGTAAAATAGCGAAGCTCGAGCACCCCACGACATTCGGCATTTTCCACCAGCCCGCCTGCGCTGACCGTTCCGTAGAGGAAGTTGGTCATGAAATCGGGAAGGGAGGGATTGAGCCACTGGAGAAGGTTTTTCGCCCCCCAAATGACCCGAAACTCCAGCGGATGCTCGCCCGCAGGACCGGCCCCCTCCAGAAATTGATGGGTCCCGGTCATTAATTCTTCGGCCTGAAAACCAATTCTTCCCTCTCCCAACATTTTAAGAATATCGCCGAACCTACTGCCCATCTTTTTCCTCCTGCGCATGCTTTTGAAAAAAACCGCTTTTTACTCTATCATCGAATTCATGAAGAACGAAACCGAAATAAAGCTTACCTCAACGGTAAGCTGCGCTGGGTGAGCTGCCAAACTGGGGCCAGGGGACCTGGCCCGGGTGCTGGCAGGCCTAAATCTCAGACGCGACACGCAGCTTATCATCGGCATTCAGGATGGCGATGATGCGGGAGTGTACCAGCTTACCCAAGAGCTGGCGCTCATCCAGACAGTGGATTTCTTCCCGCCCATCGTGGACGATCCCTGGCACTTTGGAAGAATCGCCGCGGTAAACGCCCTGAGCGACGTCTACGCCATGGGCGGAAAACCCATTTGCGCCATGAGCCTGGTGGCTTTTCCTGCGAAAAAGCTTCCTCTCGAGGTTCTCGATCGCACCATGGCCGGCGCTCTGTCGGCACTGGACGAAGCCGGAGCCCTGCTGGTGGGCGGCCATTCCATAGACGACAGCGAGTTTAAATTCGGCCTTTCGGTATCCGGGCTAGTGCACCCGAAAAAGATTTTCACCAAGCGCGGCGTGCGTAGCGGCGATGTGCTACTGCTTACCAAGCCCCTGGGCACGGGCATCATTTCCACCGCACTGAAAGCCGGTCTGGCCACACCGCACGCGCAACAGGCCGCCCTCGATTCCATGAGCCGGCTCAATGCTTCCGCTGCAGAAGCGGCAAAGGCTTTCGAAATTCACGCCTGCACCGATGTCACCGGCTTTGGCTTGGCCGGTCACGCGCTGGAAATGCTCGCGGCGGGAGATGCCGGGCTGGAGATTTCGCTTTCGGCCCTGCCACTGCTTCCGCAGCTCGAAGAGTACTGCGCCCAGGGCCTTTTGCCCGGAGGTTTGCACCGCAACCGCAAATACTACGGCCCAAGGGTAGAAGGACTGCCGGCCGAAGATTGGCGCGGCGACGTGCTTTTCGATCCGCAGACTTCGGGTGGGTTACTCGTTGCCCTGGCCGAAGATCAGGCGGAAAAGCTCCTGAAGGAGTTACAGCTTCGGGGCGTCGAAGCTTTCCGCATCGGCCGGGCGCTAGCGCAGCCGGTGGGGAAAATCTTGGTCCGGTCTTGAGCGGTTCATCACAACTCGAAAAAATCCGCCAGCCGTGCGGTCTGTTTTCCGTCCGTCCCCACTGGGCAGCCAAGATGTTGCCGGTCCCGGTGCTTCCAACCACCGCCGAAGAGATGCACCAGCTGGGCTGGAAAGAATGCGACGTCGTTCTTATCACCGGCGATGCCTATGTGGATCATCCCTCATTCGGCGTGGCGCTCATCGCACGGCTGTTGGAAGCCCACGGATTTCGTGTGGGCATCATCGATCAACCGGATTGGCACAGCGCCGAACCGTTCCGCAGGCTCGGCCGCCCGGCTTTGTTTTTCGGGGTAACCGCTGGAGTGGT
>Ga0068707_1002893_pt1 | contig 12025 bp, 11 predicted proteins | sample YNPNPMetaG_FD_66600 | JGI IMG/M metagenome (GOLD analysis project Ga0068707, IMG submission 66600) | Anoxygenic and chlorotrophic microbial mat microbial communities from Yellowstone National Park, USA - YNP NP MetaG | ecosystem: Environmental > Aquatic > Thermal springs > Hot (42-90C) >... | reverse complement strand
GGCGGTGACCCACTGGAACCACCCAGGTTTCATGGCGTACTTCGGGATCTCGGGCTCGGCGCCGGGCCTTTTGGGCGAGCTGGTGGCGGCGGCCCTCAACACCAACGGGATGCTGTGGAAGACCTGCCCGGCGCTCACCGAGCTGGAGCAGGTGGTGCTGCGCTGGTACCTCCAGGCGGTGGGTCTGCCCACCTCCTGGTTTGGCATGCTCACGGACACGGCCTCCACCTCCACCCTCGTCGCCCTGGCTGCGGCCCGGCACGTCGCCTGGCCTGCGGGGCGCGAGGAGGGGCTGGCCGGGGCGCCGCCCCTGGTGCTGTACTGCTCCACCGAGGCCCACTCGTCGGTGGAGAAGGCGGGCATCGTGTTGGGCGTGGGCCGGGGTGGGGTGCGGCGGATCCCCACCGACGAGGCGTTCCGGATGCGCCCGGAACTCCTGGAGGCTGCCATCCGCGAGGACGAAGCCCGGGGCGCCAGGCCCTTTGCCGTGGTGGCCACGGTGGGCACCACCTCGGCCACGGCCGTGGACCCGGTGGCGGAGATTGCCGCGGTGGCGCACCGCCACGGCCTGTGGCTGCACGTGGATGCCGCCTACGCCGGCAGCGCTGCGGTGGCGGAGGAGTTCCGGTGGGTCCTCGCGGGGTGCCAGGAGGCTGACTCGCTGGTCACCAACCCCCACAAGTGGCTGTTCACCCAGATCGACTGCTCGGCCCTCTACACCGCCCACCCCGAGACCATGCGCGCCGCCCTGTCGCTGGTGCCGGAGTACCTGCGCACGGATGTCTCGGGTGCGACGGATCTCATGGACTACTCCTTCCAGCTGGGGCGGCGTTTTCGGGCCCTCAAGCTGTGGTTCGTGTTCCGCTACTTTGGCACTCAAGGGCTCGCCAGCAGGATCCGGGAGCACGTGCGGCTGGCCCGGCTGTTTGCCGACTGGGTGGACGCTGCCCCCAACCTGGAACGGCTCGCGCCGGTGCCGCTGTCGGTGGTGTGCTTCCGGGTTCACCCCCCCGGTGTGGACGAGGAGGGGGCCCTGGAGGCGCTGAACGCCCGGGTGCTCGAGCGGGTCAACCGGGAAGGGCGGGTGTACCTGTCCCACACCAAGCTGTCTGGCCGGTACAGCCTGCGGCTGGCGGTGGGCAACCTGGGCACCAGCGAGGAGGATGTGCGGGCGGCGCTGGCGGCGGTGGAGCGGGCGGCCTCGTGAGCGGTGCGGCGGCGCTTCGACTACAATGGGCGCGTTTGGCGGTTGCAGGGAGGGAGCTGTGCACGACCCGGATACCCAACCCGTTGAAGAGTCATCAGATCCAGTGCTCGCCGAGCTTTTCGAGGCGAGCCACACCATCCCGGAGCTGGCGGCCACGACCCGCGAGGGGGTGATCAGCGAGATCGTGGCGCGGGTGGCCGAGATGGGGCTCGTGACCGACGCCCGCTGGCTCGAGACGGCGCTCACCGAGCGCGAGCGCATGGTGCCCACCGCCATGCCCAACGGCGTGGCGTTCCTCCACGCTCGCCACCGGGCGGCGGAGAAGTTCCCGAAGCAGTTCCTATTCCTCGCCCGGTCCAGCAAAGGGGTTCCCTTTGGTTCCCCCGACGACCGGCCCACCCACCTGTTCTTCCTCCTGGCCCTGCGCAAGGACATGGCCCACCTGCGCTGGCTGGCGCGCCTCTCCTGGATCTGCCGCAACCGCGCCACGGTCGCCTCGGTGCTCAAGGCCAGCACGGGCGAGGAACTGGAGCGTGCGTTGCGCCTGGCCACCGAGGAGCTGCCCGGCAACCTGCGCCAGAAGTGAAGGGCGCTAGTTGAGGTAGCCGGCCAGGGCGCGCGCCGAGGAGCTGCGCCGCAGCTTGTTCAAGGACTGGGTCTCGATCTGGCGGACGCGCTCGCGGGAAATGCCCAGGAGCTCGCCGATCTCCCGCAGGGTGCGTGGCTTGTCATCCTCCAGGCCAAAGCGCATGGTAATGACCTGCCGTTCCTTTTCGGAGAGCTCGCCGAGCGCCTGCCGGAGCGCCTCCTCGAACGATTGTCGGGCCAGTTCGGTGTCGCTGTCGGGGATCACGTACTGTTCCAGGAGGTCGCCAAACTCGGCGTCGCCGTCCGCGTCCACCGGCTGGTTCAAGGAGAGGAGGGTCTGGTTGGAGGTGAGCAGGAGCCTCACCTCCTCCGGCGTCATGCCGACCTCGTCGGCCAGTTCGAGCTCGGTGGGGGTGCGCTCCAGCTCGCGGCCCAGGGCCTGGCGCGAACGCTCCAGACGGTAGAGGGTGTTGGCCTGCTTCTGGGGCAAGCGGAAGGTGGCGCCGTGCTCGGAGAGGGCGTGGAGGATGGCCTGCCGGATCCACCACACGGCGTAGGTGATGAACTTGACGTTGCGGTCGGGGTCGAACTTCTTTGCCGCCTGGATGAGGCCAATGTTCCCCTCGTTGATCAGGTCCAGAAGGGACACGCGCGAGTTGCGGAAGCGCTTGGCGTAGGCCACCACGAAGCGCAGGTTGGCCTCCACGAGGCGGCGCAGCGCCTCGGGATCCTGGTGCTCCTTGATCCGCCGCCCCAGCTCCTTCTCCTCCTCGGGGGTGAGCTGAGGGAACCGTCCAATCTCCTGCAGGTACCGGCGCAGGAGGGAGGATTCCGGGTCGCGGCGGTGCTGGTCCCCGTTCATTCGTCCTCGGCTCTCACCAACCCTCCCTGCGGCCGCGGCACCAGGGCGTTCTCCTTGGGTATCTGCCCACGCCGGGCCCGCTCGTTCTCGATCACTGCTACCAGGCGCTCCAGCTCCGCAGTGAGGGCGTCAATCTGGTCCTTCATGTTGAGGATAACCTCGACACCCGCCAGATTCACTCCCAGATCCCGGGTCAGCGTGAGGATGAATTCGAGCCGCTGGCAGGCGTCCTCGTCGTAGAGACGCGTATTGCCGGCACTGCGGGTGGGGCGGATCAGGCCTTCTCGCTCGTAGAGGCGCAGCGTCTGGGGGTGCACGCCGTAACGGCTCGCCACCCAGGAAATCATGCGGTAGCGTTTCGATCCCTTCGTCACAGCTCCTCCGTCGCGATGGGGACGATGCGGCGGTTGCCCCCGGCCTTCTTCAGGCGCACGACGAGGACGCCGTCGGCGAGCGAGGCGGCGGGGTCGGCCAGGACCTCGGCGGGCAGCGGCACGGCACGGTGGAAGCGGCCACGGGGCCGTTCCGAGCGGTGCAGGGTGCCCTGCGGGTGCAGGTCCGACGGGAAGGAGCCCGAGAGGATGAGGGTGTCGCCCTGGAGTTGCAGGTCGATGTGCTCGGCCTTCACCCCCGGGAGCTCCACCTCCACCACCACCTCGTCCTCGTCCTCGTACACGTCCAGCGACGGCTCAAACAGGGGGCTGGCTACCGCCGGTCGTACCTGGCCGGCGAGGGCCTGCTCGACCGCGCTGTGGAAGCGGTTGCGCAGGTCGAGCAGGTCGCGCAGCAGTCGCCAGTCCAGCTCAGAAGGCATCGTCGCCCCCAGCACCGCTAGTTCGTGGGTCGGGTTTCCACGTCCACGTACTCCGCATCTACCACCTCACCCTCCCCAGAGGCTTGAGTCCCGCCCGACGGGGGTGGGGTCTGGGTATCGCTGGGGGGCGCGCCGGTGCGCTTGTAGATCTCCTCGGCAAGCTTGTGGGAAGCCCGGGTCAAGCGCTCGTAGGCAGCATCCATGGCGGTGCGGTTGGACTGCTCCAGGGCGCGGCGCCCCTCCTCCAGGGCCTCGCGAATCTCCTTGGCCTGCTCCTCCGAGAGTTTCTCCTGGTGCTCCTTGAGCAGCTTGTCGGTGGAGTAGATGAGGGAGTCGAGGCGATTGCGGGACTCGGCCTCCTCCTTGCGCTGGCGGTCGTCCTCCGCGTGCTGCTCCGCCTCCCGCACCATCTTCTCGATCTCGTCCTGGGAGAGACCGGAGGAGGAGGTGATCTGGATCTTCTGCTCCTTCCCCGTGCCCAGGTCGCGGGCAGAAACGTGGAGGATGCCGTTGGCGTCGATATCGAACGTCACCTCGATCTGGGGAATGCCGCGCGGCGCCGGGGGAATTCCCACCAAGTGGAAGCGCCCCAGGGTCCGGTTGTCGCGGGACATGGTGCGCTCCCCCTGCAGCACGTGGATCTCCACCTGGGTCTGGTTGTCGTCAGCCGTGGAGTAGATCTTGCTCTTGCGGGTGGGGATGGTGGTGTTGCGGGGGATGACCACGTCGGTGATGCCACCCAGCGTCTCGACACCCAGCGAGAGCGGCGTCACATCCAAGAGCAGCAGGTCGCGGACCTCGCCGGCCAGCACCCCCGCCTGGATGGCGGCGCCCACCGCCACCACCTCGTCCGGGTTGACACCCTTGTGGGGGTCCTTGCCGAAGAACTCGGTGACCAGCCTGACCACGCGCGGGATGCGCGTCGAGCCGCCCACCAGGACCACCTCATCCACGTCCTTGGGCTCGATACCAGCATCCTTCAAGGCCTGCCGGCACGGCTCGATGGTGCGCTGGATGATGTCCTCCACCAGTTGCTCGAACTTGGCCCGGGTCAGCTTGATGTTGAGGTGCTTGGGGCCGGAGGCGTCGGCGGTGATGAAGGGCAGGTTGATCTCCGTCTCGGCCACCGACGACAGCTCGCACTTGGCCTTCTCGGCTGCTTCCTTGAGCCGCTGCAGCGCCATCCGGTCCTTGGAGAGGTCGATCCCCTGGTCCTTGCGGAACTCGTCCACCAGCCACTCGATGAGTCGCTGGTCGATGTCGTCGCCACCCAGGTGGGTGTCGCCGTTGGTGGACTTCACCTCCACCACGCCCTCCCCTACTTCGAGGATGGAGATGTCGAACGTCCCACCACCAAAGTCATACACAGCAATGACTTCGTTGGCCTTCTTGTCGAGGCCGTAGGCGAGGGCCGCGGCGGTGGGCTCGTTCACGAGGCGCACCACCTCCAGGCCCGCGATCTGCCCTGCGTCCTTGGTGGCCTGGCGCTGCGCGTCGTTGAAGTAGGCGGGGACGGTGATGACGGCCTTTTCCACCTTCTCCCCCAGGTAGTCCTCGGCCGCGGCCTTGAGCTTCTGCAGCACCATGGCGGAGATTTCGGGCGGCGAGTACAGTTTGCCGTCCACCTCCACGCGGGCGGTGTCGTTCTCCCCCCGCTTGACGTGGAACGGGAACATCTTGATCTCCTGGGTGACCTCGCCGTAGCGCCGGCCCATGAAGCGTTTGATGGAGAAGATGGTGCGCTCGGGGTTGGTGATGGCTTGCCGCTTCGCCACCTGCCCCACGAGCCGTTCACCGTTCTTCGCAAAGGCGACCACGGAGGGGGTCGTGCGCGACCCCTCCTGGTTGGCGATGACGGTGGGCTTGCCGCCCTCCATGATGGCTACCACGGAGTTCGTGGTTCCCAAATCGATGCCAATGATCTTCGACATTGATGTGACCCTCCTCAGATCCTACATCCAGGACCAATTATAGGACCTGAGTCTCCTATTGTCAAGGTGTCAGGACCACCGCCGGCGCGCCGCCGGTTTCCGCCTCCTCGTCAAAGCTCAAGCGCTGGGTGAGGATGAGGGCCGGGTCCGGGGCCCCGGAGCGGGTGGAGCCGGCCAGCAGCACCGACTGCTCGTGCAGCACGAAGCGGTACGGGCGTCCCCAGGGGTCCTTGAGGGCCCCCTCGGGGAGCAGGCGCTCCTGGGAGAGATCGGTCAAGGTGACGGGGAAGCTCCCCACCAGCACCGCGCGCCCCTGCAGGACCTGCCAGACCCCCCACAGGCGAGCCCAGGAGGCCACGGTGCCGAGGCGGGTGGGGAAGGAGGGGCCTGGGCCCAGCAGCGGGTTGTAGGGGTTGCGGGTGGCGAGGAGCGCGCCAGCGATGAGGAGGGGGGCCACCAGGAGGGCGAGCCAGGGGAGGTGCAAGGGTGGGGCGGGGGGAGGAGCGGCGCTGGGGCGGGGGAGAAGGGCCTTGGCAATTTCGTCGCGGGTGGCCTCGCGGATGAGCGAGCGGGTGAGGAGCGTGTAGAGCGCCTTGCAGGTCTCGAACTCGCCGTGGGGGCTCTGACGGACCACATCGTCCACGGTGGAGTAGCCGTCGAGGAGGGCGAGCACGTCGCGCTCCACGGGGGTGATGCGGAGCTTCCCCGTGGAGACGGGGGGTTCCGCTTCGAACTCGAAGCTTTCCAGTTCCTCGGTCTCCTCGGGGGAGGCCACCTCGACAGCGCGAGCAGCCGGCGTGGGGAGGTAGATCACGCCCCGGTGCGCGATGCGCTTCTCGATGATCGGCCACTCGTCGAGCATCCGGGCGCCTTCCATGAGGATGCTCTCGGCGCTGATGGGGACCACGAGTTCGGCGTCGTAGTCGATGCTGATCTCCTGGGAGAACTGGTAGTCGCCATCCTTCCAGCGGAACACCCGGAAGATCACCTGGAGGATCTGCGTCTCCACCGCCCGGCGCATGCCATCGCGGCTGACGATGCCGCGCTTGAGCAGGATGCGCCCCAGTCGTTCCAGGGTTTCCATCTGCTCCCGCAGGGCGGCGTCGAGCTGCTCCTGGGTAATCGTCTGGGTGCGCAAGAGCACCTGACCCAGCCGGTCCTCCAGACGCTTGTTCAAGGAATCGGCGCCCACCACCTTGCCGTCCAGGAAGGAGATCGTCACCACGTCCTCGGCTGACCGCAGCGTCAGGACGCCGGTCTTGCGCTGCAGGCCGATGAGCTGGAAGATGTCGGCCAGCGAGAAGTCGCGGAGTGTGCCCTCGAGCGCCATGGGTCACCTTCGCTCTCTGGAGAGGAGTTGGGCCACCAGCAACGTGCCGGCCCACACCCCGGCGGCCAGCACCTGGAGCGGCCACGTGGCGGCAAAGAGGGCCACCGGCCCGCACACCCGCGGCAGCCAGAAGAGGACGGCTGCTGCCGCGCCCAACGCCAGGGGGGCCGTGGCCAGAGCAGCCAGGCGGCGCCCCGACCACCACAGCCCCACGCCGGGTACCAGCAGGTCGAACACCCGCCGCTCCACGGCCAGACCGAGCTGCCGCCGCGCCAGTTGTCGGCGCTTGGCGAGCTGCGCGTCGATGGCCACCATGTCCTTCTTCAGGAAGATGTTCACGCACTGGGTGCAGTAACTCTGGCTCTCCCCCGAGAGCCGGCAGCGCCGACAGAAGGCGCGGCCGCACTTGGCGCAGGCGCTTGCAAAGCCAGTGGAGCTGGCGCGGGCGAAGAAGTGGACCCCGGCCACGAACAGGGCTACGAGCCCGGCCAGCGCCAGCGGTTGGAAGAGGTCGCTGCGCTGGAAGGTGGGGGGCGCCGCGATGCCGCGGTTGAGCAGTACCACCGGGTCCTGGCTCGCCAGCAGGCGCCGGGCATCGTCCAGGCTGAACGGGACGAGGATGACCTGGTGCTCGTTGCCCTGGGTAAGGCGCCGGAGGCGGCGGGGATCGGCCCGGCGGGCGAGCCCCATTGCCTCGTCGCTCTCCTTGAAGTTGTAGGTCTGGGCCAGGGCCAGCGACAGGTTGAAGTTGGCCACCACCGCATCGGCCCCGGCATCGCGAGCGGCCTGGAACGCCTGCAGAGCGGCGTTGTAGTCGCCCTCCTGGTAGCGAACCGTGCCCAGCGCCATGGCCAGCTCGGCACTGCCACCGCCGCGGCGCAGCCCCTCCTGGTAGGCCAGGGCCGCTTCGTTGAGCAGGTTGAACTGGCGGTAGAGATCGCCCTGCAGGCGGTAGAACTCCGGCTGGTCGCCGAAGACATCGGCAACGGCCTGGAGTTCCTGCAGCGCCAGGGGATCGTAGCGACCTTCAGCGAGCACGGCGGTGGCCCGCAGGATCGGGTTTGGTTGCTGGGTCACCGTGCGCAGGGCGCCGTGGAACAGGAGCGGCGAGACGATGACGAAGAGCAGACCCACCGCCCCCGCCACCTTGTCCACGCTGTCTAGGTAGGCCCACGAGAGGGCAAAGAGCCACAGCAGCAGCCACACCGGGTCTCCCGCCACGACCAGCGGCAAGCAGAGGAGGAGGACCGACAGGACGGTGCCGTTGACGCCGAGGCGAAAGGCGCAAGCCAGCTCGCCCAAGTCGTGCCACAGCCGCGGCATCGTGCGGCGGATTCCGGCCATGGCCCACACCGCGAAACCAAGCAGGCCGGCCACGGTCGCGGACAGGAGAGCCGCACTCCAGAGCTGGGCGGCGATGCGACTGTCCCGCGTGCTCAGGTGGAGGAAACGGACCGTCCCCGCCACGGCGGTGCCCAGGTGGCCGCGGGAGAGGGCAACGGGCACCAACGCCAGGTGCGCCTCGGGGCAGTCGGGATCGAGCGCAACCGCCTGGCGCAGCAGGCTCTCGCGCAGCGGCGGGTCCAGCAGGCGGGAGCGGGCCACCAGCGCCAGGCTGAAGGGGGTGAGACGGCGAATCCTCGCCTGGGAAGCCACCTGCAACAGTTCGTTGCAGCTCTCGCTCCAGGCCGCCTCGGAGCCGGCGTCGAGGCTTGCCACCACCTTCACCCACGCCCGTTCGATGTCGCTGCCGGGCAGACGCCCCACCGGCAGCGCGTGCACCGTGCCGGCGCACGCAAGGCAGAGCAAGGCGCTAGCGACTCGCCGCCACGTAGAGCGTGCGGAGCTGGAAGAGGACGTGCTCAATGTAGCGCTTCTCCTCGAAGGACAGTTGCTCTCGCGACTTTTCCTCCACCACGGCGAGGAGGTCGATGAGGTAGCGGGCCGACTCCAGTTCGACACCCCGGTCGGGCTGTCCCTGTCCCGACAGCAGGAGGACCGTCTGCTGCGCAAAAAAATCCACGAGATCGGAGAAGGTCAACGCCCGGTGGGGAGCCCCGCTCTCCACCGCCGGCTCCGGTGGGGCGGCCGGGGCGTTGGCTTCCGCAGGCGCCGCCGCGGGTGCAGGTGCGGGTGCAGGTGCGGGCTGCGCTGGGATTTCGCTGGGTGGCTTGAGTTCTCCGTCTGAGGTGAAGCTCCGCCGATCGATGACCTGGAACTTTTTCCTCGGCGTGTCGTCGCTCACAGCTCCTCCCCTTCGTCGAGCATTCCCGTATGTTACGCGCTCTCCCTCGAGCCCACAAGCTGCACCTGGCGGTGGGTCTATACTCCCCCTCCATGGATGGTGCGCACCCCTTCGACGAACTGGTGGCCCTGTGTGCCCGCCTGCGCGCTCCGGGCGGCTGCCCCTGGGACCGCGAGCAGGACCTCACCACCCTGCCGGGTTACCTCATCGAGGAGGCGTACGAGGTAGTGGAGGCCATGGCCAGCGAGGATCCCCACGCCCTGCGGGGGGAGCTGGGCGACCTCCTCTTCCACGTGCTCTTCATTGCTGACCTGGCGCGGGAGCGGGGCTGGTTCGACATTGCCGAGGTGTGCCGCACCGTCCACGCCAAGATGGTTCGCCGGCACCCGCACGTCTTTGGCACCGTGGAGGTGTCCGGTGCGGGGGAGGTGGTGCAGAACTGGGAGCGCATCAAACGGCAGGAGCCGGGCGATGCCGGGGCGCTGGACAGCGTGCCCAAACACCTCCCGGCCCTCCTCAAGGCGGTGCGCATCTCCGAGAAGGCGGCCGCGGTGGGCTTCGATTGGCAGCGCGCCAACGATGTGGGGGCCAAGCTTCAGGAAGAGGTGGGGGAGCTGCTGGCGGCCCTCCAGGCGGGGGGGGAGCGGCAGCAGGCGGGGGTGCGCGAGGAGCTGGGCGACGTGCTCTTCGTCATGGCCAACCTGGCCAGGAAGCTGGGCGTGGATCCCGAGGCGGCACTGCAGGCGGCCAACGAGAAGTTCAAACGGCGCTTCGTGGCCATGGAACGTCTGGCAGCAGAACGGCAGGTGCGCCTGGCCGATCTGCCCCTGGCGGAGCTGGACGCCCTGTGGGACGAGGTCAAGCGGGGGGAAGGCCAGGGGGAGAGCTGAGGGGCAGTGGCCAGTGGCAGCGGTTCTTCCCCAGGGAGAGGGAACGGTATGCGAGAGAAGATCGTGGCGACGGTGGTGGCACTGGTCGTTTCCGGAGGCGCCTCCCTGGAGGCGGCCAAGACCGTGCTCAAGGTGAACGGCAAGGAGATCAGCGACGTCTCCATCACCCTGGCGATGCGCTACGCCATCCGCGCGGTGCCGCCGGGGCCCGGCCAGGAGAAAGAGGTGCTGCGCATGACGGTGGAGCAGACCATCCTGCGCACGCTCCTGGCAGAGGAGGCGCGCAAGGCCGGGATCACGGTGACCCGTGAGGAGGTGGCCACCCGCGTGAGGGAGAAGCGGCAGCAGCTGGCCAAACCTGAGATTATCGACAAGGTGCTCAAGGATCTCCACGGGAGCGAGGCCGATCTCTTTGCCCTCGAAGAGGAAATGCTCTTGGCGGACAAGTTTGTGGGGGCGAAGGTGGCTCCTGGCGCCACCGTGAGCGAGGCGGAGGCCAAGGCGTACTACGAGGCCAACCCCAAGGAGTTCGAGCATCCGGAACAGCTCAAGCTGTGGATGATCATGGCTGCAATCCACAAGGACGCCTCGGCGCAGGAGAAGGAAGCCGCTCGCCAGCGGGCCGAGGAGGCGCGCGCCCGCTGCCTGAAGGGGGAGGCGTTCTCGGCCGTGGCCAAGGAGATGTCGGACGACCCCTCCAAGGCCCGGGGCGGCGAGATCGGCTGGGTGCGCCGTGGGCTGCTGTTCCCGGAGTTGGAGCCGGCCGTCTTTGCCCTCCCCGACGGTGGCCTGAGCGAGGTGCTGGAGAGTCCGCGCGGGTTCCACGTGTTCCGCGTGGAGGGGCGGCGGGGGCCGGGGGTGCTCTCCTGGGACGAGGTCCACGAGCAGCTCCTGAGTACCTTGCGGGCTCACAAACTCCAGGGGCGCCTGGCGGAGATCCTCGGTCCACTGCGCAAGAACGCAAGCATCGAGATCCTGGATCCAACCATCGAGGCCGCGCTGAAGACCCCTCCGCCCGCCGCCTCCACGCCCGCCCCGCGGTAGCGCCCGTGCCCTTCCGCGTTGTCGTGGCTGCGCTGGTGCCCCGCGAGGGGAGGCTTCTCCTCTGTCGCCGCCCCCCTGGCACCCACCTGGAGGGGCTGTGGGAGTTCCCGGGGGGCGGAGTGGAGGAGGGCGAGAGCCCGCCCGAGGCGCTGGTGCGGGAGCTGCGCGAGGAGCTGGGCGTGGCGGCCGAGGTGGGAGAGCCGTTCACCTTCGTCTACCACGAGTACTCCGACCGCTCGGTGCTGCTGCTCTTCTACTGGGCGGCCGTGAGCGGCGAACCGGCGGGGGTGGAGGGGCAGCAGGTGGGGTGGTTCCGCCCTGCGGAGCTGGCGGGGCTGGCGCTGCCGCCGGCGGACGAGCGGGTGGTGGCGCTCCTCACTCGAACAGCGGTGTTCCCTCGCGAATGAGCACCTCGCCGTCGAGGGTGAGGGTGGGCGCGAGGAGGATCCCGTCCACGTGGAACGGCACGTCCACGGTGCCGCCCATGGAGGCGTTGTTGCCAAAGGCAATGTGGACCGTGCCCAGGATCTTTTCATCCTCGAGGATGTGACCGGTGACGATGGCGCGGTCGTTGGTCCCGACTCCCAGTTCAGCGACGTTGCGCGCCGCCTCGCCCACCCTGTCCAGCTGCTCCGCAAAGCGCCGGGCCTCGGGCCCACCGCTCACGTGGGTGGCGCGCCCCCCCTCGATGACGATGCGCACCGGCTCGGTCACCTTGCCGATGCCGGCCAGGGAGCCGTCCACCACCACGATCCCTTCCGCCTTGCCCTCCTCGGGGCGCAGGTACGCCTCGCCCGAGGGCAGGTTCCCCCACTGACCGGCGCGCAGGATGAGGCCGGTGGAGGCGATGGCCGAGATGCCGGCGATGGGCAGGGTGACATCGGTCCCCAGGGCGGTGGTGACGTGGGCGACGGACGCAGCGGTCAGCCGCTCGGCCACGCTTTCTGTGCGGGCAGCAATGGCGCGGTAGTCGGCGTTCATGGTGCGGATCAGGCACTCCTCGGTGATGCCGGGCATCGTGGCCACGCGCGCCCCCGCCGCCGTGGCTGCCCGCCGCGCGGCTGTGTGGGTGATGGAGCGGGAGGTCACGGCGAGCACCGCATCCACCGCCGCC
>Ga0068707_1002892_pt1 | contig 12026 bp, 8 predicted proteins | sample YNPNPMetaG_FD_66600 | JGI IMG/M metagenome (GOLD analysis project Ga0068707, IMG submission 66600) | Anoxygenic and chlorotrophic microbial mat microbial communities from Yellowstone National Park, USA - YNP NP MetaG | ecosystem: Environmental > Aquatic > Thermal springs > Hot (42-90C) >... | reverse complement strand
CCGTATTCCTGGCGCGATTCCTCGTCGTCGGGCAGGCGCACGACGATCACGCGCTGACTGACGGCTACCTGCGGCGCGGCAAGGCCTACACCGGGCGCGGCGAGCATGGTCTCGACCATGTCGTCAATGAGCCGCTGGAGTTTAGGATCGGCGAAGTCGCGCACTTTGTGCGCTTTCTTGCGCAGGATCGAGTTTTGGGGCGTGATGATCTCACGAATAGGCATCGGGTTGCTTCTTTCTGGGCTACAAGTATGTTGTGATTGTACCGGATTCTAGTTGGCCCTTGCAAGCGGGCCCGGCCATGCTATAATCGCCCCGCTTGCGATCCGAGGAGTTGGGGGTCCCATGACCGTTCAAGACGCTCTGCAATTCATCCAGATACTCACATCCGTCGCCCTGATCGTGGTGATTATCGTCCAGGCGCAGGGGCAGGGGTTGGGCGGCCTGTTCGGCGGGGCCGACTCGATGGGCATCACCAAGACACGCCGTGGCCTGGAGCGCACGCTGTTCCAGATCACGGTCGGGCTGTCGGTCGCTTTCCTGGCGAACGCCATCATCCAACTGCTGATTCAGAAGATTTGACAGCCTGTCTTCGGGTGGGGCGGGGCAGCGTGAGCGCCCTTGCGCAGGCCAGTAGCCAGCCTCACCGTGAACGGGGGCCTGCGGCTCATACGAGTCGGTTGAACAGGCGAGACGGCGCACCAATGGGGGGTGTTTTGCGGCGAGCAGAACACCCCGTTTAGTTTCACCGGCTGCACAGAGGCTACGGGGAGGGGACAATGCCCAGAGGATTGCGTCTGCCCTTTGCGGCGCTGGTACTGGCGAGCGCGCTGTTGATCGCCGCGCTGTTGACGCGCGGTGACGACGGGCGCACCGTGCCCGTCACGGCCACGCCGGAGCCTTCCCCGCAGCCCACGCCCGCTCCCCTGGAAGTCACGCCTCCCCCGGTGCCTGCCGAAGCCACAGTTTCCGCCCCCGTCGCGCCGGGCAACGTGCTGGTCGAGGCGCTGGTGGGGCGTATCGGTCGCCTCAATCCCCTGCTGGCGACGTACAACCCCGTTGACCGCGATATCACCGCGCTGATCTTCGAGGGACTGACGACTACCAACGAATACGGCGAGATCGTGCCCGACCTGGCCGAGTCCTGGACGGTGTCACCGGACGGTCTGGACTATTTCGTGACACTGCGCCAGGATGTGCTGTGGCACGATGGGTTGCCCTTCACCGCCGACGACGTGGTCTTCACCTTCCGTCTGCTGGGCGACCCGCTTTTCCCCGGTGCGGAGGAACTGCGCACGTTCTGGCGGACGGTGGAAGTGGACGCGCTCACCGAGACCATCGTCCGCTTCCGCCTGACGCAGCCGCTGGCGTCCTTCCCGGATCAGTTGCGGATGGGCGTGTTGCCCGCGCACGTCTTGCAGGGGACGCCGGTGCAAGCCCTGGCCCGTCACCCCTTCAACCTGTCGCCCATCGGCACCGGCCCCTATCAGTTCGAGGCGCTGACGGCGTCCGGCGGGCAGATTGACGGCGTACAATTGCGCGCTGCGCCGGTCTACCGGCAGCGCCCTGAAGGTCAGACGGGCTATCGGCTGGATCGCGTCGTCTTCCGCACCTATGACACTGTCGAGGCGGCGCTGGCGGCGTTCCAGGCCGGAGAGGTGCACAGCATCGGCACCATCCCGCCCGAAGCGCTCGACCTGGCCCGGCAGACGCCCGGTCTCAACCTGTATACCACCATCGCCCCGCGCGTGGGCGTGCTGATCTACAACTGGGAGCGGGGCGCGGTGCGCTTCGTGCGCAACCCGCGTGTGCGGCTGGCGCTGGCGCACGCCGTAGACCGCGCGGCACTGGTGGCGCGTCACCTGGCGGGGCGGGCCGTGCTGGCCGATAGCCCCCTGTTGCCCACGTCATGGGCCTATGTGCCGGGGTCGCCCTGGCCCGCCTACGACCTGGCGCAGGCACAGGCCCTGCTGCAAACGGCCAGCTTCCTCTTCGAACAGCCGACGCCCACTCCCACGCCGACCGTCACGCCCACACCTGCTGAGGGCGAGCCGACGCCCGAAGCAGACATGACCGCCACGCCCGAAGCCACGCCGGAGACCGAGGCCGAAGAGCAGGAAGAGCCGCTGCGCCTGTCGCTGACTATCCTCACCTACGACGATCCGGCGCTGCTGGCCCTGGCCGGTGACATCGCCGCTGCCTGGGGACAGCTTGGCTTCACGGTGTCGGTGGAGGGCGTGCCCGCCGCGGAATTGCGGGCGCGGCTGGAGGCGGGCGATTTCGATGCGGCGCTGGTCGAGTTCAGTTTCGAGCCGAGCGCCGACCCCGATCCCTTCGTCTTCTGGCACCAGGGTCAGTACCAGGTTGGGCAGAACTACGGCGGCATGGACGATCGCCGCATCAGCGAGGAACTGGAGGCCGCGCGGCGCGATCCCTACGGCATCAACCGCCTGGAGCATTACCGGCGCTTCCAGCAACTCTTCGCCGAGCGCGTGCCTGCGCTGGTGCTCTACTATCCGCTGATCGGCTACGCCGCGGACGCGCGCCTGCAGGGAGTGCAACTGGGTTTCCTGGGCGATCCCAGCGACCGCTTCCGCACCCTGCAGGACTGGTACTTTGAGGGATGAACGGGCCGCGGGGAACGGTTTTTTTTGCTCTTGACAGCGGGCCGTTCCTGGCTAAAATGTATCGTACCAAGCCGAAGTGGCGGAATTGGCAGACGCGCTGCGTTCAGGGCGCAGTCCTCATTACGGGGGTGTGGGTTCGACTCCCACCTTCGGCATACGCCCAGGGTCCTCAACGCCCTGGGCGTTTTCGTTGCCCCGCGCCGGAGCTTATGGTACGTTTGTGGCAGTGTCATGGAGCCAGGCCGAGGCTATGACTGACGATCCACTCACCTTTGATTCCGGCGACGAAACGCCCCCTTTGCCACGGCGGCGCGAACGTCCCCAGCAGATCTCCAGCGTGCAGATCGTGTTTGCGCTGTTGCTCTCGATCGGGCTGCTGCTGGTGATCAATTTCAGCGGACGCATCGCGCGCGGTCAGCAGATGGAAGCCGAACGCCAACGTCTGCAGGCGACGATTGACGTGCTGGAGCGCGAAAAGCTGGAGTTGCTGCGCGCGCGCGACTACGCGGCCAGCGACGCCAGCGTCGAGGAGTGGGCGCACCGCGAGGCGAAGATGGTGCGCGACGGCGAAGTGCTGGTCATCCCCATCCCTGGTAATCTGGCCGTGCCCACGGCGGCACCACCTCCGCCGGTCTATATTCCTACCCCTGTCCCCGAACCGGCGATCCCCAACTGGCATTTGTGGTGGAATCTGTTCTTCGACGGTGAGCCGCCGTTCTGACCAAGAGCGGGAGGTGGGTAGTGTCCAGGCTTTCCCTCTGTACATTCTCGATTGTGGCTCACGATCCTGCCGAAAACGCCTGGGGCGTGGCCGTGGCGAGCAAGTTCCTGGCCGCCGGCGCTGTGGTGAGCTGGGCGCGGGCGGGCGCGGGAGCGGTTGCCACGCAGGCGTTTGCCCGCGTGAGCGCTGGCCCGCAGGGACTGGAACTGCTGGCGGCGGGGTTAAGCGCCGACGAGACGCTGGAGCGGTTGCTGCGCGACGATCCGCAGCGGGCGCACCGGCAGATCGGGCTGGTGGATGCGCAGGGGCGCGCGGCGGCATTCACCGGTGAGGAGTGCTTTCCCTGGGCGGGGCATCGCCTGGGGCGGGGCTATACCTGCCAGGGCAACATCCTCACCGGGCCGGAGACGCTCGACGCGATGGCCGTCGCCTTTGAGACGACCTCCGGTGAACTGGCGGGGCGGCTGCTGGCCGCTTTGCGGGCAGGAGATGCGGCGGGGGGCGACCGGCGTGGCAAACAGTCGGCGGCGCTGCTGGTGGTGAAGCCAGGCGGCGGCTATGGCGGGGACAACGACCGCTACCTCGACCTGCGCGTGGACGATCACCCCGATCCGGTCAACCGGCTGGCCGAATTGCTCGACCTGCACCGGCTCTACTTCGGCTCGACGCCTCCCGAAGCGCGGCTACCCATTGATGCGGCGCTCGCCCGCGAATTGCAGACCATGCTCGCCCGTCACGGCTACTACCAGGGGCCGGTCAACGGGCAATGGGACGAGGCGTCCATCGCCGCGTTCTGGCAATTTGTGGGCACAGAGAATCTGGAAGAGCGCTGGTCGCCCGACGACGCTCACCGGCTTGATCCGGTGGTGCTGGACTTCATCCGCGCGCGCTTCTGAAGCTACACCAGCCCCGGCAGTGGCTCGCCCAGCCGCATTTGCAGCTCGGCCAGCGCTTCATAAGCAGCGCCGCGCACCGAGGGGTCGCGGTCGCGCAGAGCGGCGTAGAGCGGCTTGAGCGCGGGAACGTGCCCCAGCCGTGCCAGCGTCTGCGCAGCCATGATGCGGTAGAGCGCCTGGCCTTCCTGCAACACCCGCACCAGCATCTGGCGGGCATTTGGCCCGGCAGGGACACCTTCACCGTGATCGGCGGCCCAGGCGATCAGCCAGCCCAGCGCGTCGGCTTCAGGGTGACGGCGCGGCCCCTGGCGCTCCGGTGATTGGGCGGAAGCGAACGCATCCTGAGCGGCTGTGCGCACGTACCACTGTTCGTCTTCCATCATGGCCCGGTAGAGCGCGGTCAGTGCCCAGGGGGCGCGGATACGGCGCAACCCATAGACCGCCGCCCGGCGGATTTCTACCTCTTTGGCGGTGATGGCTTCGCGCAGAATATCGTGCCCGTTGCCAGGCAGGGCGGCGAGCGCCTCGGCAATGGCGCGGCGCACCTCGTGTCCTGCCTGGAACAGCCCATGGATCATGAGTTCAACAGCCTGTTCGGTGCCGATGGCCCCCAACGCCAGAGCTGCGGCCAGCTTTACATCCTCGTCCTCGTCGGCGAGCATGGCTGCCAGGTCTTTGACCGCTTCGGGATTGCCCAGCGCGCCCAGCCCCACACAACCCAGCCGCCGGATGTTGGAATCGGTGGCGTGCAAAGCCTGGCGCAGGATGAACAGCACGTTGCGGTCGCGGGAGGCAATCAGCGCGGCCAGGGCGCGTTCGCGCACCAGCGGGTACTGCTCCGTGGCGAGCAGCGCCTTGGCCAGCCGGGTGAAGATATCGCCGCGCCAGGGCGCGTCCGGCGGCGCATCCGGCAGCCAGTGCACCAGGTCGAACAGGTTGCTGTAGAACAGGTCGGGCGGCACGCTGAGCTTGCGGTAAATGACGGGCACGATGTTGATGCGCCCGGCAGCAAATCCTAACGCTTCCTGCCAGGCGGGTTCCAGCGCCAGTTCGGTAGGGCGCTCCGACCCCGGCTCCAGCAGCGTCTCGCTTGCCAGGAAGCTGGCCAGGCGCGGATGGACGAAGGCGTAGCGCTCACCCGGATATTCTCTCAACAAGCCGTCTTTGACCAGCGTGGGCAGGGCGTCGTTGCCTTTGGCGTGGCCGCTGGCGTTGAGAGCGGCAACTGCCTCTGCTGCTGATAGGGGACCGCCAGCGTCGAGTTGGGCGGCGGCCAGCGCCGGTAGCGCCTGCCGCAGCGAGGTGCGCGACAGTCGGCGTAGCACAAAGGCGTCGTACCACCCCTGCCGACCGATTTCGCGCGTGTCGTCGGCCAGGCCAGCCCAGAGCTTGAGCGTGACATCGAAGATGCTGCGCCCGCGGTTGTCCTGGGTCAGGCGGCGCATAATCTGTTCGTCTGGAGGAGTGGCCCGACGATGGACGCGCGGCCAGACTGCAGCCCAGCGCTCCGCCAGGGCAGTGTAGTCTTCGTCGCGCCAGGCGCGCAGAAAGACCGGCGTGTATCCCGCGCTGACCAACGCTTCGTAGCCGGTAGCCGGCCCGGCTACCACGATCAGGTTATGCCCGTAAAGCGCGCCGAGTTGGCGCAACCAGCCCAGATAGGGCGCGCGCGCCGCCGGCGATAGTTCGTCGAACCCGTCGACCAGCACCAGGGCGTGTCCACGCTCCAGGGCGGGGTAGATGACACTGCCCGCGACACGGGCCGTCATTGCGCTCAAGCGTCGTTGGGCCGCGCGTACCAGCGGCTCTGCCGGATCGAGCGTGGCGGTCTTGGCTCTGCCATACAGGGCCGGGTCTAGCTCGACATCACATAGATGCACCAGCACCGGTGTGAGAGTAGTGATGTCCAGCGGAGGCAGGCGCTCTTCGTCCTCTTCGGTCAGGCCATACTGGGCACGGCGCTGCTGGCGCACGTCGTAGAGCTTTTCGAGCGCCCGTTCCTGGATGCGTTGGCGTTCGGCAGCCCGCGCGCGGCGTTGCTCTTCGGGCAGGTCTTGCTCTTCGGCCAGGATCGCCTGGGCCGAGAGGTCTTCGAACGACTCGAATGTCACTTCTCCCAGCGCCAGCAGGGCCAGCGTGGCCAGCGTCACGCTCTTGCCCATGCCACGCTCTCCCAGCAGGGCCACCAGCCGATCGCCCGCACCCAGGTCAGTCAAGGGGATAGTCTCGATGTTGTAGGGCGCGTAACTCTGCGGCATATCGTGAAAAATGGGCACCACGTCGAAGACATCGCGGGCCAGCCCGTCGTCCCCACTCGGCGCGACAGCGGGCGGCGGGGGCAGCAGCAGGCGCGGTTCCAACAGCACGTCGGTCAGGTGGAACAGATCACCGGCCAGGTGATAGGATTGCAGAGCGCGCAGCAGGTCGCGGGCGTAGCGGGCGTCGGCGGCTTGTCCCACGAAGCGCCGCGTCCCTTCGATCTGCGTTTCGGCGGCGTGTTGCAGCCGACTCAGGCGGCGGCGCACACGCCAAGTGATGAGGGCCAGGGCGCTGCCGGTGGCGAAACCAGCCAGGAAGGAAAGCGGATCGAAGCGCATGGCGTCTCCCTCGTCACAAGGCTATCAGAATGCGTCCGCAGCTCTCGCAGGTGATCAGTTCCAGCCCCTGGCGTACCTGCTGGACGGTGGCTGTGGTTTGTTCCACCCCGCAGATCGAACAGCTTTCGCCTTCCAGCACCGCGACAGCGTGGCCGTTCTTGCGAGCGCGCAGATTCTGATAGAGCGTCATATATTCCGGGCTGATAGTTTGTTCGATCTGCTGCCGGTCTGCTTTGAGATGCCGGATTTCGTTCTTGAGACGATCCAGTTCTGCCTTCAACGTTTCCTGTGTCGCTGCCCAGGTTTGCTCTACGTTCTGCAGATGCGCGCGAGCGGTTGTCAGCGCTTCCTGCAACTCTTCGACCGCGATCATGGTCTCCAGCAGCTCGTCTTCAAGCGCCGCGTGCCGCCGCTGGCGTTCGGCGATCTTGTTCTGGATGTCTTCCAGCTCTTTGGGATTGTTGACGGTCCCCCCATAGAGGCGGGCGTTGAGTTGCTGCGTCTGCTCGGCGACCGAGCGGATTTCCAGAGTGAGATCGGCGGCGCGGGTTTCCTGAGGCCGTAGCTGCTCTTCGAGCGCATTCACGTCGGCGCGCGCCTGCTGACGGGCGCGGTCGTCTTCCAGCGCCGCGGTGATTTCGCGCACCCGCGCGCGGCGGGATTCGAGTTCCAGGTCGAGCTTTTGCAGGCGATAGAGCGCTCTGGTCTGGCCCATGGTTGTCTCTGAACTGGCGGCTAGCGCCGGGCGTTGTAAAATGAGCGTGTCGGTTCCTGGCGGACAATGGAACAGCACTGCGCATTATACATCACGCCGGAATCGGCGGGCAAACCTGCCAGATCGAGGGGGCGTTTCCTGTGAGGGGCAGGGTTCAGCGTAAAGACGCTGAAAACGCAGAGGGGAAAGATAAGTAAAAACTCTGTGCGCTTCTCTGCGATCTCTGTGGTGTGCAACCGTTGCCCCGAAGATGAGATTCATGCTGGGGCAGGCCGCCCGACCTCAAGCAGGGGGTGCAATGCAGACACTGCGATCCGTATACATCTCGACTGCTGAGTGGCGATGGGTCATTATCATCAGTGGGTTACTGGTGGCCCTGACCATTGTCCCCTATGCCTGGGCGCTCGCACAAAACCAGACTACCTCTGAGTGGCAGTTCATGGGCATGCTGGCCAATCCCAAAGATGGGGCAACCTACCTGGCCAAGATGGAGCAGGGCCGGCAAGGGTCGTGGTTGTTTGAACTGCGCCACACGCCCCAAAGACACGACGGCGCTGTGTTTCACACCTTCTATCTGTTCCTGGGGCACGCGGCGCGTGTGCTGGGGCTCACCAGCTTGGTCACATTTCATCTGGTGCGCATGGCGACCAGCTTTTTCATGTATATCTCGCTCTACCAACTGGGGGCGACGGTGTGGGTGCGGCAACGCCCGCGCCGAATGTTCTTTGTGCTGAGCGCGGTAGGGGCAGGGCTGGGATGGCTGGTGGTGCTCTTTAACCCGGAAGCATTGGCCCCCGATCTGGCCGTCCCCGAAGCGTTCCCCTTCTATGCTTCTTTCGCCAACCCGCACTTCCCGATGAGTATTGCCTGCCTGGCGCTGATTGCCTCGGCCTACCTGATTGTGTTCCGGCGTGGCTATCACGATCCGCCCAGCGTCGAAAACGGCGGGCTGGGGGTCTTGCTGCTCTCGATCACCCTGGCGCTCATCCAGCCGACGGCGCTGATCCCCTTTGCGGGGGCGTTGGTATTGTACGTGGGGGTGCGTGCCTGGATCACGCGCGAGCTGCCGTTACACGAGCTGCGCTGGGCCTCTATGCTGTGGTTGCCGATCATTCCCTTCGCCGTGTACGACTACGCGGTGTTTCATTTCAACAGCATCATGGGGCAGTTCAATGCGCAGAACGAAACTCCTTCGCCTGCGCCCTGGTTGCTGCTGGCCGGTTATGGTCTGTTGCTGGCGGTCGCGTTGCCGGGGCTGCTGCGCGCTGTGCGCCATTTCGAGCGCGACGGCGATCAGCTCATGTTGCTGTGGTTGCTGGTAAACGTGATCGCGCTCTATACACCGTTCAACCTGCAGCGCCGCCTGATGATGGGGCTGATCCTGCCGCTGGTCTATTTCGCCGTGCGCAGCCTGGAAGATACCTGGTTCTACCGTGTGCCGGCGCGCTGGCGCACCCTGGCTTTCATTTTGCTGCTCGTTTTTCTGGTTCCCAGCAACATCCTGGTGCTGGGCATTCCGCTCTTTGGGGCGGTCTCCAATCCAGATAGCGGGCTGGAGACAGGTCTGCTGGTGGAGACGGACTACTGGCACGCCATGCAGTGGCTGCGCGATCAGGGCGAACCGGATGCAGTGGTGCTGGCCGCGCCCAACATCAGCCTGTGGATACCCGCCTATACGCGCCAGGTGGTCGTCTACGGCCATCCTTTCGAGACGGTGCCTGCCGAAGAGCGGTTGCATCAGGTCGAGCGCTTCTACCGGGGGCAGGACTGCGACACCCTGCTGAGCGACGATCTGCCATTCCGCGTCCGTTACCTCTTCTGGGGGCCGCAGGAGCGCACCTTCGGCGCAGAGGACGATGACGGCAACACCTATCCGGACGTGGGGAAATGTATTGCGGAGCTATCTCCCGAACGGATCGAAGGAGAAGTGAACGAGGGTGATGTCACCATCTACGTCCTCCGCTGAAGCGGAGAGACGTGCTGCGCTGGTCTTCACCGCAGGTCTGGCCGTCGTTCTGGCGGCGTTTTTATTGGCGGTCGGGTTGGGTGGCGACCGGTTGCCGACGCCGCGCGATGCGGACTTCTCCGACGCCATGACCTCGCACTGGCCGAACGCGCTGTTCCTGCGCCGCTCCGTACTCGAAGACGGTGTTCTGCCCCTTTGGCGACCGTCGATCATGAGCGGAACGCCCTTTGCCGCCAACCCGCTGAGCAAGGTCTGGTATCCATTCCAATGGCTCGTCCTGCTCTTGCCGCCCGGCTGGCATCTGAACATGTTGATCTGGCTGCACCTGGTGCTGGCTGGCGTAGGGGCGCGGGCCTGGGCGCGGGCAACCGGTCTGCCGGACGGCCCGGCTATGCTGGCGGGCGCGGGCTACGCCTTCGCCCCGCGCGTGATCGCGGCGGCGGGAGCCGGGCATGTGGACCTGGTCTATGCGGCGGCGTGGATACCCTGGCTGCTGTGGGCCGTCGAGCGAGTGCTGAACGGCCCTTCCGAACGGCGAGCGACACTCTGGTTGGGGATGTTCACGGCGCTGTGTCTGCTGGCCGACGTGCGCCTGAGCGCCTATGGGCTGGCGCTGGCAGCGGTCTATGCCCTGTGGCGTTGGCCGGCGGCACGGCGGCGAAAGCAGGCCGCACTCTATCTGCTCGCCGCCGGTCTGCTCGCCGCCGGACTGAGCGCCATGCAATGGGTACCGCTATTGCTGTGGCGTGCCGACCTGTCGCGCGCCGGACTCACGCCGCACGACGCAGCGCTGTTCAGCCTGCGAGCAGAGGATTGGTTTGGTCTGTTCTTCGGCGATCACGGCGGACTCGGCGAAATGCTGGTCTACGTCGGCATCAGCACGCTGGCGCTGGCGCTGGCGGCGGTATTGCTGCGCCCGCGCCCGTTGCTGTTCTGGCTGGCGGTGGTGCTGTTCGCTGGCGCTCACGCCATGGGCGAAAACTTCGTCCTGTGGCGTGCCCTGGTGGAGATCATCCCGCCGCTGCGCTGGTGGCGCGTCCCCCCGCGAAGCTGGTTTCTGGCGGCGCTGATCGTGCCCTATCTGGCGGCGTGGGGAGCGCACCTGCTGGCGACAAATCCACCGGATCGTCGGGCGGCTCGTTTGCTCGTCACGGCGACTCTCGGCGGGGGGATGGCGTGCGGAGCCTTCAGCCTGGCCGCGCTCTCCGCTGACCTGGGCTGGGGGACGGCGATCGGGACGCTGGCATTGCCCCTGGTGGCGCTGACCATGGCGCTGGCGTTGGGGCGCGTGTTGTCGTCGCGCGCGCTGCTGATCGCCTTCGCGGCGATTGTGCTGGCCGATATGCTATGGATCGATCAATCGCTGGTTGTGGGCCGTTCGCCGCGCGAGTGGCTGGAACCGTACCGTCCGCTGGCGGAATATCTGCGCGAGACCGGGGCGGTGCGCGTCTATTCCCCCACCTACAGCCTGCCGCAGCAGGCCGCCGCCTACTGGGAGATCGCGCAGTTCGACGGGGTTGACCCCTTTCAGAGCACGGCCTATGTGGAGGCGGCGGCTCTGGCTACCGGCGTGCCAGCCGACGGTTACAGCGTCACCATTCCGGCTTTTGTGCCCGACGACGAAAGTCAGACGGAGCAAGAGACGCTGGCTACGGCCAACTGCCGCGCGCCCATCCGCCCCGACCTGTTGGGCGCATGGCTGGTGACGCATGTCGTCTCTGCGTGCCCGCTGAGCGCAGACGGTCTGACCCTGGAGACGCAGATCGGCGGCGTGTATGTGTACCGCAACAGCTACGCACCACGGGTCACACTGGACTGGGACGGGCCGAATCGTGTCACCGTGCGGCTGGATGCGCCATACGCCGGGCCGCTGTACGCTGTCGCCAAAGGCCGCTGGCGCAACGCGCCGGACGATCGGCCAGGGTTGCCTGGCGTCCTGGACGGCGCGCGGAGCGAATGGACATTTGCCTATGATCCATCCGAAGTGTGGCTGGGGCTGGCGACGGGCGCGGCATTGGTTGCCCTGGGAGCGCTGACCCTGTGGGGAGGGATACGCCGTGCCTGAGCGGGCGAGCGTCTCGGCGGCGGAGTGGCGGCGGGTGATCGGCTTCGCTGCCATCGTGATGCTGTTGACCACAATCCCCTACCTTGCCGGGGCGCTGGCCGCAGGCGACGGCTGGACGTTCGGCGGATTCGTCTTCGGCGTAGAGGACGGCTATAGCTACCTGGCCAAGATGCGTCTGGGCGCGCGCGGTGACTGGCTGTTCACCCTGCGCTATACACACGAGCCACACGACGGCGCGCCGCTGTTTCTGCCCTATCTGCTGCTGGGCAAGCTGACCGCCCTGTTCGTGGACTCGCGTAGCGCACACCTGCCGTCGGCGCTGGCGATTTCTTTTCACGCCGCGCGGATTGTCTGCGGGTTTGGTTTGATCCTGATCAGCTACCGCTTCGTCGCTGTGTTTCTGCGCCGTCCGGCGACGCGTTTTGCAGCACTGCTGGCG